>ERZ506887.8-NODE-8-length-146848-cov-10.570627_pt1 | contig 146848 bp, 142 predicted proteins | sample MGYA00512905_ERZ506887 | MGnify/ENA metagenome assembly ERZ506887 | reverse complement strand
ATCTGCCGCCTTGACTTTATCATTTGCCTTTATAATGATTCCCTGCTCATCAATAAGATATGTAGTTCTTACTACACCCATAGATACTTTTCCATAATTTTTCTTTTCTTTCCAGACATCATATGCTTCAATAACTTTACGCTCCGGATCTGCTAATAGCGTAAATGCCAGTCCGTATTTTTCTTCAAATCTCTTGTGAGACGCTACAGAGTCCTTGCTTACTCCGAGAATAACAGCTCCCTTCTCAGTAAACTGTGGATAACGCTCAGAAAAGCCACATGCCTGCTTCGTACATCCTGGTGTATTATCCTTTGGATAAAAATATAAGATTACTTTTTTTCCTGCATAATCGCTTAATTTATGCACTTCTCCGTTCTGATCCGGCAATTCAAAATCCGGTGCTTTTATTCCTAACTCTAACATTTACTATTCCTCCGCTTTTGTATTTTCCACCTGTTTTCTTGTTCTTTTATTACCTGAAATCATTTTATGACCAGAATAGACTGCCATAATCATGCATATCAGAGAGCCAAATGCAAAGTATTTGTGTGCTGCTTTTAACCCTTTATATCCTGTATAAAAAGTTCCAACCATTGTAACTATTGCTCCGATTGACCAATATTTATGTGCTTTCATTTTATACCTCCAAATTGATTAAGCTGTTTCCAAAATAAATATCTCTGGATCATTAACAATATTATACATTCCATCCATTACTTTCGACAAGCAGGGGAAAAAATAATCAATCCAAATACAAAAGGATGTATCACGATAATTCTGGCATTACCTTGACGCATCCTTTCATGTTGTATTTTTTTATTCTTCTTAATGACAGCTATGGCTTCCACATCCATGTCCTTCCCCATGGTTGTGCTCATGGTGAGAACACTTTACATCCGGATTATACTCAAGTGTTTCATGAACTATATAAAAAACATTCATACTATGCTAATGAAAACAATCTCTCATTTTACGTGAAATATCTGCATCCACAAAACCTTTTTCTGCCATTTCATCAAGTATATCACATGTTTTTTCATGCGACATTCCTTTCTTATATGGACGTTCTTCCGTAAGCGCCTGATAAATATCAACACATGCCATAATTCGTTCTTGCTCATTTAATTCATCTGCAGTTTTTCCAAATGGATACCCTTTCCCATTTAGTTTTTCATGATGTAGTGCAGCCCAATCTCGTATATCTTCAAAACCATCTACTTGTGACAACATAAGATATGTGTAGCCCGCATGGTTTTTCATTTTATCAAATTCTTCATCCGTAAGTTTATCCGGTTTTTCTAATATTTCATTGCCAACCGCCATTTTCCCGATATCATGCAATGCTCCCGCCAGATACATTTTTTCGATATCTAAAACATCATATCCAATATACTTTGCATACTGCGCAGCCTTTTCTGCAACACCAATAGAGTGTCTACTTGTAAAGGGAGATTTATAGTCTACAATATTTGCAAAGAAATCTGCAATATTTTTACAAGTATTCCAATCAAACATCTGTTTTTTTCTTGGAACAATCTCCCATAACTTTGACTCAAAAGTTCCATCCTCTAACGAAACAAATGTTTCTTTTGATATCATTTCCAAAAAGGCTTCTACACACTCATCATCAAATAATACTCCTTTTTGTTTTACAAGAAATTCACAACATTTATCCCATTTTTCCTGTCTAAATTTTATATTGTTAGCAATCGCATCTATGACATCCGCAAGATGAATAATCCTCGCAAATAAAGGGACCTCCTGCCAAGCCTTTTTAAATGGTCCTTTTCCGTTAGCAAGTTCATGATGATATAAAATTACATTTGATACATTTGTCTTAAATGGAATTTTAGCAATATTGTTTTCGCCATAAATACAGTGAAGATTTGCTTTTTCATTCAAAAAATCTTCCCCTATATCTATACCAGGATTCTTTTTTACTTCTTCGGTAATATATTGTGTTAGGGCATTATCGTGTAGTAATGCGCAAATTGCTAAATCTTGCAATGCATCGTTTTCGACATTCCAATATTTTGCCATGCATACACTCATGTATGCAACTCTTTTTCCATGCTTGTTTGTAATATTAACCAGTTCGGCTTCTATACAATCTAATGCATAAGAATATGCTCCTGCCAAACCAACGATATCTATGCTTAACTGTTTTTCATCCATAAATCTCTTTCATAAACTCCTATATATCAAATCATTCCTGTGGAATCTGCCCATCAACATACAAAATATGATTTACTAACCATTCCGTAAGGCATGTCAAAATCTTCATAATCTGCTCATCCTGATTTTCCTCTTCTTTGTTATGGCTTTCCATAAACTCATCAAGCTTTTCAATAAATGCCTGATGCTGAACCTTTTGCGTAAATAACTTGTTATAATGAATAGATTCCATATATGCTTCTCTTTTCACAGATGCTGTGGATCTCCTTTTTCTATGCATTGACTTTCACATAATTCAGAATCATTTCCTTGACGCGCAGAAGCTCCGGCGTATAATCCTTGTTATTTTTCGAACCCCAGATAAAGCCTCCCGCGTAATAAGCACACGCGGTCATCATTGTATGCACGGTAACTCGCATAAACTCTTCCTCCGGGATATCCGTCCGGAATGTGTGATCCTCCTGTGCACGCTTATACATCATATGCAATCTGGTATCGACCGAATACAAAGAGGCATGGAAATCTGCCATCATGCCAGCTGTTTCCACACCGCCGGAATGACTGACAAAATGATTGACATTTTCATTATACTGCAGCAGATCCTTATGATTCTGATACATATCGATAAAACTGTCCAGTGTAAAGATCAGTCTGTCGATTGCCGGAATGTCCTTGACGGAGGTAATCGGTCGTTTTGCATCCAGCTCATCCAGATATTCCTTACATTTGGCACTGCAGACAGCAATAGCCAGATCCACCTTCGTCGGATAATAACGGAATACGGTTGCCCTTCCGACACCTGCTTTTTCTGCGATCTCAGTAATTGATACCGGTTCTATCTTCTTCTCCACAAAAATACGGAATGCCGTATTGATGATCTTTTCGTTCTTCTTATTTTTACTCTCCTCTTGCTTACCCATGAAGTTCAATTTCTCCTAATTCTCTGTATTTTAATTTTTCTTCCAGACCGCCGGTGTAAACAACAGAAGGATCGGATACAGCTCCAGTCTGCCTGCCAGCATATCAAACATCAGCACATAATGGGAAAAATCCGAGAAACAGCCGAAGTTCCCAGCCGGGCCGACCAGTTCAAGACCCGGACCCACATTATTAAATGCAGTCGCAACTGCTGTGAAATTCGTCACAAGATCCAATCCGTCAAAAGAAATCAGAAAAACAGATACGACGATGATCATCATATACGTTGCAAAAAATGCATGTACTCCTCGCACTGTGCTTTTATCAATCGCTTTCTGATCCATCTTAATGACTTTGACACTTCGCGGGTGAATAAAATAAGCAATTTCCTGTCTGATCGATTTGACAAGGATCATCAGTCGGGATACCTTTATACCACCACCTGTAGATCCCGCACAGGCACCTAAAAATGTCAGAAGTATAAGTATCGTTTTCGATACCTGCGGCCACAGATTGAAATCTATCGTTGAAAAACCGGTTGTTGTGATAATGGAGCCAACCTGGAAAAAAGCCTGCTGCAGGGCGATTCCGATATTATCAAACATACCTCTGATATCAACTGCAATGAGAAGTGCTGCCACAACGATGATCGTAAAGTACCAGCGTACCTCTTCCATCTTAAAGGCATCTTTCTTTTCCTTACCGAGCAGAAAATAGTAAAAGTTAAAATTCACACCAAACAGGATCATAAATATTGTGATCAAAATCTGAAGAACGGTAGAATAAGATCCCATACTGTCATTCCGGATACCGAATCCACCGGTTCCGGCTGTTGAAAATCCGGTCGTGACCGCATCAAACACAGGCATACCTGCCAGTATATAAAGTACAATTTCGATCACAGTCAGTGAAATATAGATCAGATACAGTATCTTTGCTGTCTCTCTTACCTTTGGCACAAGCTTGCCGACAGAAGGCCCCGGGCTTTCCGCGCGCATCAGATGCATATTATAACCGCCCGTCAGAGGCAGGACCGCAAGCAGAAATACGATAACCCCCATACCACCGATCCAGATTGTAAATGCACGCCAGACAAGAGTACAATGGCTGAGTACCTCCACACTGCTCAAGGTACTTGCTCCTGTTGTCGTAAAACCGGAAACAGCTTCAAATAATGCCTGCGAAACATCCGGAATATCTCCGCTCAGGTAATAAGGCATTGCTCCGAAAAAACTCATGACGATCCAGCTCAGTGCCACGATCACAAAGCCTTCCTTTGCGTAAAACATCTGATTTTCGTTTTTCCTTCTTGTCAGTAAGATACCGATCACCAGACAGATAAAAGCAACTGCCAGATAAGACAGCCCCTGCTTTTCCCTGTAGATCACTGCCACCATACAAGGCAGCAGCAGAAATGCAGATTCAAACAATAAAATAAGTCCTAAAATACGACGGATAACTGCGTGATTCATAATGTCCCTCCAGGCTATTTCTGTAAAATATCCTTAATATCTCCAAGCCCCTTATGTGTTGTGATGATGATGACCGTATCTCCAACACTGATCTTTGTTTTACCGTTCGGTCTGATGATCGTTCCCGCATGATTGATACAGGCGATCAGCGTATTATCCCGGATTGGCAGATCTTCCAGTGCGATATCCACAACAGGCGCTCCCTCATGGATGTGGAACTCCAATGCCTCTACCTTATTCTCAATCAGATGATACAGTGTTTCCACATTGCTGCCAAGAGAATTCTGCATGGCACGTACATATCTTGTAATATATTCGGATGTAATAAACTTAGGATAGATCAGACTGCCAAGCTGGAAGTCATTAATGATATCCCCAAAGGAAATCCGGTTGATCTTGGTGATGACTTTTGCCTTGGAGCAGCTCTGCGCAAACAGGGACAAAAAGATATTTCCTTCGTCAATGCCTGTCAGTGATACAAATGCTTCGCTGTTCTGGATGCCCTCTTCCAGTAAAATATTCTGATTTGTTGCATCTCCGTGAATGATCATAGCCTTTGGAAGGAGCTCGGAAAGCTGCTCGCAGCGCTCTTCATCCCGCTCAATGATCTTGACATGAATCCCCATGCTGAGAAGCTGTTCGGCCAGATAGTATGCCATCGTTCCACCGCCGACGATCATGGCATTACCGACCTGATGTGCCCGGACACCGATCTCTTTGATGAAATCTCTTGCCTTGGTCGGGCTTGCCACAATACTGATCGTATCGCCTGCTTTGATAACAAAACAACCATTTGGGATCACGACCTCATCCTTGCGTTCTACCGCACATACCAGAACATCCGTCTTGATCTTATGGGAAATATCGATCAGGCTGCAGTTATCGATCGGTGAATTTTCCGGAACAAGAAACTTGATCAGCTCTACCCTTCCTTTTGAGAAGGTATCAATCTTGATCGCTGACGGGAAACGCAGGATACGTGCAATTTCCGTTGCTGCTGCATATTCCGGATTGATCGTCATGGAAAGTCCGAGTTCTTCCTGGATAAACCGGATCTCATGATTATAAAGCGGATTACGGACTCTCGCGATCGTATTACAATTACCTGCTTTTTTTGCAAACAGACAGCACAAAAGATTCTGCTCATCCGATCCCGTGACAGCGATCAGAAGATGGGCATCTTCAATTCCCGCTTCCTTCTGAATGGAATAGCTGGCACCGTTTCCGACTACTCCCATCACATCAAAATTATTGGTGATATCCTGAATAACGTCCGAATCCCTGTCAATGACCGCCACATCATGACCTTCCTTGACAAGCTGTTCGGTAATGGTACTTCCGACCTTACCACATCCTACAATTATGATTCGCATGTTGCTTCCTCCAATTTGTTGATTTTTCCAAATTCTTTATAGATCAGGATCATTGAAACCATAGCTGCAATAAAATCTGCGATTGGTCCTGCATACATAATTCCATCCACGCCCAAAAAGAGCGGAAAGATCACAATAAGCGGCAATAAGAAAATGATCTGCCTTGTCAGGGAAAGGAAAATCCCTTTCCCCGGTTTGCCGATCGCCGTAAAAAAGTTGGAGGAGATCGGCTGTATAGCATTTAAAAATGTAAAAAACATATAAATTCTGAAATAACGCACCGCAAAGGTATAATAAGCTTCATTCTGCGAAGAACCAAATATACCGATCAGCTGGCGCGGGAAAATCTGAAAAGCAAAAAAAGCAATGACCGAAATGATCGTTCCGATCCCTGCTGCAAGCCTGTATGCCTGCTTTACCTTCTTATAATTGCCTGCACCGTAATTAAAGCTGACAATAGGCTGCATTCCCTGCGACAGACCGATACAGATAGAAAAAAATACCATACCGACCTTTGTAATGATACCTGCACAGGCAAGTGGAATGGATTCTCCATACACAGACTGTGATCCGTAATATGTCAATGATTTATTCATAACGATCTGCACGATCATCATAGCGATCTGATTAAAAAAGTTTGCTGTACCAAGCTTTGCCACAAAGCCGGTAACAGACAGCTTCGGTCTGAAATGTGACAAGGAAAGCGGTGCAGTCTTAAAACGGCATAAATACCATACAATGATCGCAGCTGCCACAAACTGCCCGATCACTGTTGCCAGTGCAGCGCCCTGCATCCCCATATTGAATCCAAACACAAACAGGGCATCCAAGACCGTATTGATCACAGCCCCTGCCAGGTTGGAGATCATAGCCATGGACGGGCTGCCGTCTGCACGGATCAGATGTCCGCCGCCTGCAGACAGGATCAAAAACGGAAAACCGATCGCTGTAATGCCTGTATATGTCCTGGCATATGGCAGTACGTTCTGCGGAGAGCCAAACCCAACAAGAAGCGGCTCCAAAAACAGCTCCGTGATCACAGTCAGCACCACACCACTGAGAAACAGCATGGTTGCAGCATTTCCTATATAAAAAAGTGCCTTCTCTTTTTCTCCTTTTCCCATCGTCAGATTAAACGCAGCTGCACCGCCGATCCCAAATAAAAGTGCCAGTGCTACACAGGAGGTACTTAACGGAAATGCTACATTCGTTGCCGCATTACCAAGCTCTCCGACGCTTCTTCCGATAAAAAACTGGTCTACAATATTATATAATGCGCTTACCAGCATCGCTAAAATGCTGGGCAGCGCATATCTTCTTAATAAAACCGGAACCGGTAATTCTCCCAGAGGATTTTTCTGTTCCATTCTTTCATCTCTTTCTATTCTGATTATTTGCAAAGCTGATACAGAACATCAATGCAATTGTCGATGCCAAGCGCGGAAGCATTCAGACAAATGTCATAATAATCCGCCACACCAAATTCCGTATTGGTATAATAAGAACAGAATTTCTTTCTGGCTCTGTCGATCGTGTGCATTTCCTCACTGATCTTTGCCTCAGTCATATCCGGCATTTTTGCCTTCATATGCTCCATGCGCCAGTAAGGATCCGCATATACAAATACATGCAGGCTGTCCTCAAAGTTTTTCAGTATCGTATTGGCATTTCTGCCGACGATCACACATTTTCCCTTTTCGCCGATCTCACGGATGATCGCTTCCTGTGCTGCGTACAGCTTTTCTCCCTGCGGTCTGTTATAAAAATCGAACAGACTCTGGGCAAAGCCGAAATTGGACGGAACCTTTTCATCCCATTTCATAACTCGGTCTATATCCATATTGGATTTACCGGCAGCTTTTAAAATAATTTCCTTATCGTAATATTCAAAACCGAGTTTTTTTGCTACAGCGCTTCCGATAGAACCGCCGCCCGCACCAAATTCACGGCTGATTGTTATGATCCGCTTCATCTTGCTTCTCCTTATCACTGTTATTGATTATTGTACCGTATCTTTTAAAGTGCCCACTTAAGTGATAACTATCGCATTTATTACAATACCTTATTCAGGAAGTCTATTGTTCTCGGTTCTTTCGGATTCAGGATAACCTCCTGCGGTGTACCCTGCTCTACAATATAACCGTCATCCATGAAAATCACACGGTCAGCTACTTCTCTCGCGAATCCGATCTCATGTGTAACAACAACCATTGTCATACCTTCGGATGCAAGCTCCTTCATAACAGCAAGAACCTCTCCTACCATTTCAGGATCCAGAGCACTTGTCGGCTCATCAAACAGCATGATCTTCGGATTCATGGCAAGCGCACGCGCGATCGCCACACGCTGCTTCTGACCCCCGGAGATCTGGGACGGATAACAGTCTGCCTTGGAATCCATACCGACACGCTTTAAGAGCTGCATTCCCTTTTCCTTTGCTTCTTCCTTGGTCATCTTCTTCAGTTCGACCGGAGCCATCATGATATTTTCAAGCACGGTCTTATGATCAAACAGGTTAAAATGCTGGAATACCATTCCGATGTTCTCCCGCACTTTATTGATGTCAATATGCTTATCTGTCACATCATTGCCATCTACAAGAATCTTGCCTGCTGTTGCAATCTCAAGCTGGTTTAAACAACGCAGGAAGGTGGATTTTCCGCTGCCGGACGGGCCGAGCAGTACCACAACCTCTCCTTCTGCAATGTCTACGCTGATATCTTTTAATACTTCAAGCTTTCCAAAGTTCTTTTTCAGGTTCTCAACGTGAACCATTGTTTTCTTATCTGCCACGTTTGATCCTCCTCTCGATCTTCTTTGCGATCTTGCTGAGCGTAATAATGATCACCATATACATAATACCGACGATCGCCCATGTCTGTAAACTCTTAAATGTATTACCGCTGATCGTCTTACCCATATTGGTCAGTTCCGGGAATCCGATAACGGAAAGGATTGAGGTATCCTTTAATGTAATGATAAACTGGTTGATAATAGAAGGGATCATTGTACGGATCGCCTGTGGAATCACAACCAGACGCATACTCTTTCCATAGGAAAGGCCAAGACTTCTGCTCGCTTCCATCTGTCCTTTATCCACACTTTCAATACCCGCTCTGATGATCTCTGCCATGTACGCACCACAGTTCATGGAAAGTGCGATCGTACCTGCCTGCAATGCGGATAACCTGAAATCCTGGATTCCCATCATCTTAATACCGGCCGGTACACCGAAATAAATAAAATATGCAAGTACAATAAGTGGAACACCCCGCACCGCATCTACATAAATTGTTCCGATACAGTTACAGACTCTGCTTCTTCCTACATTCATCAACGCAAAGATCATACCGATGATCATTGCAAAAAACAGAGATAACAATGTCAGTAACAGTGTTTTGCCGAGCGCACCTAAAAGCATGCTCCAATAGCTTTGAATAATTGCTGCCATGTTTACACTCCTTTTTCCTTCTGTATTTATGTCCAGACCTTTTCATATTCAAGACCTACATCAACATAGTATACCATTAAATCACAAATTTTCCTATATCTTAATTGCAGAAATTTAGGCAAAAGAAAAACGTGAGGGAAGCTCCCTCACGTTTTCAAGGTCTTAAAAACGATTAGTCTAAGTATTTAGCAATGATCTCGTCATATTTGCCGTTAGCTTTGATATTAGCAAGACCTGCATTGAACATATCAAGGAATTCCTGATTGTCTGCATTCATGATACCTACACCGTAGTCAGCACCTTCATTTTCCATTCCTTCCGGAACTTCCAGAGCAAGCTCGCCTTCTTTGATAGAAGTCTTGATGATCGGTGTATCTTCTACACATGCAGCACTGTTGCCAAGGATGACATCCTGATACATTGTAGGAGAATCTTCAAATACTGTTACTGTAAAACCATACTGGTCTTTTAAAGAATTTGCATAATCAGCACCCTGTGTACCGTTCTTGACTGCAACGTTCTTGCCCTTTAAATCTTCAAAAGACTTAACATCACTTCCCTGTGCCACTACAAATGTCTGTGTTGCATTGTAATAGCCGTCTGAGAAGATCCAGCCATTGTCTTTACGTTCCTGTGTGATAGAAGCACCTGCCATGATAGCATCTGCCTGACCAGCCTGAACTGCTGCTACTGCTGCATCCCAGCCAAGGCTCTGTAAATCATATTTGAAGCCCTGATCTTCAGCAACTGCTGCAAGGATATCAACATCGATACCAACGAATTCGTTGTCTGAATTTGTGTATTCAAAAGGCTTGAATACTGTATCTGTTGCAACAACCCATGTCTTGTCAGAAGCTGCTGTTGTATCTTCTGCAGCGTCTGTTGCTTCTGCATCTGCAGCGTCTGTTGCTTCTGCATCTGTAGCGTCTGTTGCAGCATCAGTTGCTTCTTCTGTTGCAGGAGCTTCTGCAGTATCTTCTGCTGTGCTGCCACAACCAACTAACATTCCAGCTGTTAAAGCTGTACATAACAATAATGCGATTGACTTTTTCATAATAAGTCTCCTCCTTTTCTGCTATACAGGGTTAAATTGTATACCTGTATTTTGGTATTATAATTGCTCCCTTATCATTTGTCAAGATTGCACATATTTTTCTTTCTTTTTTGTGAATTATAACAAGACCCGACAGCACATTGCTGTCGGGTCTTCTGCTAAGGCAGATCATAATAATTTCTGCTTGGTTTATCAATATCGAAAAACATTTTATCCGGGGGTACCTCATAATCATAATTCATTTCTTTTTTGACATGCGGTTTCGGACCCGGCAACGGATTTTTAATAAATTTAACCGGACGCTTTGCAAGAGAATCGTCCGACGCTTCCTGTATTCCATCATGTTGCTGCATCATGTTTCTTTCTCCTTTTCCATTTGCATGCCCCGGCTTTTCTGCATACTCCTATACCAGACATAAAAAGATCACTCATTATCATGATTTAAATAGGTTTCCACATTATAACGCGGTCTGTGCTTGACCTCTATATAAATTTTACCGATATACTGTCCGATCATACCGATCGCCACAAGCTGCATGCCTCCTAAGAACCAGATGGATAAGATCAGGGAAGTCCACCCCGGTACCGTATGTCCGTTACAATAAGAAACTAGCGCATACACCGCCGCGATCACACATAAAAAGATCAGAAAACCGCCGAGTGCGGTAATAAAATCGATCGGCTTTACGCTGAAAGACGTAATTCCGTTCCATGCAAGTGCAAGCATTTTTTTCAGCGGATATTTCGATTCGCCAGCCACACGCTCTTTTCTCTCATAATAAACGCAGTCGGTTTCATACCCGATGAGTGGCATGACACCGCGCAGGTACAGATTGATCTCCTGATATTTGGAAAACTCCTGCAGTGCACGTTTACTCATCAGACGGTAATCCGCATGATTATAAACGGTCTTTACGCCAAAGGCAGCCATTACCTTATAAAACATCTGTGCTGTTGTTCTTTTAAAGAAGGAATCCTTTTTCCGGTCATTTCTGACACCATATACAATATCCTTGCCTTCATGGAATTTATCTACCATTTCTTCCATCACAGCCGTATCATCCTGCAGATCCGCATCAATGGAGATCATGATATCCGCATGCTCCATGGCATTCAGCATACCTGCCGTCAATGCATTCTGATGTCCCACATTACCGGCAAGTTTCAGTCCGAACACCTTTTTTTCTTCTTCATGAAATTTTCTGATCAGTTCCCATGTACTGTCTTTGCTTCCGTCATCCACATATAAAATATAACTGTCCGGTGCGATCTTCTGCTTTGTGATCAGATCAGAAAGTACACCTGTCAGTTCTTTTGTTGTCAGAGGAAGCATTTCCTCTTCATTATAACAAGGTACAACTATTGCCAGTCTGTCCATCGTATCTCTCCTCGTTCTTACAACGTTTTCAGCGCCTGCTCCAGATCCGCAATGATATCTGCCACATCCTCAATACCGACAGAAAGACGGATCATGCCCGGATCCACACCGGCTTCTTTGAGCTGCTGCTCATTCATCTGTCTGTGCGTATGGCTTGCGGGATGCAGAACGCACGTTCTTGCATCTGCCACATGTGTCACAATTGCTGCCAGCCTCAGTGCATCCATAAATCTTACGGTATCTTCTTTTGTACCGTCTACCGCAAAAGAAATAACACCACAGGTACCGTTTGGCATATATTTCTGTGCCAGATCATAATATTTATTACTCTTCAGTCCCGGATAATTCACCCATTTCACTTTATCATGTGCTTCCAGGAATTCTGCAACCTTCTGTGCATTTTCACAGTGACGGGGAACACGCAGATGCAATGTCTCAAGTCCGATATTTAACAAAAAGGCATTCATCGGAGACGGAATAGAACCGAGGTCCCGCATCAGCTGTGCTGTTGCCTTTGTGATATAGGCTTTCTTGCCGAACCGCTCCGTATAATTAACGCCGTGATAAGATTCATCCGGATAACAGAGCCCAGGGAACTTATCCGGATATTTTGTCCAGTCAAAATTACCGCTGTCCACGATCGCACCCCCGACTGTCATGGCATGCCCATCCATATATTTTGTGGTGGAATGCGTTACAATATCCACACCAAACTGAAAAGGCTTACAATTGATCGGTGTCGGGAATGTATTATCCACGATCAGCGGAACTCCGTGTGCATGTGCAGCCTTTGCAAATTTTTCAAAATCCAGTACCACGAGTGCCGGATTCGCAATGCTTTCTGCGAGAACACATTTTGTATTCTCCTGAAATACTGCATTCAGTTCTTCTTCGCTGCAGTCGGGATCGATGACCGTACAGGTAATACCCATACGCTGCATGGTGACTGTCAGCAGATTGAACGTACCTCCATATACACTGGAAGACATGATCACATGATCTCCCGCACCGCAGATATTAAACACTGCGTAATAATTGGCTGCCTGTCCGGAAGATGTCAGCATGGCTGCTGCGCCGCCTTCCAGTTCGCAGATCTTCTGCGCTACACAATCATTGGTCGGATTTTGCAGTCTGGTGTAGAAATAGCCTTCCTCTTCCAGATCAAATAACCTTCCCATCTGCTCGGTCGACTCATATTTGAACGTCGTCGACTGATAGATCGGCAGTATTCTCGGCTCACCGTTTTTGGGCTGCCAGCCTGCCTGTACACAGAGTGTTCCTTTTTTGTATTCTTTGCTGTTTTCCATAGTTTTCTCCTAAAATAACCCCAGTATTTTTTTGTGAAATCCGCTGTTGATCGTCTCAAAGGTCGCAGCCTTTATCTTACTGCTTTTAAAGGTTTTCGCCCATGTCTTTTCAATCGCTTTGACCAGCGGCTTATAGTAGCTGTTCCTGCATTCCAGAATTGCCGGGAAGACATAAGCAACCATAAACAGATTACAGTTTCTCTGCCACGCCTCTTCTTCTCTTTCGTTACGGAAACCCGCCTGCTTTTTCTGCTCTGCTGCACAGCTGCTGATCTGCCCTGCGATTTCTTTACAGAAATCTTCTATATTTTTTTCTTCTGCCGGGCAGGTACTGTCACAGGCATCAAAAAATGCTCTGACTTGCGACTGGTAATCTTCAAAAGCAGCCGGATATCCGGACGCATGGAATTGATCCAGATATGCCTGTTTTTCCGCAAACAGCTCCGCTGCATTCATCTTATTCATCCCAGTTATGATATACTGCCTGTACATCATCATCTTCATCCAACAGATCCAGTGTACGGTTCAGCTGTCTAATATCATTTTCATCCGTCAGTGTTACGTAATTCTGTGGGATCATGGTAACTTCCGCAGATGCCATTTCAATTCCTGCATCCTTGATCGCATCATAAACGGGCTGGAAATCATCCGGCTGTGTGAGGATCTCATAGCTGTCATCCTCTTCCGCGAAATCTTCCGCACCCGCATCCAGTGCAAGCATCATCAGATCATCTGCTTCCATTTCACATTCTTCCTTATCAATGATGATCTGTCCCTTTTTATCAAACATGAAAGAAACACAGCCCTGTGTTCCGATGCTTCCGCTTCCTTTTGTGAAGGCACTTCTGACATTTGCGGCTGTACGGTTTTTGTTATCGGTCAGCGCATCTACGATGATCGCGATTCCACTCGGACCGTAACCTTCATATGTAACATGTTCGTATACGACATTGCCGTTATCACCGGCTGCTTTTTTAATACCTCTTTCGATCGTATCATTCGGCATATTGTTTGCCTTTGCTTTTGCAATAACGGTAGCAAGCTTAAAGTTATTTGCCGGATCCGGTCCGCCGCCTTCTTTTACAGCAACTGCGATCTCACGTCCGATGATCGTAAAAATTTTACCCTTTGCTGCATCGTTTTTCTCTTTCTTATGCTTGATGTTTGCAAATTTTGAATGTCCTGACATACTTATTGTTCTCCTTTTTCTTCATTTTCTTCCTGTTTTGTATCCAGTTTTGTAACAAGTACAGTTTTGATCACTTTATTTTCTACTGACATGACCTTGAAATTATAGCCTCCGTAGTCCATGTCAAATGTATCGCCTTCCTGCGGGATATGTCCCATATGAGCGACCAAAAGCCCGTTCAGCGTTTCAAATTCTTCACCCGAAAAATCAATATCCAGCTTTTCCGAAAGATCCGAAAGCTGGGTCAGGCCGTCGATCTCATAGCGATCCTCACCCTTTTCCTGGATATATGTCTCGTCCTCGTCATATTCATCTAAAATATTGCCGACAATCTCCTCCAGGATATCTTCCATGGCAACCAGTCCCGTTGTCTGCCCGTATTCATCGATCACAATGACCATGTGTGTCTTCAGCGACTGCATGGAACGGAACAGTGTGTCAATATTTCTTGTCTCCGGAATAAATCGTGCTTCCCGGATCAGATCCTTGATCTGTTTGATCGGCCGGTTATCGTTTTTACCGCCCTCCAGCACCCTGCAGGCATCCTTCAAATGAATGATCCCGATAATATGATCGATATTGTCTATGTAGACAGGATAACGTGAGTTTTTCTCACTCAGCATAAAGTCTACCGCATCTCTGAGCGTCGTATTGGCTTCAATTCCCACAATGCTCGATCTGTGCGTCATGATATCCTTAGCATCCTTATCCGTAAACTCAAAGATGTTGGTGATCATCTGTGCTTCGCTTTCCTGCAGCACACCCTGCTCATGCCCTTCATTAACCATCGACAGGATTTCTTCTTCCGTCACATCGGCTGTCAGTGCATGCGGATTGATGCCAAACAGTCTGACGATCAGATTTGCCAGAAGATCAAACAGCTTCGTCACCGGTGTCCAGACCACAAGCAGAGCCCGGATCGGTCTGATAAAAGCAAATGCCCACTGCTTTGGATATTTGGTTGCGATCTTTTTCGGAACCAGTACCCCTGCCACAAACAGGATCAGTAAAAGCACAAAGACTGCCAAAAATACTGCGATTGTTCCTCTCATACCCGGAATCCTTGTAAACAGCCGTTTAAAGACCGCCAGAAAGAAACCACCCATAACCAGATGAATCAGAATAGTAAACGTCTGGATCGTATTGATATAATCCACAGGCTGATCCATGATCCTCTCGATCTGTTCCGCCCTTTTATTTCCTGCTTCTGCCATTTCTTGGATCTTTCCACTGTTGAGGCTCTGGATCGCTCTGCCGAATCCGTACATAACGATCTCGATCGCCAGAAGTGCCAGAAACAGGATCAGACTGGCCGCGCCGGTCGCTTCGTCCATAAAATAATCTCTCCTTTGTAATTGTCATTTTACTCATAACTATATCATCTTCATGTATATTCGTCAAACCTGTCTGCTTCTATGTATCAAGCTGCAGGCTGATCATCAGACCCTTATCCACCTTTTGCATAATGGATTCATCCAGATGACAGATCTTATCCTTCAGTCTGAGTTTATCGATCGTACGCAGTTGTTCCAAAAGGATCACGGAATCCTTTACCATGTGATACCGCTGCGCGGAAAGTTCAATGTGCGTAGGCAGCTTCGCCTTATTCATCTTTGAGGTAATGGCTGCGCAGATGATCGTCGGACTATGTCTGTTCCCCACATCATTCTGTACGATCAGAACCGGTCTGATCCCGCCCTGTTCGCTGCCGACAACCGGTCTTAAATCTGCATAATAAACATCGCCACGTCTCATGAAATACAACGCTCCTTTTTTGTTCTTTTTCAAAAGTATTTCCAAAAAATTCATGTTGTATTCTTTTAGATATTACTCATAATCGGTAAAATAATCTTTTGTTGCCACGATCTCTCCGTTTTTCACAAAAGCGCGAGGTACTCTCTTGGAAATATCGCAGGCAAGCTCATAGTTAAAACGTCCGCTCAGATCGCCGAGCTGTTCCATTGTGATCTTTTCTGCACCATCCGTTCCGATCAGCGTCACTTCGTCGCCCATGGCAACAGGCATGATATCCGTTACATCAACCATAAACTGATCCATGCAGACTCTGCCGGTGATCGGTGCCCTCTTTCCGTGGATGAGCACATAGCCCTTTCCGGAAAGCAGACGCGGATATCCGTCCCCATAGCCAACCGGGATCGTTGCGATCACGCGTTTTTCCGGCGCTTCATAAGTTCCGCCGTAGCTGACCTGTGTGCCCTTTTCGATCGTTTTGACGTATACTACATGGCTCTTTAAGGACATGACAGGTTTCAGCGGCATTTCTTTTTTCACTTCATTGGAAGGCCACAGCCCGTATAAGGTAATACCGGCTCTTACCAGATTCATGTTAGCCTGCGGTAACTCCAAAATACCTGCACTGTTGGAACAATGCTTTAACGGGATCTCCTTTGTACAGGTTTCTTCTACTTTTTTCAGGAACGCCTGATAGATGGAAAGCTGTTTCAAAACAGCTGTTTTATCCTTCTCATCTGCCTTTGCGAAATGAGTAAAAATACCTTCTACCTCGATTCCCGGAAGCTCCATTACCTGCTCAATGAACGCAAGACCTTCTGCATCCGGCTTAATACCGATACGGGACATCGCCGTATCTACCTTAATATGTATCCTGGCTGTTTTACCCAGTCTGACAGCCGCCTCAGAAAAGGCTTTTGCCTGATCTTCCCTGAAGACCGCCGGTCTGATCTCTTCCCGGATCATATCTTCATAAGAATAAGGGAAAGTATAGCCCAGGATCAGGATCGGTTTCTGCATCCCCGCATGACGCAGGATCAATGCTTCTTCCGCTGTTGCAACTGCATAACCCCATACATATGGAATGTCTTCGAGCTGCTTTGCGATCCGGACTGCTCCATGTCCATAGCCGTCTGTCTTGATCACCGCAACGATTTTTGTATCCTTTGCAATGTTTTTCTTCATGCAGTCCATATTGTGTAATATCGCATCCAGATCAATATAGGCGCATACTCTTTCATAGTGTTTCATAGTAATCATCCTCTTTTCTTTTTGCAGTTTCAATTACCAATCCCTTTTTTGATCTATATGTTTGAGTACTTTCCCCAAATGAGAAATCAGATCTGTCGGAAGCATGGCAGCATTTCCTTTTTTGCGTGCAGCTTTCTCCCCGGAAAGCCCGTGCAGGTAAACAGCGCAGCAGGCTGCCAGAAAGCTGTCTGTAAGCCGTGATGCAATACCGGCGATCGTACCTGTCAGCACATCTCCGCTGCCTGCTACTGCCATACCGTCGTTTCCGACCGGCAGTATACAGATTCTGCCATCCGGTGCTGCTACAACCGTTGTTGCATCTTTCAGGACAAGGATACAGTTTTTCTCCTGTGCAAACTGCCCTGCAAGCTGCAGCCGGTTTTCCCTGATCTGCTCTACCGTTACATGGGCAAGCCTTGCAAATTCCGCCATATGCGGTGTGCAGATCACTGCCGCCCCGCTCTCTGCAGTAAGCTTCCACAAACTTTCATCCGCCGCAAACAGATTCAGTGCATCCGCATCAAGCACAACCGGAAGCTGTTTTCCACTTTTCACCAGTTCCCGTAATACAGCCTGTAAAAATAACTTTGTTTCCTCCGATGTACCAATGCCCGGTCCGATTGCCAGACAGGAGGCAAACTGCAGCATTGGCACGATCTCTTCTTCCTGGCGCGGCTGGAAAACGACCTCCGGTACAGAAAGCACCAGCTTTTTATTTTCTTCCGCCGTCATCAGCCGGATATAGCCGCAGCCCGTCGCAAACGCCGCCTTTGTACATAAAAGTGCCGCGCCCGGTGTTTTTTCACTGCCTGCTATGACCGCCAGTTTTCCGAAGGTTCCCTTGTTACCGCCCGGCTGTCGCCGCAGGGCTTTTCTGATATCCTTCTTTTCCGGCATAAAATAAATCATCTGTCCTGACTGCCCGGCCGGATAGGTCATGCCACAGCTTCCGAGATACTTCCTGCCACTTGCATATCTGCCCTCTGCCAGTAAAAGTCCTGTCTTGATACAGCCAAAGGCAGCAGTCGCATCTGCCTGAAAGGCTACGGTCTGACAAAGCCCGAGATCCGCATGGATCCCTGTCGGGATATCGATCGCCAGCTTAAATGCATCCATTTGATTGACGGTTTCCACTGCCTCTGCAAAAGTGCCGCTCAGACCGCGTGTGATCCCGATTCCGAGCATTGCATCCACAATACCATCATATTCGATATCCGTCCGGATGGTGTCTCCGATCTTGATCTGCAGGCTCTCCAGTATTTGCTGCTGTTTTTTGTTCAGCTCAGTCTGCTTTTTCCGGTCTCCCAGAAGCACAACAAATACCCTGTAGCCATGTTCATATAAGATACGGGCAAGTGCCAGTCCGTCGCCACCGTTATTGCCAACGCCGCACAGCACCAAAATCCTTGCATGCTTTTTCCTGCCCCGTTTTTTCAGTTCTTTTTCCAGCACCGCTGCAGAAAACAATGCTGCGCGTTCCATCAGGATCGCATCGGAAAGCTGCAGCTTTTCCATGGCATACTTTTCGATCTGCCGCATACCATCTGCCGTTACAAGCTCTTTCATTTCTTTTCGCCTCCGCTATTTTCTTCCTTTTCGGCCGCTTTCAGCTTTGGCTGGTACTTCAGATCAAACAGCTCCATCACATCCGGTCCGAAAATATCATGCATATAAGTATACAGCTCCTGATTGTACAACTCTTTCTGCTGCTTTCTGACAACGTTCTTTTTCAGTTCAATCCGCATCTGGTTGATCCATTCGTCAATCTGCTCGATCTGCTCGCCGTTTTCCTGCATCAGATCATAACAGACCTCCATGGAAAGCACCATAAGCTCTCTGTTTTCTTTTTCCAGCTTCTTTTCCACTTCCAGAAGTGCTGCGCCGCCCTCTTCCAGCTTTTCGTTACATTCCTCGATCAGCTTTCCGTTTTCTTCTCTGGATCTGCCCTTCGGCTTTTCTTCTCCTTCCATGGAAGAAAGCACTTCCTGCATCAGCTTGTTTTTCAGGCGCTTGATATCCTTCTGTCTGGTCTGCAATCCGCCCTGCTTTTTCAGAAGCTCATTTACTTTTTCTTCTTTCCGCTTGATCTCGGCACTGACACCGGTCTGTGTAAAAAGCCTGTGCCACTTCTGATCCAGCGTCAGGATCGGTATCTTTTTGCCGTCGATCGCCTGCACATATCTATCATCTCTGCGTGCCAAATGACCACCTTCTTTTTCCTGTCATCATGATCCTGAACTGTTCCTTATATTATAAGACAGCTTCATCAGGCTGTCCGACAGATGTACATTTTCTACCTGCACACTGTCCGGTACATCCAGATCCAGATGGGCGAAATTCCAAATCGCCTTGATCCCGCATTTCACAAGACGATCCGATACTGCTGCAGCTCCGTCCTTCGGAATCGTCAAAACACCGATATCAATATTATTTACCTGAATGAACTGCTCAAGTTCTTCCATCGGTCTGACCGGTATCTGCCGTACCATTTTGCCTGCCAGATCCGGATCCGCATCAAACAGCCCCTTGATCAGAAAACCTCTGCGTTCAAAATTCATATAATTGGCGATCGCCTGTCCGAGATGTCCCGCACCGATGATGATCAGCCTGTGTGTCTGATCCAGTCCGAGTATCTTACCAATCTCCGTATATAAGTATTCTACATTATAGCCATAGCCCTGTTGACCGAAACCGCCGAAATTATTAAAATCCTGTCGTATCTGCGACGCGGTCACACGCATCAGCTTTGAAAGCTCCTGTGAGGATATCCGTTCCACTCCCTCATCCTTCAGTTCTCCCAGATAGCGAAAATATCTGGGCAGGCGGCTGACAACAGCCTGCGAAATCTCTTTTGCTTCCAATTTTGCGCCTCCTTTAATCATTGTTTCTATTATATAACCTTGTTAAATCTGTGTCAAAATATTTATGGGCTGCTATGATGTTTGTTTTTACTGTCTGAATGGTGGAAATTTGTTTTTATTTTTGGTATGATAAACTCTGTATGAATTTTAGGAGGCAACTCATTATGATATTATCCTGTCAGAATTTATCGAAAACATTTGTAGACCATCCGATCTTAAAACAGGCATCTTTTCAGCTGGAAGAACATGAAAAAGCTGCCATCGTCGGTGTAAACGGCGCAGGCAAAACAACGCTTCTGAAAATGATCATCGGACAGCTTCCCGCAGATGAGGGTCTTATTACCTTTGCAAAAGATAAAACCTTCGGTTATCTGGCACAGCAGTCTGACCTGTCAAGTTCCCACACCATTTACGAAGAGCTGCTCAGCGTCAAACAGGACCTTGTCTCTATGGAACAACAGCTCCGCGATCTGGAAGAATCCATGAAGCACTGTGAAGGTACGCAGCTTGAAGAGATCATGAACCGCTATACCCGTATGACACATGATTTTGAGGTCAAAGGCGGGCTGCTCTATAAAAGTGAATTGACCGGCGTTTTAAAAGGTCTCAGTTTTTTGGATGAAGATTTTGACAAACAGATCTCTACTCTTTCAGGCGGACAGAAAACACGAGTTTCTCTTGCCAAGCTGCTGCTGCAGAGCCCGGATCTGATCATCCTCGATGAGCCGACCAACCATCTGGATATCGCTTCGATCAGCTGGCTGGAGACATACCTCAGAAGCTATAAGGGGGCTGTTCTGATCGTATCCCATGACCGTTATTTTCTGGATCGTATTGTCACAAAGGTGATCGCGATCGAAAACGGACTTGTCAGAAGCTACGCAGGCAATTATTCCGATTACGCAGCAAAGGCTGCCATGCTCCGCAAGGCAGCAGTGAATGCCTACTTAAAACAACAGGAAGAAATCCACCACCAGCAGCAGGTCATCGATAAACTGAAATCCTTCAACCGGGAAAAATCGATCAAACGTGCGGAAAGTCGTGAAAAAATGCTGGATAAAATGGAGCTATTAGAAAAACCGGTTGAGATCCGGGATGATATGCATCTGAAGCTGACGCCGCAGATCATCAGCGGAAATGATGTTCTTTCTATTGAAGATCTCTCCAAACACTTTGGCTCTCTTACCCTGTTTGAGCATGTCGATATCGAGATCAAACGCGGTGAGCATGTTGCAATCATCGGCGACAACGGAACGGGCAAAACAACCCTTTTGAAGATCATCAACGAACTCGAATCCATGGACAGCGGTCAGATCCGTTTAGGCAGCAAGGTAGAGATCGGTTACTACGATCAGGAACACCATGTCCTGCACAGCGAAAAGACATTGTTTGACGAGATCTCTGACGATTATCCGGCGCTTACCAATACACAGATCCGTAATACGCTGGCTGCTTTCCTCTTTACCGGTGATGACGTCTTTAAAAAGATCAGTGAACTCAGCGGTGGGGAACGCGGACGTGTTTCTCTTGCCAAGTTAATGTTGTCTAATGCTAACTTTTTGATCCTGGACGAGCCGACCAACCATCTGGATATTACCTCCAAAGAAATTTTGGAACAGGCACTGAATGATTACGAAGGAACTGTCCTGTATGTATCCCACGACAGATACTTTGTCAACCAGACAGCCACCCGGATTCTGGATCTTTATAACAAACAGTTTTACTCCTTCGCCGGTAATTATGATTATTATCTGGAAAAGAAAGATGTCGTCGAGCAGCCATCCGGTGCAGTACAGCCAAATGGTCAGACAACTACAGCAGGAGCCAATACCGATGCTGCAGAGTCTGCCTCCGATTCCAAGCTTTCCTGGCAGCAGCAAAAGGAAGAACAGGCACTGAAACGGAAAAAAGAAAACCGGCTCCGCAAATGTGAAGATGACATTGCAGCACTGGAAGATGAAATTGCGCAGCTAAATGAACAGATGGCAGATCCCGCGATTGCAACGGATGTCGCAAAGCTGCAGGAGCTTTCCAAAAAGCAGACTGCCCTGCAGGAAACACTGGAGCAGCGATATGAAGAATGGGAAGAACTCAGTGAATGAGTTCTTCCCATTTATTTTCATCCATATTATATTCGTAACTATAGTACCATGACCAGCGTGCCTGCACCGATCAGGATACAGCCCACGATGGACTTTGCCGTAAAATCCTCATGCAAAAATACAAATGCGAGGATCAGTGTGAGCACAACACTTAATTTGTCGACCGGAACGACCTTGGACGCATCGCCCATCTGCAGTGCTTTATAATAGCACAGCCATGATGCTCCTGTTGCCAGACCGGATAATATCAGAAAAATCCAGCTTTTTCTGCTGATCTGTGAAATCCCGCTCTGCACATTTGTCAGAAATACCATGCCCCACGCCATGATCACAACAACCACAGTACGGATTGCCGTTGCCAGATTGGAATTGACACCGTCAATACCCACCTTCGCCAGAATAGACGTCAGCGCAGCAAAGATGGCTGACAACAAAGCAAATACAAACCACATATAGAAGCCTCCCTGTTATTTATCCCTGCAGCTTATGGAAGATCACGCAGTTCGGGCTTTCGATCGGAAGTTCTTTACCGTTCATGACAAGCAATCCTTTTTCCAGATCCACCGTAAAGAATGTCATCGTATTGGATTCATGATTTAAACTGATCAGATGTTTATTGTCCGGAAACAGTGCTGCATCCTTCGGATAATCTCCACTGATCGGCAGACAGAGGATCTTTTCCAGAAAGCCTGTCTTATGATCGATACGATAAATAATGACACTGTTGTCTCCCGCATTGGAGCTGACGAGATATTTCTCATCTGCGGAAAAATTCAATGCACTTGCAGCGGATCCGCCTGCATGATAATCATTTAAAGTCGGAATGTTCTGTATCTTTGTAAAGAAAGGATTGCCATCCTCTTCCACATAAGAATACACATCAATATAATTTTTCAGTTCATGTACGATATAAACAAATTTGCCATCCTTTGTCATCTTGATATGACGCGGTGCAGATTCCAGTTCACTTCGGATCACATCCACATGTTTCAGCTTCCCCGTCTCATGATTCAGACGATAGACATCCACATGATCCATTCCGATATCCGCAACCATCAGATAATGATTGTCCCTTGTCATCTTGACACAGTTGACATGCGGACGAAAATTACGCTCTGCAATGCTTCCCATGCCTTTATGGTAAATTTCCTCCGTGATCTCGCCGACACCACCGTCCTCACGCAGTCTGAGCACTGTGATCTTTCCGTCATGATAGCCTGCCACAAACAGAAACCTGTCCTCATAATCTGTAGAAAGATAACAGCCTCTCATACCGTTGATCGGCGCATGATTGATACAGGTCAGTTCCCCATCCTGCTCGATCACATAAGCTTCCACGCCAAAATCTGTAATAGAATACAGATATTTTTCATTATGTGAGATCGTGATATAGGAAGAATTGGTGATCTCCACCTCATCCTTCTCTTTTAATCTTCCGTTTTTCATATCTACATCATAAATTTTGATGCCATGGTTGTCTCCCATTGTATAGGTAGAAACATACGCAACGTATTTATTTTTTGTCATCGATAGACCTCCATTTTCCGCAATCATAAAATCACTAAAAATATCTTATCATATTCCATCTTTTTTGTTAAGAAAAAGATTGACATTTAGACGCGATACCGTATAATGAATATCGGATTGTTTAGCAAAGCTAAACTTGAAGTTTATTTAACTGTTATTTTTTACGCAGATTTTACATAATGCGGTAAAGGAGTTTTTATGGATATCGGACTGAAGCTGAAGGAGCTTCGCATTCAGAAATCACTGACACAGGAGGAACTTGCCGACCGGGCAGAGCTTTCCAAAGGATTTATCTCCCAGCTGGAACGTAATCTGACTTCTCCTTCCATCTCGACACTGACAGACATCCTGCAGTGTCTCGGTACAGATCTGAAGGAATTTTTTAATGAAGAAGAAGACTCTCAGATTGTCTTTACAAAGGATGATTTTTTTGAAAAGAAGGATGACGAGCTTCATAACAAAATAGAATGGATCATTCCAAATGCCCAGAAAAATGAAATGGAACCGATTCGGCTGACACTGGAGCCTTACGGTTCCATTTATCCCGATCTGCCGCATGAAGGAGAAGAATTCGGTTATGTACTGAGCGGTCAAGTCAAAATTCATCTTGGGCAAAAAGTACATCAGGCAAAAAAAGGGGATGCTTTTTATTTTACACCTTCTAAAAAACACTATTTAGAAGCCGGTAAACACGGCGCAGTTGTAATCTGGGTCACAAGCCCGCCAAGCTTTTAACGGGCGCACGCATAAGGAGGATACAAATGAGTAACAGACTGATCGATCTAATCGGCATCAATAAATCTTTTGACAACACAATGGTTCTTGATGATCTGAATCTATACATCCGCGAGAATGAATTCCTGACCCTTTTAGGGCCAAGTGGCTGTGGCAAGACAACAACCCTGCGTATCATCGGCGGTTTTGAAACACCGGACAGCGGTAAGGTGTTATTTAGCGGTGAAGATATCACTTCTCTTCCGCCCAACAAAAGACAGCTCAATACTGTTTTCCAGAAATACGCACTCTTTCCGCATATGAACATTGCAGAAAACATTGCTTTTGGTCTGAAAATCAAAAACAAAAGCAAATCCTATATCGATGACAAGATCAAATATGCCCTGAAGCTGGTCAACCTTGACGGCTATGAAAAAAGAATGCCAAACCAGTTATCCGGTGGGCAGCAGCAGCGGATCGCCATTGCGCGTGCGATCGTCAATGAACCAAAGCTCCTGCTACTCGACGAGCCGCTCGGCGCACTGGATCTGAAGCTCAGACAGGATATGCAGTATGAGCTGATCCGTCTGAAAAACGAGCTTGGCATTACTTTTATCTATGTCACACACGATCAGGAAGAAGCCCTGACCATGTCAGATACGATCGTTGTCATGAACCAGGGCTATATCCAGCAGATCGGAACACCGGAAAGCATCTACAACGAACCGGAAAATGCCTTTGTAGCAGACTTTATCGGAGACAGTAACATCATTGATTCGGTTATGATCCGCGATAAGCTGGTCTCCTTCCTCGGCAAGAAATGGGACTGTGTCGATACAGGCTTTGGCGAAAACAAACCGGTCGACGTTGTGATCCGTCCGGAAGACGTGATCTTAAAAGAAGAAGGTGCAGGCACTTTAGATGGGGTTGTCTCCCATCTGATCTTTAAGGGCGTCCACTATGAGATGGAGGTCATGGCAGGCGGTTTTGAATGGCTGGTACATTCCACCAGCATGTTCCCTGTCGGCACAAAAATATCGATCAGCGTGGATCCGTTTAATATCCAGATCATGAATAAGCCTGAATCCGAAGATGAGGAGGCGGTCCGCATTGAAGAATAAACAGAAGCTTCTGGCAACGCCCTATTTCTTCTGGGCTGTCGCCTTTATCATCATTCCGATCCTGATGGTATTTTATTACGGCTTTATCGATTCCGCCGGACATTTTACCATGCAGAATATACTGGCGATCGCATCGCCCGAACACAGCAAGGCACTTTTCCTGTCGATCCGGCTTTCTTTGGTCAGTACGCTTATTTGTCTGCTGCTTGCTTATCCGCTCGCCATGATACTGGCAAATAAAAGTGTCAACCAGAACCAGTTCATCGTTCTGATCTTTATTTTACCGATGTGGATGAACTTTCTTCTGCGTACACTTGCCTGGCAGACGCTTTTGGAGAAAACCGGAGTGATCAACTCCGTGCTCCGGTTTTTATCACTGCCAACGCTTGACATCATCAATACAGATGCTGCGATCATCCTTGGTATGGTATATAATTTCCTGCCGTTTATGGTTCTGCCGATCTTCAACTCCTTATCCCGTATGGATCAGGATCTGATCAATGCAGCCAGAGATCTCGGAGCCAACAATGTGAAAACATTCTGCCGTATTATTTTCCCGCTGAGTCTTCCGGGTGTGATCAGCGGTATTACCATGGTATTTGTTCCTGCACTGACAACCTTCGTAATTTCTTCTCTCCTTGGCGGAAGCAAGATCCTGCTGATCGGTAATGTGATTGAGCAGGAATTTACGCAGGCAAGCAACTGGAACCTTGGCAGCGGTCTTTCCATGGTTCTGATGCTGTTCATTATTTTAAGTATGATCGTCACCGCAATATTTGATAAAGATGGGGAGGGTCTGATGTGAAAAAGTTCTTTTCAAAACTGTATATCATCCTGATTTTCATATTTTTGTATGCCCCTATCGCCACTCTGATCGTCTTATCGTTCAACAAAAGTAAGACCAGAGCCAAATGGGGTGGTTTTACCCTGAAATGGTACAGCGAGCTGTTTGATAATCAGGTCATTATGGACGCGTTATACAACACACTGCTGCTCGCCTTTTTATCTGCGGTTATCGCTACGATCATCGGAACGATGGCCTGTGTCGCGATCAGCAGAATGCACCGCGTCTGGCGTACGTTTTTCATGGGCGTGACCAATATACCGATGTTAAATGCGGATATCGTAACCGGTATCTCTCTCATGCTGCTCTATCTGAGTCTTGGCATGACTTTTGGTTTTACAACCATACTGCTGGCACATATTACTTTTAACATTCCATATGTCATATTAAGTGTTATGCCCAAAATGAAGCAGGTCAACAGAAGTGCCTATGAAGCGGCACTTGACCTCGGTGCATCTCATCCATATGCATTTTTCAAGGTTGTTTTCCCGGATCTGCTTCCCGGCATTTTTACCGGATTTTTAATGGCATTTACTATGTCACTGGATGATTTTATCATCACCCACTTTACAAAAGGTCCCGGCGTTGATACGTTATCGACCAAGATCTACACAGAGGTAAAAAAAGGCATCAAACCGGAAATGTATGCACTTTCCACTATCATCTTTGTCGCCGTTCTGCTGCTTTTACTGTTCATCAACAAAAAGCCCGGCAAGAAGGACATTGCATAATAAAAAAACATCTACGAGGAGGAACACATGAAGAAAAAAGTATTACTGACACTGGCACTTACAATGGCTTTTGCAGCCTGTCTTACAGGCTGTGGCAAAAGCAGCACCGGAACAAACGGCGAGGTAGTCGTTTACAACTGGGGAGAATATATCGATCCCGATACGCTGGACCAGTTTGAAGAAGAAACAGGCATCCACGTTGTCTATGATGAATTTGAGACAAACGAGATCATGTATCCGAAGGTGGAATCCGGTACAAGCAATTATGATGTTGTGTGCCCATCCGATTACATGATCCAGAAAATGATCGAGAATGATCTGCTTGCAGAGATCAATTTTGACAACATTCCGAATGTCAAGAACATCGGTGAACAGTATTTTGAACAGTCCAAGGGCTTTGATCCGGAAAACAAATACAGCATTCCATACTGCTTCGGAACCGTTGGTATTTTATATAACAAGACAATGGTTGATGAGCCGATCGATTCCTGGGATGTATTATGGGATGAGAAATATGCGGATAACATCCTGATGCAGGACAGCGTACGTGATGCATTTATGGTTGCTTTAAAGAGACTTGGCTATTCCATGAACACAACAGATGAAGCACAGGTAAAAGAAGCCGCACAGACTCTGATCGACCAAAAACCGCTTGTACAGGCTTATGTCATCGATCAGGTACGTGATAAGATGATCGGTAATGAGGCTGCGATCGGTGTCATCTACTCCGGTGAAGCCATTTATACCCAGCGTGAAAACCCGGATCTGGAATATGTGATCCCGAAGGAAGGCACAAATGTATGGATCGATTCCTGGGTAATCCCGAAAAATGCAAAGAATAAAGAAAATGCAGAAAAGTTTATTGATTTCATGTGCCGTGAAGATATCGCACTGAAGAACTTTGAGTATATCACATACTCTACCCCGAATACAGCTGCACAGGCAAATATCGAAGATGAAGACATTAAAAACAGCAAGGTCGCATTCCCTGATTTCTCAGAGTACAATAATCTTGAAACCTTTGATTATTTAGGCGTAGACGGCGACAATCTGTATAACGAATACTGGAAGCAGGTAAAATCCGCTGACTGATCTTTGTGATAAAAAGTATCATGCAATTATTTTAAGAAAAAGAAAAGGCTGCCACATGTGACAGCCTTTTCTTTTTCTTATGTAACAGGAAACTTCGTTCCTATTACACAAAAACTCGTATCAAGCCTCTTCTTCGCTCATCTCCGATGCACTACAGCCACAGCCGGGCTGCGGAGCAAAAGGCGGGCGCGGAAGCGGTCTCGGCGGTGGTGTCGGCTGACAGGAATTGCATTCACATCTGCGCTCTTCTTTTCTGCCGCCATTTCCACATCCATTTCTGTTACCATTTCCACAACCATTTCCGCATCCGTTATTACAACAGCAAAGTAACAATAAAATCCAAATACAGTTCATACAAAAACACTCCTTTCTTTCTCTATATTAGAGTATGAAAAGAGTGTTGTTTTGTTACTTCTTATGCTTCAGTATTACCGTTCTGATATAAGTAAATGTTTTCTCTTCCCCTTCATAGGCCAGCATACGGAGCAAAATTTCAAGCTGCTTTGCCGTCTTTGGATGAATCAGATTCCGGTTCTTACCCTGTTTATAATATTCCAGTGGTGATGCATCTGTATATTTATCTTTGTTATACACCTTACTGGCTGCGATTCTGTCCATAAACATCTCGATCACATATCTGACAGGCATCTGCGCCGGTGCAATACCGCCTTCTATCTCCCGCATGCTGTAATCGATCCAGTATTCATAATGGTGTTTATTTCTGCCCTTGTGATGCAGCCATGCACCGGAATATCCCTTTTCCTCACGTTCTGCATTATTCGGGCTTCTCGTTCCCTGATAGTACTTTGCACCAACCCAGAATTCCGACGGTTCGTATTTGGACAGATCGTGCATGAGCCCCTGCCAGTAAAGCCCTACTTTAAAACAGCCCTGCATAACCAATATTTTATGATGTGTGATCGTTATAAAATGACTGATCGGCCTCATTTTTTATGCCTCTTTTTCTTTTTGAATTCCTGCTTTTTACCTGTCAGCACAATAACACTGCGCCCCAGCGCCGTAATCTCACGCGCCTGTTCCGCTGATATCTCAGCTTCCACCGGTTTTTCTTCCTTTCCGGTTTTATCTGCCGTATCCTGCTGAGGAATTTCCTTTGTTGTCATACTGACTGTCCAGTCATAATCCTGTGGCAGCGTGGGCAGTGCAAACGTATGCTTTTCCCAGTGCATATTCCAGATGATGTAGATAAAGTCATCCTCTGTTCCATCCGGCTTTTTCTCATACATGCCACAATATAAAACTGCCATGTGTCTGTAATAATTCTCAAAATGTGCATACCATGCCTGCTCCGCATGATAAGACAGATCCGGATATCCGCAGGAGAGGCTGTCCATGATCTGCATCGTCTGCCTGCTGTGCAGGATCGGATGTTCTTTCCGGTAGCGGATCAGCTCTTTTGTATAGGTAAACAGCTCTGCTTCCTTTTCCAGCAGCTTCCAGTCCAGCCAGTTGATCTTATTATCCTGACAATAGGCATTGTTGTTCCCCTGCATGCTGCGTCCCATTTCATCACCTGCCAATAAAAGGGGCGTCCCCTGCGACAAAAAAAGCATGGCAAGTGCATTCTTCCGCTGAGCCAGCCGTATCTGCAAAATTGCACGTTTGCGGGAGCTTCCCTCTACGCCACAGTTCCAGCTATAATTATAATCGCTGCCATCCCTGTTATCTTCGCCGTTTTCTTCATTATGCTTTCGATCGTAAGAGACCAGATCCGAAAGGGTAAAGCCTCTGTAATCCGTAATGTGATTGATCACACCCTCCAGACTGCTGTTCTGTCTCATATGCTCTGCCATCACGGAAAGCATGCCCTCGTCTCCCTTCAGGAAACGTCTGGCATCATATCGGAATGCATCTCCGTAGCACGCCAGATTTCTGTAATACGGTATTTTCTTTCCTTTATATACCGCATCAGCCTCCGGATTCTCATGGATCAGCTTTGTATGCTTTAAATACGGATCCGTTCCCAAAAGCCGCATCGGAATATCTGTACCAAACAAATGAAAACCATCCACATGATAACAGCTGACCCAGTATCGGAGCACTTCCCTGATATATCCCTGCGTATAACGCGGTGAAAAATACATCTGTAAAATGATTTCTATTCCATTTTTATGAAGTTGTCTGATCAACAGCTTCAATTCTCTGTCTGCATGCTGCGGATCTTTTGCATAAGCAGCCTTTGGTGCCATATAATAAGTTTCTCCGTCTCCGAAGCCCCAGTAATTAATGCGCTGCTTCCATGCAGGCTCTTCGAGATAAGCTGCCTGCCCGTTATCCCGCAGTTTCAGGCTTTCCTGATAAGCAGGATTCGGAATGATCTCGTCAAATTCATAGACCGGCATACATTCTATGGCTGTAATACCAAGCTGTTGTAAATAAGGGATTTTTTCTGCAAGTCCTACAAAAGTACCGCGTGCACTGACCTGCGAGCTTGCGTGCTTTGTAAAACCACGTACATGCAGCGAATAAAAAACAGAATCTTCATAAGGTATCCGCAGCGGCATATCATCTTCCCAGTCGAATGTATCCTCCGCAAATGCAGCCCGCGGTCTGTCCTCTTTCCGTCTGCCCCATTTTTCCCTGCCGCGTATGATATGGGCATAAGGATCCGTAAACTGCTCTTCTCCACAGAAAAAGAGATATGTATAATCCGCTTCCATCTGCATATTGATAAAAAGCACATATACCTCTCCCATTTTATAACATTCCGGAAAAACGATTCTGGCAAGCTCATGACCTGCTTTATATAGGAGCATACCGCACTCCTTTCCTTCGCTTTCCGGGAAAGGCATTGCGATATGGATTCCGTTTGTCTGGCTCATCACACCCATACAAAATGGATGTCCGGCGCTGATGCTGTACTCTAATGTCATATTTTCTTCCCTTTTTTACCTATCTGCTTTGCAGATGCTTGTTTTCTCTCTGCATTTATTATATCATATCTTATGACAATAGGAAACCATTCAAAGAGAAGCGAGGAAAATCATGAGTAAAAAAGAAGCAATTCAGGCGGCAGACTACGATGAAGAAATGACTGTTACAATGGAGCTGGAAGACGGAGAAAGTGTCACCTGCGCCATTATCACGATATTAACGGTGAACGAAAAAGATTATATCATTCTGCTTCCACTGGACGAAAAAGGGGAAAATGAAGACGGCGAAGTCTGGATCTACGGCTATAAGGAAGATGAATCCGATCCGAATGCAGAACCGGAGCTGTTCTTTATCGAAGATGAGGATGAATATGATGCTGTATCAGATGCATTTGACGAATATCTCGATCAGGTCGAATTTGATGAACTGATCGACGAAAGCTCCAAGGGTTCCAGATAATCTTTCAGCTCTGCCCAAAAAACAGATTGTCTGTTCTCTCCCTGTACCATTCCTTCACAGGAAAGATACAGGGATTTTTTTGCCCTCGTTACTGCCACATAAAACAGCCGCCGCTCTTCTTCCAGTTCCATAGTTGACAAATTCCTGCCATGCGGCACATCTCCACTGTTCAGAAACGGCAGAAAAACCGTATCAAACTCCAGTCCCTTAGAACCATGATAGGTCATGATCCGCACCGGATTCCGCTTTGCGTTACCCTGATCTGCCTCAGGCTGTTTTCTGTTGCTTTCCTGCTCCAGCTTACTTCTGTACGCTGCAATATGGGAAAGAAATGCTGTATGGCTGTGAAATTCCCTGCACCGCTCCAGAAGCTCATCGAGTATTTCCTTCTCCTTTTCTCCTGTCTCTCCCGGGCTCAGACAGCAGTCATACTGCATCACCTTTCTGATATATGAGATCGCGCCAAACGGATCCAGCATTTCCACCATGGCAAGATCCTGTTGCAGCTTTTGTATGATCCGGTATTGTTCCGGATCTTCCCTGCATTCTTCCAGTAATGCCCAAAGATCTACGGTTTCCTTCTGCAGCATTTCTCTATTGATATAACGCACGGGCTTATTCATAAATGCCATAAAATCACTACGATTTCTGCCCTCTGCCACAAAACGTATCACGGACAAAACTTCCACGACACACTTCTGTGCATAAAAATCCTGCTTCTTCTCCCACATCTGATAGGGAATCTGCCTGCGAAAACAGGCTTCCGAGACCTGCTCTGCCATCCGATTGGTTCTGACCAGAATTGCTGTCAGCCCTTCATTTAGATGTGTCATGATTTCTTCTGTTAAAAAAGAGAGTTCTTTCGCCCGGTTTTGAAAACATGCTGCGATCACCCGGTTTTCTCCACTATTACCGGCTTTTATTTCCTTTTCAAACCTATACTTATTATGCGCAATTGATCTGGAGGCCAGTGCAAGGATCCGGTCACCGCATCGATAGTTGATATTGAGATTTACCTGCCTGCTCTTTGGGTAATCTTCTAAAAAACGGTGCATATAGGATGGATCAGCCCCGCGGAAAGAATAAATTGCCTGATCATCATCCCCTACCACAAACAGGTTTTCATAGTTAGCACTAAGCAACTTTATGATCTGATATTGCACATCATTGATATCCTGGAATTCGTCAATCAGAATATACCGAAACCTATTTTCCCATCTGTCACGAAGCCCGGAATCTTCCGTCAACAATCTGTAACAATATATCAGTATATCATCAAAATCAAGCAGCCATCGTTTTCTACAGCACTGTTCGTAAGCCTGACGCAGCTCATGCAGCTGCATTTGCTCTGCCTGATTTTGCCCTGCTTGTTTTTGCACTGCCTGTTTCTGCCCTGCTTTTTCCTCTCTTTCCCGTCCGGTATTTTTGTAAAAACTGAGATCGGATAAAAATTGCTCACAAAAAGAAGACATCTGCACACAATCCAGCTTTTTCCCTTTTAAAAGCGGTCTTAATATCTGTAATTTTTGTTGTTCTGTCATAATGGAATAATTTTGGAATTTTGAAGAAGATCTGATGATCTGAAAAAAAACAGAATGAAATGTTCCAAATACAGCGTTTTCTGCGCCCCGGCATATCTGACAAGCCCGCTGCTTCATTTCCAGTGCAGCAGCTTTTGTAAATGTGATCGTTAAAATATCGGATGGTTTGATATGCCGCTCCTCCACCAGATAACGGATACGTTGTGTGATCACTGCTGTTTTTCCGCTTCCGGGGCCGGCAAGCACCAGCATGGTGCCCTCCCCGAAGCAGATCGCCTCCTGCTGCGCAGGAGACGGTATCATTTTTTTATTCTGAGGCATTTTCCAGCAGCTCAATGCCCTTTCTGATTCGTTTTAAAGATTCCTCTTTGCCGATGATCTCCATGATCTCAGTTGCACCCGCAGGTGTCATCTGCTTTCCGGAAACAGCTGTCCGAACCGGCCACATTGCGTATCCATTCTTGCAGCCCTTCTGCTCTACATAAGCAAGCAGCGTCTTGTACAGGGAATCATTAGAGTAATCTGTGAGTTCTTCAAAGATCGGCAGAAGCTCTTTTAATACTTCCAGTGAAGATGCAGTTGTTGTCTTCATCTTCTTATGCGTATACATTGCCACGTCATACTCCGGTAATTCTTCAAAGAAATCGATCAAAGGCTCGATATCCGGGAAAATCTCAATTCTTGTCTTGACCATCTCAGCGATCTTTTTCAGATCCAGATCTTTCTTGATCACATTTTTGATATGTGGCAATGCCATTTCATAGAACTTATCAAAATCCATTGCTTTGATATATTCCCCATTCATCCATTTCAGCTTTGTATAATCAAATACCGCCGGTGACTTGGAAATATGGTGATAATCAAATACCTTGATGAGTTCATCCAGCGAAAAAATTTCTTCGTTTCCAACCGGGCTCCATCCTAAAAGTGCCACAAAGTTGACGATTGCTTCTGTTAAAAATCCCTGATCCACAAGATCTTCATAAGAAGAATGTCCGCAGCGCTTGGAAAGCTTCTGATGATTTTCATCTGTGATCAGCGGACAGTGGATATACTTCGGTACTTCCCAGCCAAATGCATCATACAGACGATTATACTTCGGAGAAGAGGATAAATACTCATTTCCTCTTACAACGTGTGTGATCTCCATCAGATGATCATCTACTACATTCGCAAAGTTATAAGTCGGATAACCGTCTGACTTGATCAGAATCATATCATCCAGTTCATCGTTATTAACTGTAATATCTCCGTATAATTCATCATGGAACGTTGTTGTACCTTCTCTCGGTACATTCTGCCGGATAACATATGGCTTACCGGCAGCCAGATTTGCCTCTACCTCTTCTTTGGACAGATGCAGGCAGTGCTTGTCATAAACATTGATCTCTTTTGTACTGCCGTCTGCCATCGTAATGACCTGATGCAGGGATTCCAGTCTTTCCTTATCGCAGAAGCAATAATATGCCTCGCCCTTTTCGATCAGCTGTCTGGCATATTTTAAATAAATACCCTGTGCCTGTCTTTCGGACTGTACATAAGGTCCGAACCCTTTATCCTTGTCCGGTCCTTCATCATGGACAAGACCTGTTTTCTCAAGTGTACGGTAGATGATATCAACCGCTCCCTCTACCAGTCTTTCCTGATCTGTATCTTCAATACGCAGAATGAAATCGCCACCCTCATGCTTGGTAATCAGATAAGCATACAATGCAGTACGCAGATTACCTACATGCATCCTTCCTGTCGGACTGGGCGCAAATCTTGTTCTGATCTTAGTCATGATTTTCCTCCATCTCCGGAATCTTCTTTTCCGAATGTGCTTTAAAGTTATTGACCTCTTTGATTGCCTGTGGAATCGCAATATTCGTTCCGGCACCGGCTACACAGCCGCCCGGGCAGGCCATACCCTCGATCAGGCATCCGTTCTTCTTGCCCATTTTCGCAAGCATCAGCATCTTTTTACATTCCGCAAGGCTTTCTGCATGCTCGATATTGACATCGACATCCGGATAGTATTCCCTGATACATTCTTCAATCGCAGCAGCAACACCGCCTGCAACACCGTAGCCACGTCCGGCTCCGGTCGCATCTTGCATTTCGTCCTGTGGCTCTATCTCTTCGAGCTTGATACCCTTTGCTTCAAACATACCAACAAGTTCTTCAAATGTGATAACAAAATCCACATCGGAACGCACTGTACGGCGGGAAGCCTCCAGCTTTTTGGATGCACAAGGTCCGATAAAGACAACGCTGGCATCCGGATGTTCTTCTTTGATCACACGGGCAGTTGCCACCATAGGTGTGAGTGCATTGGAAATCTTGTCGATCGTCTCCGGGAAGAATTTTTTAGCAAGCATTGACCAGGACGGGCAACAGCTTGTCAGAAGGAATGGCAGTTCTCCTGTCGCCACTTCCTTTACATAGTGCTCTGCTTCTGTCATGGCACCAAGATCCGCACCGATCGCGGTTTCATATACATCATAGAAGCCCAGCTGCTTTAATGCCGTTTTAAAAGCATCCGGTGTGACATTCTTTCCAAACTGTCCAACAAATGCCGGTGCAACCTGCGCAATGATCTTTTTACCGGACTGCATTGCACGGATCAGCTGGAAGATCTGGGATTTATCGGCAATTGCACCAAACGGACAGCTTACCATACACTGACCGCAGGAAACACACATATCATTATCGATCTTAGCTCGTCCTTTGCTGTCACTCTTGATCGCACCAACACCGCACGCACCCGCACAAGGACGGACCTGATGCGAAATCGCATCATAAGGACAGACTGACTTACATTTACCGCATTTGATACATTTTTCCTGATCGATATAGGATTTGCCATGTACCATTGTAATAGCACCACGAGGGCACACTTCATTACACGGATGTGCCAGACAACCCATACATTTATTCGTTACTTCATACTGATTTTCCGGACATGCGTTACAGGCAGATGGAATAACCTGCAAAAGCGGAGGCTCATAATATTTCTCTGCAATATTACTTTCTTCCACACCCTGTGATACATGAACAGGTGCATCCTCCGGTCTGAGCGACATTCCCATGGCAAGTCTGATCCGCTCTCTGACTACCGCTCTTTCTCTGTAAACGCTTTCCCAGTATTCATTGTCCTCCCCGGGAACGATTTTATAAGGGAGCGCCTCCATATCATCGATCAGATTTTCTGAATGATATGCCAAATCGGCGATCTCCTTAAAAACACGTCTTCGCACTTTACGAACCTGTGTTTCAATACCTCGCATACATCAATCCTCCAAGTGTTATTCCGTATATGATACCTTATACCATAAAAAAGCTGCCAGACGACAGCTTTTTTAACGTTTCTTAAAGATACTTAAAAGATACTAACAAGTTTCTTCTTTTCTGCCTCGTACTCTTCATCACTCAGAATACCATTATCACGTAATACTTTCAACTTTTTGATCTTCGTCTCAAATTCTGAAATATCTTCAGCAATACCTGCCAGCGCAACAGTATCTGTGCTTGTTGCTGCCGGAGCAGGAGCAGATGCCGGTGCAGCAACAGGTACAGGTGCAGGCGTCGGCTGATTTACACGGAAATCAGAGCTTGCAACTGTCGGTGTCACCTCAACAGGTCTGCTTGCGATTCCGTTATTCTGACGGATACGTTCTGTCAGAGATGCTGCTTTCGTTTTTGCATCAAAAATCGCATTTACAAGCTGATCGCCTTCTTCAAATCCAGGTAGAAAGATATATCTGTTGTAACGATTCTCTCCTGTTCCTTCCAGAGAAACCATCAGAGTCTTCTTTCCCTGATATGTTACCTGAGAGCATTCCTTTACATTCAACAGATAATAGGAAATATTATCAATTCTTGCATTCAGTCCCTTCGGATTATCGCAGATCGCAGCACGACCGCTGATACGAAGATTTGAAATGGCAATACGGAAGGCTTCTGTCTTTTTGATCAGCATACCCTCTTTAAAATTCCATTCTTTTTGATATAAGATCTTTTCCAAGCGAATACACTTGTTGCAGACTTCATTAGCTGATTCGCTTCCACAAATTAAACACTTCATAACTTTCACTCCCTATATCATGTTATTCTTCACACAAAAATAAATACTAATCATATTTATTCATTCTTAGTACTATCTTACCACGTTTTATTATAATTGGTAAGCATTTATTTGTAAACAATCTATACAAACTTTTGGAGATTATTTGCTTCATTATTACTTTTTGTTTGCAAAAACGGTAAGAAAACAGGCAGATTCGGTTTTACGATCTGCCTGCCTTCCTGAAATCACTATGATGTTTTCACTGCTATTCCGATCTCTTATGAACAGTTCATGCTGACCTGTGCAGAATCTGTATAATTTATAACCGGCCGGGTATACTCCTCATATACACGCTTTACATCAGCGCTCTGAAACTGCGGAAAGCTTTTTAAAAGCACCTCCAGATTCATACCGGCTCCTACATAACTGCCTATCACTGCTCTGTCTTTTTCTGATAACATATTTCATTCCCCCTGCACACTGTATTTCGATATATAGTACCATTATTCCTGCCCGTATACAATTTGTGATAATTCACAAAAAAGTTCTGCATTTTTTTCACATCTGAAATACATTCAGGGGTTGACAGACAGAAAGGCACAGAAAACACGCGCCTTTCTGTTTTTATCTGTCTTCCGTCTTTACAATACACGTATCAATCTCCGGATTAAATGCATAAAAATTCTTTTCATTTAATTTATCCTGTACAATACGGAGTGCTTCACCGAAACGCTGGAAGTGTACAACTTCTCTGGCTCTCAAAAATTTAATGACATCACAGACATCAGGGTCCTTTACCATTCGAAGAATATTGTCATACGTTGTTCTTGCTTTCTGCTCCGCAGCCATATCTTCCATCAGATCTGTGATTGGATCTCCTTTTGACTGGTACTCACAGGCATTATGCGGGATTCCGCCCGCAGCCTGCGGCCACAGTGCCAGTGTATGATCCACATAATAAGGTGCAAAACCTGATTTTTCAATTTCCTCCATAGAGAGATTTCTCGTCAATTGGTGCACGATAGCTCCTATCATTTCGAAGTGGCCCAGTTCTTCCGTTCCGATATCTGTCAAAAGTCCCGCTACTTCATTATAAGGGATTGTAAAACGCTGGGACAGATAACGCATCGACGCGCCCAGTTCCCCATCCGGTCCACCGTACTGGCTGATAATGATCTGTGCAGTTTTTGCATCTGTATCCTTGATGTTAACGGGATACTGTAATCTTCTTTCATAACTCCACATCAGCAGTCACCTCCGTTCCATGGCATCGGCAAAAGTGCCCAGTTCCAGACATCCTGCCTGTGATCCGCCGTCACGATGGTCAGCGGACCATATTGATAGGCATATTCCTTCATCAACTGATTCTTTCGTCTGACATAGTAAGTCAGATAATCAATTGCTTCTGTTTCATACGGATGTGTGTCAAGATATAACGTCATTTCATCCACTGCAAAGCCCACCTGTGTAATCTCTTCCAGTAACGCTTTTTTCGATGTTTCCTGCTTCATTTTTTCACACATCTCCTTCCCTGAAACGGTTTATTCAGTTCCGGAAATAAAGTTCCAACGCATAATGCTTCTTCCAGATTTTCATATATGCGGTCAAGATGCTGCCACGGAACATATGCCATGGCAAGTGGCAGTTCTCTCAGATCAGACTCTTTCTCATAATTTCTCATATGACAAATATCTCCTTCTTTTTTATTATCATATGATAAAGTAAGGATACTGTGAATACTGCATTTTATGAAAGTTTGAGGTATTCGAGAATTGCGAAAATTGCGTAGCAATGTAGCAATTCGAATACTTCAATGAGTGGCAAAATTCACTTTTGATACTCATATCATTTTATACCTGATGGATATTTCTTCTAGTCAGTCTTGTCCGCAGCTTTTTCCAGTCAAATGGGATCAACGGATATAAATACCCCCGTCCTGAAACCATTCTATTATTGATCAGTGCAATCAATGCAATTCCGATTCCTGCGATAAAACCATATACGCCGAAACAGACAGTGAGGATCAGATTCAGGATCCGCATGAACTTGACCGCATAAGTCAGTTCATAATTAGTCTGTGAATAGTTAGCCACCGCTACAAAAGACATATACAGCATAATTTCTGCATTAAACCATCCGCTGCTGACAGAAAAATCTCCCATCACAAGTGCGGCCATGATACTGAGTGGCGTACTGAGCATATTCGGCGTATTGACAGCTGCCAGCTTCAGTCCATCCAGTGCAATTTCCAAAATAATAAGCTGCCAGAAAACAGGGATATTGGATGTTTCTTTCAGCATGATAAACTGATATTTGTCCGGGATCCAGGCAGGATGCTGCATAAGCAGCAGATAAAGCGGCGTGATAAAATAAGAGACTACCGTAATCAGAAGCCGCGCCAGCCGCAGATATGTGCCCGTTACCGGTGGAAAATAATAATCATCCACCTCCTCTGTAATATCAAATAAAGATGTCGGCAGAATCATTGCCTGTGGCGCATTATCCACAAATATCACAATATTTCCTTCCAGTATCTGTGCTGCCGTCGTATCCGGCCGTTCCGAATACCGGTATTTGGGAAATGGATTAAACCAGTGTTTTCCATACATACTTTCTGCCAGAGACTGCTGATTCATACTGAGTGCATCCACATGCAGCCCTTTGATCCTGCTTTTCAGATCATACAAAAAATCATGATCCACACGATCAGCCATATAACAGACTGCAATATCCGTATGAGAGCTTTCTCCTGCCTGCATCATTTCAATGCATAAATCTGTATCTCTGATCCTGCGACGGATCAATGCGGTATTACTTACGATCGTTTCTACAAAACCGTCTTTAGAGCCGCGCAGTGTTTTATCCTTAGGCGGTTCCTCCACGCCTCTTGTCGGAAACTGCCTTGCATCAAAAACAAAACATTTATCAAAACCGTCTACCAGCAAAGCGATCTGTCCTGCCAAAATATTGATCAGTATCTTTTCCTTGCGGTCTTCCAGTTCTACTTCCGTACAGGGAATATTATTTTGCAAAAATTCAGAAGCAGATCGCGGCATTTCTTCACCCTTTACCGAAAACAGATACTGTAACACCTTTTGCATCAGCTCATCCTTATACATACCGTTGATGTAATATAAAACTGCACTTTTTCCCGCAATCTGAAGCTTGCTTGTCAGCATATCATAATTCATGCCCACCCGCAGCTTCTCATCAAAATACTGCTGATTTTCTGCCAGATTTTTGCTGATTCTGGACTCTATAATGATCGGTTCCATATATATGCTCCTTTTTTCAATTTCGTTGATTTCCACTTATTTCCCGCTTATCCATTTAGTATCCTGCGCTATGATAAAAAATATACATTTTCAATGATCATTCAGGCATTTGTCTGTCATGCAAAACAGATTCATAAAATAAAGGTTAAAACCAAGCTTAAATATGATATAATCAGTGTTATAAATCGACATCACACAAAGGAGATACACATGGAAACCATTCAAATCCAATATTTAGACGACACCATTGAGAAATTGGCTTATATTGACGGGAAATCAGACTGGATCGATCTGAGAAGCGCTGTTGATGTAGAACTGAAGGCAGGCGAATTTAAGCTGATCCATCTCGGCATTGCCATGAAGCTTCCGGAAGGCTATGAAGCACATGTTGTACCGCGCAGCTCTACCTACAAGAATTTCGGCATTATTCAGACAAATCACTGCGGTATTATCGACAGCTCCTACTGCGGTCCAAATGATTACTGGTATATGCCTGCCTATGCGCTGCGTGATACCGTGATCCACAAAAATGACCGGATCTGCCAGTTCCGTATTGAAAAGAACCAGCCAAAGCTTGTATTTGAAGAAGTCAATGAGTTGTCCGGAGCTAACCGCGGTGGCATCGGAAGCACAGGAAAAAACTAAAGATTGTTATATAGCAAAATGCAGCATACAAAGCCATAACAAAAAAACCTCCGACAACTGTCGGAGGTTTTCTTGCTTTGTTTATCAAATCTGATTAAACCGGATAAGCACCGTTCTTTGTATCAGCCTTGGATAAATCTACTTTATCCTGCTGTGCTTTACGATACTTGAAGAAGTCTGTAGCAACCTGTGGGAATAAAGCGTATGATAATACGTCTTCGTCCTGCTGCTTCCATTCCTTCATTTCAGCTTCCAGCTTATCCATTTCGTTTTCTACATAAGCACCGGATCTCTCTGTACGGATCTCTTCGCCAGGAATAACCTTATCGATAACTGCCTGGTTCATTGGCTTAACGGTCTTACCGTATTTACCACGGAGCATATCCTTTGTCTGGTCTGTAGCCATCTTGTATCTCTCGCCCATCAGTACGTTAAATACAGCCTGTGTACCAACGATCTGTGAAGAAGGTGTTACAAGCGGAGGCTCACCTAAGTCTTTACGAACTTCCGGGATCTCCTTTAATACATCATAATATCTGTCTTCTGCATTCTGCTCTTTTAACTGGGAAACCATGTTAGAAAGCATTCCGCCCGGTACCTGATATAATAATGTCTTGATATCTACACCCATAACCTTTGGATTTAAGAGGCCTGTCTTTAAGCACTCATCTCTGTATGGTCTGAAGTAATCAGCGATTTCTGCAAGAAGATTCTGATCGTAACCTGTATCGTGCTCTGTACCCTTGAAGGTCTCAACCATAACTTCTGTTGCAGGCTGTGAAGTACCCATAGCAAATGGGCTGATTGCGCAGTCGATCACATCTACACCTGCTTCTACTGCCTTTAAGTATGTCATAGAAGCAACACCTGATGTATAGTGTGTATGTAACTGGATCGGAAGCTTTGTAGCAGCCTTCATTTCCTTGATCAGCTCGGAAGCCTTGTAAGGAACTAACAGACCTGCCATATCCTTGATACAGATAGAATCTGCACCCATCTCTTCGATCTTCTTAGCCATTGATGTCCAGTATTCCATTGTGTAAGCGTCCCCAAGTGTGTAAGATAATGCAACCTGCGCATGACCTCTGCCTTCACGCTGTTTGATTCTGTTTGTAGCATCAACAGCTTCCTGCAGGTTACGGATATCATTTAAGCAGTCAAAGATACGGATGATATCGATACCGTTTGCGATAGACTTCTCAACGAAAGCATCTACAACGTCATCTGCATATGGTCTGTAACCTAAGATATTCTGACCTCTGAATAACATCTGAAGAGGTGTATTCGGGCAGCCATCTTTGATCTTTCTAAGTCTTTCCCATGGATCTTCCTTTAAGAAACGAAGGGAAGCATCGAATGTAGCACCGCCCCAGCACTCGATTGAATGATATCCAACTTTATCCAGCTTGCCAAGGATTGGAAGCATCAGCTCGGTAGGCATTCTTGTTGCGATTAAGGACTGATGTGCATCACGCAAAATAGTTTCCGTAATTTTAATCGGTTTTTTTTCAGCCATTTTATTATTTCCTCCTGTTTTGATTAAACAATCATACTTTTATTACTTTTCTTTTTAGAATACACCGAATACAGCCATGAATGTACCGGCTGCAACGGCTGTACCGATAACACCGGCAACGTTAGGTCCCATAGCATGCATCAGAAGGAAGTTTGTCGGATCTGCTTCTGCGCCGACCTTCTGAGATACACGGGCTGCCATAGGTACGGCAGATACACCTGCTGAACCGATCAGTGGATTAACCTTACCATGTGAGAAGATACACATGAGCTTACCGAATAATACACCGGCTGCTGTACCAAATGCGAAAGCGATCAGACCGAGTGCTACGATCTTTAATGTATCCAGATTCAGGAATGCTTCTGCACTTGTTGTTGCACCAACGGATGTACCAAGCAGGATAACTACGATGTACATCAGTGCATTACTTGCTGTATCTGTCAGCTGACGAACAACGCCTGATTCACGGAATAAGTTACCGAGCATCAGCAGACCTACCAACGGAGCTGTTGTAGGAAGCAGCAGACATACTACAATTGTAACAATGACAGGGAACAGGATCTTCTCTAACTTAGACACAGGTCTGAGCTGTCCCATTTTGATCTTACGTTCCTTCTCTGTTGTCAGCAGCTTCATGATCGGCGGCTGGATGATTGGAACAAGTGACATATAAGAATATGCAGCAACGGCAATCGGTCCTAAGAGGGCTGTCTGTCCCAGTTTACCGGCAAGGAAGATGGAAGTAGGGCCATCTGCTCCACCGATGATGGAAATTGCTGCTGCGGCTTTGTCATTGAAGCCAAGTGCGATTGCACCGAAGTATGCTGCGAAAATACCGAACTGGGCTGCAGCACCAAGTAAAAAGCTCTTTGGATTGGCGATCAGCGGACCGAAGTCTGTCATCGCACCAACACCCATGAAGATCAGGGATGGCAGAATCGCCCATTCATCCAAAAGGTAGAAATAATACAGTAAACCACCGGTTCCGTTTGCGGAATCTTCAATGCTGAGCATGATATCCGGATAGATATTAACCAGCAGCATACCGAATGCTATCGGAGTCAAAAGAAGTGGTTCAAATCCTTTTGCGATAGCCAGATATAGAAATACACAAGCCACTACAATCATAAGGTAGTTTCCCCAAGTAAGATTGAAGAAAGCCGTCTGATGTACCAGATTGTTCAATGTACTTGCTATGTAATCCATTTGTTGACCTCCTGTTAATTTGTCATTGACTCAAGTCAAAGACTTTTTCTAGTTTAATGTTGCAAGGACAGCGCCTGCTTCTACTGCATCGCCAACTGCTACATCAATACTAGCTACTGTACCATCCTGAGGAGCAACTACAGGGATTTCCATCTTCATAGCTTCTACGATAACTACAGCGTCACCAGCTTTTACAGCCTGTCCTACGCTTGCTTCGATCTTGAATACTTTACCTGCTGCACCTGCTTCGATCTTAACGGATCCTGCACCACCTGCCGGAGCTGCTGCTTTCGGAGCTGCCTTTGGTGCTGCCTTAGGAGCTGCTTTTGCTACCGGAGCTGCTCCGGTAGATGCGCCTTCTTCTACTACTACATCATATACGCTGCCATTTACGGTAATTGTATAATTCTTCATTTTAATTTCCTCCTGTTAATTAGGCGTTCTGCCATTTGCTTTTATTTACCTTACGGATACTTCTAACAACGAATCCGTCAGATGATGCACTGCCATTATCAGCTTCATAAGCTGCGATCGCTGCTGAGATAACTGCAACCAGTTCACTGTCATCAGCAAGCTCTTCCTTTTCGATGATCTGATCTACAACATCCTTCTTTTCTTCCTTAGCAGGCTCTTTCTTCTTGAAAGCTGCCTCGATCTTCGGAATAAGGCTGAAACATGAAATGATCAGGCTGATCAGGATCAGGATCACAAATACAGTACCCATACCAAGTACAGTATTCAGTGCCGCATTCTTCATCAACTCACCGAAAGTATAATTGACATTGACGGAAAGACTGCTCAGTTTATAATCTTTTGCTGTATAGATCACTTCAACTGTAGCTGTTCTCGGCTGACCTTTCGGATCCAGTGCCGAACCTGTAATGTCAACATTAACAACGACTTCCTTGTTGTCACTTAAATCAACATCATGACCTGTCGTCTCGACATAACCGCCTAAATCTTCCATACCGCTTTCCCAGCTTGAGAATACACCCTCCAGGCTTTCATCATACGCGATATACTGATCTGCTGTGCCATCTGCTTCAATCTGTGCGATCTGGCTGATATAAGAATCCGCTACCTGTGCTGCAGCCTCTTCTTCCTCTGTCAGAACCTGAGCTGATTCATTATTGCCACATGCTGTCAGTCCAAAAAGGCAGGCGATCATACCTAATACTAATAGTCTTTTTTTCATATTAAGTACATCCTTTCTTAAACTGTACCGTGTTTTTTAGCCGGGCGGTCTTCCCTTTTTGAGAACAGCATTTCAAATGCACCGATCACATACTTACGTGTATCAGCAGCGCTGATGATCTGATCTACATATCCTCTCTTAGCTGCACCTTCTGCACTTGTCTGCAGAGCAGCATATTCAGCAGCTTTTTCATTGATCACATCAGCACCCTGTCCGTCATACATGATCATAGCTGCATCTTTTGCATTCATTGCACCGATCTCTGCATTTTCCCATGCGATTGTCAGATCAGCACCGATTGCTTTGGAATTCATTGCAACTGCTGCGGTACCGAATGCTTTGTCGATCACAACATTTACCTTCGGAACAGTAGCGTTTGCAAATGCATATGTAAGCTTGGCAACTGCTTTTGCAATCTTCTTTTCACAGCATTCACATGCTGCATAGCCTGTTACATTTGTAAGAGAAAGAACAGGGATATTGAATGCATCACAGAATGTGATGAACTCTGTAGCTTTTTCACAGCCTGCAGGAGTCAGTACGGAATCGAATGTTTCTGTCTTTTCTCCGTCTTCGCCGTAAACTTCGCTTCTGTTTGCGACACAGCCGACTGTCTGTCCGTTCAGGCGGACAAAGCCTGTTACCATTTCTTTTGCATATGCTTCTTTTACTTCAAAGAATACATTATCATCTGCGATCGTAGATAATGCGATGCTTGTGTCACCTGTGCAGTTAGCAAGCTCAGCAGAAGCTCTGTTCAGATCATCTGCACATTCTTCTTCAAACGCTTCATCTTCATTGTTTGCAGGAAGCATGGATACAAGCTGTCTGATCTGTGCAAGGATGTCTGCTTCATCAGCTACAACATCTACAAGACCGGCCTTCTCGCTCTGGAAATCTGCTGCTGCTGTATCGCATTTGTCAGCATTATTGCCTGCAAGTGCGTTTGGTGAGTTCACAAACAGTTTCGCTTTTTTGCCTTCCATAAATGTAAAATCCGTTAATGCAGGAATCAGGGCAAGTCCACCGCCGCAGTTACCGAAAACTGCTGTGATCTGTGGAATCACGCCGGATGCCAGCGTCTGCTTCATGTAAATTTCGCCAAACGCATTTAAAGCATCTGTTGCTTCCTGTAATCTAAGTCCGGCTGAATCGATAAGACCGATGACTGGTGCACCTGTCTTTAAAGCCAGATCATAGAGGTTTGCAATCTTCTTTGCATGCATTTCGCCAACTGTACCGTTCATAACGGATGCATCCTGGCTGTAAACATACACAAGACTGCCATCAATTACTCCATAGCCGGTTACAACACCGTCAGAAGGAGTTTCTGTTGGTTTCATGTTAAAATCTGTTGCTCTGGCTGTAACCTTTGCACCGATTTCAACGAAACTGTTGTCGTCGAGTAAAGCTGCAATTCTTTGACTCGCTTGTGAAGAATTACTCATTTTTCAGACCTCCATTTTATATTAATTAAAAAGTAACTTCTTTCTGTGCACGGGCAGAGTTCTCCCGGTCACATTCGTTTAGAAGTATAACATAAAAATTTGTTGCAGACAATAGGAATAAGTACGTAAATCTACAGATTCTGCAGTTAAGATTTTGTAACTGCGCCACAACTGTCCGTTTACAAAATATTTTTCATACCCGATGCAGGTTCCTTCCGTCACCGGCGCTTTCAGTTTCTGCGGATACTGCCTGGTTACTTTTACAATATCCTCCGCAGAAAGGAGCATCGTCAGTTCTTTTTCTCTGTCCCCGCTCTCCAGCCGGATCGCCGCCTGCGCCGAAATGCCTTCCTCCACAGGAAGCGGCCGGTAGGTGTAAGGCTGCAGGATACACTTCTCTGTATACTTGGAAAGTCCATATTCCATCAGCGTCTTCGTATCTTCCCATTTCCAGTTTTTGTGAGGCGGCCATCCGCTGCCCAGTACAACGGAAACAAATGTCTTTTTGTCCCTTTCTAGTGCACCGACAAAGCAATAACCCGCCTTTCCCGTAAATCCTGTTTTAATCCCGATCGCCCCATCCATCAGATCCAGGAACCGGTCTTTATTGTACACCTGAAAGGTTCTGCGTCCGGAAAGCTCAGGAAATGTATAGGATCTTGTTCCGATGATCTTGCGAAAATCCTCATTTTTCAGCGCATACGCAGCAATCCTTGCAAGATCCGCCGCTGTAGTTTCGTGTGTTTTTCCATCTGCCTCCGCATCCAGTCCGTTCGGTGTGATAAAATTGGTGTCCCGACAACCGAGTGAATGTGCCTTCTCATTCATTCGCTGCGCAAAGGCAGGCACACTGCCATCTATATATTCCGCGATCGCCACCGCCGTGTCATTATGTGATTCCAACATCAGGGAATATAACAGATCCTCCAGAAGGAACTTATCCCCCTTCTGCACGCCAAGCTTTACTTTGGGCATGGAAGCTGCATGCCCCGATACTTCCACCGGTTCTTCCCAGACTGTCGTTTCATGCTCTTTTATATATTCCAGTGCCAGAATGCAGGTCATGATCTTTGTGGTGGAAGCCATCGGCAGCTTTTCATAACCGTTTTCTTCATATAAAATACGCCCATTCGACGCATCCATCAGAAGCGCCGCACGGGCATATACCTTTAATTCATCCGCCATGACCGGAACCTGCAGCAGACTGCTGATACAAAGCATCACTGCTGCTACCGCTCCGAGCAGGCGTTCCAGATTTTTTTTACATTGTTTCATATAACCGGTTCCTGTCTCTGTTTCCTCTATACAACATATGAACCGATGGGAGAAATCATTCTATTTCTTTATTTTTACAGATTTCTTCTGTCCTTTGTTCTGCAGAAGAGTTCTGTACTTCTTTAATTTAGAGGAAGGCACATAGATCACTGCTTTTGCGGAAATTTTCTGCAGACTGTTCTTCCCCGCGCTTTTCAGCTTTTTGCTCTTGACTACGATATTGACCAGTTTACTGCAGCCTGCAAAAGCATTCTTACCGATCTTTGTTACATTTTCCCCTACGGAAACTGTTTTCAGCTTTTTCTTGCCCTTCAATGCATTAGCACCGATCTCCGTTACCTGATACGTGATCCCGTCGAGCTTTACTGTTTTCGGTATCATGACTTTTCTCACATTTTTATCACTTACACCGGCAAATGCCACTTTTTTGCTTTTCGAGGTTGCAGAAAGCACCTTATAACGATATCCGTTTTTTGTCCGACAGACAGTTCCCTTCTTGGGCAGCATTGTTTTCGTTTTCAGAGAGATTTCCTCTGATCCGGCGACCGTCTGTCCGTTTTGGCGTGCATAAATCCGGTATCTGTAAGTATTTCCGGGCGTTATCTCATTCTGATATGCGGTATTTGTTGTAATTCCGATACAATAATAGCCTTTCCCGCTTTCCGCTCTATATATATAGAAAGAATCCGCTCCCGTTACCTGACTCCAGGAAAGGGAAACCCGGTCATTTTTTGTCTGCACGGCCTTTACGCCGCCCAAAACAGGGACACCCTGCGTATTGATCTCCTTCTGATCCGGCAGTACATAATTGTTGGCTGCCATCGGAAATGCTGCCTCAAAAGCAGCCGTTTCATACTGCTTATCGCGTGTATGTTCAAAAAAGCCGTTCTTGCTCTTCAAGAAGAACAGATAATAGCCCGGAAACTCGTCATCCCATGTTGCATCTACGTTATAATACACATCGCCGAGTCTGACAATATTCCAGCCATGCGTCGGCTTTCCGGTCGAAGCATCCGGATTTCCCGCAATGACTCTGGCAGAAATTCCGACCTCCGCACAAAGTCTGTAAAACAGTGTCGCATAAGCCTGACATACCGCATACCCATCATGCAGTGCACCATAGGCCGTATACATATAATTGTAAGACGGCATGTTTGTATAATGGTAGGTATCATAAGTAATGGCATCCATGACATAATCATAAATGCTGCGTACCTTTTCGTATTCTGTCTTGGATGCAGAACGCAGATCCAGCTGCGTGATGATCTGTGCCACACGCCCCGTTACATACTGCTCCTCTTCCAGTGTTGTACGATACAGCATACCGATCCGGTATACGATCGTATCATTGCCGCCATCCTGCTGTTGCCACGCCATATATGCCATATGGTAATACAGATAATCTCCTGCCTGCGGATTCCCGTTCTCATCATATGCAAATGCACCAAGCAGGATATTCCGGATATTCTGCTGACTGCTGTCTTTGCTCTTTGCCAGTTTGACAGTAAAGATTTCTTTTCGCTTCAGCATCTGGCTGCACACGTAGGCAGATGCATCCTCCAGCGTTGCGTAGCCTTGCGTCTCCGCCAGCAGATCTGTTGTGCCAGAAACTGCATTGACTGATACAGTATCGTTTACCGATACCGTTTTCTGTTCTGCCATGCCTGTTTCCGCATCCTGCAGATCCGTTCCGAGATCCGCACACATTTCCCGGTCTGCCTCTTCAATCTGTATCTGCGAAGCATTAAATTTTGCGGCAAATTCATCCTCTGTCAGTTCTGCTGCTTCCACACCTTCCAGGGAAAGATCCAGCAGTGTAAGCGGCTCGCTTTCTTCCTTAAGCTGCTGCATCTGCACACCGATCTCTTCCCCTGTTTCCTTCTGCACACTACTCTCATTTTTTGTTTCTGCACATGCAGGTATCTGCAGACTTCCTGTCGCAACGACTGCAGCAAGCAGCAGTGCGAGATATTTTTTTCCTTTTTTCATATACTTTCCCTTTCTCTCCGGTCTTAGATATCCAGCTTGAGCTGTACTTCTTTTTCCGCTTCTTCTCTGAACTGTGCCATCCGGTCCGGATTCAGCTCAGGCAGTTCTGTCAGGCTCTTTACACCGAAGCTGCGCAGAAACTGTTCCGTTGTACCAAACAGGATCGGTCGTCCCGGTGCATCCTTTCTGCCCACTTCTGTGATCAGCTCAAAATCCAGCAGTCTGTTGACCGCATGTTCACAACTGACACCTCGGATCTTTTCAATCTCCATTTTTGTGACAGGCTGCTTGTAGGCAATGATGGAAAGTGTCTCCAGCAGTGCGTCCGTCAGAATATATTTTCTCGGCGCTTTGACCACTTTGATCAACGATTCGTAATATGCCGGCTTCGAGCAGAGCTGATACGCATTTTCCAACACACTCAGCATAATACCGCTGTCTTCCTTTTCATAACGCTCCTGCAGCCTGGCCAGCAGTTTTTTAGTCGTGCGGACATCTTCTCCGATAACTTCTGCCAGCTTGCCCACTTCCACGGAATCCCCTATGGTAAAAAGCACTGCCTCCAGCGCAGCTATTTTATTCTGTTCCTCCATTGTTTCCTGTTCCCTTTCTCGTTATCTCAATATCATCAAAGGTATGTGCCTGATATATGTCGATCTTTCCGGTTTTCATCATTTCCAGTATGACAAGAAATGTAACGATCACCTCTGCCTTGGAATGCTGCTTCTGCAAAAGATCCCGGAAGCTCATTTTACTGTGGGAGCCTATATAGCCTTCAATATATCTTGTTTTCTGCTCCATGTCCACTTCTTCTTTTTCAATCTTGCCAAACCCCGCACGGATCGGATCGATCTTGTCCTCCTGCCTCTTCATGACGGATTCAAAGATTTCCTGCAGCTTTCGCAGATTGATATCGCCGAGCAGTTCTTCATAATCTACCGGAGGACGATATTGTTCGATCTCCGGCGGAAGTGTCTGTTTTTTATAAAAGTTCTTTGCTGCATCAATATGCCTGTCCTTCAACTCGAAGGACATATATTTATACATTTTATATTCCAAAAGCTTCTGTACAAGCTCCGCACGCGGATCCTCTTCTTCGCCCTCTTCCGTCTCATCGCGGGGCAGGAGCATTTTGCACTTGATATCGATCAGCGTTGCTGCCATAACAAGGAACTCACTCATCACATTCATATCTTCTGTCTGCATCTGTCTGATATAAGCCATGTACTGATCCGTAACCAATACAATCGGAATATTATAAATATCTATTTTGTTTTTTTCGATCAAATGCAGGAGCAGATCCAGCGGGCCCTCAAATACCTGCAGTTTTACCGATAAAGCCATTGTTTTTCCTCTTTCTTATCGTAATATCGACGAGTTCCCCCGGGTTATTAAAGCGGAACGGGATCGTATGCATGCCAAGTCCGCGGCTGACGATCATGGTACTGTTTCCGCATGTGAATTTACCGCCGTCATAGCGTGGAAACAAATGGAGTCTCGGCGAAATCACGCCGCCCAACAGAGGCAGTCTGATTACACCGCCGTGCAGATGCCCGGAAAGGACAAGATCTGCGCCCCACGCAGCATACGCCGGGAAATAATCCGGATTATGTGCCAAAAGGATCTGAAAGCAGTCCTGTCTTCCTTCCGGCAACAGCCCTTCCAGATATTCCTTTTTCATTGGTACCTTATGAAATCTTTTATAATATTGCCGGTCAACTTCACATCCGGTGATTGAAACCGCATAACGATCCAGAACGCGCGTCTCATTGATCATCCTGCTGATCCCCAGCTTCTGTAAGCCTTCTTCATAGTCAGATCCCATAGAGCCGTACTTTTCCGGATACAGCAAAAGTCTCTGTTCATGATTTCCATTGGCATAATACAGCGGATATGCTGTGAGTTTTTCAAGAAAAGAAAGAGCCTCCTCCACGGATGCTCCGGGGTGTGCATTTAAAACATCTCCTCCGATCAGAATTGCATCCGGCTTTATTTCGTGGATTGCCCGCAAAAGCTTTTCATTGTCTTTCCCATATGATTTATTGTGCAGATCCGACAGAAACAGAAAATGAAAATCCGAAGCGACCGTTTCACTTTCCAGTTCGTAGGACACTGTATGAAATCGATTTGAATCCAGGATCACGATCAGCAACAGACATACAATCACTGCAACGATCCCCACTATTATACCTGTCATATTCTATCCTTTTAGCAATACTGTTTCAGACCAAGCACTTCTACTATACCAAAAAATGAGAAATTATAAAAGTGTCTTTAAAAATACTTTTTTAATGCAGTCTCCGTAGTCTGCCTGTTCCACTGTCTGCGCATACAAAATATCGACATTGCCAAGCCTCTGCTCTCCCAGATAATACACGGCTTCTCCTGCCTTTTCCCCTTCTGTAGCCGGTGCAGGAACCGTTTCCGAAAGCTCCCACTTCTTGGTTACACCTGACATATCCTGTCCGTTCAGATCCAGATACCGGAACTCTTTATCGTAGCGCAGTGATACTGTATCCTCCACACCGCCCTTTACCTTTAATTTGGGTAATGTATCCGTATTGGCATCATGATAAATGCTGCAGACGGAAAATCCATATGTCAGAAGTGTTTTGGCATCCGCAAAACGGACTTTATGATCCGGAGCGGCCATTACAACTGCGATCAGGTCGATCCCATCCTTATGGGCAGTTGCGCTGAAACAATATTTTGCCACGGATGTGGACCCGGTTTTCAGTCCTGTCGTATATTCATACTGTTTCAGGAGCTTATTCGTACTCGATAGCGTAAAAGGCGTACTCCCTTTTTGGGTGACATGCGTGATATCCTCCATCCATATCTTTGTATACCGGTAGATTTCAGGGTATTTTGTGATCAGCTCTCTGGACATCAGTGCCACATCTCTTGCGGATGTGTAATGCTGCTCATCACTCGTCAGTCCGCAGCAGTCGCAGAAATGTGTTTCCGTCATGCCAAGTTCCTTTGCTCTTGCATTCATCCGCTCCACAAAGGCTTCTTCACTACCACAGATCTTTTCTGCCATTGCAACGGAAGCATCGTTTGCCGAAGCTACTACAATGCACTTGATCATCGTTTCAACCGTCTGTACCTCTCCTTCTTCCAGAAAGACCTGTGATCCTCCCATAGATTTGGCATAGGCACTTGTTGTCACTTCATCGTCCAGCTTTAAATTCCCGCTTTTCAGTTCATCAAAGATCAGGATCAGTGTCATGATCTTGGTGATGCTCGCCGGGCTTCTTTTCGTATCTGCATCCCTCTCATAGATCACCTGCCCGGTAGATGCTTCCATCAGGATTGCACTCGGAGACTGCACCTTGACATCCATCTCCGCATTCTGTCCTTTGACAGGTTCGGTTGTAAATACAGCAAATAACATGCACGAAAAAAGCAGACATAAAATCTGCTTTTTTACTTGAAATCTGATACGCATCATTACCTCGTTGCCTTTTTATAATCATACGCATATTTATGCTGCTTTATTACTGTTTCGTGCGGATCGCAATATAAGACTTGATTTCTTCCACACATTTTTCAAAACCGAGCTTTGAACTGTCCAGACACAGATCGTAATTACGCGCATCAAACCATTCGTGCCCCGTATAATAATGATAATAATCTGCTCTGTACTTATCTGTCTTGGCAATATACTTCTCTACGTCCTTGTCAGAACCATATCCAAGACGCTCTTTGGCGCGCTTCATGCAGAAATCATGGCTGCCATGCACGAAAACACTGATCACATGATCATATTCTTTCAAAACATAGTCTGCACATCTGCCGATGATCACGCAGGATTCCGCTTCCGCAAGCTGACGGATCACCTTTGCCTGATAATTAAATAAATTATCATTGGAAGTAAATTCATCACTTTCCGGCGGGATCAGCTGACCTTTGTATACATTTTTAGTAATACGGAACAGCGGAGAATTTTTCAGCTTCTCATCTGCTTTTCCAAATAACCCTTCCGCAATACCGCTTTCATCGGATGCAAGCCGCATCAACTCCCTGTCATAACAGTTGATACCAAGATCTCTCGCAAGCGTTTCTCCAATCGTTTTTCCGCCACTTCCATACTGTCTGGCAATTGTAATAATAACCTTCTCCATACCCAAACACCTACTCTCCTAAATATGCTTTTTTAATGGATTCATTATCCATCAGTTCCTTTGCGTCACCGGTCAGAACGATCTTACCTGTTTCCAGTACATAAGCACGATCTGCAATGGAAAGTGCCTTTTTTGCATTCTGTTCTACTAAAAGAACAGTCGTACCGGTCTTGCTGACCTGCTGTATGATATCAAAAATCTCATTTACAAAGATCGGTGACAGACCCATAGACGGCTCATCCATCAGAATGATATTCGGATGACTCATCAGAGCACGTCCCATAGCAAGCATCTGCTGTTCACCACCGGAAAGCGTTCCCGCCATCTGTCCCTTTCTTTCTTCCAGACGAGGGAATCTGTCATAAACAATACGCAGTGTATTTTCGATCTCTTCTTTGTCTTTTCTGGTGTAAGCCCCCATTAACAGGTTTTCATATACGGAAAGCTGTGCAAAAACTCTTCTTCCTTCCGGTACATGTGCCATACCAAGTGATACGATCTTATACCCCGGTGTTTTTGTGATATCTTTTCCTTCAAATGTGATCGTTCCCTTTGTCGGCTGGATCAATCCCGTAACTGTATGCAGGATTGTTGTCTTTCCTGCGCCGTTTGCACCAATCAGTGCAATGACTTCCCCTTTATTTACTTCAAAATCGATGCCCTTTATCGCTTCGATCACGCCATAATGGACATGCAGATCTTTGACTTCAAGCATTGCCATATCAGTTTCCTCCTATTCGCCAAGATATGCTGTGATAACCTGTGGGTCATTCAGCACGGTACTTGTATCACCCTGCATCAGCACTTCACCGAAGTTCAGTACCGTCAGTTTTTCGCAGATACCGGAAACAAGCTTCATATCATGCTCGATCAGAAGGATCGTCATATCAAACTTATCTCTGACAAAACGGATGGTATCCATCAGTTCTTTTGTTTCATTTGGATTCATACCGGCTGCAGGCTCATCCAGAAGGAGCAGCTTCGGGTCTGTTGCAAGCGCCCTTGCGATCTCCAGCTTACGCTGCTTACCGTATGGCAGATTGGAAGCAAGCAGATCCGCTTCCTGATCCAGATCAAATACCTTTAAAAGCTCCATGGCACGTTCGTCCATTTCCTTTTCCACCTTGAAGTAACGCGGCAATCTCAGAATGCCTTCCAAAGTGCTGTACGGATGATGATTGTGCAGTCCGACCTTTACATTGTCCTTTACGGACATATCCTTAAATAATCTGATATTCTGAAATGTTCTGGCAATACCGGCTTTATTAATATCGATCGCCTTTTTGCCCGTAATATTCTCTCCATCCAATTTGATAATACCTTCATCCGGCTTATATACACCTGTCAGCAGATTGAAGATTGTCGTCTTTCCTGCGCCGTTCGGACCGATCAGACCATATAACTGTCCTTTCTCGATCTCGATATCAAATGCATTTACCGCACGCAGACCGCCGAAGGAGATTCCTAAATTTTTAACTTCCAAAAGTGCCATAGTTATGCCTCCTCCTTCTTTGTTCTTTTCAGTTTTGCTGCCATCTTTTCTTTCCATGCAACAGTACGCGGGCTCCAGTTAAAGAGCATCATGGCGATCAGGACGATCGCATAGATCAGCATACGATAGTTGTTCAGTCCACGTAAGAGCTCCGGAAGCAGTGTCAGGATCACGGCTGCGATCACAGAACCTCTCATATTGCCAATACCGCCCAGCACAACAAAGACAAGGATCATAATAGACATATTGTATCCAAAGTTTTTCGGAAGTGCTGTCAGTGTAGAAAGATTATGGGAGTAAAGAGCACCTGCAACACCTGCTAAAGAAGCGGATATCGTAAATGCGATCAGCTTATACTTTGTAATATTGATACCAACGGATTCTGCCGCAATACGGTTATCACGGATCGACATAACCGCCCTTCCCGTCCGGGAATGTACCAGATTGTTGATAATGATCAGGGATAACAGGATCAATACCACACCGATCGTAAAATTGGAATCATGCGGTGTTCCGGTAATACCCTGTGCACCTTTGATGAGTACCTTGCCATCCGGCTCCAGTCCAAGTGCCATCGTATCCTTCATGGAAATATGTACGCCATGGGAATCCACACCAAGATAGATCGCATTGATGATGTTTTTGATGATCTCTCCAAATGCCAGCGTAACGATCGCCAGATAATCTCCCTTTAAACGAAGCACCGGAATTCCAACCAGAATACCGCAAAGTGCTGCACATGCAGCTGCGATCAGTATTGCAAAAAAGAAGCGGACTCCTTCATTTGCAATGCTGTCCTTCAGTCCCAGTGAAAAAAGTGCACTGCTGAATGCACCGATACACATAAAGCCTGCATGTCCAAGGCTCAGTTCTCCCAAAATACCAACTGTCAGGTTCAGGGAAACTGCCAAAATGACATAGGTACAAAGCGGCACCAAAAGTCCCTGCAATAAAGAAGAAAGATTTCCTGTTTTCAGCAGGATCTCAACGATCACATAGGCAGTCACGACCATCAGATATGTGATCAGGTCATTTTTTGTTACTTTATTTAATTTCAGTTTTCCTTTTGTTGTTTTCTGTTCGCTCATCATTATCACCTACACTTTCTCCTGAATGTTCTTGCCCAGAATACCGGTAGGGCGAACCAGAAGGACGATGATCAGAACCGCAAACACGATCGCATCCGCCATCTGGGATGAAATATATGCCTTACTTAAATTTTCAATAATGCCAAGCAGGATACCACCGATCATAGCACCCGGAATAGATCCGATCCCTCCAAATACCGCAGCAACGAATGCTTTGATACCGGGCATCGCGCCTGTATACGGGGTCAGGGAAGGATAGGCGGAACATAGCAGAACACCTGCGATCGCTGCCAGTCCGGAACCGATGGCAAACGTCAGGGAGATTGTTCCGTTTACATTGATACCCATAAGCTGTGCAGCTCCTTTATCCTCAGACACTGCCACCATGGCACGACCTGCCTTTGTCTTCTTGATAAATAAAGATAATCCGATCATGATCACGATACATGCTAAAACAGTCACGACAGCAACACCCGGAATGATCAGCTGTCCGTCAAACAATGTGATATTTTTCATTGTAACAACCGATGTAAACGCTTTTGTATCAGATCCGAAGATCAGAAGCGCCACATTCTGCAGCAGATAGCTGACACCGATCGCCGTGATCAGAACTGCCAGCGGGGATGCATTACGGAGCGGCTTATAAGCAACCTTTTCCACAACCACACCCAAAACAGTACAGACCGCCATGGAAATCAAAATTGCCACATACGGATTGATCCCCAAGTTGCTGACTGACACAAACACAACATAGCCACCGATCATGATGACATCGCCGTGTGCAAAATTCAGCATTTTTGCAATACCATACACCATGGTATAACCCAGTGCAATAATAGCATATACACTACCAAGACTGATTCCTGTTACCAGGTAAGAAATAAAACTCATGCAAACACCCTCTTCATCTCTCAATTTTCTCTCATTTTTATGTATTTTATCATACTTTATACGAATTCTCAACTTGAAACCGAAAAAGGGGCTGTTTCAAACAACCCCTTTGTTTTATAAAATTCAGTTTCTTTTACCCGGATTACATTGCTGTATAAGAACCGTTTACGATCTTAACTGCCTTAGGCTCCTTCGTCGGCTCACCGTCTGCAGACCATGTAATATTTCCTGTCAGGCCGTTTACTGTGATCTCCGTCATAGCACTCTTCATAGCATCACAAATATCAGATGCAGACATATCCGCTGTAATACCTGCTTTTTCAGCAGCAGCTTTGATCGCATAGATTGCATCGTAAGTATCAGCTGCGAACTGGTTTGGTGTTTCACCGTTAAATTTATCCTTGTAGTTCTTTACAAAGTTTACTGTCAGGTCATCTGTTGCATCAGCGGCAAATGGTGTAAGCAGCATAACATTCTCTGCAAGGGATGTATCAAAGTTCTCTACATTCAGGATACCGTCAAGACCGTCACAGCCAAAGAACTGTGGTGCATAGCCCATCTTGTCAGCCTGTGAAAGGATCAGAGATGCTTCTGTATAGTAGATTGGCAGGAATACCAGATCTGCGCCTGCATCTTTTGCTTTCTGAAGCTGTACGGAAAAGTCTGTCTTGTTATCTGCTGTAAATGCTTCTGCAGATACAATTTCAAAGTTCTGGTTTGCTGCTTCTGCTGCAAACTTCTCATAAATACCTGATGAATAAATATCGGAGCTGTCGTAAATAACCGCTACCTTTGTAGCCAGATTGTTTTCACCGATATACTGTGCAGATGCAAGACCCTGGTTCGGATCTGAGAAACATACACGGAATGCATTGTCATACTGTACACATTCTACTGCAGAACCTGAAGGTGTCAGCTGGAACATGTTGTCATCTTTGCTGTACTCACTGACTGCGATACTGCATCCGCTTGTAACAGCACCAACTAACATCTGCATACCCCAGTCTTTTAAAGTATTGTATGCGTTTACTGATTTTTCAGCATCACATTCATCATCCTGGAAGTTCAGTTCAAGCTGCACACCGTTTACGCCGCCTGCTGCATTGACTTCATCAACTGCCAGCTGTGCTGCGTTTGCAACTGCTGTACCGTAAACTGCTGCAGATCCTGTCAAAGGTCCGATGCCACCGATCTTTAATGTACCGCCTGCTGCATTTTCCGTTCCTTCTGCCGTAGCGTCTGTTGCAGCGTCTGTTGCAGCGTCAGATGAACCTGCTGCATCATTACTGCTTCCGCAGCCTGTCAGCATAGATGCTGATAACGCTGCCACCATTAAAAGGCTTACTAACTTTTTCATTTTCATAATATTTCCTCCTTCTTCAGCAGCCATCGTATATCACTATGTACAAAAAACAACCTTAAGTATACAAAAAGGCTTCTCTCTGCGGAAAGAAGCCTTGTTCTTGCTGCCTCAAAAGCATAATATGGCATTTTATAATTCTTGTCAACGCAAAACCGGCCGGTATAATTTTTCTTCATAAAATCTATAACCCCAGGTTATCTCGTATCGTGTGATATCTTTCCATCACATATTCCTTTTTTTCTTTTGCATTTTCACGTATATCTATTTCCAATGCACTTAGCAGATGATATGTAAAATCCAGCATATATAAGAATAAAATGAAAACCGCCACTCTTCTGCTCTGTGGTTCTGGCATCACAGCCAGAAACCGCAGCACTGCCGGCTGGATCACCTTGACGATCCCCAGACCGTAAATGCCCCAGGCCAATGTACTTTCCAGACAGATCAGCCCTTTATAGTTAAATGGTTTTTCATTATAATCCCACCACACCTGATGCAGAACCTTCTGCATCAGTATTGCCACCAGATATTCAAAAACCGTAGCAGATACTGCCGCAGTCAGATATAACAGAACCGGATGTGACGCAAGAGGTCTCAACAGAAAATACCCAAACACTGCGCCAAATCCATAGATCGGACAGAACGGACCGACTCCGAAGCCCCTGTTTGTCAGTTTACGGTTACAAATACTCATATATAATGATTCAACGGCCCAGCCAAGCATACTGTAAAACACAAAACATTCTATGATATGCTCTGCACTGACCCCACAAAAAACTCTGCTCCACATATAAATTCCTCCTGCTCTTTATCAGAAATCCATGTAAAGTTATCCTATAAAGAAGAAAATCTCTGGTCAGAACGGCCAGAGATATCTTATTCTTAATTGTATTTGCGTTTTCTTGCTGCTTCAGATTTTTTCTTACGTCTTACACTTGGTTTCTCGTAGTGCTCTCTTTTGTGGATTTCCTGCTGGATACCAGCTTTTGCACAACTTCTTTTGAAACGGCGTAAAGCGCTATCTAAAGTCTCGTTCTCTTTTACGATTACGTTTGACATAAATCACACCTGACCTCCCTTCAGTCCCTTCAAGTATCTTGACTGCTGGGTTAATATTATTCGTACACAGAATCATGTACAATACAATTATAGCAGATTTTAACAATCCGTCAACTACTTTTTGTTATATTATAACGATTTATGTTCGTTTTTTACCGGATCTGTCCTGCCAGTACCTTTTCTGCTTCTGCAATTGCTGCGCCGATACCTGCCGGATTCTTACCGCCTGCCTGTGCCATGTTCGGTCTTCCGCCGCCACCGCCGCCGACAAGTGCTGCGATTCCTTTGATCAGATTTCCTGCATGTGCGCCTTTCTGCATGGCTGCGTCTGTTGCCATTGCGATCAGATTGACTTTTCCGTCCTTTTCAGATGCCAGAACAACAACACCTTCTCCGATCTTTTCCTTGAGCTGGTCGCCCAGATCGCGCAGACCGTTCATGTCTACATTTTCCACACTTGTTGCAAGAAGCTTTACTCCGGAAACTTCCTTTACCTGATCCATCACATCACCAAGTGCTTCTTTGGCAGCCTTGCTCTTTAAGGATTCGTTTTCACCCTGCAGCTCCTTTACCTGTTTCTGCAGATGCTCGATCTTTTCTGTAATGCCGGCCGGAGTTGTCTTTAAAAGTGCTGCGATCTCTGCAAGCTCTTTGTCAAGCTGCGCATAATAAGCGATCACATGATCCCCTGTAATGGCTTCAATACGACGGACGCCTGCTGCAACGCCGCTTTCCGCAAGGATCTTGAATGCACGGATATCTCCTGTATGGGCAACATGGGTACCACCACAGAGTTCCTTGGAGAAATCGCCCATGGATACCACACGTACCTCATCACCGTACTTTTCACCGAACAGTGCCATCGCACCTGTCTTCTTTGCTTCCTCAACACTCATGATCTGTGTTGTTACCTGCAGATCTGCTGCGATCTTTTCATTGACGATCTGCTCAACCTTGGCAAGCTCTTCCTTTGTCACTGCCTGTCCATAGCTGAAGTCAAATCTGGTGCGCTCGCTGTCCTGATAAGAGCCCTGCTGATGTACCTGATCACCCAGCACCTCCTGAAGTGCCGCCTGTAATAAGTGTGTTGCGGAATGGTTTCTGCATGTGTTTGCATGTGATGCAGCATCCACTTCCATAGAAGCCTTCTCTCCTGCCATAATACTGCCGGATACGACACTACCGATATGACCGATTCTGCCACCCGGTAATTTCACGGTATCTGTTACGGCAAATACGCCGTTTTCTGTCTTGATCTGACCTTTGTCGCCCTTCTGTCCACCCATGGTAGCATAGAAAGTTGTCACCGGTACAATAACGGTGCCTTCCTGCCCCTGTGTCAATTTGTCAACCAGTTTATCTTCTGTTGCGATGACTTTGATCTCGCTTTCCGTTGTCAGCGCATCATAACCGGCAAATGTACTTGTAACAGATGCATCCAGTTCCTTGAACAGATCGTTGTCAACTGTCAATTTTGCCGAGAAGTTCTGGTTTTCGCGTGCTTTTTGCTTCTGTTCTTCCATTGCCTGTTCAAAGCCCGCTTCATCTGCTTCCACATTTTCTTCCTTTGCCATTTCCACGGTAAGCTCGATTGGGAAGCCGAATGTATCATATAAATAAAAAGCATCCTTTCCGGAAATTGTCTGCTTGCCGGATTTTACGGTTTCATCCAGAATCTTCTTAAACTCTTTCATACCGTTTTCCAGTGTGCTTTCAAAACGAACGATTTCTTTATCCAGCTCTTTTAAAACAAATTCGCGGTTTTCTACCAGATTCTTATAGCTTTCATGATAGATCTCGTCCATATAGATCGAAGCGATCTTTAAAAGATCTTCCTTTTTCAGACCGATGCTGCGTCCATGTCTTACCGCACGTCTGATCAGACGGCGCAGTACATAACCTGCTCCTACATTGGACGGTGTCAGTCTTGCTTCATCTCCGATCAGCATAACACCTGTACGGATATGATCTGCCACAATACGCATAGATCTTGTCGCTGTTTCGTCAGCTTCATATTTACAGCCTGATACCTGTTCGATATAAGCGATCACCGGTGCAAAAAGATCGGTCTTATATACATCCTTTGTACCGTTTAAGAATGCAAGGTTTCTCTCCAGTCCCCAGCCGGTATCTACGTTTTTCTGTTTCAGCGGCGTCAGATGACCGTCTTTATGTTTCTCATACTGCATAAAAACATCATTACCAAGCTCTGTATACTTACCACAGTTACAACCGGGACCGCAATTCGGACCGCAGTCCGGTACATCTGCGATGTAAAACATTTCGCTGTCAGGGCCGCACGGACCGTATTCCAATCCCCACCAGTTATCCTCTGCAGGCAGATAATATACATTTTCCTTTTTGAAGCCGGATGCGATTCTGCACTGTGCGCCTTCTTCATCACGCGGTGCATTTTCGTCGCCTGCAAATACAGTTGCTGCCAGATGATCTCTGTCAAAGCCATATACCTGAGTCAACAGTTCAAAACTCCATTTGGTACGCTCTTCCTTAAAGTAATCACCAAGGCTCCAGCTTCCCATCATTTCAAAGAAAGTCACATGGCTTGTATCGCCAACGGAATCAATATCATTTGTACGGACACAACCCTGTACATTACAGAGTCTTGTACCGAGCGGATGCTTCTTACCGAGCAGATAAGGCATCAGTGGCTGCATACCTGCCACGTTGAACATAACACCTGTTGAACCGTCGGAAACAAGGGAAACCGCTCCAACGTCAACATGTCCGCGTTCTTTATAAAAGTTTAACCAACCATTTCTAAGTTCATTTGAAGTAAACTGCTTCATTTTCTTTCCTCCACACGTTATATATTGAAAAACTGTATCATTCTTCATCTGTCTCAAAATAACAGTATTTTATTCCATTTTCTAAAGGAAAAAATGTCCTATGCATAAATGCAGGACATTTTTTCTTTAAACTGACTAAAATGTAAATTTATCTGCAAAGTATGCATCCAGATCTGCGATTGCTACACGTTCCTGCTCCATGGAATCACGGAAACGAACCGTTACGCAGTTGTCTGTTTCGGAATCAAAATCGTATGTGATGCAGAACGGTGTACCGATCTCATCCTGACGGCGATATCTCTTACCGATATTTCCTCTGTCATCAAATTCACAATTATATTTTTTGGAAAGCTGTGCAAAAATCTTTTCCGCACCTTCGTTTAACTTCTTGGACAGTGGCAGCACACCGATCTTAACCGGTGCAAGAGCCGGATGGAAATGCAGGACTGTTCTGACGTCCGGCTTTTCTTCCGTTCCGATATTTTCCTCATCATATGCAGCGCAGAGGAATGCCAGTACAACACGATCAGCACCGAGAGAAGGCTCGATAACATACGGAATGTATTTTTCATTCTTTACATCATCAAAATATGACATATCCTGACCGGATGTATTCTGATGCTGTGTCAGGTCGTAGTCTGTTCTGTCTGCAATACCCCAAAGCTCACCCCATCCAAACGGGAAGAGGAACTCGATATCGGTTGTACCCTTGGAATAGAAGCAAAGCTCTTCCGGATCATGGTCACGCAGACGCATCTCATCTTCTTTAATGCCGAGTGCAAGCAGCCAGTCACGGCAGAAGCCTCTCCAATACCGGAACCATTCCATATCTGTACCGGGCTCACAGAAAAATTCAAGTTCCATCTGTTCAAACTCTCTTGTACGGAATGTGAAGTTACCCGGTGTGATCTCATTACGGAAGGATTTACCGATCTGACCGATACCAAACGGGATCTTCTTGCGGGAAGATCTCTGCACATTTTTGAAGTTGACAAAAATACCCTGTGCGGTTTCCGGACGCAGGTAAACAGTATTCTTTGCATCTTCGGTTACACCCTGGAACGTCTTGAACATCAGATTGAACTGACGGATATCTGTGAAGTTGTGCTTACCACAGGTCGGGCAAGGGATATTGTTATCCTCTACAAATGCCTTCATTTCTTCCTGCGAAAATGCATCGATCGGTTTTTCCAATGTAATGCCTTTTTCCTGTGCATAATCTTCGATCAGCTTGTCAGCACGGAATCTTTCATGACATTCCTTACAATCCATCAGCGGATCGGCAAAGCCGCCAAGATGTCCACTGGCTACCCATGTCTGTGGATTCATTAAGATCGCACAGTCTACACCGACATTATATGGATTTTCCATGATGAATTTCTGCCACCATGCGCGTTTTACGTTGTTTTTCAGTTCTACACCGAGATTACCGTAATCCCATGTATTGGCAAGTCCGCCGTAGATTTCAGAGCCCGGATAAACAAATCCGCGGTTCTTTGCAAGTGCTACAATTTTTTCCAGTGATTTTTCCATGTTTTCATCCTCGCTGTTCTTTTTTATTCATATACTGATCTCTGCCATGACAGTATCAGCTATTATTCATAAATAATACATCCCGTCTGCCCTTCATTCAGATTGACCGCGGTTTTTTCATCTACCAAAGAGATGCCATCACTTATATGTGTAATTTTGCCATGCACCTTTACCTGCTGCTGTTCTTCCAGTATCACAGCATTCTTATCGCCAAGTTCAAGTACATCTGCTTCTGAAATCTGTGAACCATCCACACTCTTCATCTGCGGGAAAGAATATCCTCTTGCGTATACATCCGCAACCTTTCCTGCAAACAGCTGCTTTTCATTAAAAGATGTATAGGCATCACTGTCGGGAAAAGTGATATTGACGCGGATCACCTTATCCTCCAGTTCAAATTTTTCAAGCTCCACTGCCTCTTTGCCGTCACCGGACTGTGTATTAAACTGGGATATCTTATCCTCAATCTCCCTTTTCAATTCCTCCTGATCATAATACGGCTGCTCAAAATCCTCAACAATCGCCTCTGTAATCTGTCCTTTTTTTTCAATGATAACTGTATTTGTATCTACATCTGTTTCCTTTCCACAGGCACTAAGCAGGCAAAGCATAGCCGCCATAAGGAAAATCATATTCCGTTTTTTCATAACTTACCTCCTGCATACCGCATTTTATTATACTAGCAAGAGCTCAGTTTTTCAACCTGCAATTTTCCAGTACAGCAAGGCTTTTGAACCTGTGCCCGATATACCGGTCCCTGTAGATCCTGCACTGCTCTGCCAGCTGCTGCAGAACCGCGTCCGATACTTTAAAAGTATAAAGCTTTTCAAAAGGTGCCTGCATGACATATTGGATCGTATATACCGTGCTCTCCAGCAGCATTTCTTTCTGCAATACCCCCGGAAATTCTCCGTTTACCACAAGAGCCTTCATTTCAAATATGTACTGCACAAGCTCATGCGGAACTGCTCCTTTTGTGAGTGCCTTCAGGGAAACGTACAACAGCTTCAGCATCTCTTTTTCATCGTTATTTTCCCTTGTATAATAATCTGCCACATCACAGAAATACATACCGTAAAAAGCCCCTTCAAAATCTTCCCTGAGGTTTTCAAAATACTCCGCGATCCGTACCTCGGACAGGTTATACGCCGTTTTTCCCTCATAAAGCCGGAACGTACCGTAACAGAACGGATTCGTGGCAGCCATAAATCTGCTGCCCGGCTTTTTGGCGCCTCTGGCAAAAGCCGATATTTTCCCCCGTTCCTTTGTCAGAACCGTTATTCTTTTGTCCATCTCCAAAACAGGGACAGCCTTTAAGACTATCCCTGTTACTTCCACAAAATCCTGCATGCCAGCTCCTGCTCCCGCTACAGCCCTGCCTCATCAGTTCTGTCCTTTTCTACTGCCTGCTGCCCAAAAACAGCCTCTGCAGTTTTTAACCGATCCTCTGCAGTCTCTGTTGCTTCCCTGTAGCTTAAGTAATCCGCAACCTTGCCACTCATATAAAAGGTATCCCAGCATTCCCTATCACGCATCTTCCGCTTCCTCCCATAGATTAGATACTAATAGGGTTCGTTCTTTCCCGGAAAATATGTGTGGTAGTTTCTCCCTTATCTGGTAATGTCTTTTGCGTTATAACCAAAGTTTTTTAAAAGGAAATCGCTGTCGCGCCAGTCTTTCTTGACCTTTACCCACAGCTTCAGATTCACCTGTGTTTCCAACAGATCTTCAATTTCCTTTCTCGCACGGCTTCCGATCTTTTTCAGCATACTGCCGCCCTTTCCGATAATGATCCCTTTGTGGGAATCACGCTCACAGACGATCGTTGCATCAATATCCACGATGCTGTCATCCGCTCTCCACTTCATCTGATCAATGGAAACTGCTATCCCGTGTGGGATCTCCTCATCCAGACAGCGGAGCGCCTGTTCGCGGATCAGCTCTGAAACGATCTGCCGCTGTGGCTGGTCTGTCACGGTATCTTCATCATAAAACATCGGTCCGTAAGGCAGATATTTAAAGATAGAGTCGATCAGATCCTGTGTATTATCTCCCTTCAGCGCCGAAACCGGAACGATCTCCGCAAATTCCAGCTCTTTTCTGTATGCATCGATAAAAGTCAGGATTTCTTCTCTTTTTACCGTATCCGTCTTATTGATGACAAGTATGACTGGCGTTTTGGTCTTTTTCAGCTGTTCGATGATATGTCTCTCCCCGGCGCCGATAAAGGTGGACGGTTCCACCAGCCACAGGATCACATCGACCTCGGACAGCGTATGCTGCGCCACGTTTACCATGTAGTCGCCCAGCTTGTTTTTTGCCTTGTGGATACCCGGCGTATCCAGAAAGACGATCTGTCCCTGCTCACATGTATATACAGTCTGTATTTTATTTCTGGTTGTCTGCGGCTTATTGGATGTGATCGCGATCTTCTGTCCGATCAGCCGGTTCATCAGTGTTGATTTTCCTACATTCGGTCTTCCGATCAGCGTCACAAAACCGCTCTTTTTATCTGCTTCCATATATTCTTCCTTTATCCCTCTTATCGGAGCTTTTGTTTACGGCTCCGGTTTATCTGTTTCTTCTTCCTTCCGCATGACCTGTTCCACTGCATCATTCAGCTGCCCGTTCTGTTCCCGGAATCTATCCATTTTTTCAGCTAGCTTTCTTTCCCGTTTCTTTTTGCTTTTCTTTACGATTACGCGGACCACAAGCACGATCGCTGCAATGACTACCGCCCAGATCAGTAAATACGGCAATGCGATCACAAGATCGATCAGGAAGTTTTTAATGCCCTGCAGTACACGCTTCACACTTGTTACAAAACCATCTGTCATACGCTGCAGATCTGATTTCGGCTCCTGCGTATCCGGCGTGTAGATCGTCACCTCTTCCACGGAAAGAGTGATGGTTGCATAGTCGACCTGATTGTCGTATGTACGAAGCTGTGACTCCATGGACTGGATCTGATAGCGCACTTCCGTCAGCCTTGTCTCCAGTGCAATGATCGCATCCACGCTTTCCGCTTTTTCCATCAGCGCCATGAGTCTTTCCTGCTCAACTTCAAGTGCCTCTTTCCGGCTCTTTGTGTCTACATAGGAAAGTGTCACATCATCGGTTGACTCCGATTTTCTCGTGACATTTGCATTTTCGGAAACCATGGTCACCATTTCATCCATTTTGTCAGCAGGTACTCTGACCGTATAGTCGGCTGATCTGTTACCTTCATATCCATAGCTGCTTCCATAGGTATTGCTGCTTTCTATATAACCGCCCAGTTCCGCAACCTTTGCGTCAATCTGCGAAAGCAGCTCATCAAAGCTCTGCGTTTCCACACCGATATCCATGCGGCGGATCAGCTTTCTGCCCTGTTCCACCTGCTTTTGTACATTTTCCGCTGTACTCGCCCCGGATCCTGTATCGCTATTTTGCGCTACCGCATCATATTCGTAAACACCCTCCGAAGCAGCTTCATCCGCTGCCTCCTCCGTCATCATATCGGAAGCTGCCATTGTCTGCGCCGCCTTATTCGACGCCGAAGAATCATAACTGCTGCTTCCGCAGCCTGTCAGAAGCAATGCCAAACCCAATGCACAAAGTATTCTCTTTTTCATAGTAACCCTCCTTTTGCTGTTCTCCATAACCTCTTTTCCTTTTGCATCTCTGCTATTTATAATACGTTTCCTCCTTCTCTTATTTATGGTGTATTACACAAGCGTTTCCACACAAAGGAAGCTGCCTGCCTGTTCTTTGATCTTATCCTCGTTACCGACTACACAGAATGCCCCTGTCTCCAGCATGGCTGCCACCTGGGCGGAAAGAGCGTGGATATCCGCTACCTGACAGGAAAGGATCTCATCCCGTTCCTGCTGTTCTTCCGCAAAGCTGTAGCCTGACATATAAGCGCCGAAGCTTCTGCTGCCCTGTGCGCTCGGTGGGAGTGGTGTATCCTTCTCGGAGATCGCGCCGATCACATACTTTGTCATAATCTCTTCATCTGCTGCAAATTCCCGCAGATACGCCGGTGCCTTCTCGAAAACAGCAACCGTCTTTTCCAGATTCGGATCTCTGTAGGACACAAAATAGCTGAGACCTGATTTTGTAAAGTTGCTCATACAGCCATATGCGCCGCCTTTGACTCGTACCCGGATCCACAGATAATCATATCCCATCATGATGCGCAGCACACGGAGTGCTCCTGTATATGGAAGTCCCGCTTTTCTGAAATCGCCTGCCCGGCAGACATACTGGACTCCCGCACTGGTGCACAGCCCTTCCTGTTTTTTTACAGGATCCGCACGGAATGCTTCCTGCACATTGTTTTCCGCAGAAAGTCCCTTATGGAACGGCAGAAGCGCTTCCATAAACAATTTCTTTCCTTCTTCCGTGCCCGTGTAATCATAAAGCACTCTGTTCCCATTCAAGATAAAGGAAAGCAGCGTTTTCATTTCCCTGATACATTCTGCTTTGCGTTCGTCAAAATGATTATACAAATCTGTCAGGAAACGGAAAAATCCCAGACCGCTGAACCGGTCAGATGCCCATGCACTTTCCGAAATATAAGAAAGTGCCCGCAGTGATGCAGTCGAATGGCCCGCACTTGTCATCTGTGCCTGTAGCCTTGCTTTTACCTCACCCAGAATCTCTTTCAGACGTTTTTCATCCTCAAAAACAGACTGTGTCAGGATCTCCCTGATCAGATCCACTGCCTTTGGCGTATTCCCATATAACACTTTTGCCCTGGCCTCAAAGGTCAGTTCAAATTTACTGTAATCCTTTGCATCTGTATAAGTGGCTGCATCAAAGATAATACCTCCTGTCTGCAGATTGATCTCATTAAACAGCTCTCCGTAGCTTCTCTTTTCCGTGCTCAGAAGTCCCAGCACATTTTTCAGAAGCCCCAGATACGGAAGCTGCTCTTTTTTGATATCACGGATCTTAAATACTATGTGCAGATAAGAAACCCCGTTTGTAAAGATCGGATGAGACAAAAGGATCGTATTTTCAAAAGGCTCCTTCTCATTCAGGAACGGATGTGCTTCTTTACCCAGGTCTTCTCTTTTCAGCACCGGGATCTTCGCCAGATCTTCCGGGGAGGACTCTTCTTCCTGATATGCCTTCAGTGCCTTTGTCTCTGCGATCACAGCCTGCAGCTCTTCTACGGAAAGAGAAGCCTTTTTCTTTGCAAGCATCTCTTTCAGTTTTTCACTTTCTCTGCTCTCCATTCCTTTTTCAGGAAGCAGGGATACGATCGATTTATGTGTATTATTCAGAATCTGATTTTCCACAAGCTGTTCAAAATAACCAGTCTGTACCAGCTTCTTCAATGCGTCAAAAGTCTCATTCGCTTCAATATGCATAAATGGAGCCTTGTCATCATACAGCCAGCTGTCAAGTGCCTGCAGACCATACATCAGCCCTTTTGGATACGCCCCGAAATCTGCTTCCTTATATTTAAACTCATAGCAGTTAATAGCAGCAAGCAGGGCATTTTTATCAATGCCGTTCTTTACCTGCTCTCTTAAAGCCTGCTCTACGGTTTCCACAAATGCTTTCTGATCGGATAAACCGGCATTTTTTGCCACAAAAGAAAAATACGGCTGCAGAATTCCATTTTCGCAGACACTGTAAACATCTTCACCTATTCCTTTTTCCATCAGAGCCACCTTGACCGGAGCGCCCGGTGCGGAGCAAAGAGCATAGTCAAGAACCTGCAGTGCGATATAAAGCTGTCTGTCCAGACTGTTGCAGATGCTGACATTATAAGAATAATAAGCGGCGTTTGTGATATCATCCGAATCCAGTACCGGATATTTCTTTTCTACCTGTACAGGCGCTGCAAACGGCTTCTGCAGCCGGATGGCAGAGTCGATCTTAAGCACGTCAAATTTGGAGAGATATGCCTCATCCAGATAGGTCAGACGCTCTTCCATGTCCATATCGCCATAGAAATAAATATAGCTGTTTGACGGATGATAATATCTTCTGTGAAAATCCAGAAAAGCTTCATAAGTCAGCGACGGAATATCGGAAGGTCTTCCGCCGGAATCCACACCGTATGCGGTGTCCGGATACAGGCTGTTAAAAGTCTCTCTGTCAAGCAGATCATCCGCGCTCGAATACGCGCCTTTCATTTCATTATATACGACACCGTTATAGATTAGGTCGTCTGTTTCGGACTCACATTCATAATGCCAGCCCTCCTGCTCGAAGATCTTCTTTTCTTTATAAATATTCGGATGGAATACCGCATCCAGATAGACGTCACAAAGATTGGCAAAATCCTTGTCATTGCAGCTTGCTACCGGATAAACCGTCTTATCCGGGTAAGTCATGGCATTTAAAAAGGTGTTCAGGGAACCTTTTGCCAGTTCCACAAACGGATCCTTGACCGGATACTTCTCTGAACCGCAGAGTACACTGTGTTCAATGATATGCGCCACACCTGTGCTGTCTGTCGGCGGTGTACGGAAACCAATGTAAAATACTTTATTGGGATCATCATTGGAAAGCAGTACGATCCTCGCCCCTGTCTTTTTATGGCACAGGATCACACCACGGGAATTCAGATCTCTGATCTCCCTGTCTTCCACGATTTCATACGCTGTCAGATTTTCTATACTCATTTTCTTCTCCATTTTCTGTTTTCTGTTAAAGTGCATGCTTTTTACGGATTCTTTTGATTCCATGCTATACGCCAAGTGACATCAGATGCAGTTTCCCGAAATAAAACTCGGAAATATAATCTGCACAAAGCTGTCCCTGCTCCTGTTTCTTCCAAAAATTCTCAAAAGAAAGCTCTTCTGTCTCATATTCTGTCCGGCTTCTTCCTTTTTTATCCACTTTTATCTTCGGCTTTACGGTTTTGATCTTACAACGCAGTTGTTTCAAAACCATTGCGAGCTTACTGTCTTTTGTCATGGAAGACAGTGCATCACAGATCCGTATCTCTTCTCCCACTTCCGGTATCACATATTGAAATACGGCAGTACGAAGCCGCTGCGGCGTATCATCCTGCTCACACAGCTCCGCAAAGGTCAGTCTTGCTCCGATATACACATTGTTAAAATCCTGGAGCACATATTTAAAATCCATATTAGCTGTTTCGTTACTCATTCTTATACTCCATTTCTATGGTATCGATCAGATTTGCACTGATCTGCATGGCTGCTTCCACATCATCCATCGTGATTGCTTCATAATTGGCGCAGATCTCTTCCGGAGATACTTTTCTGCGTAGTTCCTCAGAAAGTTCTCTGGCAGCATCCGCTACCTGATTGACCTTTTTCAGCACTTCCTCATCATCGTTTTTCTTTTCCAGCTCCTCGTTGATCAGACGTTCCATTGCCTTCATCATATAATTGCCGAGGAAACCTTCCGTCTCTTCCAGTATGTCGCCATCCGTATCCAGACATTCCATCTGCCCGGTTGCTTCCAAAAGTGCCATATTGCCTTCTCCGATCAGATCCTCCAGCATCACACCCTGCCCCGCATACAGCTTTGCAAGCTCTGCTGTCTTTGGCAGAAACTGCTGAAGCAATACCTCTTTGGCATCCTGATCACCTGCGATCGCAGAAAGCATGACCGCCTTCAGTTCTTCCGTCTCCATACTTTCAAGTGCTGAAATCCCGTTCAGATACTCCTCCAGATAATTACGGTCTTCCATGGAGAGATATTCCTCTACCTCTTTCCGGTCTCCGACACCGATCTTCTGGTTCTTATAATACTCCAGCAAAAACCCCATCTGTTCCGAGCCCTGCTGTATGTCCGGGAAAAAGGAATGGATCTGTTCTTCTGACAAACACATACCTTGTTTTCTTGCCAGCTTCATGGATTCCATAAGCTGACTTCTGAATTCTTTTTCTTCCATATATATTACCCGTCTTTCTTTCCTACTGTTTTTTCACATGCTTGTGTGTAAAAATATGATCCTGACAATACTCATAATTTCCATCACACTTTGAGCAGAACCGAAATTCCAGATCCGGATCGGATTCGTCTGTTCTGCCACAGATCGCACATTTATGCTTTGTCACCGGACGCATGACCTGCTTGTGATAAGTACGCTGTCTTTTGATCTGCTGCGGCGTCCGGAAAGATTTCCGTGTTGTCACAAAGAAAATGATAAAGGCAAGCAGAGAAAACAGGATCGCCGTCATGTCCGCCAGCGGCAGATACCAGCCGATGCTTCCCGTTCTGATATAAGAGCTGAGCGATATCACATCCTGCAATACCTGTACACCTAAAATAACCGCATAGATAATTCCCAGCACTTTTATCTTCAGTGGGATAATAAACATAAACAGGACCTGTACATCCGGGAAGGTTGCTGCAAATGCCAGAATGATCGACATGCAGACATAATACGTACTGAAATAATTGGCAATAAAACCGTAAAAGGATGCTAATGATACACCAAATTCCATCACGGTGATCGTTTCGGTCACCCCGGTCAGAACACAGACGCCGTAAAACAGGAAAGCGCCAACGATCGTCAGCAGCATCCCGCCGATCAGATAGACATTATAGCGGAAGGTTCCCCATGTCCGCTCCAGTGTCGTACCGATGGAAAAATAAAAATACAACATGACCAGTGTAAATAGGTCGAGTCCTTCCGGCGGTACAACGATCCATGTCAGGAGACGCCAGACCTGCCCATGCAGGATCGCATACGGATTCAGTGTCAGATAATTCAAAAAGGATGAATTAAATAACTCGATCACATAACCAAATGCATAGCAGATGATCAGATATAAGGTAATATTGGGAATTGCATACTTCCCCCATTTTCGTTCTAATTTTGAAAGCCAGCTCATAAATACTCCTCTCCTGCCTTGTTCTATCTCATTATACTGTTCTCGCCCCGAAGTTTCCATTACTTTCGGGAAACAAAGAACATTTTAGCATGGGAATCCGCTAAAGTAAACAATCTGACATTGTATATTCCAAATGTTTAATGCAATTTTCACAATTTATACAGTAACGATTTATATATTTTTTATAATCGAAAAGCAATCAAGATTGCACTTTAAAAAAACATGTCGTATAATAAGGCGTAAAAAGTCGTGAATTGTCAGATTCACGATCTATTCATGTATTATATTTAAGGAAGGTGAACTGAATGGAAAAGCAACTTTACACGCTGGGCATTGATATTGGCTCCACTACTGTTAAAATTGCAATTCTGGATGAAGCAAAACAGTTAATTTTTTCTGATTATAGAAGGCATTTCGCCAATATCCGCGAAACATTGCGGGATCTTTTCAAAGAAGCCTATGCGATCCACGGAGATATCACAGTATCTCCCATGATCACAGGCTCCGGCGGATTATCTCTTGCCAATTATCTCGGTGTTCCGTTTACACAGGAGGTTATTGCCGTTTCAACAGCTTTAAAGGAAGCTGCTCCGCAGACGGATGTAGCGATCGAGCTTGGCGGCGAGGATGCCAAGATTATTTATTTTGAAGGCGGTAATGTCGAACAGCGTATGAACGGTATCTGTGCCGGTGGTACAGGTTCTTTTATTGACCAGATGGCCTCCCTTCTGCAGACAGATGCTACGGGTCTGAATGAATATGCGAAAGGCTATCAGTCTCTATATACAATCGCTGCAAGATGCGGCGTATTTGCCAAATCCGATATCCAGCCGCTGATCAACGACGGTGCAACAAAGGAAGATCTTTCCGCTTCTATTTTCCAGGCGGTTGTCAACCAGACGATCTCCGGTCTTGCATGCGGTAAACCGATCCGTGGTCATGTTGCGTTCCTCGGAGGTCCGCTCCACTTTTTATCAGAACTGAAGGAAAGTTTTATCCGTACGCTGAAGCTGGATGAAGAGCATATTGTTTCGCCTGAGAACTCTCACCTGTTTGCAGCAATCGGTTCAGCCTTAAATGCAGATTTAAAGACGCAGTTTACCTTGAAGGAAATGGTCGATAAGCTCTCTCAGGAGATCAAAATTGCTTTTGAAGTGGAACGTCTGTCTCCACTGTTTGAATCCCGGACAGAATATGAGCTGTTCACGACCAGACATAATTCGCACAAAGTACATACAGCTCCGCTATCTTCTTATCAGGGGAACTGCTATCTCGGTATTGATGCAGGTTCCACAACAACCAAGGTGGCTCTGATCGGAGAAGACGGCTCTCTTTTATATTCTTTCTACAGCTCTAACAACGGTAACCCGCTGCAGACAGCGATCACCGCGATCAAGGATATTTATGCCCAGCTTCCGGAAAGGGCTGTGATCAAGCATGCCTGCTCCACAGGCTATGGTGAAGCACTGATGAAAGCGGCTTTTCTGCTGGATGAAGGCGAAGTGGAAACTGTGGCACATTATTACGCAGCAGCCTTCTTCTCTCCTGATGTCGACTGCATTTTGGATATCGGCGGTCAGGATATGAAATGTATCAAGATCAAAAACGGTACGGTAGACAGCGTGCAGCTGAACGAAGCATGCTCTTCCGGCTGTGGTTCCTTTATTGAGACCTTTGCAAAATCCCTCAACTACTCCGTGGAAGATTTTGCACACGAAGCACTGTTTGCGAAGCATCCGATCGACCTTGGTACACGTTGTACGGTATTTATGAATTCCAAAGTAAAACAGGCGCAGAAGGAAGGAGCTTCCGTATCCGATATTTCTGCCGGTCTTGCTTACTCCGTTATCAAAAACGCCTTATTTAAAGTAATTAAAGTATCCAGTGCCAGTGAGCTTGGTAAGAAGATCGTAGTACAGGGCGGTACTTTTTATAATGATGCGGTTCTTCGAAGTTTTGAGATCATTGCAGGCTGTGAAGCTGTCAGACCTGACATTGCAGGTATCATGGGTGCTTTCGGAGCTGCCCTGATCGCAAAAGAGCGTTTCCATGAAAAGGAAGCAAAAGCTGCCAGAACACTTGATGCCAAAGAGCCGGAAACAACGATGCTTTCCATCGACAAGATCAACGAACTTACCTTTACCACACGTATGGCAAAGTGTCAGGGCTGCACAAACCACTGTCGTCTGACCATTAACCAGTTTACCGGCGGCAGACAATACATATCCGGTAACCGTTGTGAGCGCGGTATCGGCAAAGAAAAAAATAAAAATAATATTCCAAACCTTTATGAATATAAGCTGCATCGTATTTTCGATTACGAACCGCTGCCGGCTGATGAAGCCACCAGAGGACAGGTCGGTATTCCGCGTGTCCTGAACATGTATGAGAACTATCCGTTCTGGTTCACCTTCTTTACGGAGCTGAAATATCAGGTAGTCCTCTCTCCGTCCTCGACTCACCAGATTTATGAGCTGGGTATCGAATCCATTCCGAGTGAATCCGAATGTTACCCTGCCAAACTGGCACACGGTCATGTAACCTGGCTGATCCGCCATCATGTACCGTATATCTTCTATCCGGCTTTATTTTATGAACGTGACGAGGTAAAAGGCGCGGGCAATCATTACAACTGCCCGATCGTTACCTCCTATTCGGAAAATATCAAAAATAACGTGGAGGAGATCGGACGCGGGGAAGTACGCTTCCAGAATCCGTTCCTTTCCTTCCGCGACAAGGATACGATCGCACACGTATTATTACAGGAATTCCCCGATATCCCGTCCGGCGAACTGTTACACGCCATTGATAAAGCATGGGATGAGCAGGAAAATGCCCGTCTGGATATGCAGAAAAAGGGTGAAGAAACGCTTGCTTACTTAAATGAGACAGGCAAACGCGGTATTGTGCTTGCAGGTCGTCCGTACCATATCGACCCTGAGATCAACCATGGTATTCCGGAACTGATCAATTCCTATGGAATTGCCGTTCTGACAGAGGATTCCATCTCTCATCTAGGATGGCCTGAGCGTCCGCTGATCGTATCAGACCAGTGGATGTACCATTCCCGTTTATATGCAGCAGCCAGCTATGTCCGTACAGTTGACAATCTGGATCTGATCCAGCTCAACTCTTTCGGTTGTGGTCTGGACGCTGTTACGACCGATCAGGTCAATGATATTCTAACAGGCAGTGACAAGATCTATACCTGCCTGAAGATCGATGAAGTCAATAACCTCGGTGCTGCAAGGATCCGCATCCGTTCCCTGATCGCCGCACTTCGTGTCAAGGAACAGAAGCACGAAGAGCGTGTGGTACATTCCACAGCGATCAACAGACCGGTCTTTACGGAAGAAATGCGTAAAGAATATACGATCCTCTGCCCACAGATGTCTCCGTTCCACTTTGATCTGATGGAGGCAGCTTTCCGCGCAGCAGGCTACAATCTGGAAGTGTTACCTACGGATAACCGCCACGCTGTCGATACCGGTTTGAAATATGTCAATAATGATGCCTGCTATCCTTCTCTGATCGTTGTCGGTCAGATCATGGATGCACTCCTGTCCGGTAAATATGATACAAACAAAGTCGCTGTTGTAATGTCACAGACCGGCGGTGGTTGTCGAGCCACCAACTATGTCGGCTTTATCCGGCGTGCACTTGGCAAGGCAGGGCTCAGCCATGTGCCTGTTATTTCCATCAATATGTCAAACAGTCTGGAATCCAATCCGGGCTTTAAGCTGAATGCCGATCTTCTGACCCGTGCTGCTTACAGTGCTGTATTCGGTGATATTTTCATGCGCTGCGTATACCGAATGCGTCCATATGAACTGACAAAAGGAAGTGTGGATGCTGTCCATGAAAAATGGAAGCTGAAATGTCAGGAATTTGTATCCGGAAAGCATATGTCCTTCTTCAAATTCCAGAGGATGTGCAGGCAGATGATCGAGGAATTCGATGCCATTCCTGTCAGCGAAGATCCAAAGCCGCGTGTTGGTATTGTCGGCGAGATCCTTGTAAAATTCCTGCCTGCGGCAAACAACCATCTGGCAGAGCTTTTGGAAGCAGAAGGTGCAGAGCCTGTCTGTCCGGATCTGCTTGACTTTATGCTCTACTGCTTCTACAACCAGATTTACAAGGCAGATCAGCTTGGCACGTCCAAAAAGGCCGCAAAGATTTCCAAATTCGGTATTTCAGCCGTAAACTTTGTCCGCTCTTCCGCTGCCAAGGCATTTCAGAAATCCAAACACTTTGATCCGCCTGCCAATATCTATGATCTTGTAGATTACGCAAAAGAGATCGTATCCATTGGTAACCAGACCGGGGAAGGATGGTTCCTGACAGGTGAAATGATGGAACTGATCCACAGCGGTGCAACAAATATCGTCTGTACACAGCCGTTTGGCTGTCTGCCAAACCACGTTGTCGGTAAAGGTGTTATCAAAGAACTGCGCAGACGTTACCCACAGGCAAATATCGTAGCGATCGACTACGACCCGGGAGCAAGTGAAGTAAATCAGCTCAACCGTATCAAGCTGATGCTCTCCACCGCCAATAAAAATCTGAAAAAACAGCAAAGTGACCAAAAGGAAGCCTCTGTATAAAAAACTAAGGGCGCTATCTCATAGATAGTGCCCTTTATTATTTATGCTACAGGTATCAAACGATATCATACGGCATGTTATGCATTTACCACCTGCTTTTGATTTTTGTCAAACTTCTGCTCAAACTCGTGGATTGGAATCGGTCTGGAAAAATAATAGCCCTGTCCCATTTCACAGTTCAGACGCTTCAGTTCATCTACCATTTCCCTTGTCTCAACACCCTCTGCAACGGATTCCAGTCCCAAAGACTTGGCAAGCCCAACCGAAAACTCCAGAATATTACCCTTTGCCTTTCCTGCAGAATAGCCTTCCAGAAAACGCATATCCAGCTTCAGCACATCGACCGGGATTTCCGTCAGCATATTCAGGGAAGAATACCCTGATCCGAAATCATCCATTTCCACTTTAAATCCCAGTTTTTCCATCTGATTGACCATATCAAGGATCTGATTCTGGTTTTCCGTATAAACCGTTTCCGTGATCTCCATATGCAAAAGAGATGGTTCTATGTCATATTTATCCATCAGTTCCAAAATTCTATCCATGAAATCCGAATGGTACAGATCCGCTCTTGAAACATTGACCGAAATAGGAATCAGCGTTCTGTTTTCCTGTTTCCATCTGGCAAGCATCCTGCACACCTGCTCCCAGACATACAGGTCTACCTCTGTAATAAACCCGGTTTTTTCAAAAATCGGAATAAACTGCGCCGGCGGCAAAAGCCCGCGTTCCGGATTCATCCAACGGATCAACGCTTCCGCTCCCACATATTCTTCTGTTTTCAAATTGCATTTTGGCTGTAAATAAACGAGAAATTCTCCATCGGCAAGTGCCTGTTGCATGGAATTGGTAATCTCTTTTTCCAATAACAGTTCATTCCGCATGGAATCGTCAAAATATGCGTATGATTCTCCGTATTTTCCTTTTATCCTTTTCACTGCAAGAACAGCACGATCATACATAACCGTCACATCAATCGTTCTGTCCTCGATCTGATATATCCCAAAGCGGACAACAATCTTCATTTGCAATGGATATCGTTCCATTGCCTTGTCCACATAACCGACCATTTCTTCATATCCGTTTTTACGCACAAGCAACATCACAAAACAATCACCGGAAATTCTACCGCAGATCCCACCGTTTTCTCTTGCAAAGCCTGTCATGATTCTTGCCAGATACTGTAAAAGCCTGTCTCCCTCATGGATCCCGTAGACATCATTTACCACGCGGAACTGTTCAATATCAAATGCTATGATATCATAAACTGCTTCTTCTCTCAAAAGATCCTGCGCCTTTTTACAGAATCCTTCTCTGTTATAGCAGCCCGTCAGCGTATCTAAATCGATCGTTTTCATCAGATAGTCCACTTCCTGTTTCCGTATCTCATCCCCGATCTTCTGCAAAATCAGTTCCCTGTCATACGACTTTGTCAGATATGCGGACGCACCATAGGAAAGCGCTTCAATCTCTGCATCATTGTTGTCCTGCTGCGTGATCACAATAACCGGTATATCAGCAATTACCTCATCTGCCTGTTGCACACTCAGAAATTCATACCCATTCATGACAGGCATATAGAGATCCAATAAGATTACGGCAATATGATCACCATTTTCATGTAACACAGCCAATGCGTCTCTGCCATTTGCGGCAGTGAACACTTTATATTTTTCCTGTAAAATATCAGCCAGAATCGATCGATCCAGTTCGCTGTCATCTACGATCAAAATCCCTTTTTTATTTATCATACATTCACCCCACCCAATATGATGTAACAGGCACTCAACAGCTCCACCGGTAATATGAATCTTGCTGTTCCTGCACGCATAGTCCAAATACTATGTTTAGTATATCATACAAAAAGGACTGTTTCAACCGTTAAAAATTTGTGCATTTTGCAAAAAGCAATGCAAAAAAGAAGTGTTTTCTGTTTCTTTTCTTATTTTTCCGTACCATAAGCATTCTCCTTTTGTATACCGCAGGAAGTTTGCTTTGCTATACATTATTTAATTCCATAGCACACTTATTTCATGAAGAAGAATGAACACATCTTCTCTTTGTTCGTTATGTTATTATTATTAACTTTTTCGTGCTATTTTAAAACATTTTTCTCCATTTTTATGATTTTTTATTACTATCTATTGCATAATAGTCTCAACAGTGCTATCCTACAGAAGATTTCAATATTAAAACGATTTCAAAATAATGTTATTTATAATAACCAATAGAGAAAGGGGATTTTCAAATGAAGAAACTATCCACAGCAATTCTTGCAGAAATTGTTGAAACCAAAAGAAAAGCTGCAAAAATGACACAGGCGCAGCTTGCAGAGAAAACCGGTATTAACAGAGCACAGCTCTCAAGACTGGAACAGGAAGATTACTATCCTTCCATTCCCCAGCTGGAAGCGCTTGGAGAAGCACTTGACTTCGATCTGGATGATGTATTTATCAACGCAGCCAGTAAGAAAATCGAGTCTCCGTCACCACTCAATATTGCAGTCGCCGGAACAGGTTATGTAGGGCTTTCCATTGCCACACTGCTTGCACAGCACAATCATGTCACAGCTGTTGATGTCATCCCGGAAAAGGTAGAAATGCTTAACAACCGCAAATCTCCGATTCAGGATGATTATATTGAAAAATATCTGGCTGAAAAAGATCTTGATCTGACTGCCACACTGGATGGCGCGGCAGCTTATAAGAATGCGGATTTCGTTGTCATTGCCACGCCGACCAACTATGACAGCAAGATGAACTACTTTGATACCTCTCTTGTAGAAGATGTCATCAAGCTTGTGCTTTCCGTTAATCAGGATGCCATTATGGTCATTAAATCTACTATTCCTGTCGGCTTCACAAAATCTGTCCGCAAGAAATACAATACAAAAAATATTGTTTTCAGCCCGGAATTCCTGCGTGAATCCAAGGCATTATATGACAACCTCTATCCAAGCCGTATTATCGTATCTACCGATAAAGAAGACGAAAGACTTGTAGAAAAATCACACCAGTTTGCTGCTCTTCTGCAGGAAGGAGCCCTCAAGGAAAATATCGATACATTATTTATGGGATTTACAGAAGCGGAGGCAGTGAAACTGTTTGCCAACACATATCTGGCACTCCGCGTCTCCTACTTCAATGAGCTGGATACTTATGCAGAAATGAAAGGGCTGAATACCGAGGATATCATTGATGGTGTCTGCCTGGATCCTCGTATCGGAACACACTATAATAACCCAAGCTTTGGATACGGCGGTTACTGCCTGCCTAAGGATACGAAACAGCTCCTTGCCAACTACAATGATGTTCCGCAAAATATGATGAGTGCGATTGTGGAAAGTAATAAGACGAGAAAGGATTTCATTGCTGATCGTGTTCTGGAAATGGCCGGCTATTACGGTTATGATCATTCCAATATGTACAGCTCAGAGCTTGAAAAAGATGTTACGATCGGCGTATACCGTCTGACCATGAAAAGTAATTCCGATAATTTCCGCCAGTCTTCTATCCAGGGTGTTATGAAACGTATTAAAGCCAAGGGCGCCAAAGTCATTATTTATGAACCGACCTTAAAGAACGGTGATACATTCTTCGGCAGTGAAATTGTCAATGATCTTGAAAAGTTCAAAGCACGATCCCATGCGATCATTGCCAACCGTTATGACAGCTGCCTTGATGATGTAAAAGAGAAAGTTTATACACGCGATCTGTTCAGAAGAGATTAAATGAGAACGTTTCAAGTTTTGTGTAAACGTTAAAAACTGATATAAGATTTGTGAATAATTACAAATGGGCAGAGCCGATTTTCCGGATTCTGCCCATATCTGCATTATACAGTAGTTTTTAGGCATGTCAATAAAACCTGCCTAAAATTGACCGCTTTACAGGTTCCGTCCTGCCAGACGTTCTTCAAAATAAATTTCAAGCTGGGAATGGATCTGTCCCCAGTCCTGCCTGTGTCCGGTCCATTTTTTCGTGATATCCATGGTTGTCAGATACAGCATTTTCAAAAGGCTGTCATCCGACGGAAAAACCGTCTTGCTTTTGGTCACTTTCCGGAGCTGGCGGTTGAATCCTTCAATGGCATTTGTGGTATAAAGCGAGAAACGAGAAACATTACATATTCTCAATAAACGTCACCAGATCAAATTCTTCGCTCTTATGCGCCTTAAATAACGTACCGTATTCTCTGCCGTCCATGATGCGGTGGATGATCCGGACATCTGCCGCATTGGCAATGATCATGTCTGCACCGGAGCTGGTTGCGATTCTGGCAGCGGAAAGCTTCGTGCCCATACCACCGGTTCCGACACTTGAGCTTGTTCCTTTTCCCATTCCCATAATAGAATCGTCCAGATGATCCACAACACTGATAAATTCCGCATCCGGATTTTTATTCGGATCATCTGTGTATAAGCCATCGATATCGGAAAGCAGGATCAGAAGATCTGCATCGATCAGTGCTGCTACGATAGCTGACAGCGTATCATTATCACCGAACTCGATCTCAAAAGTGGAAACCGTATCGTTTTCATTAACGATCGGTATTGCGCCAAGCTTTAAGAGCTCTGAAAATGTATTTTTGGCATTGAAGCGGTTCAGCGGCTCTGCAATCGTATTTTTCGTCATCAGAACCTGTGCAGCCACATGGTTGTATTCTGCAAAAAGCTTCTGATAGGTCATCATAAGACGTGCCTGTCCGATGGCAGCACACGCCTGCTTCACAGCGATCGGATTGTCTTCTTTGCCGATATGTACTGCCCTTTTGCCGACTGCAATGGCACCACTGGAAACAAGTACCACTTCCTTACCCTGATTGGCAATATTGCAAAGCTCCCGCACCAGAACATCCAGTTTTGTATAATCCAGTCCGCCCGTCTCCTTATGCTGCAGAGAAGAGGAACCGATCTTGATAACGATTCTCTTTTTATCCTTGATTTCTTCCCGTAAAGTTCCCATTGTATTTATTTCTGCTCCTTTTTCTGACTATTTCATTTCCCGACTACTATATCATATCTGCCGGATCCGGCTGGCTAAGATTCTGCAATCAGGTCATACTGACTGCAATTCGCTCCGCCGCCAGAAGTCCGTCCATGGCAGCACTTGTAATGCCGCCTGCGTAACCTGCGCCTTCGCCGCAAGGATAGAGCCCTTTCAGTGAAGATACGCCTTCTTCATCCCGGACGATCCGCACAGGAGACGAAGTTCTGCTTTCAATCCCTGCAATCATCGTATCATCTGCGTCAAATCCTTTGATCTTTCTGCCAAACTGCTCCATGCCTTCCAGAAATGCTTCGTTGAGCTTTTCCGGTAAAATACTCCTCGTATTGGCAAATGTCCACTGTCCTTTGATGCGGACAGGGAACTCTCTTACATCTATATTTTGTTCTATATTCCCGCAGTCTGATCCGTTTTTTATAAGAACCGCATTATGCTCTGTCAAACGTTCCTCATGTCTTTTAAAATCTCCAAGACTCTGCACCGGGATTTTCCCGTCTGCAAGCTGAAAGGCTCTTTCCTCCAGCTCTCTCTGGAATGCTACACCGCCCAGCGGGCTCTGATCCGGAAAATCTTCTTTTGTGACCGTCATGATGATCGCTGCATTGGCGACACCGCTTCCTCTGTCATGATAGCTCATGCCATTGACCGCCAGACGTCCCTTTTCACTGGAAGCATTGACCACATAGCCGCCCGGGCACATACAGAAGGAATAAACGCCTCTTCCGTCTTTCGTCTGCGCTGTCAGCTTATAGCTGGCTGCCCCAAGAGCCTCTCTGCACGTTTTATCCTGTTTTCCGTACTGGCTTTCATCGATCTGCTCCTGAAAATGCTGCACACGGTAACCAACCGCAAAATCCTTTGGCTGCATTGTAAGCGGGGTCTTTGCCAGCATCTCAAATGTATCCCTTGCGCTGTGTCCGATCGCCAGTACAATATGATCTGACATTATTTTTTCCGCATCATTCACGATCACGCCTTTTACAGCCTGCGTGCCCTCTCTGATCCCGGCCTTTTCCGGCTGCTTGCATAATATCAGTCCTGTGACCTGACTTTCAAACCGTACCTCACCGCCCAGCTCTATGATCGCCAGCCGCAGGTTCTTCACCATGTCCATCAGAAGATCTGTTCCGACATGGGGTTTCTGCTTATATAAAATATCCGCCGGTGCTCCCATTTTTACAAATAGGGAAAGTACTTCTCTGCATCGTCCGTATTTGTCCTTGATCAGCGTATTCAGCTTTCCGTCCGAGAACGTACCTGCACCGCCTTCTCCAAACTGTACATTGGATGTGGTATCCAAAACACCCGTTTCCCAGAACCTGTCAATATCTGCTTTTCTCTGCTCTACGCTTCTGCCACGCTCTAAGACGATAGGGCGAAGACCTGCTTTTGCCAGATAGTAGGCGCACACCAGGCCTGCAGGCCCTGCGCCGATAATGACCGGTCTTTCCGGACAGATATGTCCTGCAGTTACCGGAAACCGGTATTTCTTCTCCGGCGCAGGCTGCACATCCTTACTTTTCGTGTTTCGAAGCAGCTTTTCTTCCGCTCTGCAAGCCACATCTAAAACCAATGAATAAAAAAGCGCGGGCTTTTTTCTGGCATCCAGAGATTCCTTCACAATATGTATTTTTTGAATGTCCTCACTCTTGCAATGCAGGATCTGGCTTACTTTCTTTTCTACATCCTGCATGGTATAAGGGACACTTACCTTGCACTGGTTGATCCTGATCATCTAACGATTTTCCCTTTCTGTCTCCCTGTTTTCTGATACATTTTCCTGGTCACAGCAGTGCAGCCCTGCAATATAACCGCTCGTCCATGCCCACTGCAGGTTATAACCGCCGCATCTGCCATCCACGTCTATGATCTCTCCCGCAAAATAAAGATTCCTGACTTTTCCGGACTGCATCGTGTCATCGATTTCCGAAACCGGGACACCGCCCATTGTTACCTGTGCCTTATCAAATCCCGGATAGCCACTCATTTCAAACACAAAGTGCCTGCATAGCTTTGCCAGCTTTTTGAGTTGCTTATCGCTAACCGTTTGCATTTCCTGCTGAAAAGGTAACGAAAGTCTGTGCAGCAGCGCACCACAGATCTTCTTGTTTAGAAAAAGTGCAAGCACTTCTTCGACCGGCTGCTTTCCATACTGCTTTTGCAGCTCTGTCAGCATATGTAACAGTTCTTCTTCTCCAAGCTGCGGCAGAAAATCCACAGAAATTGTTGTCTTTTTTTTCGCCGCCAGTGCCTGTACTGCCCTGTGGCTTAACTGAAATACAGGAATCCCGGAAAGAGAATCTTTATTAAGCTGCAGCTCTCCTTCTTCCGTCTGCACCTTTTCTCCGTCCACATACAGCGTCAGCAGGGCATTTGCCCTGACACCCGCCAGCTCCTTACACGCCGGATCCTTTGTCAGCAAATAGGTCAGAGCCGGATACGGTCTGCGCAGTGTATGTCCAAGGCTTTTTGCAAGTGCATAGCCGCTTCCGTCCGATCCTGTCTGCGGCGCTGCATTTCCGCCGCAGGCAAGGATCAGCTTATCAAACCGGTATCGATCCGTCCTCGTTTTTACAATAAACCCATCTTTTCCGGCTGTGACACCTTCTATTTTCTGTTCTGTCTTAACGGTCACGCCCTTTTCTTCCAACAGCATCCGCAGCACATTCAAAACGGTGGCGGCCTGTCCGGTATAAGGATAGCAATACCCGTCCCTTTTTTCACTTGTGAGCATCCCATGCGCTGCAAAAAAAGCGCTCGCAGCCTGATTGTCAAACTGTGAGAGGGCATGCGCCACAAAAGAAGGATGATCGCAGTAATAATCATCCTTCGACAGTGTTCTGTTTGTATAATTGCACTTACCGTTTCCGGTAGACAATATTTTCTTACCGATCCGCGCGGTATGTTCCAATATAGTCACATCTGCAGCTCCGGCCGCTGTAACCGCTGCCATCATGCCCGATGCACCGCCGCCGATAATTCCAACCTTTTTTCTCATATATCAGCCTGTTCCCCATATTCTGTTTTTATCCTGTCTGCTATTCATTTCTGACCCATCCGTTTTACCGGATTCTGTCACAAGTTCCTGCTTATTTTCTTATGAAACCCATTAACTTGAGTATGATTCCAGCAGATTGTAGAGTTCTTCCTCTGTCTGAATATATTTTCCGTCCATGACTTCTTCCTGCATAGCCTGCGGCAGAGAAAATACCGGGATATCCGTATACAGGATCACCTGCCTGCGATTGCCGTCATACACAGTCAGATAGCCATCCTCCGCCACAATACACGCATAATATAGCGAAGTTGCAATGACCTTTCTGACACTGATCTTTTCCGTTGAAAAAGACTCCAGCGACATGGACACAAAGCCTTCCTCCTGATCCTTCAGAGAAGGGCTCTTCTCATAATCCTCGATCAGCTTTTCGACCTGCCTGCGGTCTTTTCCGATAAAAGAAGCCGGTAATGTTTCCATCCTGCTATTTTCTGTCTGCTGTGTTTCATCATAAACGGTCACTTCATATTCTGTATCACAGGTCAGCGTCTGCATACTTGCCGCAGCCTGCGCCGTTTTTTCATCCACATCCGGTGCTGTGCCTTCCTGCACCGCGCCATCCGTCGGAACACTGTTTTCATCCACGCTGCCTGTTTCTTCTCCAAACAGCGTATCATCCAGTTTTTCCAGATCCGCCGACTGCTTTTTATAATAGCTTTGCTGCGCATTTCTGACATCCTTTGCCCCGATCAGGTCTTTTGTCAGAAGCTCACTTCCCTTTACCAGTATATAACAGGCAAAGACGATATTGATGAAAATACTGATTCGATAAAAAAGTTTCATAAGACTCTCCTTTTTTATCAGTATTTCCCAGTTTTTTCATCTTATACGTCAGGTATCAGCGTCCCAGCTTTCTTGCCAGAAGCTCCGGCAGACTGCCAAACGGGATCTGCCGCCATTCATGCTTCTGGAACACACCCAGAAAAATGATCAGCACCTGATACAGCAGATAACAGATCACCATGGAAAGCAGCAATGTCATAATACCACCAAGGCTCTTGAGCAGCAGCATCTGCATCAAAAAGGCAACTGCTCCCGTCAATACTGCGGAAATAAGCGGAAAGACAATCATCCGCAAAAGATCTGCCCGAAACCGCACTCTTTTGCTGATCATTGCAAATTCTGCCAGCGACAGGCATAAGGCGGTTAAAAAGACTGCCTGCAGAAATGCATTTCCCGCGTGCTGCCCCGAACCAAATAACAATGTAAAAAACCAATAACCTGCAAGCAGTGCGGCTATAGTCAGTCCATTACAGAAAAACTGCCGCTGCATAGCAGAAAGGAGCTTCCTTGCACAGATCGCAAGTGCCAGAAAAACCGCTGCGATACAGCCTGTCTGCAAAAGCTGTGTCAGTTCTTTATTTTCATCAAAAAAAGCCGCGCTGACTACATTTGCCTGTGCCAGCAAAAAAGCACAGACAGGCAGGATCAGATAAAAAAGGATTTTTCCCATCACAGCCATACGTTCACGTGCATGCTGATAATCCTGTTTTTTCAGTATCACACGCAATTGTCTTGCCAGATAACCGGAAAGCTGCTGTGCATACAATACAACAGGCATATAAAGCATAAATACCAGCAGGACAAGCGGCATTGTCACATCTCCTTTGTGAAATGCATATACCATACAGCCAAATGCCAGTGCGGAAAATAAAAGCTCATGAAGCATCTGCGGCAGATATAAAAGGATATAATCTGACAGCAGATTCTTTCTGCTCTCCGGACTGCGTGTTTCATCTGCATTCAGCTCTGCGCGGATCGTTCTGCGGAGCAGCAGCATGACAAACAGCAGAAATAAAAATCCTAAAAATGCGCCGACTGCCAGTCCCCCGATTCCGCAGACTGCTGCATAGGCATAATAATAATCCTCCTGTCTGAAAACGGCGGCTGCTCTTGTTCCCGCACCGCTGCATACGTTCTTCAGGCAGATCGTCGCAAGCAGGCTGATCAGTGCTGTCACAATGCCTGACAGACTGCCCGGCAGCGGAATGCTGCTGCCTTCCAGATACCCCTTCATGCACTGCTGCAGCGTCAGGAAAAATACAGCGATCAGACCAACCTGCAGCGGAAATGCATACTGCACAGTTCCAAAGAGTGCTTTGGAAAACGGCTCAGCCAGCAAAAATCCCGGAACGCAAAAAAGCAGCAGAACAAGCAGTGTCAGGATCATAACTGTGTGATACAGTCTGTGTGCGTTTTTGCTGCAGTCCCTGCTCTTCTGAAAATAGACCATTCTGCCCAATACATCCGGAATGACTGCTGCAGTCAGCACATATATAAATAAAATTGTAAAAAGTGCTGCTGCATAAAAGGTAATTCCTTTCTGTCCGATCTGTGCATACAGATAGATCATCTTCACAAATGCGATCAGCCAGATCACCCAGGGTGCATACATTTTCAGGCCGCCCTGTTTCATATAATTTGCACGTCTTTTTCTTCCGTCCATAATCGTTCCTCTTTTATCTCGTTATTCCGAGCTCTTTCAGTATTTCTTCCTGTCTGGCAAACATCACTTTTTCTTCCTCAGGCTCCATATGATCGTACCCAAGAAGATGCAGCATGCTGTGTGTCACCAGAAATGCAAACTCCCGAAGCGGTGTATGTCCGTATTCTTCTGCCTGCGAGAAAACACGCGCAGCGCAGATCACAATATCTCCGAGCACCAGTTCCTCCGTATCCGGATTCAGATACATGCTCTCATCTTCCTGTACCAGCGAAAAATCTGACGGGCTTTCATAGTCCACACCCGGAAAGGAAAGGACATCTGTTTCCCTGTCGATCTCCCTGTACTCCCGGTTGTACGTCCTGATCCCTTCCGCATCCGTGATCAGCAGATTGACTTCTACTTCATACGGACACTTCTCCGCCTCCAGCACCTTACGGATCACCTGCTCTGCCACTGCTTCCATATCAAACGGAAAGTCTGCCTCTATTTCATTTTCAACGCAAAAAGTCATAATATAAGGTTTCCTCCACAAATATCTTATGTATCTCATTCAGCTGACTGATCGTCAGACTGCAATGATCCAGAATGCCGCTTTCTATCTGCTTTTTAAAAACCACGCCTGCGATCTGTTCATAATTCAGCTCCGCACGCGGATTCTTTTCAAATAAGAACATGACAGACGATACCATTGCATCCGCCAAAAGGACGATCGCTGCCTCCCTGGAAACAAGCGACGTATTTTTACCGCCATATTCCTTCAGAAGCTGTACAAGCTCCGGCGGAAAATGATATTCCCTTGCGATCGCCAGTGCATTTTTCAGATTCCCTTCTCCGCGCATCCGCCCGATCTTATGATAATAGCCGCCTGCTTTTGCAAGCATTTCATCCGCACCGATCTTTCTGGCGATCTTCTCGCAGAAATAAGCCGTATGCACCGCATGATAATATGCCTTCTTGGAATATTGCTTCAGATCTGTCAAAAGCACATATTCCGGATCGTTCATTTCCTGATATTTATCTCTGTTTTTATGCAATATATGCAGACTCAGATATTTCAGTACCAGTGTCAGGATGATAAAGCTGACAAACAGATTGATCGCCGTATACAGGACATTTTCAAAAGTGATCGTACCCTGCTGTGCAAAATCCATGCAAAGAAGTGCCAGACAGGTAAACAGAAGCGCTGTAAATAGGGGCACACCAAATAAAAAGGTCGTATCCAGATGACTGAATAAAACCATCCCCATCATACCGATCAGTGCAAAACTGACAAATACAACCGGATCGGGCTGACTGATCAGCTCCTGCAGATATAACAGGATCAGATAAGCGCCTATCCCTGTCTGCGGCCCGGATGCAAGCATGAGCATCACGGCAAGCGGCAGAAACAGCCAGAGCTGGCACGGCAGAAACGAGTTGACTGCCACAAGCAGAAGCCCCAGCACATATACACCCAGAAGTCTTTCCGGATGTGCACCGTTATTGTATAAAAATGTTTTTTGATATAACCCCGTCAGAAACACAAAAACAAACACAAGCAGAAGCATTCCCAATGTGATAAATCCTGTCAGGAAGCTGCCCGTATCCGTGTCATTCATAAAATAAAACAGAAAAAGCTCTCCCGGTGGAAGAAGCAGCATGAGCAGAGAAAGCAGAATCGTCTTAACGTTTAGCGTTTCTGTCAAGCCTTCCTTTTTCACGGTATTTCTTTCCGGCTGTTTTGGTTGCTTTCTTTTCATAGTCCTCATAAGCCTTTACGATTTTTTGTACAAGCGGATGTCTGACAACATCCTTACTGGTCAGATTGCAGAATGCAATGTCTTCTACCTTCGATAAAACACGCACTGCAACCTCCAGACCGCTCCTTGTCGTAGCAGCCAGATCCTTCTGGGAGAGATCGCCCGTCACAACAACCCGGGAACCGAAACCGATTCTCGTCAGGAACATTTTCATCTGCGCTTCTGTCGTATTCTGTGCCTCATCTAAGATCACATAGGCATTATCCAGCGTACGTCCGCGCATATAAGCAAGCGGTGCTACCTCAATGGCACCTTTTTCCATATTTTTCTGAAAGCTCTCCGCTCCCATGATCTGATACAGGGCATCATAAAGCGGTCTTAAATACGGATCTACCTTACTCTGCAGATCGCCGGGTAAAAAACCGAGCTTTTCGCCCGCTTCAATGGCAGGTCTTGTCAGGATGATCCTCTCTACTTCATTGTTTTTAAAAGCTGTGATCGCCATTGCCATGGCAAGATATGTCTTTCCCGTTCCTGCAGGTCCGAGTCCGAATACGATCATATGATCTTTCATCGCCTGCACATACTGCTGCTGACCGATTGTTTTCGGCTTTACAGGCTTGCCGGCCACTGTATGACAGATGCACATGCTGTCCATATCCTGCAGGGATATCTTCTCTTCCTCCTGTGCAAGCTGCAGGACATAATCTACCCGCTGCTCCTCCAGATCCGTTCCTCTGTGGATTGACCGTGCCAGTTCCTCTATCAGCTCCGCCGCACGCTGCGCATTTCTTTCTTCTCCGATGATCTTTGCACTGCCGTCCCTGTTGACCACCGTCACATGAAGCTGCTTCTCGATCTTTGCGATATAGCTGTCATGCTGCCCGAAAATGCTCTGCAGACTGTCCATATCCAGATCAAGCTCTATGCTGAAATCACTCAATTTTTCTTTCCTCTCCGTCCATGATGCGGATCCTGATACTGCCCTCCGCCTTCATACCTTTTTGATACTTTTTTATTTTAACATCATTTTCTACAATTTGAATACCTTTTTGTTGTAAAGTTTGGCAAAATTTTTCAAATTGCAGCTGCAAAAGTGCCTTTGCCGTTGTTTCGTCATAAATTAAGTTTTCCAATGTATACGCATTACAGGTGATCGTTCCGTAATATAGCGGCAGATAAAAATCACCGATCCCAGCCTGATTCAGATCCGTTACAATATCATATTTTTCATACGAAGGGAGCATCCCAAGCGAAAAACTCTTTGTGTAAATCCTCGCATACCAGACTTTCTTCTGCTCCCCCGTATACACTTTCTTTTCATATGCAAAGGGGAGATTTCTTTTGTAGGAAATGGACGCCCTGATACAGATATCCGCATCCGCATGGACATACATGGTCTCCTTCAGCGTTTCATCGTCATTATAAACAGGTATTTCTCCCTGTACCAGACAGTCACCTTTTTTGACCGTATCTCCTGCTTTGACAAGTGGAATCCCCGCCCTTGTCACAATCGATTCTACCTCGCCGTCCATTGTTGCGATCAGATCGCACGGTCTCTGTTCCGTTTCCTCCTGTAGCAGAAGCTGGTCATTTTCCCTGACACTGACATACAGCCGCGTTCCCTGCACACGCAAAGAAACCCACGTCAGGAACGGATACGTATCCCGCAGCTTTTTCTCAACCGCATCGATATCCACCTGCCCGGTATAAGTACCATAATACACATTTTCCTCCTGCAGAAACTGCAGCAACATTTCTTTTGTCAGTCTGTTTCCGCCTGTGAGCTCAATGTCCCATAAAAACTGCGAAACAAGATACAGACTGAGCAGACAGCACAGACAGCCCAGCAGGAAAATCCTTCTTTTTTTCCACCTGCGGGCAAAAAAAGGCAGTCCGCTTTTGGAAAGCAGGACCACCTTTGTTCTCGTTTTATGTACAATGGGTTTCAATTTGAAATAATCCGAAACATACAGATTCATTTCATATCTGTTTTCCGATACCGAGATATCCCAAAGCTCGATATCATGCACACTACACAGATTGAGAAAGCGTTCCGGGGCAAAGCCTGTCACGCGGATCCGCACAAAGCCGCGCAGAAAACGAATGATATTCAGCATACTGACCTCTCTATAAAAACAGGATTTTTTGTATCATACCTTCTATCTTCATTTCCTCATTTGTATAATATTCCACATGGAGATGCTTTCCCTGAAACCGGATCCTGCATCTGCCCGTGGCAATGACCACGGATTCATCCGTACACTCCAGAATCCCTTTATAATTTTCTATAAACGCTTCTTCCTGTCCTGTGATGCTGACAAGTGCCTCTCCCTTTGCCAGATCCTTTGGCAGGCGCAGCGTATCGGAAATCTGTTCTTTTGTCTGCTTGAGTAATTTTGATCTTTTCATACTGCATTATATGCGGTATTTCTGCAGAAAGAACCTATGAGATCACCTGTTTGATCAACATACTTTCCGCAGGCTTTTCTTCACCGATCGTGATCGCCTGTAAAAACCGCTCCTTTGCCTGCAAAAGCTTTTCCGGATCATTGGCATAAATCGTGGCAAGACTTTCTCCCGCCTGCACTTTATCCCCCTTCTTTTTATGCAGGACAAGACCGACAGCCGGATCGATCGTATCTTCCTTCTTTTCTCTGCCGCCGCCTAAGAGCAGGGAGCAGATCCCGACCTCGTCACATACGATCTTCTGTAAAAATCCGGACTCTTTGGCACAGATCTCTTCCCGGATTTCTGCCAGCTGAAACAGGGACGGATCATAAATATACGCCGGATCTCCGCCCTGTGCTTTGATAAATTCCGCCAGCTTTGCAAGTGCGCTGCCATCTGTGATCGTCTGCTGCAGCATTTCTTCTGCCTGCTCTTTTGTCTCTGCGATACCGCCCGCGACCAGCATATAACTGCCCAGTGTCAGACACAGCTTTGTAAAATCCGCAGGTCCTTCCCCTTTCAGTGTCTGTATTGCCTCTATCACTTCCAGCGCATTTCCGACTGCATATCCAAGCGGCTGATCCATATCGGTAATGACCGCGATCGTCTTTCTGCCCGCTCCGTTTCCGATCTCTGTCATTTCTTCTGCCAGACTGACCGCATCCGCTTCCTGTTTCATGAAAGCACCGCTTCCGGTCTTGACATCCAGTACGATCGCATCTGCACCGCATGCCAGCTTTTTACTCATAATGGAACTGGCGATCAATGAAATCTGATCGACCGTTGCTGTCACATCTCTGAGCGCATACAGCTTTTTGTCCGCCGGTGCCAGATCCTTTGTCTGTCCCATGATCGCAATACCGATTTCATTGACGTTCTTCTCAAATATTTCGATCGGGATATCCGTATGGAAACCCGGAATGCTTTCCAGCTTATCGATCGTTCCGCCCGTATGCCCCAGTCCTCTGCCACTCATCTTTGCAACTTTGCAGCCACAGGCAGCTACCATCGGTGTCAGTGCCAGACTTGTCTTATCTCCGACACCGCCTGTGCTGTGTTTATCTACTTTTACGCCTGCAATACCGGACAGATCCAGCATATCACCGGAATGTGCCATGGAAAGAGTCAGCTGCAAGGTTTCTTCCTTTGTCATGCCCTGAAAATAAATTGCCATCATCATGGCAGACATCTGGTAATCCGGAATATCTCCCTTTGTATAGCCTTCTACCATATAAGCGATCTCTTCCGGTGAAAGCACACCGCCGTTTCTCTTTTTCGTGATCAGATCATACATTCTCATATGCGTTTCCTCCCTTTCCGTTTCATACCTTCCCACATTTGTTTCGTCTTTTAATCCAGCAGACTCATGACATACGTTCTTGCAGGCGTTTCACTCACCTCGATCATAAAAATCATCCAGCCTAACGGATTCAGCTCCTTCTGCAGGCTGTCCAGTAAAAATTCCGTCAGGTTTTCCAGCGTCGGATTGATGGTTGTAAACGGTTCAAAATCATTGATGATCCGGCTCTGATATCGGCGCAGGAATTCCTCTACCTTTTTCTCTACCTGATTAAACAAAACAAGCCCGCTGCTCATCTTTGCCACATGCAGCACGATCTCCCACGTATGCGGATGCACCTCTCCCCTTGTTCCGTCAATATAGATCGCATGCGATGCATTCAGGTAAAAATTAAATTTATACTGGTTTTTCGGAATGCTTTCCAGATCCAGCACTTCCTTCTCTGTCCGCTGCGCCTGAAGCATTTTTGCTTCTCCTGCCTGTTTTTCCGCAAGCCTGTTCTTTTCCACTTCCTGTTCCAGAAGAAGCTGTTTTTGCTGCAGCTCTCCTGTCAGCCTGTTGATTTTTCTTCTGCCTTTTATCCGGACATACTGCAGGTAATAAACGATCATGACAAAGCACACCGCTGCAATGATACCGTACATCAGAATATGCATATACATCATATCATATCCCATGATTGTTTTCACATAATCTTCCCTGACGCAAACACCGACTGTGTATCCGTTTTCCGTCTGAAAAACAGATGTTCTGTAAGCGCCTCTGCTCTTTTCCATCCGTTTCATATATGAAGTCAGATCAAGCTGCTGTACTTCCACCGCATTCATTTCCGCGGTATTTTTGACAAACAGAAGCTGTCCGGCCTTTTCTATATATACAAACTGACTGGCAGAAGTCTCAAATCCTTCTTCTATATTTGCGATCAGTCTGTCCGGATAGGTATCTTCAGGCTCTGCTTCCGTCTGCAATACAATATTGCAGACAGCCTGCTGTTGCTGCTGCAAATAAATTTTTAATCCGGTTTCGATCTGTGTGTCCATTTCCAGCTTCATGATCCAGACAAAAAGAATACCCAGAAGCAGCGTCCCAAAAGTCAGTATAAAATTAAACGGACTGTCCGCCCTGCGCAGTTTCCTGTTTTTCTTCATGTTTTTCTTCCTTGTTTGTTAATTTTTTTACCCCCTTGTGCCACGAGATCAGCCATGCGAAATCATGACAGACAACGCACTTTACCTGCTCCCATTCTTCCTTCCACGTCTGCGTACGCCATGCACCGGTTGTTTTAATGCTGTTTAAAATACCCGCCATACGGAACCAGTAGATCACAAAATTATAAAAAGGCAGCAATAACAAAATCAGCACATTCCCCGCATAAAAGCGGCGCAGTTTTTTGTCATATCCCAGATAAGATAAAATGTTCAGATAATACAAAAATGCCGACAATACATATAAAATATAGATCAGCACAAGCGAGATCAGAATAAAGGAAAACGGATAATTCAAAAAGGTCAGGCAGATCAGTGCAAAATACCAGATCATACGCGGAAATGCAAAGGTATGGTCAAACATAATGACTCTTGTCATAAAATTGGTCAGAAATCCTTTTACCACGCTGCCTCTGTCCATAAACATATGGGCAACTTCCAGTTCTCCTCTCTGCCATCGTTGTCTTTGCAGACAGAGCTTTTGCAGATTTTCGATCGGATCCACAAAAAATACCGCGTTTTCACAGATTGCGATCTTCTGATGGAGAAGCTTCCGCACCTGAAAAGTAACATGGGTATCTTCACAGACAGTCTCTGTATTGTATAGCTGTGTTTTTAATATGGTTGATTTCCGGAACGCGGAAAACGCACCTGACATTGTAAAAATGCTGTTCAGCTCCGCTTCAAAATTACGGCCTGCCAGAAACGCCTGTGCATATTCATAAAATTCCGTCTTTTGGAATATACGACGGAACGGATTCTTCTCTGCCTTGATCATTTCGGGATTTGTCAGGATCGTTCCCGTCATACAATGCAGCTCATTATGGGCTTCAAACCGCTTTACCAGATTAGAAAGCGCCTCCGGATGCAGAATACCGTCCGAATCAATGTGGATGATGTATTTCCCTTCGGCATGAAACAGTGCCATATTCAAGGCTCTGGATTTTCCCTGCTCGGAATTCATCCATTTCAGGTTCATCTGCGGATGCTCCTTCTGATAGGCTGTATATATTTCAAAGGAATTGTCCTTACTGCCGTTGTTGACCAATAGGACATCCAGCTGCTCCGGCTGATAATCACTGTTCCTGATCGAATCCAGACAGGCATACAGAGTGTCTGCAGAATTATACACCGGAACGATCAATGTGACCGGCGGATAATAAATGAGCGGCGCATCTTTTTTATACAGGATACGTTTTTTGACAAGCAGAAAAAAGCCTGCTACTGCCGGTACGATCTCCATGATCAGCGGAATAATGATCCACGATACCCAGAAAACAATTTCATTAGACAGAAGTGTCAGTATTCTTTGCATAATGGAATCCTCCGATCTTCTGTTTTACAATCTGCGATTTTGTAAAAATATAATAATAAAGTATCACAGACAGGGCATAAAAAATAATCCTGCCAACAATCGTATGCGCAATGTAATACGCATCATTACCAAAATAGTAAATGGTTGTACCAATCACAAATAACCGGATGATATTGGCAAAAAAGATCATCATACAGCCAAGCACAGATAAAATAATGCGCTGCATCCAGTCATATACCCGGAAAAAGGCAAGCATGGACACATATGCCATCATCTCGATAATACCGGAGCATTCATAGTCGATACACAGAGAAATGGCTTCACTTCCGTGCTGCACAAATAACATACTGTATTCACTGTAAGACTCATAAAAGCCTGTCATCCTGCCTGCAACACCTGCCGCAGAGCATACCAGATTAGTCAATGGCCGGATCGCCACGGGCTGGATCCACATCATCATAAACACAAAGAGTCCGACACTGCCCCAGATAAACTGATAAAAATATAGCTTTCCGCGTGTAAACACGGACAACAGGTATATCCAGACAAGAAAGCAGACAACTGTAAAGATCGTCATGATTTCTGTAATCCTTTCTTCTTACCCAGCAGCCCAAATAAAACAACCGCTCCTGCCATCAGCAGGATACTGAAAAATGCACCTGTTGAGGTGCCTACCATTGTGACTTTTCCGCCACCGACATTAGGCATGGTCACTTCCACTTTTACACCACTTGCGATCGTTCCCTGCTCAAGTCCCATCAGCTTCTCTACCTCTGAAATTTTCATTCTGACCTCAAACCGGTCATTCGGATCTCCGCTCGATACTGTCACTGCAGCATCTCCCCAGCTGTAAGCCGGGTAATAGGTGAACGGACTGAGTCCTGTATAAATACCGTCTTTGCTTAAATTGACATTCTTTCCCCAGTCAATTCCGTTTCTGTCCGCTGTCGGATACCGCAGAAAGAACGGAAGCTGTTTTCCATTTACATGTAAATAATAAGCATCTATCGGAATAGAGGAGCTGTAAAGCGGATGCATTTCCACATACAGATACAAATATTCCCCATCCCTCACAAGTGCAGCATGATTATTACAGAGCTGGTTATTGCTGTAATAGGTGATCATTGTCTTTGGAATTCCTTCCCAGTCATCATAATAGCCGTCGATCGTGATCCCGCCTGCGGCTTTTGTCTCTATACAGTTTACCTGCAAAATTGCTATTATAACCAGGCAAAACAGAACCACACATGTTATCTTATGCTTCCAATTTTTGTTTTTCTTTTGCATGTTCTTCATTTTCATCATTCCTTTTCATATCGTATTTGCTGATTCCCCACAAAAATAATAAGATCAAAATGATGCCTACAAGGCTTACGATCATCCCCTGTTTCAAATAAGGATACTGCAGTCTGATCACTGTTGTTCCTTTTCCTACCGATACCAGATACCAGTCTACGGCAATCTCTCTGTCCGGCTGAAAAATATCATAATAGGCAAGCGCCGTATTCGTATTTTCATAATCTGTCCGTATCGTGATCGAATCACGATCCCGCACAATTTCAAGTGGTACAATTTCCCGCTTCGGAATTGTCTCTCTGTCTGTTCCAAACACCTGCTCCAGAAGCGTATAAACCGTTTCATCTCCGGTAAGTTGCAGATGATATGGCAGATTCATCGCCAGAAATGTGATATTTTCATATGCAGATACACTTCCCACATAAGGAAGTATCCGTTCTCCTACTCTGACAGTCCCGTCCACCCGGTTCAGTCCGTTCAGATATACGGTATTCCAGTCTGCATTTTCTGATGAGAACTCCTGCGGCGTATAACTTTCATCCCGGTAAGTCAGCTGTCCATAAGCATTCTTCAATGTAATACTCTGGGCAGTCACACCTAAGAAAGTCGTAACGCCTTTTGAATCATTTGTCGAAATATGATTCATATCAATTATGATATGCACACCAGCATCGGAGAGTTTCTGCACAAGCGCTTCCGCTCTCTTTTTATCTTCATAATTGAAATCCGACAAATAAATCGTTTTATAAAGAGATAATTCTTCAAATGTATAATGATCGATGTAAGGATCCGAAAGCTCTTCAAACGCCGGAAACAATCTGGCAAGATCCGATCCGCCTCCTCCGATCGCGGCAGCCTCATAGGTCGTGACTGTTCCGAACCGATCCGGTGTATCCACTGTATATATCAGATAGTCCGCTCCCTGCTCCTGCAAGCTGTAGCCACTTTTTTCAGCCGCCTCCGATACTGCCGGAATGTCCTTTTCCTGCCGTGGCAGCAAAGCGATCCGAAGGAGCACCGTATCATTGCCCATCAAGAGACAGCGGTCAAACAGATAATAAAAGTTTCCCTCCGCATATGCACTGTTCAGCTGTACAATATTGACCGCCGTCGCAGCCCCCTGCCATGCCCAGCCAAACGTATAATCTTTTGATGGTTCCACCGCAGAGATCATATAGGCGGCAAATGCACCGTAGCTGCTCAGATCAAAAAGCGCCATTCTCTGCTTTGTCAGTTCCTTCGCCTGCAAAATACCGTAGTTTTCCGCACGCCGCATCTGTGCAGCACTGACATTGGTTGCACGGTCTGCCTTTTCCGCATACAGGTAAAACCGCGCCGGGTATACATCGATCAGCAGGAGTATGCAGAGCACGATCAGAACGCTGCTCCTGGCATTTCTCCAGAGCAGAAGTGCCAGAAAAGTAAAGCCCAGTCCGACCGGAATAAAGCGGATCATCCAGAAAAACTGATGAAACGGCACTTTGGAATAAAACTCGTATAAAGAATTTGTCGTGGAAAAGAATAAAAACAGTCCCGTGATAAATCCTGCTGTGCTCTTTCTGCCCGCAAACAGCATACCAATGATCCCTACGATAAAAATACCGATCCCATAATAAAAGGTTTCCAATTCTCCGCTGTATCTGTCCGCAGGATTCAATGATGTAAATCCATCCGCAAAAAAATCACGCATAACCTGTGCGGTTCCTGCCTCACTCATTCCCATCAGCCCGCCGCGCAGTGCAGGTACAAGCCAGATGCCGATCAAAAGAAAAGAAAGCACCATTCCTGTCAGCAGATAAATCCCCCGCCGGATTCTTTTATTGCAGACCGCATCAAAGCAGACAAACAAAAAGGTGGTAATGCCGACCATTGCTGCGATCATCAGATGACACAGCGCTATGAGCGCCATCAGTAAAACAATCGCATACATGGCTTTTGTCCGTTTTTCCTCCAAAAACTGCCAGATGGCATAAAGCAGATACGGAAGCAGCGTTGCCACAACCGCACGCGGAATATTACCTTCCGCAAACAGGACACGCATATTATCAGGCAGTAAAAACCATGCCACACCCAGAAAAGCAGCCAGATATTGCTTCTGGTAACGAACACCGAACAAAAGCCACCCACAGGCGCCCAGCACAAATAAAGCGCCCAGAAATAAAATATAGCTGCTCATCAGGTTTCCGCCCGTCAGAAACAGACAGCCCGCCAGCATATACAACGGAACAGGTGCCCAATAACGCATCAATTCGATGCCGTTGTACCAGCTTGTATCATACAGAATATACCAGTTTCCTTCTTTGATTCCTTCATAGACCAGTCCACCACGATACATATGATTCAGCGTATCCGATCCGCGCGGATAAATCCCTGACTCCGTAACGGTATACATCATAACCACAGCACTGACCAAAATAAAAAGAACGGCTAGCAGCGTCTTCTTCCATCCGTTTCCGGATATACGAACCCCACTATCTGTTCTTTCATGATCACCCATAGTTTTATGCTCTGCAGTATTTCCGCTGCCTGCTGCAGCTTCTGCAACTATCGCCGCCTGCACCTTTTCATTGCTTTCCGCAGTTTCTTCCTTCTCTTTTACCCCATTTTCTGCAGACTTAATCGTTATAGCAATTTCCTGTACCTTATCCTGTAAATGAAGATCTGCAATTTCATGTACCCGGTTGATGCTTGCATCATATAATTCCTTTGTGACGGAATACGTACGCACCGGCGTTTCATAAATATCAAGCCGCAGCAGGGATAAATCATCCTGCAGCACCTTTGTCAGCTCTTCAAAAAAAACATTACCAATGTTCTCCAGCGTCGTATCACCATTCTCAAATCCGGGCATCTCATCCAGATTCCGGTTCTGAAACGGTGACAACCAGCTTTCGATCTTCTGCTCGATCTCCTGATACAGCTCCATTTTCCGCTGTGCTTTCAAATAAAGCACAATGGAGAATGTATGCTGATGTCTGCCGGCTTTGTCACCAATCACATTGGAATGCTCCGCATGTAATTCAAACTTCAGCTTATAGATATTCTGTCCCATACGTTGTTAAAAAAATGTTCTTTCTACCTTCTTATTGATCATTTCAATGCCCGCTTTCAGATCGGGATGTGCTTCCAGAATTTCTTCCGCCTTATCCCGCTGCATTTCATTGATGCAGAGCGTGCATTTTGATTTTTCCCCTCCTGCGAAAACTCTCTTAAAAAATGAAACATCATCCCATTTTTCATAATAGGAGATCCGTTCATCTAAAAATAAACGTTCCAGCTGCTTCTTGACGTTCAGATCCGTAATTGTACAAAATTCCACTTCATTATGTACCTTCACATCAGCAAATGATATATCTGCCATTTCTTTCACCCGTCTTTTCTTTTAATGTCAAAAATAGAATCCTCTCTTATGCACTTTTCTTAGCATATCATAATTTCCCCTGTTTGAAAAGTCCACAAAGTCTTATTCTGTATCTTTCTAATTGCCTGCATAAAAATCCTCAAACAATTTGTTGACTGCAGAACGGGTATCCTGTGAGATCTGTGGCAGTTCTTTTCCCCAGGTCTTCGTTGCCTGCTTGAATCCTTTTTCAAATGCTGCCTGCATCTCTTTCATCTTATCCATATCACCGCCGGAAAGTGCTTTTGCAAAATCAAAAATACGTTCTGAAGTCTGTTTCACACCCCAGTAACCGTCTTCTGCGATATCTGCCTGTGCCTGTGCTTTTGTCTGGGCATCAACCGTGAAGTTTCCGCTTGCTAAAAACTTCCACATATCATTTGCCTGTCCGTACGCATTTCCCTGCTTGGAGATCATCTGCTGTACAAGCTGCTGCAGCTGCTGTGTACGTGCCTCTGCATCTGCCTTGAGCCGGCTGATAATTGCTTCATTTTTTTGTTTTGCTGTAACAGTATCTGTCTTTTCAGTTTCTGCTGATGGCTCATATACTGCAGATACTTCTGTCTGCTTTCCTTCTGTTTCCGTTGCAGCTGCTTTCTGCTCTGTTCTCTTATAAGCAGCATAGGTACTTGTCTGATTTGAAATTCCGTTTACATTCATTCTAATATCCTCCTTGATCTGCTCAAACGACTACCTTGACACGATTCCTAGTTCTGTAAATGATATCGGCTATTTTACCCGTTTTGTTTAGTAATATCCTGCTTTTATTATTTTTCACTGTTTAAAAGAAAATACTCCATGGAATCGATCCGCTGAAATACAGCAGAGCTGACTGCCTCATACCGTCCTTCTGCGCCCTGAATCTCATGTATCTCTGTTCCGATATTTTCTCCGCACGCCCACAGTGAACCATCTGCCTTCTGTATCACAGTGTTGTTGTACTGCATGGGATAGAAGCCTTCATACTCCGCTATTGTTTCATAGGTTGGATCCAGTCCCAGATCTCCTGTCCAGACCATTACCGCATTTTCTGCAACGCAGACAGGCTCTCCGATCACAGTCCGATCTACAATACCGCAATTTCCCGCACTGTTGTAGCCCCATGTCCAGACTGTTCCGTCCAAAAGCAATGCTGCATGATGAAACCAGCCACCGGTAATAACCATTGCGTTTTTCAGAATCTGCTTTGGCTTTTCTATAAAATATACATCTGATGACTGATATCCGCCATTGATATAAACAGTTCCCCATGTCCAGACCGTTCCATCCTCTTTAAGCGCCACCACGTCATCTCTTCCACAGACGGCATATGTTACATCTTCCATAAGCAGATATGGTGTACTGATCGCATAATGTTCTCCATCCAAATACATTTCCCAGTCAAAGCTGTCATACTGCTGCAATGCACCGCCTCCTGCATTTCCGACACCATACAGCTTATGATCCTCTGTCAGAAAGACCATAAATCCTTTCTGCGAAAAATCTACATGGATCACATGCTCCGCTATTTTTACCGGGTCATTATAAAACCCATAGTCCTGCGTATTTTGTGCTAACTGTCCGTAATTATTTCCGCCTTCTCCCCATAATGTGTTCGCCGCATCAATTTTATATAAATTGGATGCATCACCGGCGTTTCTGATATACGCTGCCCCTTTGCTTTCCGCTAAGATCGTCTGTGCGTCCAGTTCAGACTGCGCATCCGTTTCCGTTTTTTCTTCCGCATCCGGCTCTGTTTTTTCCTGTTTCTCCGAAACAACCGTTTCATTCACAGGATCCGGCTGTTTTTCCTCCGGATCTGTCAACAGACAGACTGCAAGAGACGCACAGACAAGCAGCACCGCACCCATGAGCAGAAAAGACGGTTTTCGATACCGCATGATATTTTTGATCCTTTGTTTTGGATTTCCCTCGCCAAAGGATAATCCGCCGCCGGCAATTATCTGCCTGCCTGTTGCCAGGTGTAACAAAGAAGCAGAATACTCTGACCGGATATCTCTGTCCATCTGTTTTAATACTGCCTCATCACAACTCATTTCCATGTCATTTCCCGCAAGTATATAGGCGATCCATACAAGCGGGTTAAACCAGTGCAGGCATAATGCCAGAAAAGCTGCCAGCTTTATGATATGATCCAGTCGTTTTATATGATGCTTCTCATGTAATATGATATATTCCCTTTCCTGTGGTGTAAGTGAGGATGGCAGATAAATCTGTGGTCTGAAAATGCCCAGGCAGAACGGAACCGCTATTTCATCACACAAAAAAACCCTATTCCGGATCTGCAAAGATGCCCTTGTCTTTTTGCGCAGTTGGATCATAGAAAACATATTGACGCACAAAAGCAGTAAAACACCCATCCCCCATACAAGATACAACGCTCCGAGAATCCGATTTTCCTTCTTTGAAAGTTTCGTTTTCCAACTGTTTGCAGCATTTTGTCCGGTTCTTGATTCCGTTACCTCTGGCATGGCTGTTTCCGTTTTCTGAGACACAGAACCTCTCTTCTGCACATCCATATCCGTTTCTGCCCCGTTCCGATCCAAAGTCGGTACGTCTGCTATTCCATCATATACCGCAAGCTGTACCTGCTCCGCTTTTTCCACCGGCTCCGATAACAGTCTAAACGCAGAAAATCCGGAGGAAATGGATATCGGGCAAAGTAGTCTGAACAACACAATTCCCCATAATGCATAAGAAAATATTTTAGGGGCTCTGCGCAGCAGGACTCTTACTGCGATCAACACAACAATGATCATACCCGCTGTAACGCTTCTGTTAAACAGCTTTACAAGAAATACATCTGAATAGAATGTTCCAAACCATTGCAGCATATGCGTCACCCCTTTTCCCCATTTATAATATTCATGATCTCTGCAATCTCTTTATCCGAAAGCTGCTTTCTGGAAGTGAATGCAGCTATAAAAGCCGGCAAGGAACCACGAAATGCTTCTTCTACAAACTCCTCTCCCTGCATTCCATAATATTCTTCTCTGCTTAACACAGATGAAACAACTCCCTTTACATTTTGAAAAATACCTTTCTCACACAGCTTCCGAAGTACGTTATAAGTCGTTGGACGTTTCCAGTTCAGTTCCCGGCTGCAGATTTCCGCAAGCTCTCTCGATCCGATCGGCTCATGCGCCCAGATGATCTCTGCAAAATGTGTTTCCACCACTCCAAGTTTTGCATCTCCCATATATTTCCCTCCTGTTTATTGCCAATGAACAATTTTAGTTTATTCTGAATAAACAGCTTTGTCAACTGTTTTCTTTCTGCGTTCTTTTTTGACTTTTTCCCCCTTGTATGCTACACTATCAGTCGTGTATACAATATACATCTGATGAAAAATCGTGGAACTTATGGCAGAATTTATCATACAAAATCTTATTCCACAGAAGGGAGATTATAGAAAAATGAACGAACAAAATGTAACTGCCGGTTTTAACGCCCCGGCCTCGCTTGTGCAGGCGAAGATCTCGGAGGGAAAGGTCAAAACAGAAATGCCGGTCTGGAAAGTACTGCTTCTCGGTATTTTTGCCGGTATGTTTATTGCCTTCGGTGCATCTTCCAGCAGTCTTGCCATCCATGCCATTGAAAATCCGGGTGTGGCAAAACTGATCGCCGGTCTGATCTTCCCGGTCGGACTGATGATGATCGTATTCGTCGGCGGCGAGCTTTTTACCGGAGACTGCATGATGCTGATGGGCAATCTGCATAAGAAATACAATGCACTTTCCATGATCCGTGTGCTTGTACTTGTGTATCTCAGCAATCTGGTCGGTTCCGTGATCATTGCAGCACTTGTTTACTTCAGTGGTCAGCTTGATATGTCCGCCGGACTTTTAGGTGCTTTCACGATCAAGGTTGCTTACGGAAAGGCTGCTCTTCCTTTCTCACGCGCTCTGTTCTCCGGTATCTTATGTAATATCTTAGTTTGTGCCGCAGTTCTGATGGCAGGTGCTGCAAAGGATATCGCCGGAAAAGTATTTGCGATCCTGTTCCCGATCATGGCATTTGTCATCGGCGGATACGAACACTGCGTTGCCAATATGTACTACATTCCGGCAGGTCTTATGGCGCTTTCCAATGATACTTACAAACAGGCAGCCATGAATGCATACGGCTATACAGAAGCGCAGCTTGCAGCACTCAGTCTGAAAGGCTTCTTTATCAACAATCTGATCCCTGTTACGATCGGTAACATCATCGGTGGTATGATCTTTGTCAGCATTCCGCTGTATCTGCTCCATAAAAAAGCCGTTCATAACTAATGGGATAAGGCTCCAAGGGATGTAACAGTATTTCGAAATACTATTACATCCCTTTTTTTGTTATGGTGCTCTTCGGTCTGTTTTGCCGAATAAATCATTCCAAGTACGTCCTCAAATACTCCCGTAATTTCAACCTCACTTATACCTTATTCTCCTTACTTTACTTGCCATATCTTTACTCTTTTATTATATCATTTTATACAGTTGATCAACTTCTGCTTTATACACCGATTCGGTATGAGAATCAAATAGCACCCACTCCACCAAATCGAAGCTGTCCGGATTATCCTGCAAGAACCTGTTTACTGTATGTACTGCAATCTTTGCTGCCAACTCAACCGGAAAACTATATACTCCCGTTGATATAGAAGGAAATGCAATAGACCTGATTCCATTATCCATTGCTAGCTTCATAGAATTAAAATAGCAGTTAGCAAGAAGTTCCTCTTCTCTATACCTCCCACCATTCCATATTGGTCCTACAGTATGTATCACATAATCACATGGCAGATTATAGGCTTTTGTTATCTTTGCTTCTCCTGTCTCACATCCATGAAGTGTCCTACACTCTGCCAAAAGTTCCGGTCCTGCTGCTCTGTGAATTGCACCATCTACACCGCCTCCGCCAAGAAGGGAATTGTTTGCTGCATTCACAATTGCCTGCACATCTGTTACTTTTGTTATGTCACCTTTTATCGTTTTAATCAAATACATTGTTTAATATTCCTTCTCTATCTTACCTGTATGAATATCCTTAAAGCCTGCAACTTGCTCGCCATTACATATGCTCGCTTTGATTACCGGTTTCTTATTTTCTTTATCATATGTCTTTGTAACTGTCTTTTTCTTAAATAGTCCCACTCTGCGCACCTTCTTTTGACTTTGCCATCAGTATAAGTTTTTCAAAGGACTGTGCAAAGCGTACATCATCTTCTTCTGTACGCTTTCTCGGCCCTTTTATATGATTTTTATGAGAGCTGCGCCTTGCCTTCTTATTAAGATGTCGCTCCATAAGCATCTGATCTATGTTCTCATTCGTGTACCACTTGCCTGATTGGTGAATAGCATATGCACCTTTTCCAAGAGCCATAGCAGCGACACCATAATCCTGCGATACTACTACATCCCCCTTATGACAAATGCTAATCAGCTTATAATCTACTGCATCTGCTCCTGCCCCAACTACAATTACTTCACTGTAATCCGAATATAATATATGGTTCGTGTCACACAGCAACGTGGTTGAAATATTGTATTTCTCTGCTATTGTCTCGACAATGCCCACTACCGGACACGCATCCGCATCTACAAATATATGCACTAACCTCTCTCCATTTCTCGTTGAATCCATGTCATAATTACATCTACAAGGTAATCCTGCTGTACCTGACTTAGTTCCTTTCCCGGCTGCATTTTATGCCACTTTCGGATGCACTCCCTACAACATGTTGCCGTTGCGTGCTGGGCTATAAATACCGGATGACCTTTCATCGGTGTTTGTTTACCATCATTCGCTATATATGCAGGAGCTTCTCTCTTTGCAATAAAGTCCTTTGCATGTTTCCATCACATTCCACATCATAGACTTCACCTTGTCCACCAGCACCCAGAAGATTCACTACCGTGTACTTATTTCCACTTTCCGAAGTAAGTATTGTTCCGTTTTTTAACTGTCCCTCCATTATGGAATCTGCCTCCTTTGCTTCACAAGCTGTAATACTTTATATAATAGATTTCCATCATCAACATACATATTGTATGTTTTACTGCCAAACTGCAGTCCACAGGCATCTACATACAGAATTTCCCGATGCTGTACAAGCTCACCACGCTTGAGAAATAAGCTGTCAGTATTCAATATCGGTAATCTTCCTGCACGAATCTCATTCTTAGCCGCTGTAGGAAGTATGGAATTTATCTTAGGTGGCTGATTATTGCCAAATATTGCATCCAATAAGCCCATACATATCACCTCTTTCCTGTATTCTATCGTAATTTCGTTCTTTATGTGTCGCATCGCTGGCGACATTACACCAGCTGGTACTTAATCTTATTCTTCCTGCAATACTGCTCTGCAAAAGAACCAAGCATTGCTTCAAAATCCTGCTCAAAAATACCTCATCACCTTCTTTACTCTACGCCCAAGGCTTTATAAACTGCTTCTTCCGGAGAAGAATAGAATATCAGACTAAATGCTCCAACTAAGTCGGATGGTACAGTTCCAAGATCTGCTGCCGATGTAATTGGAAGCAGAACTTTCTTAGCTCCACTATCGAGACACACCTGCAATGTACTTGCTAAGTCTTCTACCTTAATAAGTGTTCCACCAATACTAATCTCACCAAGTACTGCAAGACTGCTAATCGGAGGCTTACTAAGCGCTGCCGATGAAATAGCAATCAGTGTAGGAAGTGCAAGATTTCCCGTCATACCAAGTCCCTGCATATCCTGATAATTGATGATGTAATCCTTGGTTGTTGTACTGATATTTCCAGATATTGCATTACCATTAGCTTTCAAATAATTAAATGCCGTATTGGTTGCTTCCTTCGGCTCTTTTCCGGAACCAATACCTGTACAAGTCAGCTTTCCATTTCCCGGCATCATCTGCGTTTCAAGACGATAACAGCCAATCATTCCAGTCTTTGACTTTGATACAGTATATAAGCATCCCGGCTTACCCATACCTTCAGGAATCATCTTTCCGCCGCCCTGCTCCGGTACAGTTACAAAATGCTCATCAAAACTATCATTGTCTATGTATGAGAAGTTCACATCATAGAACTCCATTCCACCAATCTTCTTAAGCTGTTCTTTTACTCGTCTACGAAGTTCAAGTGAAATATCCATGATCTCTGCAACTTCATCCTTGCTGACTTCTCCATCCGGATAAATCAATTTGATAAATCCTGAAATCAGCTTACGAACAGCAATTGCATCTCTCTGGTTTAAATTATTTCCTAATTTGAAATACTTCTCTGCTATATTGCTGTAGTTACCGCTTCAAAGCCTCTTGCATGAATCTGGTCTACCAGTTTTCTTCTCTGCTCACACTGTTTTTTGTTAAGTGTTACCTCTGTTCCTGCTGCTGTCCTATATACCTCAAAATCAGCACCTTTTGTGATTGCTTCACTGCAATTATCCGGTGTGATTCCAAGCATACCAGCTTTATCAGTAACGGATGCTATCAGCTTATTTCTTGCATCTATTGCAAATTTCTTAATTGCATTTTTGTTCATGTGCTATATCCTCCAATCAAGCTTATCAGCTCAATGTAATTATTGTGTCTTCTTCCAGTTCATTCATGAGCTTCTGCTTCATCTCGGCAAGGAACTTGTCAATATCCTGCTCTGTCTCTATCGAATATGTTCTAGCTCCTGCTACATTGCTGATGGAAACATTCTTACGTCTCTTTGTCTTTTCTTTAGTCGGTGCTAGTGTAGGATTAATCGGCTCTTTACCGGGTACTACCGGTGCAACAGGTGGTTCCGGTGCAGGCTGATGTGCCCTCTCATATTCATCTATCTCATCCAGACACTTGATTTTTAAAGTATCACTTTCCAGCTTAATGTTCTTAATTGCAGCAATATCACTGGACGTTCTGAGTTTCTCCCATATTTCATCAAATCTCTGATTGATACGAGGACGGAGTACTTCTGCAAAAGACTTAGTATCCAATACCTCTTTCACTTTAAGGAAGTCGTCATGTACTAATGGATCCATGATAGCTGCTTCCTTTTCAAGCAATCCCATATGAAGCTCTTCAAATCTCTTATTTAATTCCGGTAATCTCTGGATCTTACCGAAAGGCTTGCTGTCCTTTACGATAGTCTCTATCTCTTCGACTACCTTTAACAGCTCCTGGTCACTTACATAAGTCTTGCTGTTTCCAAAATATGCAAGATTCTTTACTGCCTCTTCAAAAATCTTTTTCTGATCTCCCTTAAAGAAATCAAATACAGGTGCAGTATCTTCTGCATCATCAAGCAGGTCATCCCTCTTCTTATCTACAGTTTTAAAGAACTCTGTAGGCTCATTGATATCAAGGATTTCTGCAAGTCTCTTTCTTGCCTCTTCCATCAGTCGCTTACAAGGATATTTCGAATTGATTCTGTACTCTACAAGGATGTCATCGTATACTTCAACTTTATCCTTCGCTCTGTTCTTGAAGCTGCTCATGATTTTGTCATCATCATCACTGGATACAGTAAATCCGAAGTAATCCTTCATAACTTCTTTTGCAGAGCGAATCTGACCATCCGTTGCTCTTTCTCTGATGTCTATCAGGAGTTTCTCTACATATTCACGCTTTGTAATATATCTGACCAGTTCATCCTGATTCGTTGAAAGCAATGACAAGCTCTGACTGTTAAGAGTAAGAGACACTCTTCCCAGCTTGAACAGCATTGCAACAAGCCACTGCACATCCTTTGGATCAAATCCATAAGGTGCTGCACCAAACTTATCCTGTAATGACTTAAGGGATGTCTTCACATGTCTGGCATTATTTAATCCAATTATCTGTACCACTTCCTCTAATGCGAGCTTATTCGGTGTGGTATCACTTGTGCCCAGGAAGCTCATCTGACCATCACTTTTCTTAAATATGGCATCAATATCAGATATTTCAGGGGCAGTCTCCATATAAGTCAGCTTGTTATACTGCATAGCTACCAGCTTGCCAAGTGCTTCATTGATTCTGCTTGCCGGTTCCTTTGCTGATATGGTTGCCTTATCCCCATTGACATAGATATCTGCATTTTTAATTGCTTCTTCTATATATATTTTGATTCTGTCCTTCTTCTCAATACGTTCATCTTCTTTTGCTCGACGTATACTTTCAAAGCTTCCTCTGGCACCGGAAGCATTTTTGTTCAAGTATTTATATATCTTGATAGACTCTCTGATCTCCTCTAAGAAAGTACTGTCATTCGGCAACTTCACAATTACTGACTTCTCCGATGCAGACAGCAATCGAAGTGATGAATCCGGATAGTCTCCACCATAAGGTGTAATTATCGTAACTCCGATATCATTTGACTGGTTTCCCTTGAAGAATCTGTCGTCCACTTTCTGATTGAATGGGAACAGATATCTGCTGCTATATCTGTATTTCTTTTCTGTATAGATTTCCTCAAAAATTACTGTTGATACCTCTCCGATAATTTCTCCCATCTCTACGGATTCGCTATTAATAGCATTGTTTATCTCCTGCTCTTCATTTGTCAGAAAGATATAGATTTCTCCGTTCTTCTGTACCAGAGTCTCTTTAATCAGCTTCTTTAAGGATTCCTCTACTTTCTTACGAATTTCAATTCTATCATCATCAATATTGGAAATCATAAGTGTGGTCAGATTGTCCGGATTGGCTTTGATTTCCTTGACATATTTTATCATAAAAAGAACTTTCAAAAGCTCTACATCAAACTCATCCAGCTTACTGTTATTTTCTGCATCTGAGATTACCTGACTGTGCTGGTGATCTATGAATTTATGCAGTGGATCATAGAAATAACTGAATGGTACTAATACTCCGTCTTCTTTATCCATCAGACGTATTGCAGACTCTTGGAACAATGCAAGCATAGAACGTGACTGATCAGACAGATGCTTTCCACTTGCGCCATGTGTTCTGACCGCAGTAAGTACCTGTCCCAAAAGATTGAACTGATATGGTATGAACGGATAGCAATCTGCGAAATCCGCCTTATCTGCATACAACTTCTTGTCCGCTGTATCCGCTGTAAATGTAATAAGATTCTTGATAATTGATTCTTTCTGCTCATAGAGAAGTCTAAGCGTCTGTGTTGCTGTCTCATTCTTTGCAAGCACACGCTTACGAATTACTTCATCAACATTGGATGCCGAAAGAGAAAGTCTCGTATCAAAACGTCCCTGAATCTTAGAGAAGTCATTTCCCTTTGTCTTTGTAATAGAGTCAATATCCTCCTGGCTCGTTACGATAACCCATGCCTTACCTTTGCAGGCTGTTCCAAGGTCTTCCACGATTGTCTGGAGGTTGAGCATAAGCTGTGTATCATCTGCAATATACTGACCGATCTCATCAACTAAGAAGATAACATGATGATTCGGACCTTTCTTCGCACAATATTCCTGCACAAGTGATACAAACTTCTCGATACTGAGGTCATAGCTGCCCTTTGCATTCTTGCACCAGTTGCGTGCTGCCTCCTCACTCATGAAATCCATCTCAACTAATGTCTTTACTACTTTATCCTGAATAACTGCAAATGCCTGTCTCTTTTTCTCCCAAGGTGCTCCTGCATTCGCTTCGAACTTCGCTTTGAACTCTTCAAATCTGCCCTCGTTATCCAACTGGCGCTCAAATTCTGCGAGATAAGGTATTGAACCACAATATCCCTGCATCTCATTGAACACCTTCATAAACACTTCAACGATAGCCTCCTTACCGGAGCCTACCTTCGCTGAGCCTTTTGAATCAATATTAAAAAGCATGACATCTGACTCAATTGTTCCAGCCTTTGTCATCTCTGCAATAAGCATTGGATCTTCTATTTTTTTACCATCTGTAAAATACTCAATGGCTCTTTTACCTTCTACTGTGCTGTTTTTCAATAAATAAGACAGTATTTTCAGGAAGTGAGATTTACCACTTCCAAAGAATCCGGAAATCCAGACACCCATCTTATCTGTATATCCATCTACACCTTTTTCATAATTGTTAAAGAAATCCCTGAAATGCTTCAGAAGTTCCTTGGTCACTACATATTCATCTAATTCTTGATATACATTTTCTTCATCCGACTGACCTACTTTAATAACACCCTTGATGTCACGGTCAATCTGCTTTTCAAACATATTTTTAATCTGCATTGTATTTCCTCCTCTACACCAGACGGAATGCCCTGTAATAGTTGTGTGAATCCATCGTTCCAAATAATTTCAAATCCTGTCCGCTATACTCTCCCGGATAGAAAAGCACTACCGGCACACTGTCAAGTACCTGATGCAGGTTATTTAAAATGTTGTGGCTTGCTATTATCGGATGGCACTTGCCTACTCCGGTAAGAAATACCACACTGTCTGTCAAATCTTCCTGCAATATTCTTGATATGATTAGATTCAGCTCATTTGTCTCATCCAATCCCAAAGTCTCTACAAGGCTGTCTGCCATTTCAAAAAATCCATTCTCTTTTTCCAAATCAAAGAATGCTTCCAGATAACCTTCCTCCTGCAATAGTTCAACCATCAGGTGAAACAGGTCAAACTCAACTATTCTGAAATCTTTGTTTCCGTTGTTTATTCTATCCTTAAGGTATGCTATATGATTTCTCACATACAGCTCTTCTCTTGGATCATAATCGAATATATAATATCCGACTTCATTTCCAAGTCCTTTATTCTCTCTAAACGACTTCTCTGATATTTTGTCTTCTATCTGATTCAGTCTATCATCCAAACTTAACTTTGCCATGCTCAGACTCCTTTCACAGCTTTCAAGTATTCTCCCAGTCCATTTGCAGTCAGCAATTCCTCTGTACGATAGTCAATGTGAATTGGCTTGATTGTTCTTGGTCTTGCACTACTTTCAAGTAATCCCGCCTCAAACATCATTCTAGTAAAGCACTGTTTCAGTTTCCGTACTGCTGTATCCGTCCATCCAGCCACCACATCACTCTGCAACGCTTTATCCGAAAAGAATACATTCAAATCTCTGTCTGTGATATCCTTTTCTCCAAGTCTGAGTTTTTCATCATACACTTCATGAAGAAATTCAAAAAATAGTCGGCTATCCATAAGAATTGCAATTAAGTTTAAAATCTTTGCTGTCTCCACATCACAAGTGGTAAAAGCTCGAAGCACTGCTTCCGGTAAAGCTGATACTCTACGATAAGTACCATTCAATATCTCATATGCACGATATTCTGCTTTTACTTGATAGATATTCTCTTCCCAGGCTATCTTGCGGATATCCACCTTGCTATATCCATCCAGGATATATCCTGCGGTCTTTCTGGACTCCTGTAGCCAAAATAATTTTGATGTAAGTCCTGCACTATATACTAACTCTGCCATTTGTCACTCTCCAACAAGGTTTATTCTTCATCTTTCACAAACTCACAGATATCGCTAATATCGCAATCCAGATATGTAGCAATTTTGAGTAATACACTCATAGACACTTCTCCATCCTTACGCATCTTTGTAAGGGTATTCGGAGCAATATCTACAGCCTTTCTCAAATCGGCTTTACTCATCTTTTTGTCTATCAATAACTTCCATAATTTATTGTAACTTACTCTCATTCTCACACCTCGTGGTTTCTTCTATAGACATGTTATATTTGTCACAATTGAGTAAAAACTCGCTTTTTAAATTATAGTACAAAACACTTATTCTTGCAATCAAAATAATCGCATTTTCTTGCGAGCTTTAATTATTTTCATTTAAAAGTCATTAGTTTTTGTGAGAAAGAAATTCATAACCTTGCTTTTGAGTATTTCTGTCAATATTTTTGCATTAAGCTAGACATTGCATAATGCCAACCTTTACCCCTGTTACCTCTACCTTTTGTGGCTTTTCATCTGTCTCCTGCCCTAGTGTATCATCGACCGGGCAGCCACAATTCGGACACTCTGTCATCCCCTCTTCAAGTTTTTTCACTATTTGCCTGCCATACTTACCAATCCTCATCAAATTCATCCATTGCATCATCTACACCATCAGCATAATCGCTGTCTCTGTCATATCTATCATAGTCATAATCGCCATCCATATAGATATCATCATAGCCATCATCATAAGAATCATACGTACTCTTCTTTGTCGTTATACCTTTCTTGGTATCACTGCTATATGATGATTTATCGGTTGTATACGATTTGCTGTTGTAGCTACTGCTGCTTGAACCGGAACTGCCTGTACTGCTCTGGGAAGTATTGCTCTGAGAAGTACTGCCTGATGATGATTTACCGCTATATGATGAACTGCTGCTTGACGTGGATGTACCACTGCTACTTCCCGTATATGGTTTATGCAAATAACAATAACTGCTTCCACTTGCCTGTTTATTATCGCATCCTGCCTCAATGCACTTAGGTTCTCTTGCCGCTCCTATTGAACCGATCACATACAAAATACCTGCTACTACAAATAATATTGCCAGTCCCTGTCCAAATGAATTCTTCTTCATATAAATCAACCTCCTTAGAAAATTAAAAACCAGTAAGAGTTTATTTCTTAGGCCTCTTAGGGTTCCCTTAGGGTTCTCACACCCCTATTATGCGCACACGATATGTCCGATAAAAAGGATTTTTATAAATTTCTATCAAAAAACAGGAAACACCTATAATAAGCAATCGATAGTGTAGACGACCGAGATTTATCGGTCACTTTCCCGGAGCGAGCGATCACAATGTTTTGATGAAATGTAATGGATTTGCTTGTCAAATCCATTATGTAGCCACCGAGCATCGGTGAAACCGATTTTACATGCTCGGTGGTTCCAGTGACGGGAGCCCGGGAAAATGTGACCCAGATAAATCGCAGGGTAGTCAAACGTGATTGCGATTATAGGCGTTTCCTGTTTTATACTTATATATTATATTTTTTATAACAACTCTTACTGCTCTTTCGTCAACAGCAGCATAATATCATTGGAACGTGCAATGAACTTCGTCATAGCTTCCGGTGAAAGCGGTGCATTCTGCAGCACTGCCAGATCGTAAAGCTGTTCGCACATCAGCATGACATTCTCGCCATCCTTATGCTCCATGATATACTGTACCAGCGGATGATTGGCATTCAGGACAAGTGTTGCGCCATCCTCGGATCCAAATCCGGGCATCATGCCACCGCCGTACATCTTCATCATATCCTGCATACGTCTGGTTTCTTCGGAAATGGTAAGCATGGAAGCAACCTTCTTGTTTTTCAGCTTATCCAGCTTGACTGTCAGGTTTTCTCTCTTGAGAGCCTTCTTCATTGCCTTTCCGATCTCTTCTGCAGCATCATCCAGCTCCTTCTGTGCTTTCTTGGAAGTTTTAGCCTTGAAGGAATCTGTCAGGTCTGCATCGATTCTCTTGAATTTCACATTCGGATTCTTGCTTTCCAGCTGTGATACAAACGGCTGATCGATGCTGTGTGTCAAAATAACCGCATCCATCTTTGCCTGTTTGAACATATTGATGTACTGGCTCTGCTGCTGTTCATCCGTTACATAGTAGATGATCTTCTCCTTCGGTTCTTCATCCTCTGCTTTTTCAGCATCTGCATCTGCATCTACCACTTCAGCTTCTACCTGATTGCCATTCTCATCCGTTGCCTGCTCTTCTTCTCCGTCGATCGGCTTTGTCTCTAAGCATTCCGGTAATGTCTCATAATTGCCGTCCAGATTCTTGAACAGGATATAATCGTTCATCTTTTCACAGAACTTGTCATCCTTCAAGCAGCCGAATTTAATGAATGGGCTGATATCGTCCCAGTATTTCTCATACTCTTCTTTATCGGTCTTGCACATACCGGAAAGCTTGTCTGCCACCTTCTTGGCAATGTACTCTGAGATCTTCTTGACAAATCCATCATTCTGCAGTGCGGAACGGGATACGTTCAGCGGCAGATCCGGGCAGTCAATCACACCTTTTAAGAGCATCAAAAATTCCGGAATGACTTCCTTGATATTGTCTGCGATAAATACCTGATTGTTATACAGCTTGATCGTTCCCTCGATGGATTCATATTCCATATTGATCTTCGGGAAGTATAAAATACCTTTCAGGTTAAACGGATAATCCATGTTCAGATGGATCCAGAACAGCGGCTCCTTATAATCCATAAATACCTTGCGGTAGAAATCAATGTACTCTTCCTTTGTGCATTCATTTGGATGCTTTGTCCAAAGCGGATGTGTATCATTCATCAGTTCCGGACGTTTCCTGATACGGAGCTTTTTGACCTTTTCTGTCTTTTCAGGCTCGCCGTCCTTTGCCGGTGTCTTTACTTCATCTTCAAATTCTTCTACAACCTCATCGCTGTCCAGCTTTTCTTCCGGTTTGATGATCTGTACTTCTGTTTCTTCTGCCTTGCTGACATAAATTTCTGTTGGCATAAAGGAACAATATTTCTTTATGACTTCTTTTGCCTTGTATTCATTACAAAATTCCAGACAGTCCTCATTCAGATACAGTGTGATCTTTGTACCGACCTGATCCCAGTCGCCATCTTCCATATCGAATTCGCTGCCACCGTCACATTCCCAGTGAACCGGCTTTGCGTCTTTCTTATAAGACAGTGTATCGATCGTTACCTTATCGGATACCATAAATGCGGAATAGAAACCAAGTCCGAAGTGACCGATGATCTGATCCTCATTTGTCTTGTCCTTATACTTTTCTATGAAATCTGTCGCGCCGGAAAAAGCGATCTGGTTGATGTATTCATCTACCTCTTCCTCTGTCATACCAAGACCGTTATCAATGATCTGGATCGTTTTTTCCTTTGGATCGAGTACAACCTTGATCTGATCCTTATATCCTTCCGGAAGCTCGTACTCTCCCATCATTTCCAGCTTTTTCAGTTTTGTGATCGCATCACAACCGTTTGAGATAAGTTCACGATAAAAAATATCATGATCGGAATAAAGCCATTTCTTAATAATAGGAAAAATATTATCACTGTTGATAGACAGTGAACCATGTGTCTGTGCCATAACTATCACATTCCTTTCTTACTTCAGTTTTCCCTGTTATCCAGTGTAGTCCTCCCACATTTAAAAGTCAAGAAAAAATTAGCACTCATTTAAAATGAGTGCTAATAATCTGCTGTACTATTGAATTTACGGGCATTTGCGCATTTCTAAAACTTTTATAAACTGCCCAGTTTTTCATTATAAACATCAAAAAATGTCTTTGTCGTCACTGCCTCATCATGGATAAAGGAAATCTCTTTCCAAAGCTTTTCATTCAGATTCCGGATCTGAGTCTGCAAAAATTCATCATAGATCTGTGAAAAGGCTTCTTCCTTCCTCTTTTCCATGATCTTCTGCTTATTGGCATCTGTCTGCTCTCTGTCAAGCGTCGAGATACATTTCAAGATATAATATCCGTCATCCGTTTCGATCAGGGAACTGACTTCTCCGTTTCCCAGATCAAATGCTGCATCTTCGAGTGCCTTGGGCTTTTCGCCTTTTCCAAAAGAAACTGTGATCGAGCTTTCTTCGTTATAGGTCTGCGCCAGTGTATCAAAATCTTCTCCGCTCTGCAGCTTACGCAGTATATTTTCCGCACGCTGCTTTGCGAGCGCCTTACTTGCATCCGTGTAAGGCGTTCTGTTGCCGTCGCCATCCTGCGAATAGGTCTTGATCATGATCTGCTCCAGCGTCACAGTCCTTGCTTCATCATCACTGATCTCCGGATTGGTATCCTGAATGATCAGGTCATAGATCTTATTGGCAAGTGCATACTCCCGGTACATATCCTCTGTTTTTTTCTCAGTCAGCCCCAGCTTTTCCACTTCTGTATCATTCAGGGAAGAGAAATATGTCTCTGCCGCGGAGAGTACCGCCGCCTCTTCTTCCTCGGAAAGCGTTACCTGCCTGCTCTCTGCTAAAAGGTTCATCGTCTTGATCTGCGCCAGACGCGCCAGCACCACATTTTTGACCTTATCCTCCAGCGTCTCACCGTTTATGCTGCGGCTCCAGATCTGATCGCCGTATACTGCCTCATACTGATTCTGCATATTCGTCAGATATACCATGATCTCTGACCGGTCACAGCTGCTGCTTCCGATCTTAAAAACTTCATTTTCGGAAAAGCCCGTTGTCAGTACGATCTTTGTCTTGGCGTCTTCCTGCTTCCCACAGGCAGTCAGCAAAAACATAACCGCCATTACAAGTAAAATCCACAGTTTTCTCCATTGATTGCTTTTTTGCATATTAATTTTCATCCATCTTGCGCAGAATGCTTCTTGCCACGCTGATACCGTTTGCGGAAGCCTGCTGCAGACCACGTGTTACACCTGCGCCGTCTCCGATGGCACGAAGTCCTGCCACACTTGTTTCAAAATCTTTATTGACAACTACCTTGTTGGAGTAGAATTTTACTTCTACGCCGTACAGCAGTGTTTCATCTGCTGCAATACCCGGTGTTACCTTATCCAGTGCCAGGATCATTTCCTCGATATCCACCATGATACGATGAGGGAATACAAGAGAAAGATCGCCCGGAACCGCATCCTTTAAAGTAGGCATTACATTACGCCTGCAGAGACGTTCTTCCGTTGTTCTTCTGCCACGTCTGAAGTCACCGAAGGTCTGTACTAAAATCTTACCGCCGCACAGCATATTGGAAAGCTGCGCGATATGCTTACCGTATTCGATCGGTGTCTTAAACGGCTTTGTAAAATTCTTGGATACCAGGATCGCAAAGTTTGTATTGTTTGTCTTATATTCTTTTGACTTATAAGCATGACCGTTTACAACGGCAAGTCCGTTTTCATAGTATTCTGTTGCAACTTCGCCGGAAGGATTGGTACAGAACGTACGAACCTTATCATCAAAAGTAGGTGTATGGTAGATCAGTTTTGCCTCATACAGGTTCTCGTTTAAGAACTGCATAACCTCATCACGCACCTCAACGCGGACACCGATATCAACCGTACCCGGTGTTGTCTCAATACCGACCTCTTCACATTTATCCTTAAACCAGTCAGCACCTTCTCTGCCGACTGCAGATACGATCTCGTCTGCCTGATAAGTCTCTCCCTTATCTGTTGTCACGCCGACAGCTCTGCCATCTTCCACAATGATCTTTTCCACCATCGTATTGAATAACAGCTCTACACCACATTCCTCTAAATGCTTCTGCAGCTTACCGTAGATCTTATAGCCTTCTTCCGTTCCCAGATGTCGGATCGGACATTCTACCAGTTTCAGATTGGCATTGATCGCTTTCCGGCGGATCTCACGGATTTCCTTTTCCTTGTCAAGACCATATACATTTTTATCAGCACCGAATTTCAGATAAATATCATCTGATTCATGGATCAGCTTAACTGTCTCATCATAGCCTAAAATCTCAGGCAGATTACCACCTACATCAGGAGAAAGGGAAAGCTTACCGTCTGAGAAAGCACCTGCTCCCGCAAAGCCTGTTGTAATAGAGCATGGCTTACAGCCTACACACTGCTTCGTCACACGCTTCGGACATGTTCTTTTTTCAATGCTGCGTCCTTTTTCTATCATCAAAACCTTTAAATCCGGTTTCTTTTCCATCAGTTCATAGGCACAGAAAATACCACCCGGTCCTGCACCGATAATAATTACATCATACTTTTTTGCCATATTCATCTCTCCATTCATTCTGTTTTATTACTAACCCCCAGACTTCTATTTTACTGTATTTTCCATGGAATGACAATAGATATCGCTCCATCCGCACAGTAAAACAACTACTTAAGACGGATCTTAAGTAGTTGTCCTATGTAGCAGGGGAAGAGGGAATCGAACCCCCGTTAACGGTTTTGGAGACCGCCGCACTACCGCTGTACTATTCCCCTATATGTAGTTTCTTTTCGGCGGTCTGTTTCAACCGCCGAAAATGATTATACCATACTACCAATTCAAAATGCAAGCATATTTTTGCAAAACTTCACACAACTTCGTATAAACCTTTACGCAAGCGCAAGGACTCTGTCTATTGCCAGCAGATAGCCTGCAAATCCCTTACCGTAAATCTGATCATCACATGCCGGTTTTGTCACAGATACTGCCCGGAACCCCTCTCTTTTGGTAATGTCCGAAATGTGGATTTCCACCTTAGGCATCGTTGTGATCGACTGCAGTGCATCATGGATCGCATAGCTATAGTGGGTAAACGCGCCCGGATTGATCACGATGCCCTGTGTACCGTCGCTGTACGCAGCCTGGATCCTGTCTATGATCGCACCTTCATGATTGCTCTGGAATACCTCGATCTCACAATTTACTTCTTCTGCCTTTTCCCGGATCATGGCAACGAGATCTGCATAGGTTTCCGTTCCGTATACCTCCGGTTCTCTGATACCAAGAAAGTTCAGATTCGGTCCGTTAATGACTAATAGTTTCATCTGTTTTCTCCTTTATCTCTTTTATGATCTGTTCAAAGCTCTTATCATCCACATCCACGACATAAGCCGCTGCTTCTTCATAAACCGGTGCACGCTGCAAAAGCATCCGGCTGATCTTCTCCTTTGGATCCGCGCACTGCAGAAGCGGTCTTGTCGTATCGGTTTTCAGTCTTTCGTAAATCGTCTCCGGCTTTGCCCGCAGATATATCACGGTTCCAAGCTTCTTTAAAAGCTCTCTGTTTTGGCTGCGCAGCGGAAGTCCGCCGCCGACCGCGATCACATGCTCCTGTTTCTGTGCAAACAGGCTTTTGATGCATGCTGTTTCCATTTCCCGGAATGCTTCCTCTCCCTGCTCACTGAAGATCGTACTGATCGTTTTTTTCTCCTTTGTTTCGATCAGCTTGTCCGTATCCACATACGGCTTTCTGACAGCATAGGATAGCTTTTTCCCGATCGTACTCTTTCCACATCCCATATAGCCGATCAAAATAATATTACTCATGGATTCCCATCTCTTCCTTCATCTTTTGTAAAATGTGGGCAGCGGTTTCTTCCGATACCTCACATTTATTCCACAGCTCGTAGGCAATAATGCCCTGATATAACAGCATTTTCAGACCGTTCATCGTCTTCCCGCCATGTGCTTTTATCTTCTTCATGAACATTGTCTCATATGGTCTGTAAATAAGATCCACACCCGTATGGATCTTCTCATACAGTGCATCCTCCTGCACGATCACATCATCCACATTCGGATACAGCCCGACGCTTGTACACTGGATCGCCAGATAGCTTCCGGTAAGCTGCAAAAGCTCTTCTTTGGAGATCACCCGGATACAGCTTCTGCCAAATGCAGTCTCTGCTTCTTTTGCCACACGCTCTGCTTTCTCCACGGTTCTGTTATACAAAAGGATCTCCTTTGCACCCTCGCTCATGCAGAGAAATGCCACCGCTCTCGCTGCACCGCCTGCACCAAGCAGAAGAACACTCTGCTCCTTCACTGTGATCCCTTCTGACCGCATGGCACGCAGAAGTCCCGGCATATCGGTATTATAGCCCTTAAAGCCGCCCTCCTGTCTGACCAGTGTATTGACTGCACCGATCTTTTCCGCCAGCGGATCGATATCCACCAGATAAGGAATGACAGCACTTTTATGCGGCACGGTCACATTCAGTCCCGTAAGAGACAGGGCATACGCCCCTTCCACTGCCTTCCGGACTTGTTCCGCTTCTACCCGCAGCGGTACATACACAAGGTCATCGCCGCGCGTCTGTGCCAGTGTATTATGGATCACCGGCGATAATGTATGGGCGACCGGATCCCCGATCAGCCCACAAGTCTTAGTTTTTCCGTCTATCTGCATCCGTTTTTTTCCTTTCGTACCTTCTTCTGATAAAAATACAGGATCGGTTTTTCCAGATATCGTTTTAATACGATCTGTATTTCTTCCTTTTTATCGATCGGCTTTACCAAAATGGAATAAATCCCGGCTTTCTTGGCGCCCCAGATATCCGTAAAGATCTGATCACCGATAAAGACTGTATTTTTGCGGTTGCTGCCCATTCTGACCATGGCAGCCTCATAATTTTTCGGATTTGGTTTCCCTGCTTTATAAATATAGCTGACGTGCACCTGATCGTTAAAGCTCTTGACACGCGGCTCCTTGTTGTTGGAAAGGAGCATAATGGAAAAGCCGAGCCCTTTCAGCCTTTCGATCAGTGCCATACTTCTCTCATCTGCCGGTGCACCGTGGCATACAAGCGTATTGTCAATATCATATATGATCGCTTCATAGCCCTGCATCCGCAATTTTTCATAATCAATGGAATAGGCGGAATCCTGATAGGAATCCGGGTAAAAACATTGTAACATAATTTCTCCCTAAAAAAGACACCCTTGAAAGGTGTCTTTTATTTACATTTGCATTTATTTTTGGATCACGGTGCCATCGGCGTCCGAAAGCAGTACATCCTTCGGTTTTACAAAATACTGATACTGCTCTAAAACCTTATCCTTCTGCATATCGGAAATCGCACTCATCATGTCCAGATTTTCAAGGCTTGCATCCTTACCGATGTAGTCATATGTATCATTCTTACAAAATGTCAGCGAAATATTTTCCAGATCCGCGCTGCGGCTTCTTGTGTCCTCCTGCTGTCTGTATTCCTGCTGCAGTGTGGAGATGTCTTCCTGCGCAGCCTGCAGCTGCTGTTTGTCCTGCTGCTTGACTTCATCGACAGAAACCTGTTTGATCTCGGATCTGTAATTCTGATAATAACTGCCGTATTGATAAGCACTGTCAATCGTCATCTGTCCACACCTGCCTTTCTTTCCCATACACATATGAGAGTTCTTCTACCTTATATATCGGTATAAACGGCTGTATATTTAGCCTATTTCAGCACCTTTTTCAGCTCATCCATAAAGGTATTGATGTCTTTAAATTCGCGGTAAACAGAAGCGAAACGCACATAAGCAACTGCCTCTAAATTTTTCAGCTTATCCATGACCAGTTCTCCGATCACAGCACTTGGCACTTCCTTTTCCTCACGATTGAAGATCTCTGTTTCCACTTCATCAACAAGTTGGGTGATCTGAGCCGCACTGATCGGTCTTTTATGACAGGCACGCAAAACTCCTGCCTCGATCTTGGAACGATCATAAGTCTCTCTGTTATTGTCCTTTTTAATGATGATCAGCGGGATCGTTTCTACCTTTTCATAGGTTGTAAAGCGTTTCTCACACTCATCACAGACTCTTCTTCTGCGAATGGAATTATTTTCATCCGCCGGTCTTGAATCGATAACTCTTGTATTTTCGTGTCCGCAAAATGGGCATTTCATAAGCTGTCTCCCCCTTTTCTTTCAGTATACTGGCATAAAAATATTATGTCAACCTATTTATTACAGATCCACCAGAATAATGTCGGATCCGATCTGCTTGATCTTGGAATATGGAACAGTCGTCTCTTCTCCGCAGCATAAAAAACCGAGAAGCCCGCTGTGTTCTCTTACGATCAGCTTACAGATACAGCCGGAGCACGCATCAAACTCCATATCATATACGTTGCCCAGCTTCCTGCAATCACGTACGCTGATCACTTCTTTCTCACAAAATTCACAAAACTGCACAGGCATTCCTCTTTTACTCTTTCCTATAGCCTATGCTTTTTTATTGTTTCCGTGCATCTATCCCTTCGGGGATCAGCCGCGGGGATGCGCCTTGGCATATACCTCGCGGATCCGGTTATGATTCATATTGGCATAGATCTGCGTTGTGGAAATATCAGAATGTCCCAGCATTTCCTGTACACTTTTTAAATCTGCACCGTTTTCTACCAGATGGGCTGCAAAGGAATGACGGAGTGTATGCGGTGTAATATCAGCTGTAATGCCTGCTTTCTTGGCATAAAACTTGATCAGCTTCCAGAAGCCCTGTCTGCTCATCGGCTTTCCGGAGCAGTTTGCAAACAGGATCTCTGAGGACTTGTCCTCAACCATCTCGGCTCTGACACCGCCCAGATAGCGCTCCAAAGCATCATGCGCCTGTGTTCCGAATGGGATCATGCGTTCCTTATGCGGATCACGGCACATAATAAAATGCATCGGCAGATTCACATCGGAAACCTTTAAAGAGATCAGCTCCGTCACACGGATGCCTGTTGCATACAAAAGCTCCAGCATCGCTTTATCCCGGATTTCCTTCGGACTGTCGCCATTCGCCTGCTCAAGAAGCGCCGACACTTCACCCATAGTCAGGATCTCCGGCATTTTTTTCTCTATTTTGGGCGCTTTTAAACAAAGTGCTGCATCATTCTGGATTTTTCCCTCAGAAAACAGGTACAAAAAGAAAGCCTTGATAGAAGCAATATTTCTGGAAACGGTTGCAGCTGCAAGCTTTTGTTCCTCCAGTACATGGATATATGCCTTCAGATCCTGTTCCTTCACTGCTGTGGCACTGTTAATCCCTCTTTCCTGCATAAAGTGGCATACTTTTAAGAGATCTCTTTTATAAGACATCTCTGTGTTGTTTGAAGTATGCTTTACATTATGTAAATACGAAATATACTCCTGAACTTCCCTCTCCATAAGAAATGTAACCCTTCCTATATACATAGTTATGTAATCTTAAGCCTGTTAAATTTCATTATAATTGCAAATTCCGATAAAAGCAAACACTATTTTGTGCGTTATTTTGATGGAAATCCGCGAAAAATAGGCAAATCGCAACATGTGGATTTTTGTATTTTACAAGCCTACCACATCTAGTAAAAATTGTTCTAAAAGATTTTTAAAACCGTTTTGACAAGCATCGGATTTACATAACATTCTGCCAGGATTCCAATTATGGTTACCCCGAGCACCAAAAAAATCTGTTTGAGCCTATTTTTCTTTTTTTCTCCCATATGATATCCCGGCATTCTGTCGCTTTTCTGCCCGCCCCGGGCTGCCAACAGGCTGATCCCCATACTGCCCGCCGGAATATAAAACAGATCCTGCGGCAGACAAAAGCTCAGGCTCAGCAAAATTCCTTTCCAGCCATATCGCAGGATCATGACAGACAGCATACCACCAATACTCATTCCAAAATACATCACAATACCGGCAAGAAGCAGCTGACCTGCGGCTGTCATACCGATCAACACAATACCGATCCCCAGCAGGCCTCTTTTTTTCAGCAGATATAAAAAATATTCCCGATACCCGATTTCCAGAAAAGAAATCTGCATCAGACTCTGGATGCCCAAGAAATCTGTTTCCCGGCAGCCGATCATATAAATATACAAAACGCCCAGTACAAAGCCTGCCAGAAACAGTATGACCTGTTTCTGCACCTTTCCGATGTTCAATACCAGACACCCCTCCCTTGCCATGCAGGTTATTATCCAAAAGCTTGTTTCTGCCTTCATGGATTCTATGCATTATATGCAGAGAGCAAAAAAAATAGAAACAGAAGCCTGTTCTTCTGTTTCTATTTTGCATTATGCCTGATATTTTACTTTATATGCCAGCAGGGATGAGATTGTCTTGGCATCCTGCATCTTTCCGCTGTAGATCATTTCCAGCAGTTCGTCGATCGTAAACGCCTCCACATCAATAAATTCATCTTCATCCAAATGCTGATGACTTGGCTTTAAATCCTTTGCCACAAATACATCGATCCGTTCATTACAAAAAGCTACCGTTGTCCGAAGTGAGATCAGGAACTCCAGATTTTCCTTTTCTGTTTTGTAACCGGTCTCCTCTTCCAGTTCTCTTGCTGCGCAGTCTATATACGGCTCATCCACACTGTCTCTGCCACCTGCAGGGATTTCCAGTGTTTCCCGGTCCAGTGCATTTCTGTACTGGTGTACCATCAGGATCCTGCCGTCCGCAGTCACGGGAACAACCGCCGCCGCTCCTTTGTGCCCGATAAAATCCCACTTTGCCACATTACCGTTTGGTATCGCAACCGTATCCTCATACAGATCTATGATCTTCCCTTTATGGACCAGTTTTCTGTCCAGTCTTTTATAGATATCCATTTTGGCTCCTACTTTTCTTCCAGTAATTTTTCAACACTGACCAGTTTCACACAGAGTGCAAACAGCTTTGATGCAAGCTTCATTTCATCTACTGTCGGGAAAGACGGTGCGATACGGATATTACTGTCTTCCGGATCCTTCTTATATGGATAGGTAGCACCTGCACCTGTCAGTGTCACACCTGCATCCTTACACATAGCAGCCACTTTCTTTGCACAGCCCGGTAATGTGTAGAAGGAAATGAAATAACCACCCTTCGGATCTGTCCATTTACCGATCTCCAGTCCGCCAAGCTCTGCTTCCAGTACTTCATGTACCGCTTCAAATTTCGGGCGGAGGCTGTCTGCCATTTTTACCATATGTGCCTTCATGCCCTCAATATCGCCGAAATATTTTACATGTCTGAGCTGATTGATCTTATCATAACCGATCGTCTGGATCGTCATTGTCTTTTTAAACCATTCACGGTTTTTCTCGGATGTTGCAACTGCTGCAACGCCGGAGCCTGAGAAGGTTACCTTGGAAGTTGAGCAGAACTCAAATACCATATCAGGATGTCCTGCCTTTTCACATTCTTCGATAATATCCAGAATTTCCACAGGCTGATCCGGATATAAGTGATGCATTGCATATGCATTATCCCAGTAAATACGGAAGTCCTCCGCAGCCGGTTTCAGCGCAGCAAAGCGTCTGACAACCTCATCCGAATAGCAGACACCTTCCGGATTAGAGTATTTCGGTACACACCAGATACCCTTTACGCTGCTGTCGCTTTCTACATATTTTTCTACCAGATCCATATCCGGTCCATCCTCATGCATCGGGATATTGATCATTTCAATGCCAAACTGCTCTGTGATCGCAAAATGTCTGTCATATCCGGGAACCGGGCAGAGGAACTTCACATGCTCCTGCTTGCACCATGGTTTGCCGCCACATACACCAAATGCATAAGAACGTGCAACTGTATCATACATAATCGGAAGACTCGCATTACCACACACGATCATATTCTCGCTCTTTGTATCTACCATACCTGCCATAAGTCTTTTTGCTTCCGGAATACCATCCAGAACACCATAGTTGCGGCAGTCTGTACCATCCTCGGAAACAAGCTCAGAAGAAGAATTCAGAGCATCCATAATCCCCATGGAAAATCCCAACTGTTCAGGAGACGGTTTTCCTCTTGCCATGTTCAGGCTCAGTCCCTTACTCTTCGCATCTGCGTACTCTTTATTCAGAGCACCCTGTAATTCCAATAACTCATCATGACTTAATTCTTTGTACGATTTCATAGTGATAAAACTCCTTCCTTTGAATCCATGCATAATTGTATACAATTTCATCTACGGTTAACCATTTTACTACAGATCCATTCGTATGACAAGAATAATTTCTCAAAAAAGCAAAAAAATTACCAAAACTTCATATTAAGTTTTGGTAATTTTGTCTTTTAATCTTCAATATCTTCGTTTGCTGCCACCGCAGATACAACCGAGCTGACAACAGCAACGATCACTGCAATAACAATGACCAGTAAACCACCTGCTAATAGGATAAACATCGTATCACTCCATATCAATCAAATTTATTGCTTACGCTGTTTGTAGTATACCACAGCTTTGTCCAAATGAAAAGACTTAGATCCGAAACTTATGGAACAAAGAATGTGCCTTGGCACATTCTTGCGCCTGCGGCGGTCGCTTGCGACATCTACATTGTACGCCGCAGTGCGCATCCCCGCGGAGCGTTTTTGTGTAATGGGAACGAAGTTTCCTATTACACAAAAAAGACAGCCGATTTTTCGATCGACTGCCTTCCATTTTCATTTGTTATTTCGCATAATCTGTTACACGAGACTCTCTGATCACATTTACCTTGATCTGACCCGGATACTCAAGCTCTTCTTCAATCTGCTTTGAAATATTCCTTGCCAGAAGTACCATATCTGTATCAGATACCTGTTCCGGAACTACCATTACACGAATCTCTCTACCTGCCTGAATAGCAAAAGATTTGTCTACACCTTTGAAATTGTTGGTTATTTCTTCTAATTGTTTTAATCTGGTCGTATACGTCTCCAAAGTCTCTCTACGTGCCCCAGGTCTTGCTGCGGATATCGTATCAGCTGCCTGAACGATACAAGCAATCAAGGACTGTGGTTCTACATCACCATGATGAGACTCAACAGCATTAATAACAATCGGAGACTCTTTGTATTTTCTACATAATTCTGCACCCAGCTGGATATGAGAGCCTTCTCTTTCATGATCGACTGCTTTACCAATATCATGCAGAAGACCTGCTCTCTTTGCCATGCGGATATCTAAGCCCATCTCAGCCGCAAGCAGTCCTGATAACTGTGCTACTTCGATAGAATGTTTTAAGGCATTCTGACCATAACTGGTTCTGAACTTCATCTTTCCAAGTAATCTGACAAGCTCCGGATGAATACCATGCACACCGACTTCCAGCGTAGCGGATTCACCTTCTTCTTTGATCATTACTTCGACTTCTTTCTGTGCCTTTTCAACCATTTCCTCAATTCTGGCCGGATGGATTCTACCATCAACGATCAGCTTTTCAAGGGCGATCCTTGCGACTTCACGTCTGATTGGATCAAAGCCGGATAATACTACAGCTTCCGGTGTGTCATCGATGATCAGATCAACGCCTGTTAATGTCTCGAGGGTTCTGATATTTCTACCCTCACGACCTATGATACGTCCTTTCATTTCATCGCTTGGCAACTGTACGACTGATACAGTTGTCTCTGATACATGATCTGCAGCGCATTTCTGGATCGCATTTACCACATACTCCTTAGCCTTTTTATCAGCTTCTTCCTTGGCTCTGCTCTCCATTTCTTTGATCATGACAGCAGTTTCATGTTTCACTTCATCTTCAACAATTTTCAACAAATATTCTTTTGCCTGTTCAGAGGTCAATCCTGAGATTCGTTCCAGTTCCCGTACTCTTTGCTCGTTTAAGCTGGCAATTTCTTTTTTCTGCTTTGCCAGTTCCTCTTCTCTCGCGATAATGCTTGCTTCCTTCTTCTCGATCGCATCGGATTTCTTATCGATGTTCTCTTCCTTCTGCTGGATGCGGCGTTCATAACGCTGTACCTCAGCTCTGCGATCCTTGATCTCTTTGTCCAGCTCGTTCTTTGTACGGATGGACTCTTCCTTAACCTCCAGAAGACTTTCACGCTTCTTGGCTTCCGCAGTCTTTAATGCATCATCAATGATCTGACGTGCCTTATCGTCTGCATTTCCAAGCTTGCTCTCTACGTCCTTCTGATATTTGGAAGTCGCGATCTTCGCAGTGACCGGAATAGCAATGGCAAGAGCAACAATTACTGCTATAACTGCAATTGCAATTGACGGCATGTACAGGAGCACCTCCTTATTCATTTTTCATTGTACTTATATTATCTATAGAATGTATGTAGACAACATCCTAATATCTAATTTTACAACACTTCAATTTTAAACTGTATTAGATGTTATGTCAAGTATTTGTGGTTTTTCAACTTTCTATTTGTATAAATCTTCCAATAATTCATCAGATAATGCAGCTTTTATCAAAGACATGGGATATCCCTTCCGAAGCAGATATTGTATGACCTTTGCCGATTCACGCTGATCTGACGGCTTTTGTCCATGATTCTTTTTTTGTGCAAGTTGCTGAATCTGACGGAGCTGCAGCTTCTGCATTGCTTCTGCATCCTGTTCTTCCAGACACGCATTTATGGTATCACCGTCAATCCCTTTCTCCATCAGCTTCTGCCGGATTCTGAGAGGGCTCTCCGATGCCATATGATAAGAAATATAATCCCTTGCATAAGCTTCATCATCAATGTAGCCATATGATTTCACATAGGCAAGCGCAATATCTATGATATCTTCCGGATACTTTCCTTCTACCAGCTTTTGCCGGAGTTTTTTCTCCGTATAGGGGCGTTTTGTCAGAAGATTCATGGCACGCAGCTTTGCCCGTTTCGGCAAAACCTCCTGCACAAGCTCCTGATAAGCAGCCTGTGCAAGAGGCTTTCCAACTACGATCTTATATTTCCGAACCTCACCTTTGTATAGTACAAAGGCAAATTCTCCATCCAGATATACCTGATATCTTTTTTTATCCAGTTCCACAAGTCCCGTAACAACCCGTTCCATAGCTCTTATTCTTTCGCTTTGGATTTTGTCTCAGGCTTTGCATCTGTATCTGCTTTGACAGGATCTGCTTCCAGTCCGAACAGCTCACGTACCTGTGCTTCTATCTTTGCGCACGCTTCCGGATTATCCCGCAAAAACTGCTTTGCATTTTCACGACCCTGACCGATCTTATTGCCATCGTAAGCATACCAGGCACCGCTCTTATTGACGATACCGTTCTCTGCTGCCAGATCCAGAATATCACCCTCTTTTGAAATACCGGTACCGAACATAATATCAAACTCAGCCTCTTTAAACGGCGGTGCGATCTTATTCTTGACAACCTTGATCCTTGTACGGTTACCGATCGTCTCTCCGCTCTGCTTCAGCTGCTCGATCCTTCTGACATCCAGACGGACGGAAGAATAGAATTTCAGTGCACGGCCACCTGTCGTTGTCTCCGGGTTACCGAACATAACGCCGACCTTTTCACGCAGCTGGTTGATAAAAATAACGGTACAGTTAGACTTGCTGATCACGGCAGTCAGCTTACGCAGTGCCTGCGACATCAGACGTGCCTGCAGGCCCACATGGGAATCGCCCATATCACCGTCGATCTCTGCCTTTGGTGTCAATGCAGCAACAGAGTCCACAACAATAATATCGATCGCACCGGAACGTACCATTGTCTCTGTGATCTCCAGTGCCTGTTCACCGCTGTCCGGCTGTGAAATATATAAGTTATCAATATCTACACCGATATTCTTGGCATAAACAGGATCCAGCGCATGCTCCGCATCAATGAAGCCTGCGATACCGCCGCGCTTCTGTACCTCTGCGATCATATGCAGTGTTACCGTCGTCTTACCACTGGACTCAGGTCCGTAGATCTCCACAATACGTCCCTTCGGAATACCGCCAAGTCCCAGTGCAATGTCCAGACTTAACGATCCTGTCGGTACAGTCTCCACATTCATTCTTGCTGTATTGTCACCCAGCTTCATAACAGCGCCCTTTCCATACTGGCGTTCAATCTGTGACAGAGCTGCGTCAAGTGCTTTCAGTTTATCTTCTCTTTCCATTTTTCTCTCCTTATAGGAACATCTGTTCGTTCTTTTATTAGATTAAAACAAATGTTCGATTTTGTCAATAGACTATCTTCTTTTATTTTTGAGTATATCATTTCTTTTGCCTGCAGGCAATTTATGTCCTTATTATACACGGATAAAGTCCGTTAAAAGTCCCTCAATAAGCATTCACTCCTTCTTTTTTATTTTTTTCGTGAAAATTCCGGTGAACTCCGGACCAGATGGCATGCGCCATAGAAATAAGCTTATCCAGAAAAGCTTATTTAGACAGTATCATATATTTTCTGTTTCCGCAAGAAGGAAATTCGGCAATTGTCCCCCCCTCGCATCATTGCATGTTTCCTATATAAAAAGATGTACCTGCCGCATTCGCCTGAATTTCCGCCATTGGTACATCTTTTATTTATTTTATGATATGATGTCGGAGTAAAAGCCCCGATTAAATATCGTGGGATTATCATCCCAGTCGTTCTAAAATGCACTCCCGCAGCAGGATAAGCGCACTTTCTACCGTTGCCTGCCTGATCTCACTTCTGCTGCCGGAAAAATGGCATTCCTTTACTGTCACCTTTCCCTGTACATAACAGCCGATATAGACAAGTCCTACCGGTTTTTCTTTTGTGCCGCCGTCCGGTCCCGCAATGCCCGTTACGGAAATTGCCGCATCCGCTTTGGCAGCCGCCGCTGCGCCTTTTGCCATCTGCTTTGCTGTCTGCCTGCTGACTGCACCATGCTTTCTCAGTGTCTTATTTTTCACGCCGAGCAGCTTATGCTTTGCCTCATTCGCATAGGTAATATAGCCTTGCCTGTAAGCTGCTGAAATGCCCGCCGCATTGATCAGTCTGCCCGCAACAAGCCCTCCCGTGCAGGATTCGGCTGTTGTCACAGTCATATGATTCCGGATCAGAAGCTCTGCAATCTCCTGTTCTATCTCTTTTGCCACGTTACTTCCTCTTTTCCATGCTACATCCGTTTCCGGATTTTATCGATCCGCATCTGCCACTGCCAATCAGTCCTTGTCTTCTTCCTTCATGACATCTTTATTCTTGATCAGGTAATCCACAAGAGAAACAACCGTCAGGATCACGGAAATCCATAACAGGATCGTTGTTACCGTCATAAAGCCATCATAAGCCGCGCCAAACCCCTTATCATTGACTAAAAGGAGCAGGATTGCCAGTGTCACCATCGTAACAGAGGTTTTCCATTTGCCCCACCAGCTTGCTGCGATCACTCTGCCCTGCTCTGCCGCGATCAGTCTGAATCCGCTGATAATGAATTCACGACTGATGATCACAACCGTCATCCATGCAGGGATAAAACCAAGTGCCGTCAGACAGACGAGCGCTGCACTGACAAGCAGCTTATCCGCAAGCGGATCCATAAATTTACCAAAATTGGTAATCATATGATATTTTCTGGCAATGTGTCCATCCAGAAGATCTGTCAGAGATGCCACGACAAAAAGTGCAAATGCGATCCATTTAAAATCTGTATGAGACGGTGTCAGAAGTAAAAATGCCACAAAAAACGGTACCATGATTACTCTGAGTATTGTCAGTTTATTTGGTAAGTTCATTTTCATCCTTTATTTCTCCAATCAAATCATATTCATAAGAACCTGTGATATGTACAGGTACAAAATCCCCTGTCATAAGCTCTCTGTCCGTATTCACAAAGACAAGACCGTCTACATTCGGTGCATCCTTATAAGTACGTCCCACATAGGCATTTTCATCCGCTACCTTGCCTTCAATCATGACAAGCACATCCTGTCCTGTCATACCTTCTGCTTTTTCAAAGGCAATCTCCTGCTGCAGCTCCATGATATCTGCCTGTCTGTCCTTTTTAACTTCTTCCTCGATCTGATCCGGGAAGCCCGCCGCCGGCGTATCTTCTTCCGCAGAATAGGTAAACACGCCAAGCCTGTCAAATTCCATCTCATCCACAAATGCCATGGACTGCTCGTGATCTTCCTGTGACTCTCCCGGGAATCCAGTGATCAGTGTTGTACGCAGACACATATCCGGTATTTTACTGCGGATCATTGCGATTTTGTCCTTCAGCTGCTGCTGGTTGGTACGTCTGCCCATGCGTTTTAGGATTTTATCCGACGCATGCTGGATCGGAATGTCCAGATAATGACATACCTTCGGCAGTTCTGCGATCGTATCGATCAGTTCTTCCGTGATCTCTTCCGGATAACAGTATAAAATACGGATCCAGTAGAGTCCTCTGATCTCGGAAAGCTTCCGTAAAAGCTCCGGCAAAGATTTCTTCCCATATAAATCTGTTCCGTATAAGGTTGTTTCCTGTGCTACAAGGATCAGCTCTTTCACGCCCTGCTCTACAAGTGTATTTGCTTCTTTCAGCAGAGTCTCCATCGGAATACTGCGGTAGCTGCCCCTTACCTTTGGGATAATGCAGTAGCTGCAGCGTTTGTCACAGCCCTCTGCGATCTTCATATATGCATAATGACCGCCGGTCGTAACGACACGCTTCTTACCGCTGACAGGTGTCCTATCAATATCTTCCACAAATGTGGTATACTGCTTTGTCTGATATTCTTCTACCGCTTCCACGATCTTATCTATCGCCATCGTTCCGATGATCACATCGACCTCCGGGATCTGCTCCCGGATCTCTTTCCGGTAGCGCTGTGCCAGACATCCTGCTGCGATCAACATTTTGACATTAGCAGTTTCTTTCAGCTGTCCGATCTCGATCAGCGTATTGATACTTTCTTCCTTGGCATCTCCGATGAAGCAGCAGGTATTCACCACTACAATTTCAGCCTCCTGCTCATCATCCGTAAACTGATAGCCCTTTTCCGCCAGCATGCCAAGCATCATTTCGGTGTCTACCAGATTTTTATCACAGCCAAGTGATATAAACATAATTTTCATAATAAGTCTCTAACAGGAAAAAGAGAAAGATTATTCTTCCTCTTTTTCATCTCCCATAATCTTGATTTTGCCCTGATTGAGTTCATCAACCGCAATGGATAATGGTTTTCTTCCTTTTGCAGGAACAAGCGGTTCTTCTCCTGCGATGATCTGTCTTGCTCTTTTGGAAGTTGCCATTACAATGGAATAACGGCTGTTGACTACAGGGACTTCTCCCGGTTCAACCTCGCTGTTTACGACCTTCATAAGCTCTGTGTAAGATGGATGTATCATTTTTCTCTTCCTTTCCTTTATCTGCTTCCAAGGAACTCTTTGAGTTCTTTTCTGATTTCACCGATAAACTCTATATTTTGAAACGGCGTATGACGCGCCGCATTTACGATTGTATTGATCTGTGCAATACAATCTTCTAACTTATCATTTACCACAATATAGTCGTATGTGTCAATACCTTCCGACTCTTCTACCGCACGCAGCATTCTCTGACGGATCACTTCTTCTGTCTCCGTTGCACGGCCGGTCAGTCTGTTATGCAGCTCTTTGGCACTTGGCGGCATAACAAATAATAAAACCGCATCCGGGTATTGCGCTCTTACCTTATGTGCACCCTGAATCTCGATCTCCAGGATCACATCTTTTCCTTCCTCCAGGTTTTTCTCCACAAAATCCTTCGGCGTCCCATAATAGTGCCCGCAATATCCGGCGTATTCGATCATTCCGTCATTTGCGATCCTGTTTTCAAATTCTTCGTCTGTTACAAAGAAATAATCCCTGCCGTCTACTTCACCTGTTCTCGGCTGTCTTGTCGTCATGGATACGCTGAGTGCATAATTCTCATAATCTGTGACAAGTTTTTTCATAAGTGTACCTTTTCCGGCGCCTGAAAAACCGGAAACCACAACTAGTATTCCCTTCTGGTTCATTCTTCTTCTCCCGTTAATGTCTCTGCTCTTTGTGCTATTGTCTCGGGCTTTAACGCCGATAAGATAATGCGGTTATCTTCCATCAGAAGAACCGCCTTTGTCTTTCTGCCCTGTGTGGCGTCCACAACGATCCCCTGCTCTTTACCATGCTGCACGATCCGCTTGACCGGTGCAGAATCCGGCTGCAGAACTGCGATCATCTTATCCGAATTTACCATATTGCCAAAACCGATATGTGTAAGTGTTTTCATATGAGCATTTCCTTATTCGATATTCTGAATCTGTTCTCTGACCTTTTCAATCTCTGTCTTGAGCTCTATTGCATGATTGGAAATATCCAGATTATTTGCTTTGGAAAGCGTTGTATTTGCTTCTCTGTTCATTTCCTGGGCAATAAAATCCAGCTTACGTCCGATACTGCCACCTTCCAACAAAGTCTGCTTTGTAGTCTCGATATGGCTGCGCAGACGAACCATTTCTTCATCTACACAAATTTTATCTGCAAACAGGGTCACTTCCATTAAAATTCTGTTATCCTCAGCCTGCGCATCTGTCAGAAGCTCTTTTACTTTTTCGTAAATCTTCTGCTTGTATTCTTCAATGATCTGTGGTGAACGTTTCTCAATGTAATCTACATGCATGAGCATGCCATTCAACTTGTCGATCAGATCATCTCGCAGATTTTCGCCTTCCACAACCCGGGACTGTACAAACTGCTCTGCCGCGCCACGGATTGTCTCCTCTAAAAGCTTCCAAATTTCTTCTTCATCTGCTGCGATCTCTTCCATGGTAAATACTTCCGGATATCTGGAAAGCCCGGATACCTTGATATCATTTTCCAGTCCGAAATCTTCTGCCATCTGATTCAGATACTGCATATATTCTGCAGCGATCTCTTTATTGTACTTGACAGCCACTGTGCTTTCGGAATAGTCTTCATAGGTAATAAAGACATCGATCTTACCTCTCTGCATATATTCCTTGAGCAGATTCCGAATGGATGCTTCAAAGAAATTCAGCTTCTTTGGCATCTTGATCGTCACATCCATATATCTGTGATTGACTGATTTGATCTCTACCGTAAACTTACGGTCGTTTCTTGCGAGTTCGCACCGACCAAAGCCGGTCATACTTTTAATCATTTTGGTTCCCCTTATCGCTATTTTTCTATTGCCATCATTCTTATGTCATTATCTTTTATATAGTAAACCATCTTCCCATATTTTGCAATAAATCCAGCCTTATTTCTGCTATGCCTGTCTGATCGCGGAAATATCCGGATCGATCACCATGGAATAATTGGTGTAATATACAACAAAGCCCGGTTTACTGCCGCCCGGCTTTTTCACATGCTTTCGTTGTACATAGTCCACTTCAATGCTGTTCTGCCCTTTGGCACTGGAATAATGGGCAGCCAGTCTGCCTGCTTCTTCAAAGGTGCGGTCCGGCAGTTCTTTTCCGTTCGTCTTGACGATCACATGAGAGCCGGGCATTCCTTTTGCATGGAACCACCAGTCACCGCCCTGTGCCATCTGGAATGTGATCTCCTCATTCTGGAAATTATTTTTGCCGACATACATATCAAATCCGTCACTGCTGATAAAATGCAGCGGTCTTGAAACGATCTTTTCTTTCTTTTTATTGCCTTTATGACGGATATAGCCACTCTGCACAAGTTCTTCGCGGATCTGGGAAAGATCTGCTTCGTCCTGCGCCAGATCCAGCGCATTGACAACGGATCTTAGATGCTCTACTTCTTCACCCGTTTCCTGCACATATTCTGTCAGTGCCTCATACGTACGTTTCAGTTTACCGTACCGGTCAAAATATTTCTTTGCATTTTCCATCGGCGTCAGCTGATCGTCCAGCGGGATCTCGATCTCTTCTCCCGTGTAATAATTGGGAACAGTCGCCTTTTTCGCACCTGTCTCGATCTGATAACCGTATGTATGGAGCAGTTCTCCATATACTTTATATTTTTCCCGTTTTTCCGTATCTGCCAGCTGTTTTACCTGCAGATCATATTTTTTTACATTTCGTTCTAATGCAGTTGTGACGATTTTTCTTAAATCCGTGGATTTCTGCCGGATCCTTGTCACCGCGCTCTTTTCGGAATAATAACTCCACAAAAGCTCGGAAATACTGTCATATACCTTCTTTTCTTTCTCTTCATAAAGGGTAAACGGAAGCACACCGAATTCCACCGGTTCTCCGTTATCATAATAGACTGCCGGTTCAAAAATACCCAGCTTTACCGCATCTATATAAGAAGCAAATGCCTGATACAGCCTCTCTTCCATTGCCGGATCCAGTACACTTGTCGGCAGATCCGCATCTACACCGGCTCTGTAACAGATCTCCTGTGCAACGATTGGCGACACCCCTGTATAGCGGGAATAAATTCCCTTGTAGACCGCTACGGAATTTTCTTTCAGATCCGTCAGGAAGTTTTCCTTATTGACCGAATCGATCAATGCATCTTTTTTATGCTCTGTCTGTGGGATAAAATAGGTTCTTCCAGGGAGCACCTCACGCACGCTTGATACAAGTCCTGAAATATGCTTGATACTGTCAAGTATCTTATTCTCTTCATCATAAAATATGATATTGCTGTGCTTTCCCATCAATTCCATGGCAAGTGTCTTTCTGCGCAGATCTCCCATTTCATCCAGATGCTCGATTTCAAACCGCACCACGCGTTCCAGACCGGGTTGGTCAATCTTTACGATCCTGCCATTCTGGATATGCTTTCTGAGTAACATGCAGAAATTCGGTGCCGTCATCGGACTCTTTTTATTTTCCTGTGTCAGATAAATAAGCGGGAGGGATGCATCTGCATTCAGGGAAAGCCTCTGCTGCGCTCCTCCCGCCTTGATCGTCAGCAGGATCTCATCCTTTTCCGGCTGTGCGATTTTGTAGACTCTTCCATCCAATAATTTTTCATTCAGTTCCTGCACCACGCAGGCCATTGTAATTCCATCAAATGCCATTTATTTCTCGCCCGTGCTTAATCCTTTCTGAATCTGTTCCGACAATAAACAAGACCGGAAATACCGGTCTTGTTTGTTTATCACACATTTTTTGATATTCTAGCCGATCAGCCAGTCATACATTTCCTGATACTTTGCAGCAGATACACTCCATGAGAAATCAGCCGCCATAGCACGATCCACCATCTTATTCCATTCACGCTTGCGCTGATAAAATACATATTTTGCATAACGGATCGTTGCCAGCATTTCATATGCATTGTAGTTTGAAAAACTGAAGCCTGTTCCTGTGCTTTCGTATTCATTGTACGGCTCCACCGTATCCTTCAGTCCGCCTGTCTCCCTGACAATCGGAAGGGTTCCGTAATGCAGCGCCATAAGCTGTGAAAGACCGCACGGCTCAAACAGGGATGGCATCAGGAATGCATCCGATGCTGCATAGATCTTATGGGATAAAGCATCGGAGTAGTAAATATTGGCTGATACTTTATTATTGTATTTCCAGTCGAAATGGCGGAACATATTTTCATATTTTTCTTCACCGGTACCAAGTACAACGATCTGGACATCTTCCTGACAAAGCTCATCCATTACATATGCGATCAGATCAAAGCCCTTCTGATCTGTCAGTCTGGAAACAATACCGATCATAAACTTCTTATCATCCTGCTCCAGGCCAAGCTCCTGCTGCAGCGCACGTTTGTTTTTGATCTTTTCCTTACGGAAATTTGCTGCATTGTACGGTGCTACGATATTCTTATCTTTTTCCGGATTGAATTCTTCATAATCAATACCGTTGACGATACCACGCAGTGCACCGGATCTTGCACGCAGAAGTCCATCCAGCCCTTCTCCGTAAAACTGTGTCTTAATTTCTTCCGCATAAGTATCGGAAACTGTTGTTACCGCATCCGCATAAACGATACCCCCTTTTAACAGGTTTGCATCCTTGTATGCTTCCAGTTTATCGGATGTAAAGAAATAATCAGGCAGTCCTGTGATGTCCTTGACATCCTTGACATTCCAGCGTCCCTGGAATTTCAGATTATGTATTGTCATAACTGTCTTAATGCCACGGAAGAAATCTCCGCCTGCAAAGCGTTCCTTCAAATATACCGGGATCAGTCCGGTCTGCCAGTCATGGCAATGGATCAGGTCCGGTCTGAAGCCTGTCAGAGGCAGAGCGGATAATGCTGCCTTACAGAAGAAGCTGAACTTACGGATCTCATCGAGTACATTGTCACTGTAGATCTTAAAGCCGCTGAAGTAAGACTCATTATCGATAAAGTAATAGGTAATACCGTCTACCTTGGCTTCCAGTACACCAACATATTCACTCTTCCAGTTGAAGTCCATGTAAAAATGTGTCTTATACTTCATCTTGTCCTTTAATTCCTGCTTGATGCAGGTATATTTCGGAAGCATGACACGCACATCAAAGTACTTCTTGTCGATGTTCTTCGGAAGAGATCCGACAACGTCTGCAAGTCCTCCCGTCTTAATAAAAGGAACTCCCTCAGATGCAATAAACAGTATGTTCTTCATTCTTTATAATCCTCCAATATTTGTTTTCGCCTGCTACCCGGACAGGCAAATACCTTGGGATAATTATACACCAATTACGTGCATTTTGAAAGAACTAATTTCCGCGATATAAAAGCCTGATCTTGTCTGCAATGAGTGCAATAAATTCCGAATTGGTCGGCTTTCCTTTTCCTGTATTGATCGTATAACCGAACAGTGCGTCCAGTGTCTCCATTTTTCCGCGACTCCATGCCACTTCAATCGCATGTCTGATTGCCCGTTCTACTCTGCTTGCGGTAGTCTGATATTTTTTTGCGATCGTCGGATACAGGATCTTGGTTATGGAACCCAGCATATCAATATCTTCGACTGCCATCATGATCGCTTCCCGCAGATACTGATACCCTTTGATATGGGCAGGGACACCAAGCTCATGGATCATGTCTGTCACATCTTTTTCCAAATCCCGGACAGGCTTCTCTTTCTGCACTGCTGCCTGCGGATGCATTTCCTGTCTGTTTTTGGGCGGAACGGAGATCACTATTTGAAATTCCTTGTCCTGGTGGATCAGATCGGTCAGTATTTTAAACATTCTATCGTTATCCTGTGTAGTTACAACATTAAGCTGCTGCATGGAAAATTCCTCCTTACTTCTTGTTTCTTGTGTAGCATATTATAACAATGTGTCATTTTGTGTTGCAAGCTACAGTCATCGCACAAAAACGACGTTTTCGCCAAAAATACCACGGCACTTTTAAAACCAAACAGCTTTTGACAGCATTATCGCGCACATTTAGGGAGATTGCGCGAATTATTTTCCTGTATTTTCCAATCTCCTCTGCGTCTCGACATTCTCCCCACATTTCTGATATAATGATATGTATATCAAAAATGAATTTTTCCACTCATTGATGTATTCGAATTGCTGCACAATTTTCGCAATTCCCGAATACCTCAGACGTTCATCATATAATGAAATATAAGAGCCAGGAGGTATCATATGAAATCTACAGATGAGCTGATCAATGATCTGAAGAAACAGGATCAGACCTCTTTTCTGGAAAATGAAACAGATTATGTCCAATCCGGTGGAGCTTATTTATCCAAACTGCTGAAAGAACATCATCTGCAGCCCGGCAATCTGATCCGTGATCTGGAGCTGGAACGCTCCTACGCATACCAGATCCTGCGTGGCACAAGAAAGCCCACCAGGATCCTTCTACTGCGTATCGGCTTTTATCTGCAGCTGTCATTAGAGGAATTTCAGCGTATGCTGTCCATCTGCCAGCGCGCCATCCTGTATCCGAGGAACCGGTTTGATGCGGCAATTATCTATGCACTGGAGCACAATATGTCGATTGATGATCTGAACGATCTTTTAGAAGAAATAGGAGAACCACCGCTGCGATGAGCGGTGGTTCTTTTATTCCACGGAGATCATAAAGACCGGATCTCCCAACTGTTCTATTTTTTCCTTCTGGCTGCTGTCTGCCTCAACCTCCTGCAGGCTATGACAGGAAAACAGTGGCGCAAACTCCACGATTGGAACGCCCTGCAGCCGCACGACCTGCAATCTCGGCAGCTTTGTCAACGGTGAAATATCCGTTGCATTTGTGCCATCCATACAAAACACTTCCAGTCTTTGCAAATTTTCAATTCCGGAAAGAGATGTCACAAATTCATCATTTACAAACAGATTCTGCAGATTGACAAGTTTACTGACAATTGTAAGATCCGTTCCAAAATTGCCGCCCCATAAAGATAACGTACGAAGTTCCGTCAGCTCCGGAAGTATTTCATAAAACTGCTTCTGCTCGGATCCGGTATAAAGCTCTGTCAGACTCTGCATGGTAGGAAGCACTCCAAATGATTCATCTTCCACGTAAATTCCCATTGCATACAGATTGCAGACACTGCTGCCTTGCAGAAAATCAAGTGTCTCATAATCATTTCCGCACAGTGCAAGTCTGGTCAGCTTCGTGCAGCCTGACAACTGCGGCATTTTCCCGACCGGATTGTCTACCAGATAAAGTGTTGAAAGCTCCTGCATTTTCTCAACCGGAGAAAAATCCTTGATCTGATTGCCACACACATACAGTCCTTCTATGGGAAGCTCCTGTAGCGGGCTGATATCCGAAATTTTCTGATTACATAAAAATACTTCTTTCAGATTCGGCAGATTCGTCAGTACCGACAGATCCGTGATCCCTCCGTTTACCATTCCGTCATTAAAACCATCCTGATATACAATATTCTCCAGATCCTCCACCGGCGTTTCTTCCGTATAGATCTGATCTCCGATCACCGCAATCCTTGTGATACCGGATAACATTCTTTTTGTCACTTCATTGCTTCCCGCCGTTTCCCGGATTGCCTGCAACAAAAGAGGATCCCCTTCCAATGTAACAATTTCTTCGGAATCTGCCTGCGCCGACAGATCCTCTGCAGACTCATCCTGCTGCTTAATCTGTCGTTCCGCTATGGCGGCCGCGTAGTCTTCCTCTTCCATATTTTTCGTTTTCTGAAATCCCGTCCAAAAGAATAAAACTCCAGCCAGAACAAGCAAAAGCACAATGCTCTCGATCGCCACAACAGCCTTCAGCCATTTGTTCTCTCCCCGTTCGGTCTGCCTTCTCACATTTCGGATTGCCAGTAAAAGTGCCTGCACATTCTGATAACGGTCAGCCGGATCAAATGCAGTCGCTTTTTTTATGATACGCTGCATCCGCTTCTCCGTCAGCGGATCGTATCCCACCTGATATTCTTCATAAAGATATTCTGCAATCTTGCCGATCCCGAACACGTCTGTCCGCATATCAGTCTGGGCATAACCGTATTGCTCCGGTGCAGCAGAACCCTCTGTTCCGAAAAAGACCGTGTCCTTCTTTTTTGTCCCGTCGTATTCCCGCGCTGTTTCAAAATCGATCAGGTGCACATGCCCTCTGGCATCAAGGATCAGATTCTGCGGCTTCATATCCCGGTGCAGGATTACCGGATCCATGGCATGCAGCCTTGCAACAGCCTGACAGATCTCCTCTAAGATCTCAAGCTGTCTTTCCGGTCTCAGATACGGATCCTCTGCCACATATTCTTCCAGATTCTTTCCTTCGATATAAGTGCGCAGCAGATAAACATAGCCATCCGCCTTATGCAGAGCTGCCCGCTGATACAGATTCGGATAGCGTTCCGCCAGCCGTCCCAGCTCTTCATACTCTTTCTGCAGACTGTCTCTGTCTTCTCTTTCTTTTCTGCATTTTACGATATATTTTTCTTTTGTCTCTTTTTTCTGCAGCAAATAGCAGCTCTTCTCCTCCTGCTCATAATAACAGGAAAGCACAGAATACCCGTCCTGTAAAAAGACGGGCAGTTTCTGTGCTGCCTGCTCTGTATAATTTTGCAAAAATTCATCTGCTATTTGGCTGTTTTGAATTTGGCATTCGCCGGTATTCCTTTCTTTTTCAGCCATTTCTTATAATCCTTTGCTTTATTCTTTGGCACCTTCACGGTCACTTTTGCTTTCACACCCTTAAATGCATTCTTTCCAACCTTGGAAGCTTTCAGTTTAGTTGTCTTAAAGGTAATACTTGACAGCTTTTTACAACCATAAAATGCATTTTTACCGATCTTTTCAATATTTTTACCGATCGTTACCTTCGTAATCTTCTTGTTTCCTTTGAAAGCATTGGCTGCGACCGATGTCACTTTATAAGTCACACCGTCGATCGTGACTGTCGCAGGGATCGTGACACTGCCCCTCACATTTTTCTTTGCCTTTGTATATGCGACACAGCCTTCTTTGACACCGGATTTTGTTACCTGATAAGTAACACCGCTCTTTTTCAGTTTTGTACCCTTCTTCTGTGGAACCGGTGTCGGCTTCGCAGATGGAGTCGGCTGCGTGGACGGCGTAGGCACAGGTGATGGCTGCGCAGATGGCGTTGGCGTATATGTCGGCTGCGTAGACGGAGAAGGCGTCGGTGCCCCTGCTTTTTCTTCCATGACTGCAATCGCATAAGTAGAATACTTATCAGAGCTTGCATATAATCTGCCGTTCTCATAGCGGACCGGGATCTCATCCGCCTGCTCTCCATGATATCTGAACAGCTTTAATTTCAGTTTACCAGTACCAAGCTGTTTTTGTAAAGCTTCCTCTACCGGAATAGAGAAGAAAATCTCCTGCTTTGTTTCTTCTACTTTGCGTTCCTTTTGATCTCCGATCTGCAAAAGCAGATTCAGATCCAGAGGAATCAGATTCTTTACCGTTCCGCTCTTTTCTGCCAGTTCCTTGAGCTTATTGATCTCATTTTTGATCTGCGCATTTGCTTTTGCAGTGTCGATCTGATCTACGATAAGCTTCAGATTCGCATTTTCCCCACGGATATATGCCTTTTCTTCTTCCTCTGTCAGATTCGGCAGTAAGTCAGACACATTGCTGTCCTCTGCGATTTTCAGCTCCGGCTTTTTGCCTTCTGCCGTATAATCACCCGTTACAGATGCTTCTGTCTTTGCCAGTACGCAATTTACGGTCATAGAAACTTCCTGCGACTCATCCCAGCAGGCATTATCTTCTTCACTGTAGCGTCTTACCAGATGATAAACGGAAACATCCTTCTCTCCTATGCTGTCTGCGTCAAAGCTCACTTTTTCCTGATAAAAATATCTTACAACATTATACTTATTCCAAAAATTTTCATCCTGCATCAGGGCTGTATCCAGTTTTACCTCTTCCCCATCTTCCACGCTTGTCGCTAAACAATACAGTGTCATAACGGATACTCTGTTTTCCGAATTCGGATAGAACCCGACCTGCAGATTCGGCGCCTTATCCTGCCAGTCGCCGGTGATCTTCAAATTGGTCTTTGCATCTACATAAATCTGTGGCATAGCGTAGGAAGTATGAGACGGCATTTCTATCAGATCAACCGGCGGCTCCGGCTCTGTCTCACCAAAGCCTCTGTCGTTTACCAGATTATCAGTAATGTAATATTTACCGTCTTCTGTATCCTTTTCCACATATGTCCAGCCGTTTTCCGTCCATGCGATCAGGACAGATTCCGTATTATCATCAGTATTGTCCTGATCCTCCAGATGGTCTGTTTTTCGTAACCTTGCTATTTTGATATCGTATGACTGCTCAGTTCCCTTTTTATAACAGATTTCCGCATCCATACCGGAGTCCATGCAGATTCCTTTGATGCTGTCCGGTGTTTTTACATACTGTGCAGCCTCTGCATTTTCCGCATAGGCATCTATGTAGCTCATAGTCATATAGATATATCCGGTATTTTTTACCTGATATTGTTTACCGGCCCATTCCACCAGTCTGCCGTCTGCCGCAAGCAGTTCTTCCATAACGCCCTGCATGGTATCTGCATGTACCCAGTATTCAAAATCATTTGGGAACTGTTCCGTCTCCTCTTCCATAAAATAAGGAGAACCTGCTTCATAGGAAGCTTTTGTTACAAAGCAGCCTGAAAATCCGGTTCTTGCTTTTCCATCTTCTGCCACAACAGCTTCCGCCGGTCTCAGATTCAGAAAACTTCCCTGTCTCCATTCATTTTCCCCTGGATTACAGAGCACGGATGCTTCCAGTGAAAAGTATGCCTCACAGCCGTCGGAAATTGTCAGCTGGTAGCTGCCATTTCCAAGCTCCTCACAGCTGACATAATCACATTCACCATTCAGCACGTTCATAACCTTTTTTTCTGCTTCATGATTTTCATTTTCGCCCCATTCACTTGCTTCCAGTTTCAGATCAGAAACTGTCATATCTTCATCCGGTCTTTGCTGTACATGCAGATACAGCGTGCTATTGTCGGTTTCTCCGACTGCCAGTGTGCCACCATACTGAAATTCTTCTGTCACAATACCGTATTCTGCCGGCTCCGATGTTGTATAAAACCCAATCACCGGATATACTACATGGATCGTAACCGGCTCTGTGTCTGCATCAACCTTTTCTTTTAAAGCAACCTGATAGGTTCCGGTTTTTGTAAAGCTTGCATCTGTGATCTCCTCGTTCTGCTCGTTTTCCTGCAGTACGCCGATTCCTTCTGTTTCCAGAGAACCATCGTCCCTTACATAGGAAAGTACCAGATCAGAAGCCTTTATGTTTTCTGTTCCGCCATTCTTTGCGAAATAAAAAGACATGCCCGGCAGATCTGCCTGATGTTCCTTGCTCCACTGTTCATCACTGTCCGGATTTTGTGACGGTGTGCCATCATCATCCCAGAGCAGATCGGTCTTGGCAGCAAGTCCATCATATTGTGCCACTGATGCATCATCCCAGCTGATCGGCATGCCATATTCTATCTCCTCATAGTGATCCTCTTCTTTTACCTGTCCGGTCACACTGATGGAAAACCATTTTCCCACACAGTTTCTCGGAATGGTGATCTGCCAGATGGTATTTCCGGCTTCATCCGTCACCGGTTCACTGACTGTGAAATATGCATCATGCTCTGCAATTTTTTCGCCGTCCCGATCCAAATAGAACGTAACATCCCTCGTCTCCCTGTCCGTGATCATATAAAACTCGCGGCGCTTATCCTGTGGATCCTCCTCTGATTTTCCATAGAAGCATTCTGTCATAAAGCTGTCTGCACTTCTGGTCTTATCGCTGAAAAACGCAAATATCGGATAACTTATTGTGATCGTGACATAATTATCTTCTTCTCCACAAGTCAGCTCAGAACAACTTATGCGATAAGTACCTATCTCAGGGAATGTAATCTGTACCAGTTCTTCTTCTACACCGGCAGCTTCGAAAATCGGCTTTTCATCCAATGCCGGTATCTGCTCCCATTGTGGCTGATCACTCTCTTCATTCCATTTGTAAAGCTGCAGCTTATCAGCAGTTATTATCTTCTGCACCTGTCCGTCTGCATCGAAGCTTTTAAACTGATAGGTACCCTGCAGATCTCCCCACCAGACTTCTTTTTCAAACTCCGCACCGTCATTTACCGCAGGCTCTTCTCCGTCCCAGTTCATATCCCAGGTGATTCCAAGACCGCTGACCGTATCCTGCTGCGGTTCCTGCTCTTCTTCATTTTTATCTGTCGTTTCTGCATGAGCAGCTGTCTGATAAATCGGCAATGATGTTACCATCATACATACCGTCAGAAAACAGGACAGCCACTTTGCCATTTTTTTCGTCATACGCAATTCCTCCCTTTCTTTGGCTGCATTTCTGCAGCTTTCTATTTTCATCGTACCATAACCAATATATGTTAAAAAGTGGACAAAAATGCCCACTTCCACTTATTTTACACTTGCAATAACAAAAAAAGAGGCCCATCCAACCGGATGAGACCACTTTTTTCGTTCTTTTCTATAGATTTTATTTATTCACACCAGTATGGTTCTTTTTCCTGCCTGGCACAGAAAATCTGCAAGTCTTCCGGGGAAATGGTACTGAAAAACAGGCGTTTTGTACCATGTTCTTTTTCTGTGGCAGTGACATAGGCAAGGACTTCCCTATTGCCAAAGATCTTAGATTCTGTTTTGTATAACAGCTGTCACAAAGGATTGAACTTTTGAAATGATGTCGCCATTGATAACATTTTTATTATACAGGAATGAGG
>ERZ506887.5-NODE-5-length-194619-cov-9.628544_pt1 | contig 194619 bp, 159 predicted proteins | sample MGYA00512905_ERZ506887 | MGnify/ENA metagenome assembly ERZ506887 | reverse complement strand
TTGCGTGGCTTGCTTTCACTGTCTACCGTAAAGGGTCAACCGTGTCGGCTTGCCTTGCTTGCGTGGCTTGCTTTCACTGTCTACCGTAAAGGGTCAACCGTGTCGGCTTGCCTTGCTGGACAAAAAAAGAGACCGTGAAAAACGGTCTCTTTGTATCCAATAAGTAAGATTATTTAGTTAGCTTGTCTACTTGTTTTTGGGTCAATCCTAACTTGTCAATAGTTTTTGTTTGTACTTGCTTTAGTGTTTTGGCTATGGCTTGATGTGATACACCTAAATACGTACCTATAGCCTTGAGACCGTAACCACGTAAACGTAGCTTAAGTACTTGAGCTTGGCGGCTTGTTAGTTCCAATTTGTCAATTAATCTCTCCATTGTATCAACTATGGCACTATCCGCCGTGTATAATCCGCCGTGTGTGCTGTCCACGTGATTTATTACGGTGTTCTCTACTGTATTAAATCCGCTTGAGATACTTACACCTCCTAAGTCAGCGTACTTGTCAAGGCGCTTGTATATTCTGTTTTCGCTGTCGCTGTCATCATCATTTAAGTCGATGTATGTATAAACGTTTCGCGGGTCAATCTGTAGTGACTTATTATCTTGTATATATTTTCTAACTTTTCTGTAGACTTCTTGTATCGGTGTAGTGGCTATGGTTTCGTAACCGTTTTTGCTATCTTCTTTCTTGATAACAATTTTTTTCTTGAGTCGTGTTATGTAATACGGTTTTTCGATAAATCCAGACTCGCTATCATCCACGAGCTCACTATTGCACTGTTCGAGTATTGCCAGGCTTGCAACTTGTACTAAGTCCATGCCGTCAGATAATACGTGACCTACTAGTTTATTGTATCCGTCATATAATGACTTGTCAGTAATAATTGTAACGTCATCTCCGCTATCATTGAGCGTGTGACCGATGCACAGAGGCTCTAATACGTTTACGTTTTTGAGTGATTGAATATCACGGTATAACACGTTTTTCATGTTTACAAGCTGACTATTGAAGCCACTATTAGAAACGTTGTCACTTTGAGTGTTGAACCTTTGCGGGTCAATCACTTTGCGTAGTACAGAGTACGCTATAGCTGTACTAAGTTCTTGTAAAGTGTCGCTGTATTCTGTCGAATAAGGCGCGTTAATATGTAATGTTTCAAAGTTGGTTAATAAGGTTTCAAAATTGTTTGGTTGTTTGGTTGCTTGGTTTTGTTTTAACATGGTTTTTACCTCTTTTCTTATAATGTTTGGTTGCTTGGTTGCTGATATTCTAACAAACAAGTTAAAGTGTTATTGAATTGTGTTTATTAAAATATCTTGAGTCTATAGCATAGCATAAAAAATATTCATAGTCAAGCTAAATTAATATATCCACAAAAAGCTACACCGCAAAGGGTCAACCGTCCTAAAATTCTATGTTACTTTTTACCACTATATCACATAGAGCCCGTGGTTATGGTATTTTTGCCTAGTGCCCCGATACATATTATGGAAGTCGCTCTTTCTCCCACATACAACTCCAATTCCCAAAATCAGGCCTTTTTAACACATTCGCTTCCGCTTGTTAGTGGGTTTTTATTAGGTGAATTAAATGCAAGAGATGAATATCCAAAATAAAAAGACAGTAACAAGCGGATAAATTAACTTAGCACTTTCAGTGTCTTTTAGCGCTCATTTTAATAACAATTATTTTATATGAGCCTAAAAGTATATTGACATGTGGATAAAAATAATGTATAATAAGCCTAAATTGATATAGCGCATTTCCGAGCAACATTAATTTATTTACTGGATAATAATTAATATAAAGCTAATTTAAACGATGTATAAGCGCTATATATTATTTACCAATACGTCACAGTAATTTACTTATCTAAATCAGGAGGATTAAAAAAATGTTTTCTATTTAGGGCTGCCCAAAAACAGCATTGATAGTCAGCGAGTTACAGGCGTAATTTTTAAAAATGAAACCATTTTGGTTTCAAAATACAATTTTACAGGAGGAAAATACATGGTAAAAGTATGTGATGCTATCATGGGAAGTGGCAAAACCAGTGCCGTTATATCATATATTAACGCGCACCCAGAAAAGCGCTTCCTATATATCACACCGCTTTTGGATGAAGCCAGCCGGATTAATACTTCTTGTCCTGACGCACATTTTGTTGAGCCAAGCAGTACTAATCCAAAGTATTCATTCAGTAAATCAAAACACACTACCGCCCTCATCGAAACGGGGCGGAACATAACCAGTACGCATCAAGCAGCATTATATTATACAAAGGAAACCTTGAGGCTCCTAAAAAAGATGAATTACACTATCATAATAGATGAAGAGATAACCGTCTTTGAGCAGGATAACAGTATATCTTATGGAGATGTAATGCTCACAGTTGATTCTGGACATGTCGTAGAGGAGAAACCCGGATACTTTGTGAGAACATCTAAAGAATATGGTGGAGACAAATTATATAAGATGTTTAGAATGATGGAGTCTCGGCCTCTTATCCGAATCGGGAAAAAGAAAAATGACAAAATGTGGTATTGGGTGTATCCAAAAGAATTTTTGGAATCCGCAGATGAGATCATAGTTCTCACATATTTATTTCATAATTCGGAGATGGATTTATTCCTGCAGATGAATAATATCGAATATACATATATCGGTGTGCATAAATCTGATGACGGGAAATATGAGTTTACGGATCATCCTGATTATATTCCGGATTATGTTAGCACACTTAAAGATAAGATACATATACTCGAGGATAAAAAGCTTAATGCTATCGGGGACGGGAAACACGACTTATCTATGAATTGGTACAAAACACATGAGGACGATGTAGGTAAGCTCAGAGCTAATATATGGAATTATTTTAATCGAAAGACCGATTCAGTTCCCGAGCGAAGGTTGTGCGGAACATATAATAGTTACTGGGGCAAAATCAGAGGCAAAGGGTTTTGGAATAGTGATTTAGCTTTTTCTATAAAGGCTACCAATAAGTATCGAGACAAGAATACGTTGGTATATCCAGTTAATCTATTTCCTAACGGTCATGTCGTTACTTTTTATAAGAACAGCGGATATGATTTCGATAAAGACCGTTATGCTCTATCAATTATGATTCAGTGGATATGGCGGTCGGCAATCCGTGATGGATTGGATATAAATATATACATACCAAGTAAGAGGATGAGAAACTTACTTAAAAACTGGATAAATGATTTATCCAATAAATACGAAGAGAGCAAACAAAAATAAATATATTACCAAAGGAGGAAATTAGAATGGTAAAACGTAAATGTGCAAATTGTCTTTACGCAGATAGCTGCATAGACAGAAAGGTGGCTTGTGGAAACTTCTACCCAGTCGATGACGAGTTACTTAATGATAAACAGATTAAGAGAATGATTGATGAGGGACTTGAGAACTACCGAGCCGCATATGAAGAATACATAGGTGCTGATGATGAGAACCCATATGGTTTTTATTTTTAGTATATCAAGCTAAATATATATAGAATTGAGGTGTTAAAAATTAGTAAACAACTAACCTGTCAAAAATTTATCTTTAAAATACATAGCAGTCGCCTTCGTAAGAATCGTTGGCGATTAACTCTTCCAATCGAAGAAGCGCGCAAGAATGACGAAGTAATATCTCTTGCAAGTAGCCAGACTCTTCGTTGGATTGATTCAATAAACGATATCCAAGATGCCGATAGTCAAGCTAAAGCAATCAAGAAAGAAATCAAAACTCTTCGTAATGGAGAAGATAGTGTAAAGAATAGACATGCTATTAAGGAATTGTATAAGCAGCTTGATAAGCTTCAGTTTCAGCCTGACTATATGGCCTTGATTATAGACAAGGAGAAGGATTACTACCGAGCTAGTAAAGGCTTCACCATTAACGGAATAAAATATAAGCGTCTGCTCGGAACTAATGGTGGGATAAAAAATAGCACTATCGTTTTTGTAAGCGAGCGTGTAGTCGATACACTGAAATACCGAATAGCCAACGGTCGTAATCCCGATAAGGAACTTGTAACCGCTAAGCTCGAAGCGTATCAGGCATTGACATGCTCCGCTTCTGTTCCAGTATCTTTCCCGAAAGGTATAGCTGTTGTGGATGACTGCGAGACATCATTCCTATCGGATATTATATATCTCACTGATGAGTGTGAAGGGGAACCAACAATGGAACTGCAGCGTAATCAGAAGGTTGACCTCAATGCTTCAGATGGTTTTGGAATTATGCTTCCAACGCTGGCCGAAAGATGGAGCAAGGAGCTCAAGCTTGATTATGTCATTAGCGGAGCTAACACTCGATTTTCATTTGAAAAAGGAATGGCATTCACATTTGATTTTGTTGAGTTCGCTGAATTGGTAGCTGATGGCAATTATATTATTAAAGATGCATGGGGAAATGATGTAGATGTCCGTGACGTAGAACTCATTCTAACTACGTCAATGGTTAAATTATGGGATAGCTATGATAGCTGCGATGACTATGTTAAAAACTCCCTTGATAATGGATATACATTTGGAATAGCTAAAACCTGTCCAAAGGAGCTCGAAAATGAACATTCTCTGAATTATCAGTTTATACAGAGCTATGATTTGTCTGATGATGATATAGACGAGCTTATTGCTCCTACCATGAACGAGATTCGTGATGTACTGCACGGTGACTGGAAGAAAACGATACTTTTCCTTAAAGGCACTGGGTTAAATGAGAATAACATTGAGCGTATGGACGATGATTTCATTAAGGCTATTATGATTAATCCGGATATGCTCTATGACCCTTTTATTCAAAATTCAATCTATCAGTTAATTAAGAACAGGATTAACGAGGCTAAATTAGGGGTGCTTAAAGTACATGGTAACTACTCTATCGTTTCCGGAGACCCTTATGCATTATGCCAAAGTATATTTGGGCTTGAGGTAACTGGTCTTCTATCCGCCGGAGAAATATATAACAAATACTGGAGTGATTGCAATGCTGAAAGCTTGGCTTGTTTCAGAGCTCCTATGACTTGCCATAATAATATAAGGCTAGTCCATCCTGTAAGCAATGAGCGTGTAAGCTTTTGGTATAGATATATGAAGACCTGTACTATATTTAATGCATGGGACACTGCAGCGGCCGCACTAAACGGTATGGATAACGATGGAGACTTAGTAATGCTTTCAGATAATCATGTGCTTGTAAGTAAGCTTGAAGTCCTTCCTGCTCTTATGTGTGCTCAGAGAAAGGCTGCCAAAACGATACCAGACGAGCAGGCCTTTATCAAATCAAATATAGAGAGTTTTGGAAACGATATTGGAAAGACTACAAATTACATTACATCAATGTTTGAAGCGCGCTCACACTATCCGAAAGACAGCGAGGAATACAAAGTACTCTCCTACCGAATAAGATGTGGACAGTTATTTCAGCAAAATTCAATTGACAAATCCAAAGGAATTATCTGTAAGCCGATGCCAAGATATTGGCATGATAGACATACCGTTAATAAGATGGAGAATGAAGATGTCAGAGATTTTAACCGACGCATATTGGCAGACAAGAAGCCTTATTTTATGCGATACATATATCCTGCTCTTATGAAGCAGTATAACCAATACATAAAGAACACTAACCGAAATTGTCTAAGAGAATTTCAAATGACTGTGGATGAGTTAAAAGCTTTGCCCGAAGAAATGCTTACAGATGCTCAATCAGACTTCTTGAGATATTACGAATACAGGATGCCCGTAGGAACCGGAGACTGTGTAATGAATACTATATGTCGTAGATTTGAACAAGAGTTCGATGGATATATTAAGAAGTATAAATTTAGAGAAAAATTTGATTACACAATTATGAAAAGTGATGTAGCGTATTCTGTTTCACAATATAAGACTATTAAGCATTTATATGATGAATACAATCAGAAGCTTCAAAATTACGCTATATTTGCTCAAAACGAAAAGATAGACAAGTATGAAGCATTTACGGAGTTAAATATGCTTAATGAGGATTTCAGAGCAGCCTGCGATGAGGTCTGTTCTAATAAAGAAGCCCTCTGCAATATTGTTTTAGATTTGTGCTATAAAAAAAGTTCGTCTAAGAGATTTGCATGGAGCATGTGTGGAACAGAGATTATACATAACTTACTCTCCCATAATAACAATATCATATCATTTCCTGTTAAACACACAGATGGAGATATTCAGTACTGTGGTGAGAATTTTACACTTATGATTAAAGATTTAGGAGGAAATGAATGAGTATAGTATTAAAAGAAAATGAATGGGCTGAACAAATGGTTCAGTCCAAATCTCTCGGGAGTAAACCATCGGAAACACTTAAGCGTGTCGCAAGATACTATATAGATAATGGATATTCCAAAAGAGGTGAGCTTAGACAAAAGCTCGAAGTATTTTTGATCCAATGCGACCCTCTCGCTTCTCTTCCAAAATGGGAGTCAGCCATTGAATATGCAATTAATAGCGCTATTAAATATCCAGCAATATACATAGAAAGCATTCATATAACACAAAATGAAATGCAGACAATACAATCTTTAAACGGCAAGCAACTTCAGAGATTAGCGTTTACACTCCTTTGCTTAGCTAAATATTGGCATGAGGTATCTCCGGATACCGACTATTGGGTAAATAATAAGGATAATGAAATCATGGCCTTAGCCAATATCAATACATCAATTAAGCGTCAGTGCCAATTCTATGGAGAGCTTAAGGAACTTGGGCTAATACGCTTTTCAAAAAAGATAGATAATACAAATGTGCGTGTTAATTATGTATCAGACGATAAGGTCGTATTAGATATTAATGATTTTAGAAATCTAGGTTATCAATTTTTAAAGTACGAATATCGTAAAAGTAAGCGTAATCCATATTTTGAATGTTGCAACTGCGGTATAACTGTCAAATATACAGACCCGGAGAAAGGCAGAAAGCAGAAATTTTGTAAATCGTGTGCCACTGATATTGCAGTTCAGCAACGAGTAAACTATATTATGCGTCGTCGAAAAAACGCTTAATTTCAAAAATTTTTATACGGATATAAATTTGCTATTGCTCTAACTTGTTGATTATCAATGAGTTAGAGCATTTTGATGAGATTCTTGTATGAAGGGAATATAGGCACCTTCGTTATGAGCACAAGGAGAAAGGCAGGTATCTGTATTTGAATATTGATAAACAACCACAGGAGACACCGCTGGATTATCATAAAAGGTTAATCTACGGTAAGCTTGTAGACCGAACTCTCTCAGATATAGATTATACCGAGTTATCTGAGCGTGTATATGGACAGGCTTATTCAAGCGATGTGGCAAGACGTATGATGTACGGAAGCAAACGTACACTTGAATTACTAGATAACGAGTCTAGGGACAAAATTAAAGACTCTGAAATGTTATCAGAGTTAGATTCAAAATTAATAGACCTAAGGAAAGAGAGTCAGCGCTTCTACGATCAGAGGAGAGAATACAATAAGCTAGTAACAATAGATGCTAGGTATGAGCATCTGATATCCGAGCTTTGTAATTCGGCAAAGGCACTTCCTAAGACAATAGGTTGTCTTTACAACAACGACAGCTATATAAATTTTACAGGCGACACATCCGATTCGGAGGCCGTGTTAGTACTCTCAGATTGGCATTATGGACTGAAAACGGACAATGCCTTTAATTCATTCAATACTATGATCTGTAAAGAAAGAGTTATTAATATAGCAGAAAAAGCTGCAAGAAAAATAGCTCTGCATAAATGTAGTAAATTACATATAGTCGTGCTTGGCGATTTAATTCACGGGGCAATTCATACAAGTGCTCGTGTTGCATCAGAAGAGTTAGTATGCGACCAGCTTATGCAAGCCACAGAATTGCTAGCACAGACGATAGAACGGCTTAGTATATGTGTTCCAGAAACATATGTATACGTCACTTATGGAAATCATGCAAGAACAATTCCAAGTAAAAACGAAAATGTTCACCGCGACAATATGGAGCGGCTTGTACCTTGGTGGCTGACGCCAAGATTAAGTATATATGACAACATACATATTATGGATGATACAGGAAATGAGTTTCTGTTTATAGATGCATGTGGACATCAGATTTGTGCAGCACATGGAGATAACGATAGCGTTAAATCTTCTCCGCGATTGCTTACTACCCTATTCCAAAAAAAGTACGGAAAGAACATCGAATATGTTCTGCTCGGTGATAAGCATCATAGGGAAAGCTTTGAAGAGCTGGGAATTACTTCTATGCTCTGCGGCGCCTTATGCGGTGCTGATGATTATGCAAATGGGAAGAGGCTATACTCAACCCCATCTCAGCTTCTACTTATTATGAATGAAGCTGATGGATTAGACGCGGAATATCGTCTAAAGTGTGATAACTAAGTCGTCATTCTTGACAGGTTATCAGTAAATTTTGGTATTAGTCTGTCGATATTCGACGGGTTAATATAAATTCGCATTACCATTGTTGTAAGAGAGAACCATAAAATAGGGCGCACGGTTCTCTCTTATGGGTGGGTAGCGTAGCGGTAACGCACCGGACTGTAAATCCGGCGCCTAACGGCATCGCTGGTTCGAATCCAGCCCCACCCACTATCCCATTAAAGACTATGTTCGTCAAGTCTGTATGTATTCAAGCCGCAATGCGACTGGATACTGAGTTTAGAAACGAATAAATAAATTAGAAGGAGGCGCTTGTGATATGGGACGTAAGACTAAAATGAACGCTATAACAAGTCCGGAACTACTAAAGCAAGTAAATCCGGAAAATTTACAACTTCTTGAGGATTTTAAAGACTATTTGAGGTCTGTACAAAGAAGTGAAACTACAATCAATGGATATGAAAACGACATTCAGATAGCATTTGTATGGTGTTTGCAGCATAACAATAACACCTTCTTTGTTAACTGGTCAAAAAGGAATGTTGTTGCATATCAAAATTGGCTATTGTCTAACAATGAAAATAGCCCTGCTAGGATAAGAAGGCTTAAAGCTTCTCTCTCATCTCTTAGCAATTTTATAGAAAATGTGCTAGATGACGAGTTTCCTAAATTTAGAAACATAATTAAGAAAGTAGAGAACCCAGTTAATCATCCTGTGCGAGAAAAGACAGTTTGGGAGGACGAAGAGCTGGAGCTTCTCTTGGACAATCTTATAAATCGAGAAGACTATGAGAAGGCTTGCTATCTTGCATTAGGTATGTATAGCGGTAGAAGGAAGTCTGAATTATGCCGTTTTAAATTAAGCGACTTTGATGAGAATCGGCTTGTCTGCGACGGAGCTTTATATGAAAGCGCTCCTATTAAAACAAAGGGTCGAGGCGGCGGAAAAATGATTAAGTGCTATACACTAGCGAAGAAATTTAAGCCATATCTCGATGCTTGGATGAATAAGCGCAAAAAAGATGGAATAGAAAGTGAATGGCTGTTCCCTAATAAGACAAATACTTCTGAGCATGTTCAGATATCAACTATTAATAGCTGGTCTAACACATTCTCTCGTCTTGCCGGGAAGCCCGCATATATACATAGTTTAAGACACTATTTTACTACATCTCTAGTAAGGTCTGGTATTCCAGATAGTGTTATCACAGAGATTGTAGGTTGGGAATCATCTGATATGTGCAAAGTCTATACAGATATAGATGCAGTAGAACAAATCGGAATGTATTTCAAAAATGGAGATATTGCAGTTCCAGATCAAAAAGGACTTGGAGATATATAGAGTAAAAGGAGAAATATATGAACAGAAAGGAATTGGTTCGACGCACGGCTACTGTCATGCGGGAAAATAATATTAGAAAACCTATCTCATCACGTAAACAGGTACTCCATATATCTGACGATGAGGGGAATTCTAAAGATTTCGTAGTAAAGAAAACAGATAAAGGGGTAATCTTTACCAATGATGATATAGAAAATGTTGTTGATGCCCTACTTGCCGTAATTATGGATAGTATAAAGAAAGGCGAATCTGTATCTATAAGAGGTTTTGGTACTCTTATGTTAAACTATCGCAAAGCTAGAACCGGTAAACATCCTGTAACTGGAGAAGAGACAGAAATACCGGGGCACTACACTACAAAATTTGAGTCCGGTACAGACTTAAAAAGAAGTGCTAAGCTATACGAGTTATCACTGGCTGACAAGTTGTCAGGATTCACTGCTCACACTGATACCGATGAAGATGATATTTTTGATGCCTATGATGACATTGTAGATGGAGAACAGGAATTAGAGGACGGTGAGTATAATGGCTATTGAAGTAGATGCAGATAAAATCGTATGCAATAAATGCGGTACAGGTTATGGTAGAAGGCGTGGTAATTTCTATAAAACATATGGAGAGCTATATAAGGGGGTCGGCTATCTTCCGTATTGTAGCAAGTGCGTAGATGGTTTATACGCAAAATATCTTGCTCAGTCAAATGACTCAAAAGCAGCCGTCAGACAGGTATGTCGTAAACTAGATTTATATTGGAGCGATACAATATTTGATAGCGTATCCAAAAAAAGTTCCGTTAGGTCTTTAATGGCTCAGTATATTGCGCGTATTAATAATACCGCGTGCACAGGAAAGAGCTATGATGATACTTTACTAGATAACGGTAATCTTTGGAATTTTGATTTTTCTAAAGATATTGATAAAGAAGTTGAAGATACAGAGCCGGTGATTATATCACCAGCACAGACTGATGAAAAAGAAATAGAAATCCCACAGGAAGTTGTGGACTTCTGGGGGTCAGGATATAGCCCAGAGATGTACGAGCGGCTTGAACAAAGACGTAAATATTACGCTGAAAAGTTTCCTGACGCATTTTCCGGAGATAACAGTTCAGACATTGGTAGCGATGTTCTCATGCGACAACTCTGTAATCTTGAGGTAAGCATATCAAAAGATGTTGCGGCCGAGAAATCTATTGATAAGAGTGTCAATTCTCTTAACACACTTATTGGAAGTTTGAATCTGAAACCTGCTCAGAAAAAGACTACTGAGCCGGATTCAGCTTTTACAAATACTCCACTTGGAGTTTGGCTATATAAATATGAAAATAAAAGACCTCTCCCCGAGATTGATAGTTCTCTTAGGGATGTAAACCATATTAAGAAATATGTGTTTACTTGGATGGGTCACTTATGTAAGATGCTTGGCATAAAGAATGGATATACGAAGTTATATGAAGAAGAGATAAATAGGCTTCGTGTAGAAAAGCCTGAGTATAACGATGATGATGAGGAAACTCTTCTCTCTGAAGTATACTCTGAAGAATCTGAGGAAAATGAGCATAGTGAGTAGACTAGAGTCTATTATGGAAGGAGCTGCCATTTGGGGCTCCTTTTATCGTGCAAATCCAGATAAATTTGCCGAGGATTACTTACATATCCAATTGAGATTGTTTCAAAGAATTTTACTTACGATGATGTTTTGGAGCACTACATTCGTGCTAATCGCATGTCGTGGCCTCGGAAAAACATATATTAGTGCAATTTATTGCGTCGTAAGATGTATCTTATATCCTGGTACGAAAATTTGCATCGCGTCGGGAACTCGAGGACAGGCAATAAATGTACTCGAAAAAATCTTGCTTGAATTAAAACCACAGTCGGAAGAACTGAGGGCTGAAATTGACGATAAGCAATCAAAAATTAACGGAACAAATGCTCAAATTGTATTCTTCAATACCAGTGTAATTAAAGTAGTTACAGCCTCTGACTCTGCGAGAGGTAACAGATGTAATGTGCTACTGCTGGATGAGTATAGACTTATTTCTAAAGATACTATTGATACAGTATTAAAGAAATTCTTGACTCTTAGAAGAATGCCAAAATATCAAGAACTATCAGATGCAGAGAAAAAACGCGAATACGCTAAAGAGAAAAACTTAACCATGTATCTTAGCTCCGCGTATTTTAAGGATCACTGGAGTTACACAAAATGTTTAGATACATTTGAAGTAATGAAAGATGAAAGACGTAGACAATTTGTCTGCGGATTCCCATATGAACTTTCGATAGAAGAAGGATTACTCGACCCTGAGACAGTTGCCGATGATATGTCGGAAAGTGATTTCAGTGAAGTGAAGTGGTCGATGGAGATGGATGCTTTATTCTTTGGTTCAGAAGACGGAGCCTTCTTTGACTTCTCTAATATTTCCAAAAATAGAACAATTAAATATCCTATGTTACCTGATGAGATTGCATCTAAACTTGGCAATAATCCATTCATCAGAATACAGGAAAAGCACAACGGTGAAATTAGAATCCTATCTGCGGATATCGCTTTGATGTCAAGCCGAAAGAATAATAACGATGCTACCGCTGTCTTTATAAATCAGATGAAACCATCCACTGCCGGACGATATTCTAATAATATCATCTATACGGATACCTACGAGGGAATGCGTACAGACGAGCAGGCCTTAACCATACGAAAGTTATATGAAGAATATAAGTGCGATTATATCGTCCTAGATACGAATGGTCTTGGATTAGGTGTATATGATGCACTTTCAAGAGACATGGTAGACCCTGACACGGGTGAACTTTATCCTGCACTCTCATGCTGCAACAATCCTGAAATGGCTTCAAGGTGTACTACTATTGGAGCGCAGAAAGTAATTTGGTCTATAAAAGCAAGTGCGCAATTTAATTCGGACTGTGCTTTTATGCTAAGAGAAGCATTTAAGAGTGGAAGAATAAGACTTCTTGCTACAGAATACGATGCTGAAAAATATCTATCAGCTTTAAAGGGATATCCGTCTTTGTCTGATTCAGACAAGATGAAAATGCAGTTGCCATATATCCATACCACACTATTAATCGACGAGCTTACAAAACTTCAGTACGAAGAAGCTGGAGGAAGGGTAAAGCTGACAGAGAGGTCTGGTATGCGAAAAGATAGATATTCAAGTTTATCATACAACTATTATGTAGCTATGCAGCTTGAAAATAAAATGTGCAAGCGTCAAAGCATGAGTTTTGATACCACAGATAATTTTATTATTAAAGCTCCAAAATCATTCAACAAAAATAAATACGGAAAGGCGGTGAACGCATTACATGGAAAACCAAAATTCTGGTGACATCAAAGATGTCTCCGGCATGATAGGGATAACGAATAAGTTTGCTGTGTTAAACAAGCTCATTACACGAGACTTAAACAATAATACAACGACTCCTACGTTTTCACTCTATTCAAAAGAAGATATACAGAAATATCTTACTAATCCATACACATACGAAACGCAGATTCGAGATGCTGTTGTTTATATCTATGGTGCGTCATCGCATTTCAGACGTATTATACAATACTTTGCAAGTCTAACAGATTTGTCGTATGTAGTCACACCATATAAGATTGACCCGACATCGGCAAATCCGAAAACTATAAACCGAAATTACAGAAAAGTATTGAACGCTTTATCTGCTATGAACATTAAGACACAGTTTCCTAAAATATTGACGGTGTGTCTTAGGGAAGATACATTTTACGGAACTATGTGGGTAACAAATGACAATATCACAATACAGCAGCTTCCGAGTGATTATTGTGCTATCTCAACAATAGAAGGAAATGTGTTAAACGTAAGTTTCGATTTTTCATACTTTGATTCACACAGTGCTCTACTGGATTTTTATCCGGCAGAGTTTGCAACAAAGTATAAGGCCTATCAAAGGAATCGTACCGCGAGATGGCTGGAGTTAGATTCTCCTACATCGTTCGCAATAAAGGTCAATAACGATATTCTACAATACTCTCTCCCACCATTCATAGGAATTTTAAGAGAATTGTATGACTTAGAGGATTATAGACAATTAAAACTATCGAAAACCGCTTTGGAAAATTATGCAATGATTGTTATGAAGTTGCCGATGGACAAAGACGGCAATTGGGGCATCGACTTTAATAAAGCGAAAGAATTTTGGCAGAATTTGGATGCTGTTCTGCCGGAAGAGATAGGCTCTATACTCTCTCCTATGGAGATAGGCAAGGTAGGTTTTGAAAAATCTAATACCGGTGATACTGACACAATTGCAGATGCCGAGCAGAATGTTTTTACTTCGGCAGGTGTCTCTTCATTATTATTCAATAATGAAAAGGCTTCAGCAAACGCCCTTGCCCTTTCAATTAAAGTGGATCAGGGTATGACATTTGGAATTGTTCGTAGCATCGAGGACGCTATAAATAGATTCATCCAAGCACAAAGCTATGGAAAGAATTTCAAGGTTACATTCCTTGATGTATCGCCTTTTAACAGAAAAGAAATGGGTGACGCATATCTAAAAGCTGCTTCTTATGGATTCCCAACAATCTCCATGTATGCAGCTAGTCAGGGGCTTGGTCAGGCTGAGCTCGATAATATGTCATTCTTAGAGACGAAAGTCATGCAACTTCAGGATATCTTTGTTCCTTTACAAAGTTCAACTCAGATGAGCGGAAAGGTTACAACTGATAGTGAAGCTCCGACTGATGAAGGAGGCCGTCCTCCGTCAGAAGGAACTGAATTAACTGATAGTGGAGAACAATCATCTGAACAACGTGATGATTGGGGATAGGCGGTGAATTATGAAATTCATATATGTTTTTAGTGAGGAAGACAGAGATGAATTATTGTCTCAGGGTTTTTCCTTACTGCAAGAAATAACAAATAAAGATAAAAAAGCATACGTGTTTGAAAATGGAGAGGCTGAAAATTTTAGTCTTGCAATTCAACACGGCGTATTATCAAACACTTTAGTGCTTTAGTTTATAGCTCGCAATTATGCGGGCTATTTTTAATGGAGGTTATTGATGGACTCAGATACTTTAAATCTTACCTTTGCATCATCTTTAACCGACCTGTGTGAAATTAACCCATCATTTGATACGGGAATCCTGCGTGTAGCATACCACGGAGCGAATCAAAATAAGAGTTCAATTTCAAAGGAAACTTTTGAGAAATGTCTAAAGACTATCTACAACTGTCCTATTGTCTGTAACTACGACAGAGATACAAACACCCTAGGCGGGCATGATGTAGAGCTTATTTATACAGATGATGGCGACTTAAAGATGGTACAGCTTACACAACCAGTAGGCGTTGTACCAGAGTCAGCTAAAACATTCTGGCAGACAATCACTGAGAAGAACGGTACCGAGCACGAATACCTTTGTGTGGAGGTAATTCTCTGGAAGAGACAGGAAGCTTATCAGTTGATTAAGGAAAACGGTATTACCGCTGAGAGCATGGAAATCAATATCACTGATGGGAAAAAAGTTGATGGTATTTACCAGATTACAGATTTCTACTTTAAAGCTTTAACGCTGATTGGAATTACACCATGCTATGAGTCAGCTGCTCTTACATTCTCAAAGGATGACTTCAAGCAGGAATTTTCACAGATGATGCTTGAGCTAAAGGATACTCTTGAAGATTATAACAAAAAAGTCACTACCTCAAAAGAGGTTGACACTATAAACAAACAAAAATCAATGGAAGGAGGAAATAACGATTTGAGTAAACAGGAATTAATTGAAAAGTACAGTATCAATGTAGACACACTTGATTTTTCTATAGATGATTTCTCGATTGAGGAACTTGAGTTAAAGTTCAAGGCCATTGCTGATAGTAAAACAGAGCCTAATAAAGACGGCAAGTTTGCTTTAGCAAGTGCTGTCACAGAGGAGTTAAATATTCAGCTCTCTGCTATCGAGCAGATACATTGCGACTGGGGTGATTACCCACGTTATTTATATGTAGATCATGACGTAGATACACTGGAGGTGTACTGCTGGGATAGGGTCGATTGGTTGCTTTATGGATTTAAGTATTCAGTTAATGGCGACACAATCACAATCGACGCAGCAAGCAAGACCCGCAAGAAATATTCGATTGTAGATTTTGATGAGGGCGAGCAAATCTCCCCATTTGCAGAGATATTTGATCAGATGAGCAGAACAATCTCTGAAGAGTCTTCTAAGGCTGCCGAATTTGAGGAAAAGTTCCAAGCCGCAACAGACTCAGCAAAATCAATGGAGTCAGAGCTAAATGAACTGAAAGAATTTAAGGCAAGTGCTGAACAGGCTGCTCTTGAAACAGAGCGCAAAACAGGTATTGCAGACATATTCTCTAAGTTCACAGATTTGGAGAATGTTGAGGAGTTTTCATTACTTAAGGATGAGTGCGATAAAGATTGCATGAAATATAAACTCGATGATCTTGAGACACTATGCTACGCAATTAGGGGCAAGCAGGGAGTCCCTTCAAACTTTAGTCTTACAAAGAAGACACCAAAGTTACCTGTAATTCCAAAAGACAATAACAGAACAGACGAGCCTTATGGCGGAGTCTTTGAGGAGTTTGGCTTCTCAACAAAACAGTAATAAGGAGGATAAATATTTATGGCTAAATATGGCGTTGTTAGAACAGACAGCTTAAGCGGTACAACTGACCGCAGTGAACTTGTTTCCGTAAAGTATATGGGAGCAAATGGTGCTACACCAACTGCTATTGAGAACGGAAGCGTTTTAAAGGCAGTAAAACTTGTAGATAACGAGAGGGAGATATTTGTTGGAGAGAACGTAGCAGCGGATACACCTATTACAGATATCGTACTCATTGCTGCACCGGAGGTTCCTTATGACGAGAGAATCCGTAATTTTGATGAAATCATAAACGATGCTGGAAAGTCCGTTAGAGGTTATAGACTTCCACACGGTAACATCTTTTCATTAACAAAGGAGGCTCTTGTTGGAGAGGCAACTCCAGCGAAGGGCGATATCGTTGAGCTTGCAGCAGGAACAAAGCTTAGCGTCACAAAGACTGCAACAGCTAGTTCTACAGCAGTTGGCAAGATTATTGCAATCGAGCAGGCTGGTAGATATACATACTACGTTATTAAGGTAGATTAATTAAAGGAGGATTAAAAGAATGGCTGAAATTAAAGATATCGTAAAACTTGCCGTTGACAGCTACAAGGGCAGGGTTGAGAAATATTCCGTTGCCGATTCACAGAAGCTTTTAAAGGAAGCTCTTATCAAGGCAAATGGCGGAAGTACAATTCTTGATTATAAAAAGATTAGAGATGGTGAGTGTCCAGGACTCTTCTCTCTTGTAGAGCAGATTCTTACAAACACTGTTGTAGAGGGTCTTCAGGGAGATGAGTATTTCAATGCTCTTTGTGATTTCCGTAATGTAAATGAGGGAGATTTAAACGAGTTTATCGTTAAGGATAAGAATGTATTTGTTGTCTCAGAGGCCGCTGACGGTACACAGGGTGTAAGACGTCAGAGACTTGGAGGCTCTAGCAAGACTTCTATCCCAACAGCGCTTAAGACTGTTCGTATCTATGAGGAGCTTAACAGAGTGCTTGCAGGTCGTGTTGATTTCAACGATTTCATCACTGACGTAGCTAACTCATTCCGTCAGCAGTTACTCAACGATGTATACACTCTTTGGACTGGTGCAACAGCAGATCAGTTTGGCGGTACTGCTTTCTTCCCAACAGCAGGTACATATGATGAGGATGCTCTCTTAGATGTAATTTCTCATGTAGAGGCAGCTGCTAATGGACAGAAGGCAACTATCATCGGTACAAAGAAAGCTCTGAGACATCTCAAGGATTCAATTCAGAGTGATTCTGCAAAAGAGGATGTTTACAACTTAGGTTATGTAGGCAAGTTCTACGGAACACCTGTTGTAGAGGCTCCTCAGCGTCACAAGGTTGGCTCAACAGAGTTCGTTCTCGACGATAATATGCTTACAATCGTTGCCGGAGACGACAAGCCTATCAAGGTAGTTTACGAGGGAAGTCCTATTGTACTTATGGGAGACCCAATGAAGAACGCTGACTTCACTCAGGAGTATTTCTACGGTGAGAAGTACGGTATGGGTATCGTACTTGCTGGTGGAAATTCTGGCGTTGGTCGCTACGAGATTAGCGAGTAATACACTTTAAATACAACGGGAGCTGAAACATGCTCCCGTTACTATATTGAATAGAAGGAGAAAATATGGAAGGTAATACTATAGATACACAGACAACCGCACAGCCAAATGAGTCAAGCGCAACTAAGAGAAAAACTCGTACAAAGAAAACTGCTACTGTTGCTGCTTCGGCACCTGTAAAAATCGTTCCGAAGGAAATTGACCCAGAACAGTATGTAATAGTTCGTAATGGTTTCCAAGGACAGCTCATTTATAAGAGCAAACGTACTGGAGAGCGTTTTGTGTGGGACGAATTTGGAGCTGAGCAGGAAATACAGCTTCGTGAATTGAGAAATGCAAAGAATTCAAATAAGAGTTTCTTTATAAATAACTGGTTTATGTTTGATGATGAATGGGTTGTAGATTATCTCGGAGTAGGTAGATACTATAAGAACGCTGTCAGAATCGAGGATTTTGATAAGATTTTCGAGAATGACCCAGCTACCCTTGAGAGCATAATTTCAGAGATGACAGATGGTCAGAAGAAATCCTTAGCTTATCGAGCTCAAGTCTTAATTGGCGAAGGTAAGATTGATTCGATTAAGGCTATTTCAGTTTTAGAAAGAACCCTTAATGTTGATTTGATTGAGCATTAGGAGGGATTGATATGAGCGTTTCATATGACGTTTTCATTGGCTCTTTCCTAAGCAAAATAACAGAAAGAGATTTACTCGCTCTTGAGGAAGAAGATAGAGACTCTACTGTTATTGGATATATGAAACGAGCAATCAATGGATTCAAGAAAGCATGTTCATATGACTTCTCTACCACTGCTAATGACGAGGAGAAAGTTTTCACTGTTGAAGTACCAGACGAAGACATTGACGAAATTGCAGATATCGTATCCGAAGGAATGATTGTTCAGTGGTTGAAGCCATATATGTACCGACAAGAGTTACTCGAAAATGCTATCAATACGAGAGATTTTACGACATACTCTCCCGCTGAATTGCTTATGCGTGTAGGGAACGCATACGAGAAAGCTCAAAAAGATTATACCCAGATGATTAGGGAATACTCTTATAATCATGGTGATTTAACGGAGCTACATCTATGAAAGACTATAACACAATATTAGGCCAGCCGTTGTCTGGCAATTTAGTCAAGAACTATTTTAATAATCTCGTAAATCGCTATTTTAAGATTCTCCCTATGCGAGAGAATAACGAACCATCGTTATCAAAATATTTGAGAAGTTTAAGAATTGAATTGATAGGTTGTAAGGGAATAATCCCGGAACTTAGAGAAGAGCCAGATTTTCTTACTCTCCTATCAATTTTGGAGTATATCATTGAGAATCCGAACTGTCCTATTGATGATATTCGCAGCGAGGTATTCCATGCTATCTCAATTTGTAAGAGATTACAAAAAAGAGCCAATGAGTAAGAATAAGGAGGTTGACTATGGGAATATGGGACACATATAAGAATAGAATTAACCTCACAGGAGAGACAAAAAGGGACGAACATCTTAATAGGCTAAAACGCCAGTTAAGCAGCAAACTGCCCGACTCACTCTCCTATCATTCCGTGATTGTTGACGGATTAGACCAGATGGCTGTCATTGATGATTCAGATAATTTTAATGAAAAAATAATGTACTCCCTCCCCGGCGAGACATTTTCTTGCGGGGTGCTGGTTGAATGGGCTGATAACCATTGGCTTATTACCGAGAAGGATGCAACTACAGAAGTCCGTACAAAAGTGAAAATGCTTCAGTGCAATTATCTGCTTAAATGGGTTGATGAAGACAATATTATTCACGAGCAATGGTGTATCGTTGAAGACGGTACTAAATATATGACTGGTGAATATGAAGATAGGGACTTCTTCACTACGCGAGGCGATTCAAGAATTGCCATTACCATTGGACGAAACGCTGATACTATAAAACTAGGTAGACAAAATAGATTCTTAGTAGATGACCCAGACTCAAAAACTAAGAACGCTTATGCTCTTACGAAACCACTTAAGGCAGGGCATATCTATAACGGGAATGGGGTCTTCTCGTTTGTTTTACAGGAATGTGTTGCAACTGATAATGACAATTACGACTTGGGAATTGCTGATTACTATTTACACTTTCCTAAAGAAAACGATAAAGATACAGACACGGACACTGATAACTCAAACGGTTCTTCCGGTAAAGATGATGCAGATAGCACTGAGAATGGGGGATGGTTGTAATGCAGCTAGAAGAATTTTATGACTATAAGAATCAACTAATGGGCGACATCCTCACAGAGGAAAGTATCATTCATCTTATTAATCCAGATATCCCTTTAAAAAAGGCAAAGACTTTGGCTTATAAGCAGGTGTTCCCTTATGAATATCTGCCGGATACAGTTGAGGAAGGAAAAACCTTTGTCTGTTTTGAAGTGGATGTAATACGGGACAATAATCTTGCGAGAGACTTAATGCGTCCTGTCATATATATATGGGTGTTTTCCCATAAGAGTAATCTCCGACTTCCTGAAGGTGGTGTTAGGACAGATAAATTATGTTCGGAGATTTGTAAAAAAATAAACGGAAGTATGTTTTACGGGCAAGGTGCTTTAACTTTAGATTCTGCAAGGAGATTCGCTCCTATGACGGATTTCAATGGAAAGATAATGACTTTCTATGCTAAGGATTTCAGTAAGGTATATAACCCTAAGAAGCCTATTCCGACAAGAAGGAAGAATTAAGAATGGCTACAGAACATCTTCTGTATAAAAACATCTACCCTATCTCTGGTCTATTAAATCTTTACATCCCTACAGTGGGCGAAGTGATAGACCATGAAGATGCATATTATGACATAGTTTTAGCTATCACTGCGATGCCTATTGATTTTATGGTACAGCTCGATGACATTGGAATCGACTATACAAAGATTAATGCGTGGCAGCTTTTTTTAATGCTTTTTGACGGTATCAAGAAAATGGATAAAGAAGATACAAAACTAGTATTTGGAAATCTAAATCTTGATAACCTTGAAATAATCACTAATCCCGAAGATGGAAAATATGTCATTGTGGATAGACGTATTGGAATTGTTATAGACAGAGCTTTACATGCAAGACTTGCTACGGCTCTCAGAAAAATACACCACTTAAAAAAGAATAACAGACGCCCCGCAAACGAAGAGGCGAAAGCATATATGTTGGAGAGAGCTCGTATAAAGCTCAAAAACAGAAGAAATAAAAAAGAGGATTCACAATTAGAACCTCTTATTGTCGCTATGGTCAATACTGAACAGTTTAAATATGATTTTGAGGGGACAAGAGAACTTTCTATTTATCAGTTTAACGAAAGCGTTCAGCAGATAATTAAGAAGACAGATTACGACAATAGAATGTACGGCGTATACGCCGGAACAGTAAATCCAAAAGAATTGAGCAAGGATGATCTAAACTGGCTCATTCACTAATACAACAACAGGAGGAATATTATGAACATTAAAGACATTACAATTACAAGTCTTGAGACCATTACAGCGTTTGACGTAGTTACTGGTAACTATAGATTTACTCTCGACGAGTTACAGAATGCGACTATTGCAAATACACAGGATACTCAGGAGATTACTGGTAAGGGTGGAAGAAAGCTTGCTAATATTAAGCGTAACAAAGCAGTTACTATCAGTGGTACAAGCGGTATGATTTCCGGCGGTCTGCTTGAGGCTCAGACAGGAAGCAAGTTCAATCATGGTACAACAGAGGTGCTTTGGACTGATTATATTACTGTTAGCGGAAATAAAGCAGAGACTTCATTTAAAGCTATCGGAACAACTGGAGCTGAGATCGAGCAGTTATTTATAAGAAATGCAGATGGTACACCGGGTGATGAGCTTAAGCAGGACGCTACAACTTCAACAGGTAAGTTTGCATATGACCCAGCAAAGAAAGCACTCACATTTACTGATGTCCCAGATGGTACTGAGGTAATTGCTTATTACAAGAGAAAGATTGCTGCTGATGTCCTTAATAACGAGAGTGATGTTTACTCAGATAAGTGTACTCTGTACATTGACGCTCTTGGAGAGGATAAGTGCTCTAACGTATATCGTATTCAGTTCTACATTCCAAAGGCTGATTTCTCTGGCGAGTTTTCACTTGAGATGGGCGAGAATCAGGCTACTCACCCATTCGAGGCTGAGTCACTCGCTGGTGCTTGTGGAGCTGGTGGAAAGCTTTGGTCATACACTGTGTTCGGTGTATCCACAGCCGACGCTGTAGCATAACATAAGAGGAGGACGAAGATACCTATGGCTACAAGAATTTGTAAGGTGTGTGGTAAAGAGTATGAATACTGCCATACACAGAGGACTGTGCCGGGCATCTTCCGTTATCAGGATGTTGCTTGTTGCGCCGAGCATGGTAGTATTTACCTTGCTCGCGTGCTGGCGGCACGATCAGAAGATAATAAGCCCGAGCTTAAGCCAACAAAAAAGGCAGAAGTTGTAGAAGCTGACTCGGATGCATCGGTATTAGACTACGAAGATATTGATGATATTGATGATGATATCGACGATGACGATGATTGGTTTGATGACGATGAGGAAGACGAGGACGACAATTAAATATATATGTGCAACAAGCACAAATCATAGGCTGCATCCTAAGATGTAGCCTATTTTTCAAGAGGTGATAAAAATAGATAGAACAAAATTTAATGTAGATAAAGATACAGCAAAACGAACATGTAATGGTATTGTATTTGACTCTATATTGGAAATGAAATACTACAGGGATGTTCTCCTTCCAAATGTGGAAAGCGACGTTGTTAAGTATTATGAGTTGCAAAAGAAGTATGTCCTACAGGAAGGTTTTGTACATAATGACAAAAAGGTTCTTCCTATAGTGTATGTAGCAGATTTCTATGTAGAGTATTCAGATGGACATGTTGAGGTAATAGATATAAAAGGATGTCCAGACTCGACGGCAAAAATCAAGCGAAAATTATTTTGGCATACATACCCTGAACTCGACTATCAATGGATAACATATGTTAAGAAGTTTGGTGGTTGGGGCTCTTATGATGATTTCAATAATATGAGACGCGAGGCCAAGAGAGCTAAGAAGAAACAGCAGCAAACAGATTAGACAGATTAGAATGAGAGGTAAAAATATGAACAATACAACAGAGAATAAGAAAGAGTTTAACACTACTGCCCTTTTAAATGCAGTAGACGGATTTGAAAACACTAAAACTATTAACTGGAATGGTATTCAGTTAAATGTCAAAAGATATATTTCATTAGCTGAGATGTTGGAGTTTGTGGATTATGTTACCAAAATGTGTTTTGGTGATGATAACGAGTATCGTCCGGAGCTTAAGGACATGGCAATTAAAATTTGCACTCTTGAGAAGTTTGCAGGGGTTGTTCTGCCGGAGGATGTTTCAAAAACATATGATATTATTTACGGCACTGATATCGTGCGCGTAGTTTACGATGCTATAGATCCAGAGCAGATTGCAGAAATAGTACATGCAATTGATGTCAAGGTTGCAAATACCGCAAGAGCAAACATTGAACGAGTAAATGCGGAACTGGATAAAATAAACAAGAGGTTTGAGGATATTCAGGCAAGTATTGAGAAGGTATTCTCTAACGTTTCTCCGGAGGATATTACTGCAATGTTAAAATCTATTCCTGATATTGCAAATATAGATGAGGGAGACTTTATACAGAAATACATAGAAAATACGAAGGCGGCGGATGCATAATGGCCTACGTAAATATGGAGTCCATTATTGGAAAAGCCAAAAAATACATGGGCGGTTCCAAAGGCATTGTTAAACAGCAAAGGATTCTTAGAAAGGCAGTTCTCGGTAAAATTAAGTTAGATGGTGTTAAAAGCTCTCACACTCCTGTTGAAGCAGCGAAAAAATTTATAGAGGTGCTCGAGTCATCTATAAATGGAGCTTCATTAAGTGATAACGCAAAAAGTGCATTGCTGGGCGGGTTTGATTATAACATTGTATCCGGTGGTAATGACTGTTCGTATATTATCACTATTAACTTCAAAGAGAATTTATCCCGTCCGTCTCTTGACCCGTCTCATTATAAAGATGGTATTGGTAATCTTGCAGCATTATTCAATAATGGTGTAGACCATACAATGAAACAGGTACATGGATACTGGCATGAAAAAGAGACTTGGAGCCGCACTACAATTAGTGGCACAAATTTCATGCAAGAAGCTAGGGATAATTTTATGGGAAACTATGCTGAAGAATACAATGTCTTAAATGTGGAATTAAGTTCTGATTATGAATAAATAAATGACAAATAGTCGAAGGATTGGTAAATGAGCCAATCCTTTTCTTTATATACAAAGGTGGTGATTTAAAATGGCTGATATACTGTTAACCGTCGGTGTGGAACCTTCGTTGAGCTTCACAGAGTTCGAAAAGGGGATAAACGCACTGGTATCTAAACTTAACGCTCATCCGCCAAAAATAAAAGTAGTGCTTGACGATGCTTCGATTAAAAGCATGAAGGCACAAATATTATCATTAAAGCAAGAATTAAAAATGTCCACCAGAACAGATGGATATGCAATGGATAAATCTGGTATTTGGGTAAAGAATACTTCTGCAATCAAAGAAAATACAAAAGCAAAGAAAGAAAATGTAGCCGCTTCTAAGCAGACTGCAAATGTTCAGAACGGCTATGCAAAAACCGATTCCGGCATCTGGCTTAAAAGCACAACGGCTATTAATGAGAATACAAAGGCAAAGCAGAAAAATGCTTCGGCAAACAAACTGGTAGACCATCAAGGAGATTACTCAAAGACCGAGGCCGGAATTTGGGTTAAAAATACAAGTTCTATCGCAGAAAATACTACTGCCAAAGAAAAGAATGCGCAGATTTCAAAGCAAATCATTGCAACAAGCGATGGCTATTCAAAAACAGCATCAGGTATCTGGGTAAAGGAAACCGAGCAGATAAATGCAAATACTGTTGCTAAACAAAAAAATGCACAGGCATCAAAAGCATCTGCTACAGTAGTATCTTCTGGAGGATATACTCAGGCAGCATCTGGTATATGGATAAAGGAAGCGGCCGCAATAGATAAAAGTACAACTGCAAAAGTAAAAAATGCGGCCGCTCAAAAGAAAATTCAAAAAGAAGCTGAAATATTAACTGCAGGAAGTCAGAAACAACAAACTGCAATTCAGCAGGTAAATTCACTTTATGCTCAGACGACCAAGAATATGCGAAATTGGACTGCTGCTCAGAAATCATCTTATGGAGTCACCGGGCATTATAATAATCTTGGGGAACAGGCTCAACAATTAAAAACACTTAAAGAAAGGCTTGAAGAGGGAAAGATATCCGTAGAGGATTATAGAAAATCTTATAATGGAATCAAGGAGTCTGTATCAACCTCAAACGAGGCTATAAAAGAAGCTGGAGCTAATACTAAATCGCTTGGTGATAGAGTTGGTGGTTTGTCATCTAAATTCGCTTCTTGGCTCACTATCTCTCAGGTAATCATGGCCGCAGTTAGAACCATGAAAGAGATGGTAAGTGCATCTATTGAAGTTGAGAATGCTATGACTCAGATTAAGATTGTAACAGGCGCTTCTGAGAGCGAGATGAAGAACTTCTTGACTACTTCTATCTCTCTTGCAAAAGAACTTGGTCAGAGTGTTACAGATGTTGCGTCTTCTATCGAGACATTTGCACGACTTGGCTATAATATAGATCAGTCTACTCAGCTTGCTAAGTATGCGAATATTATGTCGAACGTTGGTAATACAGATGTAGGTTCGGCTACTACTGGTATTACTTCAATCATTAAGGGCTACGAATTAAATCCTAGCGATGCCGAGCATGTGTCTGATGTACTCGTAAAAGTCGGTGAAAAATATGCTATTTCTGCCGAGGAGTTAATGGAAGCATTTGAGCGAGGCGGTGCTGCTCTGCACGCTTCAGGTACAGACTTTGAAAAGAGTGCTGCTCTCTTCGCTGCTACTAATGCTTCTTTGCAGAATGCTGAGACCACAGGTACGATGTGGAAGACGGTATCCGCAAGAATTAGAGGCGCGACAACTGAGCTTCAAGAAATGGGCGAAGAAACAGATGGAGTCGCACAGGGGCTTTCAAAATATGAGAATGAGATAATGCAATTATCCGGCGTAGATATTATGAAAGATAAGAATACATATAAGGATATGTATGAAATCTTCGTAGAACTTGCTCAGGTATGGGATAAGATGCCAGATGTATCCCAATCTCGTGTTGCTGAGATTCTTGGTGGTACACGTAATACCTCAGGTATTATGTCTACTATTACTAATATCAAGGATGCAATCGGGGCTTATTCAAGCGCATTAGATTCAGCCGGAACTGCTGAAAAAGCTAATGCTGAGTACATGGATACTACCAAAGCAAAAATAGGTGAGTTAAAAGCCGCATTTCAGGAGTTGTCATCAACATTCGTTAAGTCTGATTTTCTTAAAATAGGTGTAGATGGGCTGAAGGGCTTTATTGAAATGATTGATAAGCTTATAAGCTCTATCGGCTCACTCAATACTATCCTACTTGGCGTTGGAATTACCAAAGGTATAAAGAACATTTTTGAAGCTAAGAAGGCCGGAACTGCGAATGGCATGTCCGGTACGTTAGCCGCTGCTTTCCCACAAATATCGGAAGGCATATCAGCCGCATCTGTGAAATTTAAAGAACTATCAAAAGCTGGAAGTGGTACATTCGCAGCTTTGAAAGGAGGAGCTTCTGCTTTTCTTAGTTCTATTAATCCGCTTACTGCTGGCATAGCTGCTATCGGTATTGCAATTACTGCATACTCAGCATATCAGCAACATATAAAGGAACAGGCGCAGGCAGCCACTCAGGCAAGTGAAGCATGGCAGAAATCTCAAGATTCTTTATCTGATTATAAGACTAAAATTATTGACTTAAAGACACAACTTGCATCTGGTTCACTATCCGAGACAGAAGCTTATAACGCAAAGTCACAGCTTCTTTCCATTCAACAAGAATTAACAGACTCATATGGCTCCCAAGCCTCTGCTATCAACCTTGTTAATGGAGAACTAAGTGCGCAGACTGAATTAATTGATGCTCTTAGCCAAAAGGAAGCACAAAAATACCTCAATAAAAACGCTTCAGGTATTACTAAAGCTGAAAAAGAGATGACCACTAAGAGAGATTATTCTCTTGGAATATATGACCCTACTAGTAAAAAGGGCAAGAAGATTACTAGTGCTATAAATGATATGCAGAAAAAGTATGGAAAGGATTTCTATACTACGCAGGAAAGTGGTCATGGCTTTACAGTCCACATAAATGCTGACGTAACACAGGCCGATGAGGCGATAAACGAATTTATGAATAGGCTTCGTGATATTGGAGGCCAAGATACGTTCATAGAGAATGCTAGTTCAGAACTCGAAAAAGTAACTGAGAAAGAAAATAATTACGGGGAAACTTATAAAAAGTCAATTAATGCTAAAATTGCTGCCGACAAGAAATACTATTCTGATGTTAACGGCAATGTAAATACAGCATCCGAATGGCTTAATAAATATTCTGACGCAGTAGAGAAGTATAATGATGCTCTAGCATCTGGGGATACTTCAAAAATATCAGAAGCAAAAACTGAATTTAACCAGGTTCAGGACTCCATAGATCATCTTACAGATAGCAGTCTAAAAGATTATAAACTCAGCTTTGACGATGTAGGCAAGCAACTCGATAATACACTTATAAGCACTCAAAAGTTAAAAGATGCCATTGCCGGAAATGGGGATAAGAGTCTTAGTGACGCAGTTAAAGGCTTGAAAGAACTTGACCTTTCAGATGTTGATTTCAAGTCTTCCCTTGATTCTGAACCAATTAAGAATTTTATATCTGCCGCTCAGGAAGCCGGTATTATCAGCGATGATTCACAGGAAAGTATTGATATGCTTTGCGCGCAACTCGTTAATCTTGGAATTGTTTCGGGACAACCTGTTGACGGAATTACTGAAACAACTAATGCTATAGATACACTTACTACTGCTCTGACTGATTTACAAACAGTACAGCAAAATGTACAACAGGCATTACAAGATTCAATGTCCGGCACAGGTCTTACTGCTGAAGACATTACTAACGTAACAAATGCATATAAAGACCTCGAGAGTTATAATCCATATAAACTATTTGAGGAGACAGCCAATGGAGTTCATCTCAATCGTGATGAGTTAGCCAGACTTAATGATGAGCTCACGAATAATAAGCTATCAGATTTTAATAATCAGATTGAAGACTTAAGAAATCAGATATACGAAGCTAGAGCCGAGGGCAAGGATACATCAGGTCTTGAAGAACAGCTCACAAATGCGAAACTTCTTAAGAGTGAGTTGGAGGGAGCTACTTCTGCGTACAATCAGCTTATGCAAGCCATGAACGGAAGCAACGAAAGAGACTCTTATTCTACTATCGGTGAGTCATACGAGAAGATGAAAACTACTCTTGACGAGGGTTGGTACGGCGATTCTTCTCTTAATAAGTATCTTGATTTGCTGTTATCCGCAGACCAGCGTACTAACGATACTCAGAAGGATTTTGAGAAGCTTTCTAAGACAATTGAGGGTACAAGCCATAGCATTATGGATTACTGGCAGTATGACGATGACGGTAATCTAGTAACTGATGGTCTATACGACTTCATGGATGATGTTAATAAGAAGCTTGGTGCTACGTTCTCACAGAAAAATAGTGATGGACTGTATCAGTTCGATTTTGACAAAGAGAAGCTTCAGGAAGTCGCAGACGCTTTCGGTATGTCTACAGAAGCTGTTGAGCTTTTTGAACGGGCTATGATTGATGCCGGAATGGCAGTCGATATGAGTGATTTCGATTACACTGGACAGCTCGATAAAGCCATAGAAAAACTGAAAGAGCTTCAGGGGCTAGGTCAATTTTCAGATAAGATTGACTTGGATTTCGATGTAGACGATAGCTCTATAGAGCAGATTCGTTCATACATAGATAGTCTTAACGGCGAGCGAGTAAATATTGACGCAGAGACAAACCCTGACGCTGCTGCTGCACTTGATGAACTCATAGCAAAATGTAATCAAACATACTATGCAAAAATCAATGCTGAATACGATGGAAGTCTTGATACAGCCGTCGGACTTGTAGAGCGATTACAACAGTTAACGGCCGTACCTATTAGTGTGGAAGCAAAGATGTCTAATACTGACCAGATTCATGACATAGCGGTACAGTTAGCGGCTTTACCTAGGGACGTACAGATTGCAGTGGGTGTAAAGGCTGAAAATGCCGGAGACACGAACTCAATTATTAACCAGCTTAATCACAACCCATCTAGCATTAAAGTACCAGTAGATTATGAAAAGGGTAAAGAGCCGGAAGGCGTAAAAGACGCAAAAGGTAAAGCGAACTATGACGTAGGACTTTATCCTAAGACCATCCCAGACGCATCAGCAAAGGTAAACTATAAGCTCGGAAGTTACCCTACTTCTCTTCCATCACTCACCCAAACTATATATCAGACTATAGTCGGAGGTAGCAGTGGCTCAAGTGGTGGCGGTAAAAAACTCGATAATAATAGCAAAAAGAAGAAGCCAAAAGGTTCAAAAGGTTCAAAAGCTTATGGTACTGCATATGCGACAGGACACGATTGGGCTTTATTCAGCGACGAAGACGCTCTTGTAAATGAGCTTGGAACGGAATCTATCGTTAGAGACGGAAAATGGTTCCCTATTCCGGGAGGTGCTCATGTAGAGCAGCTCAAGAAGGGCGATATTGTATTCTCTGCAGAGCAGACGAGAGAACTTATTAAGACTGGACGAGTAATTTCGGGTGGCGGTCACGGACAAGTAGCTCTTGCCAGTGGTACAGCCTACAACACATTGAATGCTTATGAAAGTGGTTCAAAGGGCAGACGTAGGTCTAAACGTGGCAAAACAACCTCTGCTTCTAGGAGAACCACCAAGAAGAAATCATCTAGCAGAAGAAAAGGTAGCTCAAATAGTAAATCTTCTTCAAGTAATGCAACAAAAGAAGCTAAGGAATTTGAAGAGCAGATTGACTGGATCGAAATAGCTATCACTCGTGCAACGGAAGCAATCAATAGATTAAAGACTGTTGCGGAAAGTACCTTCCAGACTCTAACAACTAGAAACAATGCACTTGGAAGCGAAGTTTCTGCTATCAGTAATAAAATCGGTGTAGAGACTCAGGCGTACAATGCGTATATGGCTCAGGCCAATGCTGTTGGTTTGGACGAATCGTACGCAAGTAGAGTCCGTAATGGACAAATGGATATCTCCACAATCACTGACGAGGATTTATCCAAGAAAATCAAAAAGTATCAGGATTACTATAACAATGCTATACAAGCGCGTGATGCAATTGCTGAGCTCCATGAGGAAATAGCAAATCTGTATAAGGCCAAGTTCGACAATGTGTCAAAGAATTTTGAGTCACAGATAAAATTGATTGAGCAAGAAAAAGGATTATACAGCACGTTTATAGATGAGGTAGAAACATCAGGGCATTTTGCAAGTACAAAATATTATGACTATCTCATCTCTACAGAGCAGAAAAATATAGACGCTCTTAAGAAAGAGTATTCAGCTCTCTCTGATGCATTTACCGCGGCTGCAGCTAGCGGTGAAATCAAAGAAGGTTCGGAAGCATGGAACGATATGTACCTCAGTGTACTGGATGTTCAGACTGCTCTTGAGGACGCAAACAAATCACTCGCTGAGTATCAAAAGAATATGCGTCAGCTTAAGTGGGATATATTCGATAAACAGGAGGAATATATTTCACAGATTCAGGAAGAGTCGGATTTCTTAGTCGATTTAATGAGCAATCAACAATTATACGACAAAAATACCGGAAAAGATACAAAGTATGCTACAGCATCGAAAGCTCTCCATGCAGTTAATATGAATGCATATATGTCTCAAGCTGATGACTATGGGAAAGAGGTATTAAAGATTGATAAGGAGATTGCGAATGACCCTTATAATACCGATTTAATAGACCGTAGGAATGAGCTATTAAAATCTCAGCGAGAGGCTATCAAAAATGCCGAAGACGAAAAGCAAAAAATAAAAGAACTTGTAAAGGATGGCTATGATGCTCAGCTAGAAGCTCTTCAGAAACTCGTCGATAAGCAGAAGGAAAACCTAAATGCTCAAAAGGATGCATATGAATATCAGCAAAATATACAGGAGAAAACCAAAAACATTGCTGCACTTCAGAAGCAACTTCAAGCTATGAAAGGCGATACATCTGAGGAAACTCAAGCTACTATTCAAAAGACTCAGGTCTCTCTTCAGGACGCTCAAAAAGACCTTAAGGATACTGAATATCAGCAATGGGTTAACGATCAGGAATCCCTGCTTGATTCGGTTGTAAATCAGGTTCAAGAATGGCAGAACAGTCGTTTGGACGACTTAGATGGTCTTATTTCTCAAGAAATAGACAGCATAAATTCTCGTGCCGGAGAAATCGCTGACACAATTTCAAGAGAGGCTGGAAACGTCGGAACAACTCTTTCTACTCAAATGAGTAACATCTGGAATAGCTCTGACGGTCTCGCAGGAGTTATATCAGGTTATTGTAACGGATTCCAGACAAATGCAACCTCTACTCTCACAACGATTCAAGCAATTAGAGATTATGTTGCTAATCTTTCAAAGAAGGCGGATGCGGAAGCAGCAGAAAAAGCTAGACAAGCGGAAGCTCAACGTCAGGCGGCAGCTGCTAAAGCGCAGCAGGCGGCACAGGCGGCTTCTACCCCATCTCCTGCCCCTGCTCCTGCACAACCAGCACAACCATCAACTCCTTCTTGGGGAAGCTGGTTTGTAAGTAAAAGAGATAGTTACCCGAAAGGAAGATTAAATCAAAACTATATCGTGGATAGACTTAAGTATCGAAATATAGACTCATCCTTCTCAGCAAGAGCTGGATACTATTCAGCTATGGGCGGTTCAGGCAGATATACCGGTTCATCTAGGCAAAATAGCTGGATGGTAAGTCAGATGAAAGCTCACGGATACGCTAGGGGTACCAAAAATGCAACTGCCGGTTGGCATCTTGTCAACGAAGCTGGCAATGAAATAGGCGTTAAAAGTGGTCATCTTGAGAACTTTAGCGATGGCGATATTGTATTTAACGGCTCTCAGACTGATAAGCTTTGGAATTTCTCACGCGACCCTGAAGCATTTATGCAAAATCTTGCTAATGCAAAAATAAGTCCTATAATTGGTTCTCGAACATCTAATGCACAAATAGATGTCGGTGGAATTAATATTGAGATGAACGGGGTAAACAATCCACAGCAGTTTAGTCAGAATCTAAGAGACGAGCTAGCAAGAAGCCCAAAGACTCAAAACATGATTAAGTCAATGCTTTATGAAAAAGGCGATAATTTCAAAAGATTTAAAAATTAATAGGTATTAGCGGGGGTTATACCCCGCTTTATCTATGTCAAGAATTAAAGGAGAAATAATATGTCAAGAAAACAAGAAGAGATTATTAAGAAACAGGCTGAAATAATTAAGAGCTTACAAGAACAGCTTAAAAAAGCAGAGTCTGATTTAGCTATAAAAGACATGTTTTGTGATGAGGCGAATGCCACATCAAAGGACTTTATGGAGCATATTCGCATGTTTCAAGAAAGATTTGACGAAGAAATCAACAAAGCAAAAGAGGCGCGTGAAAAATACGAGGAAGCCCTCTCGGAAGTAAAACCTCTTATTAAGAAATATAAACGGGAACTTAATGATTTGAATGCTTCTATAAAACTAGAAAAACAAATGAAGAGGCTCCCGTCGAAACTATAAATAGAAAGGCGGTAATCGTATGAAAATACAAGAGGTAACAGTTAAAGATGCAAATGGCGAAAATATTACTGCCGGATACTTTAAATCGTCATATGAAACTCATCTACAAATTAGGAATAACCAGCTCACTATCGGAAAGACTCATATACTTCACGGATTTGTAAAGGCCAGCACCGCTGCTACTATCTCATGCCTTACCGCATCTGCCCCGGTAACAACATCATGGAATGAAGTCTCCTTACTTATTACTCCAACAAGTAAGATGATTGATATAGTATTCTCCCCGGGTGAATACTGGATTTACAATTGGAAGCTTGAGGTCGGTACAATCCCGTCATTATGGTCTCCGTCATCATTAGATGCAAAAGAAGATTTAAAATCGGTATGGTCACAGTATCAGCAATTAAGCAACAAGTTCGATTGGATTGTAAAAGGTGATAGTGAATCACATATGGAGCTTACAGATAAAATATATAGATTGATCGCTGAGAATATTAATCTCAGTGGGAAAGTTACGTTTAGCTCCTTTAGTACTGGGTTACAGGAACAAATAACGGGGATTAAAAGTAATGCGAATCAAGCTGTTGAAGATGTGAATGCTTCTATCACAAAGGTAGTTGTTAAATACTATTTATCTTCATCTTCTACCCAACTCACTGGTGGCTCATGGGCAACGAATCAAGTTACTTGGAAGGATGGATATTATGTATGGTCAAAAACAGTAGGTATCACAAAAGCAGGTAATGAAGTAGATGTAAATCCAGCAGTTTGTATAACCGGAAATACAGGCAAACAAGGAGCAACTGGTTCAAATGCTTTACAACCTACAAGAAACTGGAGAGGAACTTTTTCTGACAATCAATCAACTACATGTGGTAGAAGTGATTTTAACAGACAGCCTGTTGTTGGCGATGTGTTTACAAATATAGATGGTTCATCAAATATAGGAACATGGCGGGTAACAGCCGTTAACGGGTCTACAATAACTATTAAGCAATTATCTCACGTAAACGCTAAAGGAGGTAAAGGTGATAAAGGTACTGGAGCAACAAAGATTACTCCGCAATATTATCTTTCATCAAGCGATACTAAATGCAATGGAGGCAGTTGGCAAGACGCTGAGGTTACATGGGCTTCTGGGAAGTATATATGGACGAGAAGCAAAATCGAATGGGATAACGGGGCTGCCCCCACCTATACTACCCCTGTACTTGCGAAAGCTTTGAATAACGCAAATGTAAATGCAAACAGTGCTTTGGTTAAAATTAATGGTGTTACAACTATTGATAAAGGAAAGACTGTAATAGATGGCGGTAAAATTGCCACTGGCACTATCCTATCGGATAGTATAGCAGCTAATGCAATAAAAGCTGATAAATTAGATGTTACAGACCTTTCAGCTATTGGAGCGACCATTGGTGGATGGACAATTTCGGATACAGGAATTTCTAATTATTTTTGGAATGAATATGACAGAACTTCATACACTATAAGTTTAAATACTCCTGATGCAGCAGACTCAAAGGTTATAGATTTAACTAAAAATAATGATAGTCAGTTTTATATTATGCAGAGCGGCAAAATGTATGCAAAAAATGCTGTTATTTCGGGTACTATAACAGGCGCAGATATTAATAATGGTAATGGTACTTTTACAGTTGATAAAAATGGAAAAGTAACTGCTTCTAATATGAATATCTCCGGTGGAAGTATTGCACTGAACGGAAATTTGAGTAATTCAACGATTGATTTAAAGGCTATTGACAATTCAGGAAACAATTATGAACTTTGGATGAATGGTGCAGTCCTGCGAATTGTCAAAAATGACGAGAACTTGATTACACTCTACGGAACCACAGGCTCTATAGGCGCGCAGACAATGTATGCTCAAGAGATACAATCAGATAAATTTAGGGAATCAGCAGGAGGATACGCGATGTGTGGTGACACAACAGGGCATACATTTCATTGCAACTGGGATGGTACGAAATTATGGTTTGAGGTGGACAATACATGGGTGTGGAATTCATCTGACAAGCGATTAAAGAAAAATATCCAGTCCATCCAGGATGAATATATAAGTGCAATCGGTGCGGTAGATTTAGTCCAGTATAACCTCAATCGTGAGAATTACTCTGATAAAGAACTGTACTTCGGAGCGATAGCACAGGATGTTGTTGCAGAGTTGGAAAGCAGAGGGCTGAATGATGAAAACATCAAACTTCTAACAAAGAAGAAAGTATCGGACGACTCCAACGAACTTTATTACGGCATGGACTACGAACAATTTCTATTGCTAAGGCTTGCTGGAGATGAACAACGAATAGTAGCATTAGAACAGCAAATATCTAAATTAAAGGAACAAATATGAGAAAATATATAGCTAGGTTTATATTAATTATTTATATTCTTATGTTGTCTTTAATATTTATTATTCCATTCCGTTATAAAAAAGGTGACACAAATTTAGATAATAGAATTAATGCTTTAGATTGTATTATTATTAATAACATTATTAATGATAATACTCAATACAATCTTACACAAATAAGCAATGCCGATATTGACTGTAATGGAAAAATAGATTTAAAAGATATACAAATTTTATCCAATGAAATTATACAAAAATACAAACAAAATAATCAGAACTAAAGGAGGACATACATATGTCAGAAACAACTAATACAATACAGAAACCATTAGCAATTTTGCTTAGAGAAACAAAGCAGAAGCTTGTAACTTCAATTAACTCTGCTATACAAGAAAGCGGTCTTCCGCTCTTCTTATTGGAGCCAATGTTTAAAGAGGTATATGTCGATGTTGTAAATTCAACTGAGGCTGAATATAGAAGCATCGAGCAACAATACAATCAGGAGCTGGCTAAGACTGCAGAACAGTCGAACGAAGACTCGACAGAACAGAAAACAGAATAAATATTCATGGAGTCATCTCTTCGGAGGTGGCTCTTTTTAAAATCACAGAAAGGATGTGAGAAACATGGAATTAACAGATTTCGAGTATGCCGGAGAAAAGTTATCCGCAAAAGGATGTGTAGTATGCGCTTTTGGAGGAAGCGATATGGAAACAATATCGTTAGGTAGCAATCTCACATTCACTACAACAAGAGACAATAATTCTTCTGAGCAGCGAAAAATATCAACCACATATGATGTTTACGCTCCAGAAGTTATACAAATAATGAAATACGACTGCAAGACATTATCATACAAATCTTTTACTCAGGACGAGGTAAGCGACTTTATGATGTGGCTCAATCGTAAATCGTATAAAAAATTTAGACCAATATATGATGATAATGTATACACAGGTATATATTTTTATGGAAGTTTTAATGTGCAGGCAAGGGCCTTGGACAGAGATATTATCGGGTTGGAGCTTACATTTAATACAAATTCACCATATGGATATAAGGAAATATCCCCTATACAGAAAACCGTCAGTGCAAATAGCTCTATAACCATTAAAACGGACTCAGACGAAGAAGGTGTTATTTACCCTACCGTATCGGTTAAATGTACATCCGGTGGGCTATTGAAGATTATCAACTCAAAAGATTTAACAAGCACAATCGTGCAGAATTGCGTAGCTGGCGAAACTATTACATTTGATGGCAAGACACGCCAGATAGCATCTTCCGCAACCTCGCATGTTACTCTTGCGGCTGACTATAATTATCATGCGCCTAGGCTACTCACAAAACGTGGTGATGATACAAATGTTCTTACATTCTCACTGCCTTGCGCTGTCGATATTCGTTTCAGTCCGATTAGAAAGGTGGGAATATAATGATAAAAGCATATATTAAATCGTCAAAAGGAAATCTACTGACTCAAGATGAAACTACCACTCTGAGTGTAATCCTAAAAGATGGCGATATCACTCTCCCACTCGATAATTATAGTATAGCTTGGTATCGTGTAAAGGATGGCAATTATCTTGAGAGGAAAACAGGAACATATATTACGATATCGGCAAATGATATAGATTCTGCGACTCAATATGTTTGTAATATCTGTAACACGGTCAATCTTACAGATGCAACAGGGAACAATCTTTTAGACAAAAACAATAATGTACCGACAGCAGATATAGTGTTATACACTTCAGAATCTGAACTATTCAAGGCAGTCGATGAAGATTCAAGTATTCCGCTCAATCCTGAGGACTATACATTTGTTTTAGCTAACCGCAGTGAGAAGTTATTAGGGCAAATTATCAACATTGATTATACATCAGTTGATATTCATACTAACTTAAATTCAGCCGACCAGATTACATTTAAAATTCAGAAGACGCTTGACGACATTGAGGAACCCCTGTGGGATAGCATTGTTGACTTGAAACTTATTTATGTAGTGGAACTGAAGGAGTTCTTTGAAATTAAGGTACAGCTTGATGATACATCAGCTGAGGTTTCAAAGACGATTACTGCAGAAGGGCTCTGCGAATCGGAGCTCTCTCAGGTGTTACTTCACAATATTGAAATTAATACGACGGATGATATAGCTCGCGATGATTATGTAGTCACGACATTTTATAATCGTGCAAACAAGAAAGGGTCTTTGCTAGATAGGGTCATGGATAAAGTTCCCAACTATTCTATCGGGCATATTGATGATACTCTCTGCGGCCTACAGCGCAGTTTTTCAGTAAATGGAAAATCTCTATATGACTTTTTAACCGGGGAATGTTCTGAACAGTTCAACTGTATGTTTATATTCGATTCAATAAACAGAACAATAAATGCATACGACCTATATACAAAATGCTTAAATGCACAATGTGGTTACAGAGGGGATTTCAATGATACTTGCCCTAAATGCCACGGCACTGCTCTATCATACTTTGGCGAAGATACAACTATATATATCGACAAAGAAAATCTAACAGATGGGATATCTTTTTCGACAGATACAGATAGTGTAAAGAACTGTTTTAAGATAGAAGGCGGTGATGATGTCGTTACGGCCGCAATCAGAAGCGTTATGCCTAATGGCTCGGATTACATTTATTATCTATCAGATGAGCAGCGAGCAGATATGAGTTCTGAGCTTGTAGCAAAATATGATGCATATGTAAAGGCTTGTAACGATGCGAGCGCTGATTACACGACAGCAAATAATAACCTATATGACTGTATGGATAAGGTACTGTATTATACTTCTGAACTGATGCCTACTTCGACACAACAGCCCGAGACATCGGCAAGCGAAGAAATTAAGAAACTTACGGTTGCTAATCTCAGCCCTCTCGGACTTGCATCTGTAGATACGTACACCTCTGTTGCCACGGTAAACTCAGCCCTTAAAAATTACGCAAGAGTATATGTAAATACAAGCCTATTTAAAATTGATGTAGATGATACCGCAGAAAATGCTGTTACTTTTACATTCAACGGCAAAAATGATAAAGATGGATATAGCTACGGTGTGTGGACTGGAAAATTAAAACTCACCAGCTATTCAGACGAAAAAGATGTTGCTTATACAGGCCAGATGAATATTACAGTCTATGATAACTATGGCAAATTTTTAGAGCAGAAAATTACCAAAAGCATGGCTAAAAGTAATGATGACGCAAACACATTTGATGTTTTAGCAATTAAAGACCCTACTAAATTCAAGGATCAATTGATGAGCGACCCACAGACTCCTAGATATTGTCTTAATAGGCTTACGTCTTTTTATGATGCAATACAGGGGGCGATAGATATTCTCGTTGAGGAAGATCAAGCTAGTGAGAGTGCCGACTGGTATAAAGACATTTATCTCCCATACTACAATAAACTCACATATTGTCAGTCGGCAATAGATGCGGTTACAGGAATTATCAAAGACTGGGAAAATAAACAGGCTAAATACGAGAAACAGATTGCTGATATCCAGAATAAATTAGATATGAAATCCTACTTTGGTGATAGGCTGTATAAAGAGTTCTGCTTATATCGCAGGGAAGATGTCTATACAAATAACAACTTTATCTCTGACGGATTAGGGAATAAAGAGCTTTTGGAAAAGGCTAAGGAACTTGTAGAGGACGCTTCAGAGGAGCTGTATAAATCAGCCCAGAGAAAGCACAGCATCTCTTCTACTCTGTATAATCTTTTAGTTATGCCAGAATTTTCACCTATTGTGAATCATTTTAGACTTGGAAACTGGATACGGATTAACGTAGATGGAATTATCTATAGGTTGCGTTTAATATCTTGTGAAATTAGTTTTGGTAGTCTTGAGAATATCAATGTAGAATTTTCTGATTTAACAAGAACGAAACTTGGGTACACAGATATAGAGAGTATTCAGAGACAGGCATCGTCTCTTGCGACGACCGTCTCTGCCGTTAGCAAACAAGCAAAACAAGGTGAAGAAGCTGGCAAAGCTATCACAAGTGTGCTGACTAATGGTCTAAACACGGCTGCTACATCAATAAAGAACGCTGACTCGGAGGATATTGTCTGGGGAAAGAATGGTATACGATTAAGAAAATATGACGATATCACAGGAGCATATGATTCAAAACAGGCCGCTCTTATCCATAACATGTTTGCATTTACAAGAGATGGTTGGAAGACAGCGGAAACAGCTATTGGAAATATAACATATGAGCTAAACGGAGAAAAGGTTGAGGATTACGGCGTAATATCTAAATCTCTTGTTTCTGGAATCATGATGGCTGGACATATCTATTCGGCTAACTTCTTGGATAAGGATGGAAAACATGAGGGTACACATTTTGACCTTAATACAGGCTCTTTCTCTGTCGCTGGCGATAGAATAAAGTATGCACGTGGCGCTAACGTAATAACACTAAAAGATGTTGCAGTGGAGTTTATAACATCAGATGGCAAAACTGACCAAAGAGACTTATCAAAGGTTGTGACAGGTTTAGATAGCGTTGTTTTGCAAGTTAATACCGTAATTGCAGACTATATGAAGGTAGATAGTTTCTATGCGCGGTTTGCAGAAATTGACTATGCACATATTAAGGAGCTGTACTCAGACAAAGCTTTTGTTAAATCATTAACTGCTGAATTTGCTAGTATTGAGACACTCAAAGCCAATTATATTACTGCAGAGAATATACGAGCTAATTATTTACAGACAAATAATTTGAAAGCGAATATAGCGAATATAAACCTGCTTACTGCTACAGAATTTTCAAGCAAGAATGCATTTATAGATTCATTGAATACTATGACCCATACATCTATTACCGGAGTCTTCGGTACACAGTTTGTGGAAAATCTTGCGGCAAATAAGGCTATTGTAACCGATTTATTTGGAACAAACTTTACACTCGCTGCAGATGGAAATAAGACTGCTGTAATGAACGGTTCTGCGCTTCAGTTCAAAGATGGAGATAATGTTTATATTCAGCTTGGAACTGATGCTACGGGCGATGCTTCTTTCTTCATCAAGAGCAAGAAAGGCGCAGTTATCATCAACGGAGATGGTATTACAAAAGATGCTATCGCGGATGGGCTTATCGTTAATAATATGATTAAGAAGAAAGACACAACCTATACTGGCATTGAGGGTGATAGACTAAACATTGATTCTGTTATCTCAAGTATAAATGGTGGTACCCAGACAATAAATGTTTCGAGACTCTATTATGATGAGGGAAAGCAATCCCTTAATACTCTTCTCGGTACAATGCAAAAAAGTACCACAGACTTATCTGACAAGGTAGCGCAGAATGAAACTTTTCAAGCTCGTATAGAGACTTCAAACGGAAAGGTTCTCGCTACTTCAAACTCTACAACTTTAACCTGTATCTTACAAAATGGCAAGGAAGTTATAGATATAAACGGCTCTCAGTATAAGTATTCTTGGCATAGAAAAACAGCTTCGGGCGGAAGAATAGACCTATCTTTCAACAAATCCGCAAAGTCGATCACTGTATCATATAACGATATTGCAGAGGACTATATCTATTACTGCGATGTTGAAGATACATACTTTATCTTGGACGCAAGCGGTAATCAGCTCACTGACGCTTCCGGAAACGCTTTGACAGCCTACTTCCCTATCATCACTGCAGAAGTCACTATCGCAAAAAATATCACAGAGATTCTTCAAACTGAATATTATACTCGCGAAGAGACTAAAAGCAGCGTAACAACGATACTGGCCAAGACAAGCATTGAATCGTTTAACGGTGTTGAAACAGGAAGCATTTTGGAAACTGTAAATACTACAAAGCAGACTGTAGATGGATTCCAAAATACAATTAAAAATTCTGGATATAGCAGTACAGGAGATTTCGTTACACAGATTCATGATGTAACGTCAACATATAGTGGATATACCAGCAAGGTTTCAGCTACCGAGGAGAAAGCAGACAAGGCACTTTTAAATGCCAAAGGTTCTGAAAATCTACTCAGGAATTCTGACACACTCGATTTTTCAGGCTATGATTTTGGAAATTATCTCATGGATGCAAGTAGCGCTTTCCTCACTGATGCATCGGGAAATATCCTTATGGGATAAAACTCTAATTTTGTATCGAATCTAGCTCCCGGGCAGACTTTAAGAATTTATACCCCAAATGGGTATTTAACAACAATCAATAGAAACTTATTAACAAGCCGACCATTGTGTCGGCTATTTTAAATTGGTAAACGAAAGGATTAATTTGATATGGCAACACAAACTGGAAAACCTATTACGGGCGTCACGGCTATAACGTCGATGGCGACAACTGATAAATTATTTGTAAATAACGGCGGAGACATTAAGCAGATAGAGCTTGATAAAGCCGTGAACTGCTCGGCAAGTTTCAATAATATAAAAAATGTGTTGGACTACAATAATGCCGGAATACATAACGCAATCTATCGAGGCAAGAACTTAGGTACATCTTTTACAGCGGCTCAGTCAGCAGCAATAAGAAATGGTACATTTACAGACATATTTGTTGGCGATTACTGGGTAATCAATGGTACTACATATTATGTAGCAGACTGTGACTATATGCTTAGGTGTGGAGATACTGACCTAACCACTCACCACGCATTAATTATCCCTGCTGGAACTTTATATAACGCTGTAATGAATGATTCAAATACAACTACAGGCGCATATGTTGGTTCGAAAATGTATGCATCAGGACTTGATGCAGCTCTTGCAAAATTCAAGAAGGACTTCGGGGAAGCTCATATTCTTGGATATAAGAACCTGCTCGCCAATGCTACCGCTAATGGTATGCCTAGCAATTGGGCTTGGTACACAAGATATTGTGACTTAATGAATGAGGAAATGGCATACGGCTGTAGAGCATGGTCTCAGACAAGCCAGAATGGTTATGACACTGGATGCCAAAAATCGCAATTATCACTCTTTAAGCATAGGCATGACCTTATACATGTTAGAAGTGGGTGGTATTGGTTACGATCCGTGCGGTCGGCTTCCGACTTCTGCAGTGTCGCTAACGGTGGCGATGCGGACGGCAATGGGGCTTCTTACTCCCGCGGTGTGCGCCCCTTCTTCTTAATTTACTAACCAGTAAATCACCAAATCTTGGCTCTTTAATCTCGCCACCTCGTGTGGCGAATTAAGAGCCTTTATTTAAAGGACAAATACAAACAGGAATGAAGGGAGAAATAATTGTATGAGCGGAGTGCTCGCTAAAGATAGAAAAGTAAATAAGGATTTTGAAACTATTATACATGCGCAAGAAATGAGGTTATCAATGACTTCTCTCCTATTTAGGGATTTCGGCACGCATAATAAGAAAGATGTGATACGACAAAAATATAAGGTGCATATGTATGAAGATTCCCCGGAAGAAGAATACAGATGGTTACTCGACGAAGAAAGAGAAAAGATATCTGTATTGCTCGGGCGACTATGTAGCCATTTAACAGGTGCTAATTCTATATTCCCCACGAATCGTTCAGAGCTTCAAATGAGACGTTCTCTTCAAGACGAAGCGATATGTAATTGCTTTCAGATAAAAGCTGAACTGCAATACATTGTTACGGTATTTAACGTAAATGTAGATAAATTTATTCCCTATTCCGATAGGCTTGATTACGAAATAGCTTTGATTAAAGGATGGAGACAATCCAATAAGAAATTCATGCCTACGATTCGTAAAAATGAGGAAAATAAGAAACGAGAAGAATTAAAACTTGATGAGCAATTACAGAACGAACTCAAGGAAGAAATACTCCAAAAACTATTAGAAGAGTTAAATAAGGATAACGAATAGGATTACTAAATATACACCAAAAAATTTTATATATAAATAAAAGATACGAAAGGATAACTTATAGGGCAGAACTTGTATCCGTGCAGTCGGCTTCCGACTTCTGCAATGTCAATAACAATGGCAATGCGAACAACAATGGGGCTTCTAACTCCAACGGTGTGCGCCCCTATTTTCATTTACATTATAGAAGAACCATATATTTTGGGCGTGTAAATTGAGAAGGAAGTTCTGTCCTTGCTGAAAAGCTAAATTAGTAAGGCGAGGTTGATGCTTTGTGGTTACGACTACATAGCTATTACAGCGAGGCCTGAATCAATAAAAATATGAAGGATTATGAAAGTATCGTCACAAGTGGTGACGCATTATATCAGGCTTATCTTGATTCGTGTAAAGCGAGTAGGTGGAAAGCCGAAACTATGCAGTGTAGTATGAATTTTCTGTCAGTGATTTCTAAAAAGCAAAAAGAGTTACGAAATCGTACATATAAAACGGAAAGGCAAAGAGAATTTATAGCCAACGAAAGGGGCAAAGAAAGAGCTATTACTAGCACAAGAATCGAGGACAGAATTGTAAGACATTCGATATGTGATAATGTGCTTGTGCCGGAGCTTACACCTAAACTAATATATGATAACGGAGCTTCAGTGCGAGATAAGGGAGTGGATTTTACGCGAAAAGAGTTCGAGAAGCATCTGCATATGCTATTTAACGAGAATAAATGCAACGATGGTTGGATTTTATTCGGAGATTTCTCGAAGTATTACGACAATATCCCTCATGACCAGCTTATCTCTGATGTCGGAAACGTAATTTCTGATGAATTTAGCATGTGGCTATATTCTGTCATCGTAGATGCGAGTAAAGTGGATGTCTCGGGACTTACCGATGAAGAAGTTCAGGGGCTTATGAATGGTGTCTTCAATTCAATTGACTATAGAAAGGCAGATTTCGAGCGCAAAGGAGAAAAGTATATTGCTAAATCTCTTGATATCGGTGATCAGGCAAGTCAGATAAGCGGTGTATTCTATCCTACTCCTATTGATAATTATGTCAAAATTGTGAGACAGCACAAAATGTACGACCGTTATATGGATGATTTCGCGATTATGCATAAGGATAAAGAGTATCTCCTTGAGACACTTGAGGGAATATATAAAATCGCTGATTCTAAAGGAATACACATAAATAAAAAGAAAACTTATATTGTCAAGGCATCATCTGTGTATACCTTTCTTCAAATGAAATACTCATTGGGTAAGACAGGACATGTTACAAGGAAGATGCAGAACAAAAAGATAACAAAGCAATGTAATAAGCTTAAAGCATTGCAAAAGAAATTTCTCGCAGGCGAGATTACATACAAAGATGTGGAACAAAATTATAAATCATGGTTCAAGAGCCATATAAAATATCTTACAAAGAAGCAACGTAGAAAACTTAATAATGTATATAATGATTTATTTATAAAAAATTTTGCAGGAGGTACAAATTATGAATATAACATTGAAACTGCTAAACGGCGAGACAATAGAAAATCTTGAGGTCAATGGAAATTGTTTGATATCGGAAGTAGATATACCTGATGAAAAGTTGACAGACGTTCTGTTGTCTAAAATAACAGTAAATGATGTCATTTATGAGAACATCACACTTGTATCAAAATGGATTGATGATGGCAAATACTGGCTTGCATTACGTCAGAAGACAGATATGGAAATCAAAGAAGCTGAAATCAATTCAAAATTGGAGTATATTGCAATGATGTCAAATGTAGATATGGAGGCATAAACTATGGCTAAAACAAAACATTCAAAAAATTATGAAAAAGTCAGAACTGCTTATCTGACTGGATTATGGTGCAAAACATGGTTCGATAATTCCGTCGGCAAGTGGCTCACACAGGAAGAACACGACGAGATAGAAAAAGAAAAAGAGAATTTGGTTCCTAAGGGCTAGTTTTTACTAGCTCTTTTATAATGCATAAATTTATGAAAGGAGTATTCAATATGAACATCTTATCAAACACATCAATCAATGATATTAAAAAATTCATTACCGCTATAACAGCACTGCTCTCTTCTTTGCTTGGCGTATTGTATGTCCCGGTACTGCTGATGATTGCATGTAATATCATTGATTACATTACTGGCCTTATGGCCGCAAAAAATAGACCGGGCGGAGGTATAAGCTCTTATCGGAGTATTAAAGGTATTCAAAAGAAGATTTGCATGTGGTTGCTTGTTGTCGTAGGCGCGATTTTAGACCAGTTGCTTAAATATGCTGCTACTACTGCAGGAATCAATTTGCCAATAACTTTTCTTGTAGCCTGCATAGTAGCCATCTGGATTATATGTAATGAGGTGATTTCTATACTCGAAAATATTGTAGACATCGGAGTAGATATACCTTCATTCTTAATGCCGATTGTAAAGCATATTAAGAGCCAGACTGAACAGATTGGTAACTCAGCGACAGATAAAGGTAACGATGAAGAAAACTAAATAACTTATTAAAACACGAGGAGGCGATAAGCCTCCTCTTTTATATTTAACGGAGGAAACGATAGATATGGGAAGAATAATTTCAAATGGGTTAATAACAGAAAGTATTCATGGACTCAATATTAATACATCATTGTTATGCAACTCAAGTAACTATAACAGTGCTTCAAGCAGACAGATTGATTATCTGATTATACACTATACTGGTAATCAGAAAGATTCAGCCAAAGCAAACTGCAATTACTTTCACACTGGAAGCAGAAAGGCTAGCGCTCATCTATTCGTAGATGAAAATTCTATATGGCAGTCTGTTAGATTAAAGGATACTGCATGGTCTATAGGATGCAAGCAAGGATATAAAACAAATGCTCGCAATGCTAATTCTATAAGCGTAGAAATGTGTACTTCAGGTAATTATATTGTTTCAGAGGCAACGCAGCTTAACGCAGCCTATGTCATGGCTTACTTATGTAAACTCGTTGGAATATCTGCTGATCAGGTGGATAATTGTGTCTTAAGACATTATGACGCGGTAAAGTCAAATAAATCTTGTCCCGCACAGTTTATATCAGACCCGGGACAATTTGCCCGTTTTAAGACATGGATAAAGAACATCTTAAATACAGGCTCTCATATGCCTGCATCATCTCCTGCTTCAACTGCGTCACCTGTGCTCTATAGAGTGCGTAAATCATGGGCGGATGCAAAGTCTCAGATTGGTGCATATAATCATCTTGAGTACGCAAAAGAGGCATGTAAAGAAGGTTATTCAGTATATGATAATAATGGTAACGCCGTATATTCAAATGGACATGCCGCTACTCCTGCTCCACAGCCTGCGCCAACCCCTAAGCCTACGCAGACGACATATCCGCGTAAGCAGTTTGTAAGGGATATACAGCGTGCAATCGGAGCAAAAGTTGATGGTATCCCGGGGCGCGAGACAATAAGCAAGACACCGACTCTCTCTAAGAGTGTGAACAGAACGCATCCTGCTGTAATATATGTGCAAAGATACCTTAACTCTATTGGATATAATTGTGGAGATGCCGATGGTATCACAGGCAAGAAGTTTGATGCTGCGGTTAAGAAATATCAGACATGGATGCATCATCCGGACGGTGAGATTACGGCCGGAGGCAAAACATGGAAGCATTTGCTTGGAATGCTGTAATATATATAATGGGTACTTAGCTTAGATAATGGGCGGTACCCATTTTTTTAGCGCATAGTAGTATAAAATCTAAGTTTTATATTCAAAAACCCTATTGACTATCAATGAGTTATGGCTCTAAATATTCATCAACCTTTCAATACGAGCCTATCTTTTTATCAAAGGTCGGAGATATGTATCTGTAAGAGGTTTTGGGTAAAAAAAATAGGACAGACCAGCTTTTATACTGACTGTCCTATTATAATGAATGTGTGTAAATTGATACTGCAACCTTAGTAATCTTGCGTCAACTTCTCCGAAGGGAGTTGCTTAAAATCTTACGCAATTTTGTACTCAACTTTTACGCAAATCATGGTGATAAGCTATGCTATTTTATGATATTTTACGATAGTTTTATTACAGTACGCAATAGACGATAAATTGCTATAAATACTTGATTATCAAGCATTTATGAGCATTTTGATAAATGTCTCGAAACAAGACTTACATTCTCATCTGGGCAGCAACCTCAGCAGCAAAATCTTCCTGCTTCTTCTCCATACCCTCACCTACCTCGAAACGAACCATCTCGGTGATTGTAAGATCCTTAGAAACTGACTCAAGATATTTTGCAACTGACTGCTTTCCATCCTCTGCCTTAACATATGTCTGGTCAAGGAGACAAATCTCTTTTAACTGCTTAGATACACGACCCTCAACTAAACCATTGAACATCTTCTCAGCTACGATAGACTCCTTGTCTGCCATTGCAAGCTCACCAAGCTTTGCCTTAGCAGCATCTGATAAGAAGTTCCATACATAGTTCATGTTGTTCTTGTGCTCGTTGAAGTTGTTGATATCATCATCGCTCCAAAGCTTCTCATTAATAGCTTTGTCAATTAACTTATTAAGAATAGGCTTTGGAAGTGTTGTAGCATCATTTAATGCACTGTCAACAGTGATCTCTCTAAGCTTTGCAAGCTCTTCATCAGAGATATCGTTTCTGCTGATGTACTGTGGGTTCATAGCTGCAACCTGCATAGCAATATTTGTGATTGCTTCTTTAGCTGCATCGTCTGTTGCACCATTTGCTGCAATGATAACACCGATTCTTCCACCACCATGGATATAAGAAGTAACAACATCACCTGTAACCTTTGCAAATCTACGAACAGATAACTTCTCTCCGATTGTAGCTGTCTTCTCTACAAGAAGCTCGCTAAGTCCGTTTGTAGCAAGAAGAGCGTCGATATCCTCTCCATTTGCACCACCATTTAAGCCAGAAGCAAGTGCTGTATCTGCTACAGTCTGAACAAACTCCTGGAATGTCTCGTTCTTTGCAACGAAATCTGTCTCAGAGTTAACCTCTGCTACAACTGCAACGTTTCCGTTTACAGCAACACGTGCGATTCCCTCAGCGGCAATTCTGCTCTGCTTCTTTTCCATCTTAGCTGCACCGCTTTTTCTTAATACCTCAACAGCGGCATCCATATCACCGTTTGTCTCAGTTAAAGCCTTTTTGCAGTCCATCATACCTGCGCCTGTCATTTCACGCAGTTCTTTTACCATACCTGCTGTAATAGCCATTTGATTATCCTCCGATATTAATCTGTTTTATTCCTCAACTGTCTCGTCAGAAGCTTCCTCAGCAGTAACCTCTTCCTCAGCTCCCTGCTTTGCCTCGATAACAGCGTCTGCCATCTTAGATACGATTAATTTGACAGCTCTGATAGCATCATCGTTTCCTGGGATAACATAATCTAACTCGTCAGGATCACAGTTTGTATCAGCAATACCTATAAGAGTGATTCCAAGTGCCTGAGCCTCTTTGATACAGATACGCTCCTTCTTAGGATCTACTACAAATATTGCATCAGGAATTCTCTTCATATCCTTGATTCCACCAAGGTTCTTCTCGAGCTTCTCCCACTCCTTCTTGAGTGCGATAACTTCCTTCTTAGGAAGAACATCGAATGTGCCATCCTCTGACATTGTCTCGATAGCTTTAAGTCTTGCAATACGGCTCTCGATTGTGCGGAAGTTTGTAAGCATTCCACCTAACCATCTCTCGTTTACATAGTACATACCGCAACGCTCTGCCTCAGTCTTGATTGCATCCTGAGCCTGCTTCTTTGTACCTACGAAAAGGATTGTACCACCCTGAGCAGCGATATCAGATACGGCATCATATGCCTCATCAACCTTTCCTACAGACTTCTGTAAGTCGATGATGTAGATACCATTACGCTCTGTGTAGATGTAAGGAGCCATTTTAGGGTTCCATCTTCTTGTCTGATGTCCAAAATGAACACCTGCCTCGAGTAACTGTTTCATTGAAATTACGCTCATTTTATTTACCTCCGTTTGGTTATTAATCTTCCGTGTGTTTCCAATTAGATCAGCCACCGGTAAGCGTTATCCGGCACCGGCGATCATCCGCACACGTGCTTTATAGTATTTAAGCCTTTGGAATTATAACATACCAAAGGCTTATATGCAAGTAAAAAAATTTATTTTTGTGTCAGAATAGTGATTATATCATCATACGATGCTCCCTGTGGGATAACGTGTTCACCATCTGCTATAAAATGATCAGCACCCTTTTGTCCCATATATATACGAAATTGTTCAGCATCATCCACCAGATTGAGAGCTTTAAGCTTTTCTGCAATGGTGCGACATGTATCCTGACTTGTTACTGAAATTGTGTATGTTGTAACAGCATCCTGTGGCTCTACAGTCTCCTGCTTTGCATCCGCTGCCGGCTGCGTTGCTTCCTGCTGTGTATCTTCCTGTGCTGTTTGGCTGTCCTGCATCTGACTATCCTGTTCAGTTTCGGCTTTTTGGGAAGAAGCATCTGAGTTTGTAGCAGAGGAGTCAGTTTTTTCACTATTATATTCGTCTGCGACTGTCCCGGAAATATTCTTTGCTTCAACCATACCGAGTGTTTTGGCTTTTTCTATTATTTCTGTATCAGACATGGACTGCTTATTGTCGTGAAAACCAATCATCATAATAATTACCGCAAAAATAATGCCTAATCCAAGTCCACGCAAATAGTATTTTAATCTCACTTTATTTGCCCTCTTTATATAAATCTATTATAAGCTTTACCTCGCCGGTACCAAGAGACAAAAGCTTTGCTATCTCTACATTGCTCTTGCCCGATTTATAAAGCTTAAGGATTTCATGTGTGTGATTTATTACATCAGCATTTGCGCTACTGCCTGCTGGCGTACCAAAAGCAGCATCTGATGCCTTGACCGATACAGCGGCCGCTGTACCTGTTGCAGCTGTTGCACCTGCCTTTGACGCAGGGGCTGCTGAAGCAGGCTGTGTTTTAATGATACCTGAAATATCTATACCTGTCATCTGCTTCATGTCAGGCTTTGTATCCTGCTGCATTGTGCCAGACTTAGGTTCTGCCGGCTTTTGCACGGCTACAGACGGTTTTTCAGCCCTCTTTGCAGAGTCTGCAGAAAGCGGCTCGAAGGAGCTTCTGAGTCTTGATGATGCTTTATCTATATCGCCTGAAAGCCGTGTAAGCTCATCATGCTTGTCATTTAGCATACTGTATAAAAACATTATTTCATTATGTGCCTTGTTTATCGAATCAAGCACTGTATCAGAATATTCATTTATCGCCATTATTTTGGAATTTGCTTCCTTTTCAAGACTTCGCTTTGTCTCATCCTGCTTTTGTGTTATTTCCTCGTCCAAGGCATCGCTTAAGTCCTTTTTGGCGGCAGTCACTTCTTTTTCAGTTATTATTTTTAGTTCCTCAGCACTCATATCAGCTATTTTATCCAAATCCTTATGTGAAAGCTTGTCATTTACCATAAAGCTTCCTATAAGGAAAACAACACCTATGATGATGAGAGTTATTTCTAATGTTGTCATATAAACCTCTGCCCTCTTATGCGTTTGTAAGTATATTCATATAAGGGCCCATGACCTTACGCATTTTAATCAGTCCCTTTGTGTGAAGCTGTGATACTCTTGATTCTGAAACCTCTAGGATATTGCTTATTTCTTTAAGGGTAAGATCCTCATAATAATATAATTCGATAACCCTGCGCTCCTTCTCGGTCAGATTGTCAAGCGACTTAACAAGCATTGTTTTCAGCTCTTCCTGTGTAACAATCTCCTCCGGCTGTGCATAATGTGAATTATGTGCAGCATCCATGACAGGCTCAGGTCCTGACTCATCAAATTCATCGAGAGATACAACATTTGTTACTTTAAGCTGCGACTGCCAGCTGCAAAGCTCATCCTCCGAGATAGAAAGCTCCTTTGCGAGGTCTGCGTCATTTGCTGTTTTGCCGGTACGAAGTTCAATGTTCTTTATTGCCTCGTCTATTTTCCTTTGCCTTTGTCTGACTGTTCTTGGAATCCAGTCCATTTTCCTGATCTGATCAAGTATGGCTCCACGGATTCTAAGGCTTGCATATGTCTCAAACTTGACATTTTTTTCAAGATTAAACTTGTCTATGGCATCAATGAGGCCAAATATCCCATAGCTTACCAGGTCATCATATTCCACATTATGCCCAAGATACATGCTGAGGCGTCCTGCCACAAGCCTGACCAGCTGTGCATATTCTATTATGAGCTGTTCCCGTAGCTTGGGAGTGGGATTCTTTTGATATTCCTCCCACAGCTTTTCCTTTTCTATAGCTTTCATTATGCCCCCTGTTTACCAGTATATTATTCTGCAGCTAGCTAATTGGCTTATCATTGTCATCATCATTATCAAAGACTTCGGAATCATCAGTCTTTGCTTCGGCCGCTTCAGCTTTCTTTTGCCTGTCTTCCATTGCCTTAAATGCACAGCTTAGGATTACTTTAAGTATCGCTCCGATTATATAGAATACTACAAGCACAGTTAAAAGTCTTGTTGTAAAGCTCATCAGATCAACGCCCTGCCGCAGGGATATAATACTGCATACTAAGCCGGCTAAAAGCATAACAAGAGATGGTAATAGATTATTCTTCATGTTAAATCACCTTTTGCTCTTTTCCGACTGCTTTGATGATATAGTCACCGGTTTCACAGTCAAGTATAACAGTTCTTCCGTAATTAAGACCGGTATCCTGTGCCTTCAGAGGAATTTTCAGCTCTGCAAGCACGTGCCTGGCCATATCGGTATTGCGATCGCCAACATTTCCGATTGTAGAATTGCCTGACATCTCAAACATCTTAGCTCCACCGGCAATCTTTGCAACCATTCGTCTGGGATTCGCGCCATTTTTTATCATTTGATTATAAAGTTCCCTAATTCCCGTATCGCCAAACTTGGCTATATTTGTGTTATTTCTAAGTTTGGTGCTGTCAGGCAGCATATAGTGTACAAGCCCACCGATTTTTGAAGCCGGATCATAAAGGGTGAGCCCTATGCATGAACCAAGCCCAAGTGTGGTCAGAGAATCAGGGGCTTTGGCAACCTTAAGGTCTGCCATTGATACTTTAATAGTACTTGCCATATGGATTCTCCTAAATACTAAAAACTAATTCCTAAAGCCGATAAAATATTATCATATGAATCCGGATCAGGCATAAGGATAAAGTATCCGTTCATCATTATATCATCACCAAACTCCGTCTCTATAAAAAGTGCATTGTCACCATATTGTCCAAACTGAATTGCCGGCACACTTAATATGGAAGCAGCCATATCTACAGCAATATACGGAATGGAAGGTAGTATTTTAAGATTTGTCATAGTTGAAAGCGCTGACAAATATGCGCCTGCTATTATGTTGCCAATCTCCTTCATGGCAGATAAATCCATCTCATCAAATGGCTCGTTATAGTCCTGTGGTCTGCCCATCAGCTTGTTTACCAGAAAGTGTGCTGCTGGAAGCTTCATGAGAAACATCATACTGCCGGAGATATCGTTGGTAACCTCAAGAAATATACCCACTATTGTCTCTTCCTCCGGACATATGGCATCTCCAAGCTTTGTCGCATCCATTAACAGAACTCTTGGAACTTCCATTTTCATGGTAGTGCCAAGCATGCCGGCAATCGCTGTCGTGGCATTGCCGGCACCTATATTTCCGATTTCCTTAAGGACATCCATATACATCGAATTGACATTATCTAAAGAAAATTCACTCATTGTATTCACCCTTTTATTTGTTAAAACTTATATAGTGAGGCTTTTATACCTCACTATACATTGCTGCAAATCAGTTAGCGTCCTTATCTGAGACTATTGAGCCTATTTCAAACAGAGAAATCAGTTCATCTCCGTTTTTACCTATACCGTTTATGAACAGCTCCTTGCCTGTAGATGAAGCATCTATATTAGGCTTATCTATTTCATCAACCACAAGTGTGACAACTTCACAAACTTCATCGACGATAAGACCTATCTCACCCTTTTCTTCAAGCTTTAGGATAATTATTCTGGTTGATGATGTATATACATCATCGTCCAGTCCCATTTTTATGCGGGCACTCATTACCGGAACGATATCACCACGCAGATTTATGATACCCTTAAAGTACTTCTGCGCCTTTGGCACTCTTGTAATCTTCTGCATTCTGACGATATTATCAACATAGCCAATATCAATTCCAAATTTTTCTTCGCCTATTTTGACTGAAATATATTGCTTTGTTTCTTTTTCCTGTATATCAAATTCATTTTCTGGCATGTACTTCCCCTCCATTACATAAGTGTATTTACATCAAGTATCAAAGCTACATCACCATCTCCAAGTATTGTCGCTCCGCTGATAAGCTTGTTGCCGTTTATGTATTTTCCTAAAGACTTGATTACAATCTCCTGCTGTCCAATGAGATTGTCAACCACAAGACCTGCCTGCTGATCTCCCTTTTGGACAATCACTACAGTAAGATGATCCGGCTCCTGCTCCTTTGGCTCAATGTCCAGCATCTTATCGAGGCGGATGATTGGAATAACGCTTCCACGCAGGTGAATAACTTCCTTAGCCTGTACATATTTGATATCCTTCACAGGAATATCCTCTATATTTGAGATAGAGCCGAGCGCAATGGCATATATTTCATCACGGATCTCTACCATGAGAGCCTGAATGATTGCAAGAGTAAGAGGAAGACGTACAGTAAATGTAGTACCCTTACCAAGCTCGGTTGAAACCGATACATCACCACCCAGCTGTTCAATGCCGGATTTAACAACATCAAGACCAACTCCTCGTCCGGAGATATCGGTAATCTGTTTTGCCATTGAAAAGCTTGGCATAAAAAGAAAGTTGATGATATCCTTCTGAGATAGATTTTCAGCCTGTTCAGCTGTGACTATGCCACGCTCGATAGCCTTGTTCTTTACGGCTTCGGTATCGATTCCGTTTCCATCATCTCCGACCTTTATGACAACATTGTTGCCCTCCTGGTATGCATTTAAGAAAATAGTACCTACCTCTGGCTTTCCACGCTCAAGTCTGACCTCATTGCTTTCAAGTCCATGATCAGCACTGTTTCTAAGCAGATGCTGCAGAGGATCTCCAATCTGATCCACAACTGTACGGTCCAGCTCGGTATCTTCACCGGTTATGACAAGATTCATCTTCTTATTCAGAGTACGAGACAGATCTCTTATCATTCTAGGATATTTCTGTGTAACACTTTCAATAGGAACCATTCGTACTTTCATGACAGACTCATGGAGATTGGTCGTAATTCTTTCCAGATATTCAATCTGTTCATGGAATGACTGGTTATTATTGTTTTCTCCATCAGATGAGCTCATGGCTACAAGAGAGTTCTTTGCAATAATAAGCTCAGACACCTGATTCATAAGCATATCAAGCTTTTCGATATCTACTCTGACTGTTCGGCTTGTAGTAGCTTTTTTATGAGAAACAGCCTGCTTTTGAGAGTTATTTGCAGTTTTTGGCTTTGAAGATTCTGTCTTTGCAGCAGGAGTCTTTTCCTCTTTTTCTTCCTTATCTGCCTTTTTTGTCTCTTCAGGAGCCTGTGCTGTCTGCTCTGCTTCACCCTCCAGGTGAAACTCGGTGATTTCTTTTCCCTCAACCTTATCAATCTCAGATACGTTGGAAGCTGCATGCTCCAATTTATCAAAGCCCTCGCCTGATGCAACATAAAAGCTGAATGACAAATCAAACTTCTCATCCTCAATATCCTGTGAGCTTGGTCTGTAAACCAGAATCTGTCCCAGCTCCTCAACTGCCTTGAAAACAAGGAAAGCCCTTGCTGCCTTGAGCAGACAGTCGCTTGCTACGGTAACTGTCATGCCGTATATTTTAAGGCCTGCTGAAATTGCCTCGTCAATTAAATTTTTCTCGTTGTTTGTCAGTTCGATTGTATCAAGTGCACTGGCAGATGTATCTGATGAATCCTTTGCTTCAGCTTCAGCAGCCTTTTCTTGAGGCTCAGCCTGTTTGCTTACAGTCTGTCCGTTTGCTTTTGCAATAAAATCGTTGAGTTCCTTTATGATAACCTCATTATCATCAGTACCCTCATCAGATGTGGATTTAATATTCTCAACATAGCTGTCTATAGCGTCAAGGCACTTAAAGAGCAGATCAATCATTGAGCTGTCAACTTTAATTTTATCGCTTCTGACCTCCTGAAATACATTTTCCATATCATGTGTAAGGTGCTGCATGCGCTTAAAGCCCATTGTACCTGCCATACCCTTTAAGGAGTGGGCAGCACGGAAAATCTCATTTATAGTGTCTTTGTTTTCCGGCTCCTGCTCAAGAGTCATGATACAGTCAGACAATGTCTGAATATGCTCCGAACTTTCATCAATAAAAATATCTAGATACTGGCTAACATCCATTTTATTTTACCCCCACATTTTTTGTGATTGCTTTGGCAACATCTGATAGTGTAACGACTTCATCAACCACACCTGCCTCATAGATGGCTCTTGGCATGCCATACACAACACTTGATTTCTCGTCCTGTGCAATGACATAGATAGGCTTTGATTTGCCAAGTGAAAGAATGCCATTCGTGCCGTCTGCCCCCATACCTGTGAGTACCACACATACAACCTCATCATAATTAGAGGATGTCAGTGAATCAAACATGATATTGGCACAAGGCTTGAGTCCGCCGATAGGTGGCATATCATTAAATGATATAACATGTGAAGCACCTGATTTCTTTATAGCTATATGTGTACCGCCCGGAGCTATATACACTACTCCGTTTTTAATCACCTCACCGTTTGAAGCCTCCTTCACCTGAACCTGACTTAGCTCATTAAGGCGCTCAGCCATACTCTTTGTAAAGCCGGCAGGCATATGCTGTACTAAGACAACCGGTGCCAAAAGTTCAGCCGGAAGAAACGGTATTACACTTTGCAGTGCCTTTGGACCACCTGTAGATGATGCAATTGCTACTATTTTATTACTGCCGGCTGCCTTGTGTTTGTTTACAATAGCACCGGCTTTCTTCTCAACAACTGTGAGATTGCGTGAAGCACTATGAGCAGGTGTGATTCTAACGGCTGCATACACAACCCTGAGCAGAGTTTCCTTAAACTGGTTTCCCTTTGCCTCTATGATATTGTTTGGTTTTGTAACGAAATCAAAGGCACCAAGCTCTAAAGATTTGATAGCTTCATCTGCTCCCTCGATGGTTAGAGTGCTTACCACCACAACAGGTGTTTTTATGCTCTCCTTCTGCAGATGTGAAAGCACCTCAAGACCATTCATCCTCGGCATATTTATATCAAGAATAACAGCATCGTACTTTTGTGTACGGAGCTTTTCAAGTGCTTCCATTCCATCCTTACATGTATCAGTTGCCTGTAATTTATTGTCTGAATTGATTATATCACATTCAACCCTTCTCAGTAGTGCAGAATCATCAACTATTAAAATGTTAGACTTCATATTATTACTCCATTTCTCTTCGTCTTATGCGTCTTTCTTCTTCAAACACAAATCTGACTATTTTCTCCCGTTCTGTCATGCGGTCGAAAATAAACTTTGAACGTGCAAAATATCTGTCTGCATAGTCCAAAGACTGAGTACAGTTTATTACCTTACAAACTATATTGAATTGTTGTGTACACTCCTCAAGTGCTAAAGAAAACTGAGCCATAAAATATGTACCTTCTTCAAGAGGTGTGCTTAGAGAAAATCTGATGCCTCCTCCACTTATATCAAGGATAACCGATTTGACAGTATTCATATTTTTGCTGTTGATTGCATGATTCTTATACATCTTTTTGCAAAACTCAAGCTCACTCTCAGCTTTATCATCGTATCTGACTTCATAAAAATCCATGTCTATAGTACATGGAAGTCTGAAAAACTGACGTCTTTGTATCTTTTCCAGATTATTTATAAGCTCTATAGCAAGAAAATACATATTTTCTTTACGATAACGCTGTCTGACTATAGCAGAGCTTTTTAGTATAGTTTTGTTTTGTGTGTATATTATAAAGTCAAATTGCGTGCCAAGCTGAAATAAAACCACTCTGCCACTGTCAACAGGCATAGTTATTTCCCACATGCTGTCTGTTAGCTTGTCAGAAAAGCTGCTCTTATATGATGTGCTGTTATCGGATAAACCGGATGCAAAGATATCAATTTTGTCACCCGGAAAAATCAAACTTGTATGTTCCATATGTCTTCCTCTTAAATTAACTATTGCTTTCTGTTAAAAAAGTTTGAAAAAATATGTGAGATTGTTCTTTTCTCATCCAAAGCAGCAGATTCATTATCCAAAAGTCTTTTTGCAATTTCTTCAAATGACCGTGCAGCCTTTGAGGTTGGATCATAAATTGAAAGTATCTTCTGCTGCCTGACAGCCTTTTCAACCATTGCATCAGACGGCACATATCCCAGATACTCAAGACTTCCGTTTAAGAACTGCATAACAACGGAATTAATCTTGTTGAACACTATACTGCCATCCTCTTTTGACGCAGCCCTGTTGGATATAACGCGTATGCATACTTTTGACGGGTCGAAATCAGGTCTCTTATACAGCGCTTTAAGCAATGAATATGAATCGGTGATTGAGGTAGGCTCCGGGGTTGTAACCAGCACAATTTCGTTGCTGGCCGCAACAAATTCCATGACCTGTTCAGACACCCCTGCACCGGTATCAATTATGATAAAATCATACATACTGTTCAACTCATTTATTGCAGAGACAATGAAATGAATCTGTTTGTGGTTTAGATTATTAAGCCCTACAACACTTGAGCCGGCTGAAATAAAATCAATGCCCAAAGGTCCGTTTGAGATGATGCTCTTTATAGTCTGGTTTTCATATATTACATCAGCAAGAGTATACTTAGGAATAACACCAAACATCACTTCTACATTGGCAAGACCGAAATCAGCATCAAAAATAATTACTCTTTTTCCGAGTCTGCTGAGCCAAACTGCCAGATTGACAGAGGTATTGGATTTGCCCACACCACCCTTGCCGCTTGTAATGGTAATAACACGGGCCGGTTCTATATAATTTTGATTACGCTGCTTAATAACATTTCTAAGCTGCTGTGCCTGATCCATTATTGTCTGCCTCCGAGTAATTGTTTGACAATCTTTTGTGTATCAAATACCTCTATATCATCCGGAACGTTTTGTCCATTCGTGACATATGATATACCGGCATCCGAGTATAGCTTTATATTTAACAGATTGCCATATGATGAGGTTTCATCAAGCTTTGTAAATATCAGTTTGTAATCGGCAATATCCTTATAGGAATCAATTATAGATATAAGATCCCTGTACTTGGTTGTAGCACTTAAGACGAGATATACCGACTTCTCATATTCAGGTGATAGACCTGCAAGAAGTGCTCTCATATCATTCCGCTGTGTCTCGTTCTTGTGTGAAAAGCCCGCTGTATCAACAAAAATCACATCTGCCTGCTCATATTCAGCCACCGCACTATTTAACTCTGTGGCAGTATAAATGACAGACAAAGGTGTATCCAGAATATTTGCAAATGTACGTAACTGGTCTGTTGCAGCTATTCTGTATGTATCAGCAGTGATAAATGCGATATTTTTATTATAATTAACCTTGAATTTTGAAGCAATTTTAGCAATTGTAGTTGTCTTGCCAACGCCTGTCGGTCCGACAAAGAAAACAACTCTTGGTTTTTTGCCGTTTACCTTTATAGTTTCAGGCTGACCAAATCTTAAAATGAGTTTCTGGTATACATTTGATAAAATCACATCGAGACTGTTACCGGGACGTAGGAATTTCTCGATTTCATCAAGAATTTGGTTGATATATTTCTCATCCACCTCATTATCCAGCAGTGTCTTGTATAAAATGCGGACAAATTTAAGCTCCTGTGCACTTTGAGGCTTTGAAGGCTCCTTATTTTGAGGTTTATCAAATGTGCTTTCCATCATTTTGGCAATGGAATCAAGCTCCTTGATTTCCTGTTCAATATCGCTGGTCTGTTCAGCCACCTTTGGGGCTGCCGGTGCAGGTGTAGGTTTTAAGGTCTCAGGTGCAGATCTTTGGGCGAATGAAGGCATCTTTATTTCTTCATCTGCCTTGTAATCAATTTTACCCGGGAGTGTAGTCCTTGCAAGCTGCGAGGCCGTTATTGTCTGTGTCTGTTTTTTTTCATCCATAGCCGCAGTCACCTCATATGTTGAGCTTTTGAATATACCAAATAATCCCTTTGGCTTAATCTCCTTGATATTCATAATCACAGCATTTGGACCAAAGGCCTGCTTTGCACATTCAATTGCTTCTTCTTTTGTTTTTCCAGTGAATTTGTTAATAGTCATTTATGCAGTCACCATTCCTACCGACTGAAGCTCAACATTTGATTCAACCTCATTGTAGGATAACACAATAAGATCCTTGAAATAATCCTCAGTCATTTTCTTAAAGTACATTCTAACAATTGGAGATGTAATAATAATAGCACTCTTTCCCAAACTTTCCAACTTACCAATTTCTGTTTCAACAGATTTGATAATAGCCTTTATCCTGTCAGGATCAAGAGAAAGGTAAGAGCCCTGCTCTGTCTGCTTAACAGATGACATAATTTCCTGCTCCACCGCAGGGTCAAGTGTGATGACACTTGTGGTCTCATTTGCAGGAAAATACTTACTTGATATAGCTCTCTTTAAGCCCTGGCGCACGTATTCCGTAAGTACATCTGTATCCCTGGTGGTCTGTGCGTGATCGGCAAGCGTCTCAAAAATTGTAAGCAGATCCCTAATAGAAATTCCCTCGCTCAAAAGATTCTGAAGCACCTTCTGAATCTCACCAAGACCAAGCAGCTTTGGTATGAGTTCGTCCACAATGACAGGGTTTGATTCCTTGAGATTGTTGACCAGATTCTGTACATCCTGTCTGGTGAGAAGCTCTGCAATATGAGATCTGATAACCTCAGTCAGATGAGTAGCTATAATCGATGGCGGATCTACAACTGTATATCCAAGACTCTCAGCACGCTCTCTTTGGCTTTCCGTAATCCATATGGCCGGAAGATGGAATGAAGGCTCAAATGTAGGAATACCTGTTATCTCCTCCTCCACATAGCCCGGATTCATAGCCATGTAGTGATCAAAAAGTATCTCACCTTCTGTTACCTGTATGCCCTTTATCTTGATGATATACTGATTAGGATTAAGCTGTATATTATCCCTTAATCGTATGATAGGTACGACAGTTCCAAGCTCTAAAGCAATCTGTCGCCTTATCATTACAACTCGGTCAAGCAGATCCCCTCCCTGATTTACATCTGCAAGAGGAATGATACCATAGCCAAACTCAAGCTCAATAGGGTCAACCTGCAGCAGTGAAACGACATTTTCGGGTTTTCGTATTTCCTCGGCATCGCTTTCAGCCTGTGCTGTCTCATCCTCTATGCTCTCAATACCGGCTTTTTTATCCAGATTTTTACCTGTTACAAAAAAAGCCACCGCAAGCCCAATAAAGAGCCACCACTCATTGCGAAGAGGTGTGAGTATACCTAAAACCACAAGTACAATTGATACAATATAAAGCACCTTGGCTGTGCCAAAGAGCTGGCCTAAAAGCTCTCCTGAAAAATCATTCTCATTGGAGCCTTTTGTAACAAGAATACCGGTCGAAAGAGATATAAGTAAAGACGGTATCTGTGAAACAAGTCCGTCTCCGATTGTGAGCAGGCCAAACTTCTGTATGGCCTCATTTGCATCAAGTCCCTGGAACATAACACCCATTATGGTGCCTCCAACCAGATTGATAAGTGTAATAATAATACCGGCTGCTGCATCTCCCTTTACGTACTTTGTAGCACCATCCATAGCTCCGTAGAAGCTTGACTCCTTCTGGATTTTATCACGGCGAGCCTTGGCTTCCTTGTCAGTGATGGCTCCTGTGTTTAAGTCGGCATCAATAGCCATCTGTTTGCCGGGCATAGCATCGAGCGTGAATCGTGCAGTTACCTCAGCAACACGCTCAGATCCCTTGTTGATAACAACAAACTGGATGATAATGAGCACTATAAAAACGATTGCACCGATGACTAAATTACCTCCACCGACGAATTGACCAAACACATTTACAACCACACCCGGGTTTCCGGTTGATAAAATAAGCCTGGTAGATGAGACATTAAGTGAAATCCTGAATATAGTCGTAAAAAGTAAGAGTGTCGGGAAAAATGACATATCAAGCACTTCTTTTACAAAAAGCACCTTAAAAAGGATGATGAGTGCTATTGAAAGGTTGAATGCAAGCATAACATCTAACAGGAAGGATGGAATAGGTATGATAAAAAACAAAACAGCACATAACAGATATAATCCAACACCTAAATCTGTCTTTTTTAACATATTCTATTCCTCCTTTCCGTTAAATCACGGACTGCATATATAAAGTCCGTATTTATCTTTTTGTTTTATAATAATAAATTAATCTAATTATTTTCCTTGTAAATCATGGCAAGTATTTCCGCAACTGAACGATAAAGCTCAGGCGGTATCTCAGCTCCAAGATCCACATTGTGAAAGAGCATTCGTGCAAGAGGTTTATTCTCGACTATACGGATATTATTGTCTCTTGCTATTTCCTTTATTTTCTGCGCCACATAATCCTGACCCTTTGCAACCACTACCGGAGCATCATTTTTTTGAGCATCGTACTTTACTGCAACAGCAAAGTGAGTAGGGTTGGTGATGACAACATCAGCCTTTGGCACATCCTGCATCATCCTTCGCTGTGAAGCCTCCTGCATACGCTTACGCTGCTGACCCTTAATGGCCGGATCTCCCTCTGTGTTTTTAAACTCATCCTTGACCTCCTGTTTGGTCATCTTCATATCATCGTTAAACTTGTGTTTATTGTAAGCAAAGTCAGTAATACCGACTATCATATAGACAATACTGATTTTAAGACCGGTATTTATGATGATATCACCAATCAGTACTATTGCCTGTTTGAGCGGAAGCTCATAGAGTATAAATATATCATTCTGATGTGATTTAATAGAGGAATAAGCCACATACATAATGATTCCAACCTTTAGCACAGACTTAAGAAGCTCAAAGATGGAGTCCTTTGACAGTATCCTCTTAAATCCGTTTATGGGATTAAACTTACTAAGCTTTGGAGCCATAGGCTTAGTGGATATTTTAAATCCAACCTGGATGATACTCACGAGTATCGTGATTGCAACTCCGAAAGCAAAAAACGGCAGCACAGTCAGTAAAAACTGAAGTATTACATTATTTAAATAATGCGTGACCGAAACAGATGAAATCTGCTCCTGTGACTCCTTTAAAAAGTCAGGCATTTTTTTATATACAGTAGAAAACAATCCAATCAGATTGCCCCCTACAAAGGATATAAATATCTTTAATACTAAAAACAGCACTATAAGATCAAAGGCAGCTGTAAGCTCCTTGCTTTTTGCTACCTTGCCCTCTTCCCTGGCATCCTTTAACTTCTTTTCAGTTGCCGGCTCTGTTTTCTCGCCGCCCTCGCCATCCTGTGCAAACCATTGCAGATTGTAGCACAACACTGTATGCAATTTGGAAAATTCATCTAAACTGTCAGTACATTCCATCAATTATCGAAACCACCATAGTCTTAATTTCTGTAATAATAAAATTAGCAATGTTCGGAATTAGATATACTATCAAAAATAATACAATAAATCCTGCTATAATTTTTAACTGGATACCTACAGAGAACATATTCATCTGAGGCGCAACCTTTGCCATGATTCCCAGTATACAGTTCATTATCATCATGCACGCAAAGACCGGAAGAAATATCCTGAAGCCTATTACAAACATATCGCCCATATACTTAGTCATGGTAGAGAGCATATTGTCAAATTGAAACTGTGCACCTCCAAGCGGTACAACTGAAAAGGAGTCACAAACTGCCCTTATAAGATATGTGTGCATATCAGATACAAGAAGCAGGACAAGAACTACGTAATAGTAGAAATCACCTGTAACTGTTGTCTCTGAATTCATCGATGGATTGAATTCTGTTGCCATGGACAGACCTATATCCATATCAATCAGATTTCCCGCAAAAATAACAATGGAATTACATATATTGGCCGCAAAACCTATGAGCAGTCCTGTAATTCCTTCTTTTACGACCAGTACAGCAAAACCTACTGCACTGACATAGGAAAGCTGTGGTCTTTCTATGATATTGTACATAAACAAAGCAACAAAGGCTGATAAGCCGGTCTTGACACGTGCCGGAACCGCATTATCTCCAAAAAACGGAGCTATGTACACAAATGATGCAATACGCACCAGAATCAGCAAAAAATATTCAAAATTTGCAATAGAAAAAGAATAATTAATCATATATCATCCTATCCCATGCTTATATAATAACTGAATTTGGACCACAAATCAGTCATAAATCCGGACATAGTGTCGAGCATCCATGAGCCACAGAGCATCATCACAAGAAAAATTGCAATTATTTTTGGCACAAATGTAAGTGTCTGCTCCTGAATTGACGTAACTGTCTGAAATATACTGACTATAAGTCCGACAATCAGCGAAATAAGCAAAAGCGGAGCTGATGTAATGATTGTAGTATAAATTGCCTCTCTGGCAATATCCAAAACAGCTTCCTGGGTAATCATATGTACACCTCCTAGTAAAACGTCTTGACCAGATTACCAATAACCAGATCCCAGCCATCCGCAAGGATAAACAAAAGTACCTTAAACGGCATCGAGATGGTTGTCGGTGGAAGCATCATCATACCCATTGACATTAGCACTGATGAAACAACCATATCTATTACTATAAACGGAATGTATATTAAAAAGCCTAATATAAAGGCTGTTCTAAGCTCACTAAGTATAAAGGCCGGAACAAGTGTTGTAAAAGGTACATCATCATAGTCATCGTACTCATCTCCTGAGATATCCACAAACAGCTTTATGTCCTTAGTCTGTGTCTGCCCATACATAAACTCCCTGAATGGTCCCTCAGCCTCCTTTATAGCCTCCTGCTGGGTGATTTTACCCTCATCAAGGGGCTTTATAGCCTTTTCGTTTACCTGTGAAAAAGTCGGCCACATAATAAAAAGTGTCAAAAACAAAGCCAAACCGACAAGAACCTGATTAGGTGGTGCTGTCTGGGTACCGATAGCTGTTCTGACAAAATGCAGTACGATAATAATTCTTGTAAAAGAAGTCAGCATGATGAGAATAGAAGGTGCTAAAGATAATACTGTAAGCACCAAAAACATCCTGACAGGTGTGGACAGAGAGCCTGACTCATTGTTGTAATATATGTTCAGACCGTTTGTGCTGTCAGAGGTGGCATCGGCTAAATCCTTGTCACCACTGTCAAGACTTTTAACGTCATCCAAATCGTTTGTCACATCATTTGTACTGATATCACCGGATGGTGAGGGGCTCTGACTTGCATTTACACTGTCAGGATAAAATATGCATAATGAAATTGTTACCATAAGGACTGCAATTGCAAAAATAAATGATGCATTGCAATATACAGCCTTGAATTTCTTCATGAATCTATTCATGTCTGCTCCTGTTACTGTACTTTTCTTTCAATTTATCCATAATTGCTGAAAAGGATTCCGGATTCTGCGTCATGCTTTGAGGATCCTTAAATGATAAATCCTTTAATTCCTCCTCCTTAAGCTCGGTGAGATAATTCACATCATCCTTTCCGATTGAAACAACGATATATTTTGTGCCTGCCTCAACAATACTGATCATCTTATTATTTCCGACGCTTATTGTTTCAATAATTCTAAGATTCTTATTAAAGCTTCGCCCCTTCTGGATACCCGCCATCCATCTGGTGGTAAAATATGTCAGGATAAGCACAAAAACAAAAATTATTAAAACTGTGATGAGCTGGACAAAGCTGTCCAGTGATGTTGCTGCTAATATCATTTTAATTCCTCTGCATAGTATTGATTAAATGTCAGCTGAAACTATTTTGTCTTTCCGGTGTTTATCTTTGAATTGACTATCTCAGTGATTCGTACACCAAAGCTTTCCTCAATTACAACAACCTCGCCCTTAGCTACATATTTACCATTTACAAGAATATCTATCGGTTCTCCTGCCAGCTTATTAAGCTCTATGATCTTGCCCGGACCGAAATCGAGTATTTCGGAAATGGATTTTTTGGTGCGTCCAAGCTCAACTGTCACTTCAAGAGGAACATCCATGATTAAATCGATGTTTTCAGGCTGGTAGGCCTGATTTGGCATGGCTCCAAAAGGGGTGAATTGAGCGTTCTGTACATTAACCTGATTGCCTATCATATTTTGTGCCCCCATATTCTGGTTCATCATTCCCTGATTCATCATATTCTGACTATTCATATTCGAATTCATCATATTTTCGTTTATCATGCCCTGACTGTTTGCGGAAGCATTATTCATGCTGCCGGCATCCTGTGGCTGTTGTATAGGCGCAGCCTGTGTGGCGGTGTTTGAACTTTGAGGAACATCCTCTGTCACACTTTGTGTATCAAGCTCCATATTCTGAGATACCCCCTTACACATTTCCTTTACAAATGCCGGTGGGTAAAGCTGCATTATCTCGCTGTCTACTAGATCCCCAATCTCCATACGGAAGGAAATCTTTACAAACTCTTCAGACAGGAAGCTGTCAATTTCACCCTCGTTTAAGGTGTTTTTTAAATCAACAACCTCTGCGATAGGAGGGCTGATATCGATAGTACGATTGAGCATAGACGAAAGAGATGTGGCGGAAGAACCCATCATCTGGTTCATTGCCTCACTGATAGCACTAAGGTGCAGCTCTCCAATCTCACCATTTATATTCGTTCCATCTCCACCCATCATAAGGTCGGTTATAATTTTTACATCCTTTTCTTTGAGTACGAGAATATTGCTTCCATTTAACCCCTGTGTGTATCCGATTTTGATAAACACACACGGTTTTTCATACTCGTCAACAATTTTGTCCCAATTTGAAAAAGAAACAACAGGAGTAGAAATCTCTACTCTTCTATTTACAAGTGAAAACAGCGTGGTTGCAGCTGTTCCCATACTGATATTGGCAATCTCTCCAATCGCATCCTTTTCGGATTCTGTCAATATCTCATCGCTCGAATCCGCCGCATCGTTGTTATTTAACAATGCGTTTATTTCCTCCTGCGATAAAACTCCATCCATGATTTATTGCTCCTCTCTGACTACTGATGTAATTCTTACCGCATATTTATCACCGGAAGAACCAGGTAGTGCAGTAAACTTTTTGATATTTCCTACATAAATGTCCAACTCATCATCCACATTGGTGTCAAGTCTTATTACATCCCCCGGCACAAGCGTAGAAAAATCCTTTACCGATATAAGACTCTTGCCAAGTACCGCTTTGACCGGTATTTGTGATTTTTGAATAAGGCTTTCTATGGCATTTCTATAGTTGGTTTCATCATGATTTTGTATGTTAGAATACCAGTATCTGGTATTCAGCTTATCTATAACAGATTCAAGTGTGATATAAGGCAGACATATATTCATCAATCCCTCAACATCACCAATCTTTATATTCATAGTGATAATAGCTATCACCTCGCTGGGAGATATAATCTGAGCATACTGGGAATTGGTCTCAATTCGCTCTAAATGAGGGCTTATATCAAGTACATTCTGCCACGGCTCATGGAGCAGATTAATGCATATAACTAAAATACGCTCAATAATCAAAAGCTCAATCTCTGAAAATTCTCTCGTCTTATCGAGAGAATCTCCCCTTCCGCCAAGCATACGGTCTACAATAGCATATCCAAGACCGGAAGCCATTTCAACTATTATATTCCCCTGTAACGGTGCAAAGTTGACAATACCAAGCAGCACCGGATTTGAAAGCGCATTTGTGAATTCTGAGTATGTAACTGCCTCCGAATTCATCACCTCTACCTGCACTGACTTTCGCAGATAAACGGGAAGGTTTGTTGTAAGAAGCCTTCCATAATGCTCAAATATTATTTCAAGGGTCCTTAGATGTTCCTTTGAAAACTTAGATGGGCGGGCGAAATCATAGTCTTTGACCGTCTGTTCACTATTCTCTTTTATTTCATCTACATCAAGCTCGCCGCTGCTTAGGGCATTGAGCAGATTGTCTATCTCACTCTGAGATAAAACATCACCCATCTGTTAATCACCACCTGTATCCAAATTATTAAATATCTGCCTGTTTTAATACCGGCATAAGTATTTGTAAAGAAATCATCACTGGGTAAGCGAAGATACAATATTTACATCTACTATATAGTCTGCTCCGAATTTCTTCTGGAGAGTTTTGAGAATCTTATCATGAACAGCACTCTTATCGGTGTTGTACTGCTCCATTGTGTAATCGCCTATTATGTCTGTAATGTCTGCTAAGATAACATTTTTCTTGGCGGACAGATCCTCACCGTAGGTCTTATATCCGTCACTCTTTTTGTTGAGTGAAAGTGATATGCCACAAACAAGATAATGTGTATTGCCATCCTCAGATGGGGCAAAATTGAAGGTAAGTGTATCATCATCGGCTGTAAGTGCATAATCAACAATCTGATCCTGCGGCAGCTGTGAACCACTAGTTGCAGTGCCACTGTTTAAGTCTAGTGATATAGCCTGACACACCTGGTCTATCAGATTGTTTGCCTTTTTTGTCTCAGGTATAATTGTAAATATAAGCAGTGCTGTAAGCACAAGGTTTGCAAAGCAAAGTGCTAAAATCAGTACTGAAATTAAATTCTTTTTCATATGCATTCCTTTCCGGATTAATTGGTATTGAACTCTGAATTGTAAGAATTATACACCTTAATCTCTACACGTCTGTTCCTGGCCCTTCCCTCTGGAGTAGAGTTGTCCGCAACCGGATCATAGTCTCCTCTTCCGGATGACTTTATATGGGCAGGGTTTAAGCTTGTATTGTCCCTGATGTAATTTGCAACGCTCAGTGCTCTGTACATAGAAAGCACATCATTACTCTCATACTTGGAACGTGATGAAACCGGAACATTGTCAGTATGCCCTTCAATCTCTATCAGATTATCCTGATATGCAGCTAAAATAGATGAAATCTTGTTCACTACCGGATATGCCTCTTCCATTACATCAGCCTTACCCGATTCAAACAACAGGGCTCCATTCAGACTCAATTGCACGTACTGTGCATTGAAATCCACTTCTACAGCATCCTGTAAGCTAGTGTTTTCGAGCTGTTTTTCTATCTGCTCTGACATTTTTTCAGATTCAGAAAGCTCCATCTGCTCATACTGTTCTTCGGCATTCTTGTCATCACCCTCTGTGGTGCTTTCAGTTGTCGATTTGGAATTGGCCAGATCATTGTAATATTTATCCAAAAACTCAAGCTGGCTGACTCCTGCTCCAACAAGCCTGCCATCACCGATAGATGTGCTGCCTCCCGGCAAAACACTAACACTGCTTGTCAGTGATGCAATGACCAGCTGGAATTTCTCAGCGTCAACAGTTGACATAGAGAACAAGAGCACGAAAAAGCATAAAAGCAGGTTCATAAGATCCGAGAAGGTTGACTGCCACGCCGGTGCTCCCTTTGGCGGATCCTCAGGTCTCCTTTTCGCCACTATTCCTCACCTCCGCCTTCTGGTGAGAGAGCCTCTCTCTTGTCAGGTGAAAGGAAGGACTTGAGCTTTTCCTCAATAACTCGTGGGTTTTCACCCGCCTGAATGGAAAGCAGACCTTCTATGATAAGAGTCTTGAGAGTGAGCTCAAGCTCATTGTTAGCCTTAAGCTTGTTAGCAAATGGGGCGCAAAGCCAGTTGGCAATAAGCGAACCGTAGAATGTAGTAACAAGGGCAACCGCCATATTCGGACCTATTGTTGAAGAATCCTCAAGGTTTTTAAGCATATTGATAAGACCGATAAGTGTACCGATCATACCCCAGGCAGGACCCTGCTCTCCCCAGAATTCCCAGAAAGAAATTGTTTTCTTATGACGTTCCTCCATGCTTAGCATATCTGTTTCAAGAATGCCTCTCACAAGCTCTGCATCCGTACCGTCTACTACAAGCATAATACCCTTCTTTAAGAATTCATCGTCTATACTGCCGGCAGCTTCCTCGAGGGCTAAAAGTCCCTCCTTACGGCTGACATTTGACAGCTCTATTATTTTATTTATTGTCTCTCCAGGGTCTACACTCTTTTCCTTAAAAGGAAGTGCAAATGACTTGATTCCGGCTATAAAGCCCGATAGCTTGTTAGAGCAAAGCACAGCCGAGAGTGAACCACCTATCGTGATAATTGCAGAGGGCGCATCAAGAAAGTTTAATAATGCAGGTACCCCACCATTTTGAATGATACCGAACAAAACCATTCCGATACCAAGAATTACTCCTAAAAGAGATGCTATGTCCACTTATACACACCTTCCATAAATAAATATTTGTCGAATGACCTTAGTTATAATTCTACTAAATTTTAGTGTAAATGTCTATGCAAAAATAATATTTTTAATAAAAAATACACAAAATATTGGGAAATGACCTAAGCCATCCCCCAATACCTTGCGAAATTATTATCTCTTAAGATTGATAAGCTCCTCGAGAAGTGTATCAGATGTAGTGATGACACGTGAGTTTGCCTGAAATCCACGCTGAGTTACTATCATATCCGTAAACTGTGAAGACAAATCTACATTTGACATCTCAAGCTCTCCTGATGAGATAGAGCCTCCGTCAGCTGATATTTCAACTCCTATTCCATCAAACTCACCTGAGTTTAATGTGCTCTGATAGCAGTTGTCTCCGATTTTTTCAAGACCTGATGCATTGGCAAACTGTGCCACAGCTATCTGGCAGAGTAAAACTGTATTACCATTGTCATATGAACCGTATATCTTACCATCGTCACTGACAGTTATGCCTGTAAGTGCTCCGAGTGCTTTTCCCTTGCCATCGCCCTGCAAGTCACCGTTCATACCTCCGATAGTAGAGGTTCCGTTATTATTATAGTTCATGGATTTGCTGAAATCCACTTCTATATTACTGAAATTACTTCCGTTGATTGAGGCATCCTGTGTGTTTAAGACGGAAAGATTCAGGTTTATTGTCTTTGCAGCCGGTGAATTTGCACTTGAAATTGATGTAAAAGTACCCTCACTCTGGTCAAAAACGAGCGAAGCGTCCTCAAATATAGTCTGGGGATCTACAGCCCTTCCTTTATACGAGTACATTGTCTGTCCGTTTGGTCCCTGGCTTGTAATAAAATTACCATCCTTGTCCACATCAAATATTGAATTTCCCTTAGAATCAACGATATCCTTAAGCGTTACATCATATGTACCATCGGTATTTGTCTTTTTAATACCAAACTTTGCAGTATAGTTGTATCCCAAGTCATCAAAAAAGCCTATAGTGATGATTCTTCCGGTGTCGGCTGCCTGGGCATCATTTTTATCAAGCACACCTGATACATATGCCTTTGTTGTAGCCTCCGGAGCTGAGGTTTTAGTGGCAGACGACATTACCTGCAGTGATGATACCGTATCCTTTATCACGTTGCCCTTTGCATCTACCTGCCATCCCTGCAATGTATATCCTGTAGAGCTCATACATAAATAACCGTTACCATCTACATAGAAATCGCCGGCACGGGTGAAAAGACGGTTTGTTCCATCACTTACCACAAAAAAGTTAGTCGCGTTTTTGTCATTTAATCTAAGATCAAATGGATTACCGGTAGTCTCAGCGGAACCGGCTCCGGTAATATTTACAGCAGTGGCACCAGACTTTACACCAAGACCTATCTGCTTTGCATTTTTTCCACCGGTACCGGCGGCTCCGTTTCCGGCCGAAGCGCCCGATGTAGTCTGGTACATAATCTCACTGAAACGCACTGAAGATGCCTTAAAGGCCTCAGTATTTACGTTTGCGATGTTGTTACCAATAACATCCATTCTTGTCTGATGTGTCTTGAGTCCTGACACAGCAGAATAAAGTGATCTCATCATAGTTGTTTGTCCTCCTATAGTATAGATGGACGGTATGGGCTTTTTCTGTCATTCAAAAGCCCTCTGCCTCCTTAAAAGGTCCGGCTACATAATTACCGCGCCATCAATATTTGTAAATACATTTGAATTAGTTTCCGCCTGGTCCATTGCAGTGACAACGGTCTTACTTGGCACATTTACTATAAACGCAATATCATCTACAAGCACCAGTGAATCGTTTACACCCTTGCTATCTGCAGCTGCTATCCCCTTTTGAAGACGCATGCTCTGGTCGTCGGAAAGATTAATATTTCTCTGTGTCAGCCGCATTGATGCATGCTTTGAGAATTTAACCGGCTGTGTCTGCTGCTTTAATATTTCCTCAAAGGATATACCATTTATCTTTTTGTCTGTAGATTTTTGCTTATTTAGATATTGAGTTGTCAGCTGCTCTATGGATGAGTAATTATTAACGATATTCTTCATAATCCACCTCACGCAGTCTGATTCGTATCGTTTTCTTTACTGTCAGCCTGATTATTTTTATCTGCCGCAATAAGCTCTTTAAGCTTATCCTCATAAGCCTGAAGCTTGCTGTAATCACTGGCATTTATAAACTGCTTGCCATAATCCGAAAGTCCGTCGTACAGCTTTCTTGCTTCCTCTATGCTGCCCTTCGAATCTATCGTCAGATCCTCTATCTTTGGAAGCTTTGCTATAAGACCTGAAAATGTACTTGAGTTTACAATTGCATCGTAGTACTCATCCGTTGATACAGAATAGAGACTAGAGTAGTCATACATTTTTTCATTGATAGACAGCTGAATCTTGCCATCCTTATATGTGACATAGTCTACCTTGCCACTGTAGTATCCGGAAGCACTATCCTCGTCAGTAACAATAACCTCCTTGCCTACAAGTGAAAGTGCTGCACTCTTTGTAGTCTGGTCATATGACGATGACATGGATTCTTTCATAGAAAGAGTTGCCTCCAGCTGTGAGAATGTAGCCATCTGTGCCACATAGTCGGTGTTGCTTGTTGGTTCAAGCGGATCCTGGTACTGCATCTCTGCACTTAAAAGCTTTAAGAAATCATCATAGCCAAGATTTGAGCCACTTGCTTTTGCACTGCTTGTTTTTCTGTTTTGTGTCGGAGTAGTATTTGTCTTGTCTAGCTTTCCGTTTGTAACATTTGCTGTAATTGCCATTTGTCCTCCTTTTTCATGACACCTTATGCTGTGAAATCTACTGAATTTCCGTTATCTCTCATAATCTGTGTCACAAGTCTTTCTTCAGCGCGATCCTGCATCATATCGCTGTCTATGCCGCTGTCAGAGCTGTTTGAACCATTATAGGAATTTGTGCTCTCCTGCTGTCTGCTGTCGTTTGCAGCACCCTGCTCGAGATTCCTCTCAAACTCATGTGATGCAACGGTGATTTCCACCTCATTTACCCTGATGCCTGAATTGTTTAAGGCTTCCTTGAGATTGACCATCTGTGTCTGTAAGGCTTCTTTTACAGCCTCATTGGAAACTGCAATTCTTGCAGATATCTCGCTGTTCTTCTGAGATACGTTGATATACATTCTTCCAAGGCTTTCAGGTGTAAGCTGAAGGTTAATTGCCGATTCTTCAGTGGTGTTTGATATGCTCATACTGTCGACAATCTGTCTGATGATATTGGTCGTATCAACACGTAAACGGCTTTGTGACTGTGACATTTCAAATGAAGTATCGGTATTCAGCTGTTCGCTGACAGATGCATGAAGCATTGAATTGTCTGAGTGTGTGCCATCATCATGATGCAATACGCGCTCACCGGAATCATCAAAGCTACTGTCAGCCAGAGACTTTGACTGAGTCTTTTCATCTGATGTAATACCATTGCCTGTTTCGCCTGAAGAAGTGCCTTCGTCTGGGTTTTGGTAAGAGCTGTCCTGTGTACCGCCACCATATACCTTAACAGCTTCATCGGCAGTGTCGTTTATATTCTGACCCGAAGCTGCTGTATCGTCATAGCTGCTGTCAACCGTTTTTTCCGGTGTATTTACACTACCGGTCGATTCAGTGGCATCCGTTGTATCAGCCGAAGAAACTATATCTGCATCTAGTATTTCACCATCATCTGAAGCAGTAAGCTGTGATAATAAATCAAGCTGTGCATCATTTTCAGATGCAACCTCAGACACATCATTAAACAATGCAGTAAAGTCGGCATTTAAAACAAGTGCCTGTGGATCAGATGCATTTCCGGTGACCTCACAATATAAGGCCGACAGATTTGCAGGGTTGAGTAAATCCATAGCTGTCAGTCCAAGAAGCTGCATTGCATTATTAAGCTCATCCTCAGATATATCGAGGTCATCAGTTACTTTTTCAACTATCTGCGAAGATATATCATCGGTGATTTTTTTTACTTCGCTTTCTGTATGGCTGTTTTTTGACGCAGTTTTGATGCTTATTTCCTTAGTGTTGTTTTTATTTAAAGTATAAGAGTTTCTTCGCTTTAAAAATGTAGTGCTGTTATCCTGCACAGCTGTCCGTCCACCAAGATAGCTTTTAAAGTCAATACCGGATTGTGCAGATGTTTGCGTTATAGCCTTCTGCCCTGTCGAAACAGTCCGTCCACCTGATACATTTGGTACAACAGGTGATATTGTATTGTCTGCCATATTCTCCTCCTTTCTTTTATTATTGTTACCAGATATGCTATCAGTTCTGTGAAGGATTCATAATCTTAGTAACCTTTGCCGCCGTAGCCGAATCCATTTTACCAAGGATATTACCTCTCGACTGGGCATCCATGGCATTTAATATCTTGGCAACAAGTGACAGATTGTCGGTCATGCTGTCAAAAATAGCTGCGGCCTCCTTAGGCTTCATTTTGGAATATGTCTGGGCATAATCCTTAATTTCATCATCCTGTTCAAGCTGTTCACACACCTGTTTATATAAGATTTCTGCATTGGCAGGATCTACCTGCTCGTAGAATTTCTTATATTCTTTTATATCGGGTGCTTTATCTGAAAAAACAACCTCCTCATAGTATTTTTCTTTTTCCTCCTCAAAGGCTGCCTGCTCCTCCTTATAGGTGCTCAAATCCTGTATCTGGGCATTTAAATCATTGATTGTCTGGGCATCTGCCTGATTCTTGCTATTGGCATCATCCAATTGCTTTTCGAGCTCCTTAATTCTCGAAACCGCATCGTCCAAATTTGTGTAGCCTGCGGTCTCTGTAGACTCAGATGCAGTGATATTGCCGGAATCAGGAAGTATTTTACTTAGTACAGGCACATCCTTTAGTGCCGGCGCAAGCACAGTCGAGCCAAAGCCACCCACATCTGCTTTTACAAAAACTGCAAATATTCCAAGCCATATTGCAATAATAAGTATAGTAACAAGCACCATGACTATCTTGCTTGAGACAGAATCACTGTCATCATTTTCTGCATCGGGCTTATCGGCTTCATGATTCTTCTTTGCTTTCTTAGCCGCCTTTTTAGCGGCTTTTTCTTCCATTTTCTTTTCTTTTTTTGTTTTCTTAGTATCCTTGGTTGATTCTGCTTCGTTTAGTTCTGCCATATTTCCTCCGGACTACGAATTATAGGTAAAGCTCACAAGCTGGTCTATCTCTTTGGATTCGTTGTCTTTTTCCTCTTTTTGAAAATCCTCAAATTTCTTATCGCGCAACTTCTCATGCGTCTTGCGCTCTTTCATAAGCTCATTCAATGCCACTCTTTTAACCTCCAGCATATCCTCCGCTTTCTTTACATTCATAAGCTGTGTGCGGATAGCCGATTTGAGTGAATTTATGTTTTTTTTGCAAATATTAATTTCAGATATATTTAAGCTGCCTGAAAGCTGTTCCTTAAGAGCAGCTTCATAGACTGCACGCTTTTTAAACAACTCTTCGAGCTTTTCTTTTTCAATCAGATAAGCACGGTTTGCTTCAGAAAACTCGTTCTTTGCCTGTGTTTCAAGCTTTATTTTTATATCAAGTATATTTTGCATGCTGTATTTGAATTTTCCCATACTACTCGAACACCTTCTCTAAAAGCTCAAGTTCCTCTTCAAAGCTGAATTTCTCATCTGTTCCCTGACAAAGGAATGAGTTAACAGCACCAATTTTTTGAATAGCATAGTCGATATCTGGATTTGAGCCGTTTTTGTATGCACCGATATTGATAAGATCCTCAGCCTCCGTGTATGTGGCTAGCACGTTTTTTAATCTGCCGGCGAGATTTTTGTGCTCCTTAGTTGCTATAGCACTCATAACTCTCGAAATACTCTGCAGTACATCAATAGCCGGATAATGATTTTTATGCCCCAGCTTTCTATCGAGCATGATGTGGCCATCCAAAATAGAACGCGCCGTATCTGTAATAGGCTCATTGAAATCATCTCCATCGACAAGCACAGTGTACAGCCCTGTGATAGAGCCTTTATCAGCTCTTCCTGCTCTCTCTAAAAGCTTTGGCATCTCAGAATACACACTTGGTGGATATCCTCTCGTCACAGGCGGCTCTCCGGATGCCAGTCCTATCTCTCTTTGAGCCATAGAAAAACGTGTCAGTGAATCCATCATCAAAAGCACGTCTTCACCCTTGTCACGAAAATATTCAGCGATGCTTGTAGCTGTCTTTGCAGCCTTGTTTCTTATAAGAGCCGGCTTGTCAGAGGTTGCAACTACTACAACAGAGCGTGCCATACCCTCAGGGCCAAGATCCCTTTCTATGAACTCTCTAACCTCCCTGCCTCGCTCTCCAATCAGGGCAATTACATTGATATCTGCCTTTGTGTTGCGGGCAAACATACCAAGAAGAGTACTTTTACCGACTCCTGAGCCTGCAAAAATACCGATACGCTGTCCCTTGCCTACTGTGATGAGGCCATCTACTGCCTTCACTCCCAGAGGAAGCACATCACTGATAATTTCTCTGGACATCGGATCAGGTGGCGGTGCTTCTATCGGATATTCACTGTCAAGCTTAAGGTCTTTTTCATCACAGTCAGTTACACGGCCTATTCCGTCAACTGTATGGCCTAAAAGCTCATCACCGACAGCTACCGTGAGAGGATGTCCTGTATTTTCAACTATACAGCCGACACCGACTCCCTCCACATTGTCAAACGGCATCAGAATAATATGTGAATCTTTAAATCCTACCACCTCAGACATGACATAATCCCTGCGTTCCTTGTCAAGAAAAATCATGCAAAGATCATTGAGCTTAGCCTTGGGACCAATTGATTCTATCGTAAGACCGACAACCTTGTCCACCTTGCCAAAGCATTTATAGTACTCACCGCTTTTTAATTGTAAATACTTTTGTGCTACCTCTAACAATTAAAATCCCTTTCTTCCAACACTCATACAGCTATATCAGCTGCAAAGTGAGCGTATATCCTTCACCAGATTGTTGAGCTCCATATCAATTCCACAGTCAAACACTCCAAAGCTTGTCTCAATGAAGCAGCCGCTCGTGTCAAGATTTGCGTCATTTACAACCTCGATATCAATATCATTGCCTATGCGTTCCTGAATCTCATCCAAATGCGACATCATAAACTTATAGTTTGAATAAGCTACATGTATACGAAATTCTTTGCCCACCTCTATATTTGACATGGTATTTTCAACCAGATGAAACAAGATATCCTTTTTATCATCGAACTGTATTTTAAAGACCTTGTTAAAAACCTGAATTATTGCATCTATCAGATCTGATTCAAGCTCCTTTGAATAAGCATCATATTTTGATTTCAAAGAGCTTTCTTTATCTGAAAGCTCCTGTCTTAAAGATATTTCTTTTTCGTCAAACTCTCTCTGACACTCAGCCAGACCATCCTCATAGCCCTTTGACTTGTTATCAGCATATAGAATCTGTGCACGTTGTTTAGCCTCATCTAAAAGTCTTGAGGCCTCTGCCTTTGCTTTGTCCAATATGCTATCAGCCTCAAGCTTTGCTTCCTCTAAGAGCCTTTCCTTCTCAGCTGAAGCATCTATTTCTGTGACTACAGAAGCATTTATGCCATCATTGAAGCCGCTCTCCTGCGTGTCCGGACTTAGCGATTTTGTTATTCCTAAGCTGCTCTGTGCATCAGATGATATGCCTGTATAACTATCAGCGGGGTGGCTTATGGAGTCGGCAAAAATCTGCTTTATCATGGAATTGCTATTTATCACGCGGACATTTTTATCTTCTCCGGCAACACGATACTGCTTTAATATATTAGACAACTATATCATCACCTCCGCCTCTTGAAATGACAATATCACCCGAATCCTCAAGCTTTCTGATAACAGCAACTATCTTTTGCTGCGCCTCCTCAACATCCTTCATACGTACAGGTCCCATGAAATCCATATCCTCTTTTATCATAGCGGCAAGTCGTTTTGAAAGATTCCTAAATATGACATTTTGTACTTCCTCTGTAGAACTCTTAAGTGCAAGCTCAAGATCCGCATTCTCCACATCGCGGAGCACTCTCTGGATAGACCTGTCATCCAGGAGAAGGATATCCTCGAATACAAACATCTTCTTTCTGATTTCTTCTGCAAGCTCAGGTTCATCAACCTCAAGTGACTCCATAATACGCTTTTCTGTAGCACGGTCTACACTGTTTAATATATTGACAATAGAATCTATGCCACCGACAATTGTATAGTCCTGATTGACAAGAGATGAAAGCTTTCTCTCCAGCACTCTCTCGACCTCCTTTATGACATCAGGTGATGTTCTGTCCATCTGGGCGATACGTCTGGCAACATCAGCCTGCTTTTCCGGAGGCAAAGCACCGAGTATCATGGCAGCCTGTGAAGACGACAGATAAGAAAGAATCATGGCTATTGTCTGAGGATGCTCGTCCTGTATAAAATTAAGCAGCTGTGCAGGCTCAGTCTTTCTGACAAACTCAAATGGTCTGACCTGTAATGATGCTGTAAGCTTGGAAATAACTCCCTGAGCCTTTTCACTGCCAAGAGCTTTTTCAAGGAGCTCCTTGGCATAGCCGATGCCGCCCTCAGCAATATACTGCTGCGCGAGACACACCTGATAATATTCATCCAAAACAGATTCTTTATCCTGCGGAGAGACGCTTCTGGTGTTTGCTATTTCGAGTGTCAGACTCTCTATCTCATCTTCCTTCAAATGCTGGAAGATGGCTGAAGCCTTTTCAGGTCCAAGTGTAATTAAAAGAATAGCAGCTTTTTGTAAACCACTGTAATCATCTATCATATGTAACTACTCCCAATCCTCATTAAGCCAGTTACGCAACAGCTGCGCAGCCGCTTCGGGATTTTCATCAACAAATTTTTCTATCAGAAGACGTGTCTCCGTCTTCTCGTTATATCCAATATCCTCAAGAGGCTCATTATTCTCAGCAGTCTGTTCTAAAAGAGAATCTACAGACAGCTCCTCCTCTTTTGGCTCCTCCTCACTGCTTCTTGTGCTCTTAAATACCACAAAGCCAAGCAGTGCAAAAATAAGGACAGTGATTGCAATCTGTAAAATATCACTCAACGAACGCACGCCAGATGCATTGTCAACAAACTCCGGCTGCTCATATACAAGGAATGAAATCTGTGAGATACCTGTTGCATTCTGCACGGAAGTTACAAGATCCTGGTCTACATCCGTCACCTTGACCGGATCTGCATGCTTTGCTTTGTATTCCTCCCAGCTTGTATCCTTGAGCTTTCCGTTCTTTTCAAGAGTGCTTTCATCATATACCTTATACCTGGTGGCAACTACGGTAATTGAAGATGAATCATACTTGATTGAGCCTCCATCGTTTTTACTTGTAGTGATTTTTTCATCATTTAAATACTTTTTGTCGTTATCTGTAATTGACGACTCTGATGGAGTGCCATCCTGTGTAGTGTATGTAGTATCATCGCTGTTTGAATCAGTTCCGGGAACCGCAGCCTGACCATTGGTTGCATCCGACTGGTAATTCGACTCACTGTCCAAAAGACCTGTATCGGTCTGTCCATCAGGCAGAGTGTAATTTTTCTGGGCTGTTTCTGTCTTACTAAAATCTATGTCCAGATTCATGCCAACTTCAATATTCGAGAAAATATTTGAGCTCTCTAAGGTCTTTTTGACTTCATTTTTCACCTGCTCCTCCAGCTTTTGCTTATAAGAAAGCTGTGATGTCGCAAGACCTGCCGAGGTATCGGAATCTCCGCCCGAGTAAAGTACATTAGCCTTTTTGTCGATGATAGTAATGCCCTTTGTGGTATCGTTTCCAAGAGCTGTAGCAACAAGACGTGCTATCGCATAGGCCTGATCATCTGTAATCGAATCCTTAAGTCCAAGAGTGACAGCCGCAGTTGCCTCCTCTTTCGACTTAAGAATGGTACCATCCTTGTCAGGCATAGTGATATCAACGCTTGCTTCATTTACGTATGACTGTTTTTCCAGATGATCCTTAAGCTTATCCTCCAGATACACCTGATACTTTTTCTGCTTATCAGCCTCGGTTGTTGAGAAGCTGCCGTCTGTGACATTGTCTATCGAGTACGCCTGCGCAGGGATGCCGTTATCACCCAGTGCCATAATGGCATTTACCTCATCTGATTTATTGACAAAAAACACAAGCTTGCTGTCCACCTCATAGCTTATATTGTTATCTTCAAGTACTCCCTTTATTGTGGAAGCCTCTGATGCACTCTGTGCCTCGACCAGCTCAACCTGTGTAGGTCTTGATATGACTACGCCAAGTATTACAAGAGCCACTATAACCACAGCTACTATGCTTATGAGCACGGAGCGTTGCTTAGTATTGAATTTTTTCCACCATGCAGTTATTTTATCCAAAATAGCCTTTAAACGTTCTGGCATTTTCTATTACTCCTTATATTGACATCTGCATAAGTTCTTTGTATGCGTCAATTATTTTATCCCTGACAGCAACAGTGTACTGCAATGCCACAGCCGCCTTTGTTTCCGCAACAAGCAGATCATGTGTATTATCAGACTCGCCAAGTGCAAATCTCACTTCCTCCTGCTCAGCTGCATTCTGCAGATCATTTGTCTCACCGATGCTTCCCATGGCAGCAGAAAGTACATCAGAAAATGAATCAGTCTTGTCAGTTTTCGTAAGAGAGGTATTATTAAAAAAAGATTTAATATCTCCTGTTGAAATTCCATTAATGTTTGAAATATCCATCAAAAAAGCTCCTTTATGTATGTATCAGCCGGCTATTTGCCTATTTGTAAGCCATTTTGTGCCATTGACTTGCTTGCCTCAAAGGCAGTTGCATTGGCTTCATATGCACGTGTGGCATCTATCAGATTGGTCATCTCTGTGACTGTATTGACATTTGGATAAGAGACATAACCATCTGCATCAGCATCAGGATTTGATGGGTCATACTCCTTGATAAAATCAGTAGAATAATCTGATGTCACGCTGCTTACCTTTACACCGTTTCCAACAGCGGCCTTCTTTGATGAAGAGTATATCTGTGAAAAAGGTGTGACATTTTTCTCGGAAAAAGTCACAATCTTTCTACGGTACGGTGTGCCTTCCTTTGTGGACGTAGTGTTTACATTGGCAATATTCTGTGCAATGATATCTGTCCTGAAGCGTTCAGCCGTCATGCCGGACGCACTTATATTAAAAGCTTGAAATAATCCCATATCATTAAACCTCCATAATTACTACAGCACGCTCTTCATTCGTGAAAACTGCGAGCTTATGCTGCTTGTAAGTGCTTCATACTTAATCTGCTCAGACGCAAGCTCGACATTTTCAGTGTCTATATCCACGTTATTGCCATCCATCCTGTATGAATAATTGGAATGGTCTGTATATACATTGGCCGTCAGCTTTGAGGTATCAAGCTCACTTATTTTTTTATCAAGCGACTGATGCTTGCATCTGCCAAGCTCCTGTGACAGTACCCCCTCAAAATTTAAATCCTTGCGCTTGTAGCCCGGGGTATCCACATTCGATATATTGTTTGCAAGTATAGCTTCTCTTTGGTAGCTTGCATCAGCCGCTTTGGTCAATACATTGACATAATCAAAGGCTGTTGAGTTTATCATAAATATTCCTCCAGTACACTTTTTGCATATTATAAAAAATACTATATAAGTACTCTAATATATATATTATAAAGTAAAATCGACAAAACACAAGATGTTTTTGTTGTTTTTTACATTATATTGTATTATTTTGTCGACAGACGCACTATATATATGCCGAAAACATAGAAAAGACCTATGTTCTTTCAAACATAAGTCCTTAAAATATACTTAAATTTATTTACTTGTTTTTATTTCGGATTCTGTCAAGCTCATCAAAAACTACATCGTTTACTACTTTGATATATGTGCCCTTCATGCCGGATGAGCGTGATTCGATAACGCCTGCACTCTCAAACTTGCGAAGGGCATTTACGATTACCGAGCGGGTAATGCCTACTCTGTCGGCTATTCTGCTGGCAACAAGTATACCCTCATTGCCGTCAAGCTCATCAAAGATGTGAAGAATAGCCTCAAGCTCAGAATAAGAAAGTGTATTGATAGCCGAACGGACAATCGCTACCTTTCTCTTTTCCTCTTCATTCTCCTCATTCACGGATCTCATCATCTCAAGCCCAACCACTGTCGTGCCATACTCTGTAAGAATGATATCGTCAATGTCATACTCTCTGTCACTTCTGTACTCAAAAAGAGTTCCAAGCCTCTCGCCGGCTATATCAATCGGTGTGATAATAGCCTTGTACATTCTTGTATCTTCACCAAAGCCAAGTGTCTCGAGGTTTACATTTTCCTTTGTTGAAAGTATGCCAAGAAGTCTTTCATTGAGCTCAGTGTCAATATAGCCTCCAACCTCATCTACTATCAGTTCATGAAGCTCATCCACGCCTTTGCAGATACTTGAGCCAAGCACCTTGCCCTTTTTGCTGATTACAAGTATGTCTGAGTCGAGCACACCGGTGAGCACCTGACATATATCATTGAACACAACCTTTGATGAATTGTTGTTGTGAAGAAGCTTATTAATCTTACGTGTCTTATCTAATAATTGTACTCCCATTAATTGTTATTCCTCTCTTTCGGGCTTTTTATCTGTTACGTAGCCGCACTGCTCATCTGCGCAGGCAATCTTATTTCCCTTTATAATCATATATCCTCCACAACGAGGGCATTTTTCTGCAACTGGTCTGCCCCAGCTCATAAAATCACACTCAGGGTTGTCAATACAGCCATAGTATTTTCTTCCCTTCCTTGTTTTCTTAAGTACAACATCCTTACCGCATTTAGGGCAATTGACGCCGATTTTTTCAAGATAAGGCATAGTGAATCTGCAGTCAGGAAATCCCGGACATGCCAAAAACTTGCCGTGAGGTCCGTATTTTATAACCAGATTGCGTCCGCACTCAGGGCAGATTTCATCTGTCACCTCATCATGTATTGTAACCTTCTCAAGCTCATTTTCAGCCTTGTCGATTGCATCTTTAAGATCAGGATAAAAGTTCTCAACAACTGTCTTCCAGTTAACCTTCCCCTCGGCTACCGCATCTAAAAGCGACTCCATATTGGCTGTAAAATGCTCATCGACAATAGTAGGAAATGATTCCTTCATAATAGAATTAACAACCTCTCCTATCTCTGTCACATAGAGATTTTTACTCTCCTTGGTAATATAGCGTCTGGCAAGTATTGTAGATATTGTTGGAGAATAGGTACTCGGACGTCCTATTCCAAGCTCTTCAAGCGTCTTTACCAAAGAAGCCTCTGTGTAGTGTGCCGGGGGCTGGGTAAAATGCTGCTTAGGCAAAAGCTCCTCAACTGTAAGAAGCGATTCTTCTGTCAGAGGATTTTTAAGAACAGGCTGCTTTTCTTTCTTTGCATCGTCTGCGGCAGTATATGCAAGCTCAAAACCATCAAATAACAGTCTTGAGGTAGCAAAGCTGAATACATAATCTCCGACTGAGAGCTTTACTGTAGTAGTCTCGTACTCAGATTTTGCCATACGGCTTGCAGTAAAACGCTTCCAGATAAGCTGATAAAGCCTGAACTGGTCTCTCGACAGCGACTCCTTAATCTCAGAAGGCACTCTGTTTATATCAGTTGGCCTGATTGCCTCATGGGCATCCTGGATATTTTTGCTGTTCTTCTTTGTTCCCTCACCGGTGGAAAGATATTTGTCTCCATAGCTTTTTGAAATAAAATCCTTTGCCATGGCCTCAGCCTCATCTGATACACGCACAGAATCGGTACGCAGGTATGTGATGATACCTACCGTACCCTGTCCCTTTATGTCTACTCCCTCATAGAGCTGCTGAGCTATACGCATTGTCTTTGAAATCGGAAAATTCAAAGCCTTTGAAGCCTCCTGCTGCAAAGTACTGGTCGTAAAAGGAAGCGGAGCTTTATTGCTGCGCTGTCCTTTTTTGATATTTTGCACTTTGCAATCCTTTCCCTTTATTTCGTTAAGTACCTTATCCATCTCTTCCTTTGAGGAAATGGCTATCTTATTGTCGCCCCTGCCGTATAGCTTTGCAGTGATCGGTTTCTTCTCGCCCTCCACATCAACCGTGGCGTCAAGGCTCCAGTACTCCTCAGGGATAAATGCATTGATTTCATCCTCCCTGTCACAGATAATGCGAAGTGCAACAGACTGCACTCTTCCCGCACTAAGCCCTCTCTTAACCTTGGCCCAAAGCAGCGGACTGATTTTGTAACCTACTATACGATCCAAAACTCGTCTGGCCTGCTGTGCGTCCACAAGATCCATATCTATTTTTCTTGGATGCTTTAATGATTCCTTGACAGCATTCTTCGTGATCTCATTAAAGCTGATACGGCTGACATCCTTGCCCTCAAGTTTAAGTGCGTGAAGCAGATGCCATGAGATGGCTTCTCCCTCACGGTCGGGATCGGTTGCGAGATATATCTTATCGGCCTTCTTAGCCTCCTTGCGAAGCTTAGCGAGTATTTCACCCTTTCCGCGGATTGTGATATATTTTGGTTCAAAATCTCCGTCCACATCTATTCCAAGGCTGCTCTTTGGCAGATCCCTCACATGACCGTTTGATGCCATTACCTCATAGTTTTTTCCCAAGAATTTCTTTATAGTCTTTACTTTTGCAGGCGACTCTACGATAACCAAATATTTAGCCATTATAAACTCCTTATATAGTAATTTGGAATTGTCTCCTTAACAAATCCTTTTTGTATAAGATCTTCTAACACTTCAAATAGTTCCGATAATTCATACGGCACTTTTTGAGACAATGTCCCGATTGCGATAGGACAAAAATCGAGTAAACTATACACCAATGCTTCTTTTTTATCAAGTATATTTTTTCTGAAATCCATCTGTGTGCACTCTGTAAACCCAGTCATTGTAATGTCTGAGACAAATTCATCAATATTATAAATAATGCCTGCGCCCTGCTTTATCAGGCTGTTGCAGCCGTAGCTTAAGGTGTCGGTGATACGCCCCGGAATGACATATACGTCCTTTCCCTGCTCCATTGCAAAATCAGCCGTAATCAGTGAACCGCTTCTCTTTTTTGCCTCAACTATAACTACTATATCGGATAACCCGGAAATTATTCTGTTTCTCATCGGAAAAAACATCTTTTGCGGGTCGGTGCCCGGCATAAGCTCGCTGATTATGCCTCCGGAGAGCTTTATTTTATCATACAGAAAGCGGTTCTCTTTCGGATAACAGGTGTCTGCTCCGGAGCCAAGAACTGCATATGTATTTCCACCAGCCTCCAGACACCCCATATGGGCATCTCTGTCTATTCCTCTTGCCATGCCGCTGATTATCTGTATCCCCTGCCTTGAAAGTGCTGCTGCCAGTACCTTTGCCACCTCGCAGCCATATGCGCTTCTGCCCCGTGCTCCGACTATAGCGACACTTTTTCTTGATTTGTCGGGAAGAGCGCCTATGTAAAAAAGACTATACGGCGGATTATGTATATTTCTAAGCTTGTCCGGATAAGCCTCATCCTCCATTGTTACAAAGCCGATATCCTTCTGCTGAAATAATATCCACTCCTTCTCTACGTCATAGGAAGCTCTTGATTCAAGGATTATTTTTCTGTCATCATCTGTGAAAAACAAAATATCAAAAAGCTCATTCTTTGGCATAAAAAACAGCTTTTCTGCCGTTATACTGCAATCATGCAGAAGCTTTTTCTTCGCATTGCTTATATCTGTAAGGCTTGTAAGCCAGTATTTGAGCTTCATGATACAGCACCTCCCCAGAACTTCTCATTGATGCTTCTGTAGCATATAGCTTCGTTGAGATGCTTTGTCTTTATGCTTTCACAGCCGTCCAGATCAGCTATTGTACGCGCAACCTTAAGTATCTTGTGGTATGTGCGTGCCGTCAGTCCAAGCTTGTCAAACATATTTTCCATGTAGCTTTTCTCTCGACTGCCGAGGAAACAGTATTTTTCCAGCTTGTCAGTTGATATTTTTGAATTATACGAAAAGCTCTCACCTTTAAACCTTTCTTTTTGAAGCTCGTGGCAGTGCATAACACGCTTTCTTATGTCCGCAGATGATTCATTGGATGTAGTACTGTTTATATCCTCAAAGCTAAGCGGTGACGCCTCCACACATATGTCAATTCTGTCTATTATAGGCTGTGAGACCTTATCAAAATATCTGCGCAGAGTCGGCTCTGAGCAGCGGCACCTTTGCATATCGGGATAATAGCCGCAGCTGCATGGGTTCATCGCACCAAAAAGCAGGAAATTAGCCGGATAAGTCACGTTTCTGCCGGCTCTTGAAAGCCTGATGCAGTGCTCCTCAAGCGGAGCCCTGAGCAGGTCCAACAAGCCGCCCTTAAACTCAGCGAGCTCATCCAAAAACAAAACGCCATTGTGTGCAAGCGATATCTCGCCCGGATTAATTCTCGTTCCTCCGCCGATTAATGCGGCCTGGGTGACGGAATAGTGAGGATTTCTGAATGGTCTGTTGTCTCTTAAGGAGCTGTCATTGTCCAAAAGACCGCAGATGCTGTATATTTTTGACAGCTCAAGCCTCTCATTTTCACTAAGAGGAGGCAGAATGGACGGCATACGCTCTGCTATCATTGTCTTGCCTGCACCGGGAGGTCCGACAAGCAGTATATTGTGCATACCACCCGCAGCCACCTCACATGCTCTTTTAATAAATTTCTGTCCGTTAACATCACAAAAATCGGCGTATTTTTCATCCATTTGCAGCTCATGTGCCATGCCGGTTTTCTGACACGTAAATGCTGTCTCATCAAACTGTGCAATTACATCATTTAAATGGCTTATCCCAAATATTTTTGCACCGCAGACGAGTCTGCCTTCATTTTCATTCTGCTTTGGAATAATAAACTTTCCAATGCCTTTGTTGTACTCATCAAATACAATCGGCAGAATACCGCTGACCGGCAAAATTTCACCGTTTAAATTTAGCTCGCCTGCAAGTGTGCAGTCCTTTATGCTATCAGCGTCAATCACCCCCATAGCTGTTAAAATAGCAACAGCTATAGGCAGATCAAAGCCTGTTCCGGTCTTTTTAATATTTGCAGGCGATAGATTTACTGTGATACGCTTGGCAGGCAAAATAATGCCAACGCTGTGCAGCGCTGTTTTAACACGCTCCTTTGCTTCTCTCACCTCTGAGGTAAGATTTCCAACCATATCAAAAACAGGCATACCGGTTGAAATATCAACCTCCACCTGTACCGGAATCGCACTGATTCCATCCAAAACAGCCGTTCTGACTGTACTGTACATATATACTCCTATTCCAATTGGGGTAAATGCATAGACAAATGCACAAAAGACATGGCTCTATGATAACATATTTTTGCCTTTTGTAAACACCTATTCGAGCAGTTTTCGTAATTTTTTCAAACCGGCCCTTTCAATTCTTGAAACATATGACCTCGAAATGCTGAGCGTTTTAGCAATCTGTCTCTGTGTCAGCTCTTTTTCACCGTCAAGGCCAAAGCGTTTCGTAATAATATAATATTCTCTGTCCGATAAAACGCTTCTCATATTTTGCCTTAAAATCTTAAGTGACTCAGATACCTCTATATCCGATACCACATCAGATTGTCCATTCTCAATCACATCCACCAGATGAATCTGGTTTCCCTCCTTGTCAGTGCCTATAGGTTCAAATATGGACACATCACCCCGGCTCTTTTTACGGCTTCTAAAGTGCATCAGAATCTCATTTTCGATGCATCTGATTGCAAAGGTTGCAAAACGATTTCCATAATCAGCCTTGAATGATGACACTGCTTTTATCAGTCCTATAGTGCCTATGGATATGAGCTCCTCCATCTCATCCTCGCTTACTGCATATTTTTTTGTAACATGTGCCACAAGGCGCATATTGTGTAATATAAGCTCATCCTTAGCTTCTTTATCATTTTGAGCCACTTTTTTCAGACATTCCGTCTCACGTTCTAAACTAAGAGGTGATAAAAATGTATTCACATAGCACCCTGTCATTATTTGCTTATAATATATTATGTTCAAATCTGTATTTTGTGATATAATCTTTGCCATGAATAGAAAAATAGACTACAAAATCAATGAAAATGATACAGGAAAAACAGTAGAAGGCTTTTTGAAGGAGCGTGGCTACACACATCAGGTGCTTGTCAGGCTGAAGCAGACAGACCATGGCATACTAAGAAACGGTATATGGGCCTATACAAATGAAAGGCTGTGTAAGGATGATTTAATCACAGTCCAAATTGTAGAAAACGAGTGCTCGGATAATATAGCACCTGTAAATCTGCCTCTTGATATAGCATACGAGGACGATGATATCATCGTAATAAACAAGCCGTTTGATATGCCTGCCCATCCCTCCGCCGGAAACCATGACAACACGCTTGCAAATGCGCTCATGTACTATTATGGCAGTCAGAATAAGCCGTTTGTATACAGATGCATAAACAGGCTTGACAGAGATACCACAGGGCTTACAATTGTCGCAAAGCATGCACTTGCAGGCGGGATACTTGGCAACGCTGTCGCAAAGCGTGCCATCCACCGGACATACTACGCCGTCTGCAGTGGGTGTACACCTGCATGCATGCGCATCAGTGCTCCGATTGCAAGAAAGGATGCTTCCACCATAGAGCGGTGTGTTGATTTCAAACGCGGTGAAAATGCAGTAACCGACTTTATCAGAATCAAATATAACCCGGATAATAATTTATCGCTTGTCAAGCTAAGACTTCTTACCGGACGCACTCACCAGATACGCGTCCATATGAAGTATATCGGTTTTCCACTGATAGGTGACTTTTTATATAATCCGGACTATACATATATATCCAGACAAGCACTGCACTCAGGGCGTCTTGTTTTCACGCACCCTGTCACAGGACAAAAAATGAACCTCATATCTGATATTCCATCAGACATGAAGTCCCTGTTCTAGTTGATTTATTTTATCCTTTTCGTATGGGATATGCCCTTTTAAAACCTCTTTTTTTATGTAGCTGTAAGTATATTCTTCTCCCTTTACAGAGAGCATGACAAGCAGATACTCAAGCATTGCTTTTGTATCGGGATGAATCATGTAGTGATCCACGCTTTTTTCATAGTATTCCAGCGCACTTTTGTCGGTGTACTTTTCTTTCTGATAGTTTTTTGAGGCGCTTACACGGTCTATAAACATCTCGCAGACATACCTTATGGGCATTTTCATGCCCTCCATTTTTGTATGTGTTTTATCGTCCCCCGGCTTTGAAACAGCATAGTCAATCCAGTACTCCAGGTGATGCTTATTGCGTCCCTTGTGATGAAGCCACGCAGATGAATAGCCCCTGTCGGCTCTCTCCGCATTATTCGGGCTCATATACCCCTTGTAATACCTGCAGCCGACAAGAAACTCAGTCGGTGAATATTTTGACATGTCATGAAGAAGTCCCTGTTTATAAAGTCCTATCCTAAAGCACCCCTGCATGACTAAAATCTTGTGATGTGTAATTGTTATAAAATGTCTTATTGCTTTCATATGTCTATCTGCCTATGAGGATGTATACCGACTGCGGTGAGACATCTGCATACTGCTGGTTTTCACACAGCACCGGAGTGTCATAAAACGGTTCTTTGAGCGTAGAATCGCAGACTGCATACCATTTCATTCCTTTCTTTAGCTTAGGAAGAGCTAACTTCTCTCTGGATGAATAAAAATTATAAGCTACGTATACATAGTCTTTATTCACTTCATTGTAATCCCCACAGTACATCACACCTACACATAGCTTTGTGGCATCACACTCGCCTATCCAGGCATTCTTGCAGTGGTAGGACAAATCAGGATACCCAACAGCCTTGTAATCGCTGAATTTAAACGGCTTTGGACAGGAAATAACAGGATGCTCATCCCTGAATTTGATAAGTCTGGTTAAGAACCTGATGTTTTCCCTTCTGCTCTGCTCATTTGACCAGTTCACCCAGCCTGTAGGGTTGTCCTGACAGTAAGCATTGTTGTTGCCATCCTGTGAATTACAGATCTCATCACCTGCCATAATCATAGGCACTCCCTGTGCCAAAAACAAAAGAAGCATGGCATCCTTCCACTTAAGTTTTCTTATCTCACGGATAAACCTCTTTCGTGAAGGACCCTCACAACCGTAATTATTGCTGAAATTCCATGAAGGACCATCAGCATTTTTCTCACCATTGGCCTCATTGTGGCGGTCATTGTACATGAATAAATCGCTCAGGGTAAAGCCGTTATTGCTTGATATATAGTTTATAAATCCGACATTCTCCCCCTGCTTTTTCTGCTGGTTTAAAAGCTCATACATATTGCAGTTGATATGGTTTAACATCATACGCGCCGCAAACTGGTACTCCTCCTTGTCAATATAGAGATTTTCATATGTCCTGTTTTGCGGTACAACCGACATATCAAAGCCATCATAGAGTATCTTTGTCCGGCTAAGGAGAGCATCCTGCACAATCGCAGTAACAGGCAGCCTGTCCCCAAGCAGCTTAAAACCATCTACATGAAAGCTCATGACCCAGTATCTGAGCGCATCAAGTATCAGATTGTGGTCAGTTCTGTCCGGAAAATACATCTCTACGATACATTCCATGCCATTTTTGTGCAGCCTTTCAACGAGACGCCTAAGCTCATTGGAGGCATCTGAAGCGTCACTGGCATATGATGCTTTTACGGCAAAATAATTGCCGTAGGTATAGCCCCAGAAATTGACCTTGTCATTTTGCTTGTCGGTGTGCACACTTTGCTCATCCTTTAAGGAATACTTCGGCTTTGCATATTCCGGAATATCGTGCTTTACAGGGATTGTCATTTCTTCAAACTCGTATACAGGCATGAGAAGAATTGAAGTAAAGCCTAATTTCTTGATGTAATTTATTCTGTCCGATACAGCCTCAAAGGTGCCCTTATGCTTTTTGTTCCCTGAAACATCCATGGAAAAGCCTCTCACATGAAGCTTATACAGCTTCATCCTATCCCGTGTGATCTCAGGAAAGCTGTCATATTTCCAGTCAAAATCACTACTGTCTATCCCGCATGCTATTTCGTAGTCATTATCACTTCTTGTTTTATCATTCCATTTTTCTCTGCCGAAAATTCTTGTGGCATAAGGATCTATGCACCTTTTTCCATTAATTCTAAAATAATATGCATACTCATTCCCGCAAAAACCATGAAGTCTCACAGAGTAAAGTGAGCCGATCGAATACTCGGCAGGTATATCAATCACACAGACGGTATTTCCCGATTTATCAAGTAAAACAATGCTGCATTCATCCTCTTTTTCTGCTGCAAAGGTGAATACTGCACTATCCCCCTCAATATAAGCACCTGTTTTTAAAAAGTTTCCCTTTGTTAGTCGAAAATTCATGCAACACCATCCAATCAATAATTCTAGTATTTATTTATTATACTAGTTTTGACTTTTTTTGTATAGAATAATTTGATATAATATAATAGTTACTTTAGATTACTATAAAGAAAGAGGTACAATATGGCAGAAAAAGCAACACCTGTTACACCTGATGAGGCAGACGATATCCGCGTAACACTTGATCTGGACAACGGAAGTGTCGAATGCAAGATTATCACCATTTTTGATGCAGATCACAAGGATTACATAGCTCTTCTACCGTTAGACAAAAATGGCAACGAGAATGAGAGTGGAGAAGTGTATCTGTATCGCTATTTCGAGGACGAGGAAGGTATTCCGAGAATAGAAAACATCGAATCCGACGACGAGTACGAGGCTGCTGCCGACAGATTCGATGAGCTTTTGGATGACGAAATGTTTGATGATATTTAATCATCTCTACTATTATTTTGTCTAGGCTCTTTACTTTCACGGACAAACCTGGAGGCTTGGGCTGATTTATCGTTTACCGACTTGACCGAGTAAACAGACAAGCTTGTCTTTGCACGGGTCATGCCGACATAAAACAGCCTTCGCTCCTCCTCTATGTCCTTTTCAAGCACAGCCTTTTTATACGGCATTATCCCTTCATTTGCATCAATTATATACACGTTTTCAAATTCAAGCCCCTTTGAGCTGTGAAGGGTTGCAAGTGTCACGGCATTAGGGTCACTTTCTTTCGATAAAGCCATAAGCTTCATCTGCTTTGTATATTCCCTTATATGCTCATACCACTCTTCATATGTAGCAAAGCCCTTGGCTCCTGACTGGATTTCATCCAGTATATCAAACAAATCCTCTTTATTTATATTTCTATACTCGGCATATTCAGCTAAAAAGTCGTCATAGCCAATCCCTCTTCTGATATAGTTTATGCTGGCATATGGATTCATCCGGCTTATAAGCTTCATGTCATACTCAAGCTTTTCTATCCGCTCAGCTATCCACGGCTTTTCATCAAACAGCTTAATCCACTCATCAAATGCCACAGTTGCATCACACAGGCTGTCTCTTGACAGATACCGCTTTGGTCTGTTCATAATCTGCAAAAAATCAGCTCTGTCTCTGCTGCCTTCTGCAATTCTTTGGTATGTAAACAAGTCTCTGGCAATCCAGTGCTCATATATATTAGGTATATTATCCTTGGTTTTGAATGGGATATTATAGCTCATAAGCTGCTCTATAAGCTGTCTTGGCTGGGTATTTGTCCTGAAAAGCACCGCAAAGTCGCTGAATACAGCTCCCGCCTTTATCTTTTTATCTATATCGCGTATAAGAAAGATATTTTCGTCTCTTCTGTTTTCAAAATCAGCAAACGTAACAGGCGCCTTTGACTTGCTTGCCGCAATGATTTTCTTATCAAATCTCTCCCTGTTGTGCGAGATGAGATTCAACGAGGCCTCCACTATATATCTGCCACATCTGTAATTAGTATCTAAAAGGATTCTTTTTGCATCCGGATAGTCCTTCTCAAACCCAAGCATTATCTCAGGCTTTGACCCTCTGAAGCGGTATATTGACTGGTCATCATCTCCTACAATAAACAGATTGTTCTGTGGAGCGGCAAGCATTTTTATAATCTCATACTGCAGACGGTTAATATCCTGAAACTCATCAATCAGTATGTATTTATACTTGTTCTGCCACAATGCCAGTATATCAGGTCTTTCCTTAAACAGCTCATAAGTATACGAGAGCATATCATCAAAATCAATAAGCCTGTTTTCCTTAAGCCTTGTCTCATATTTTTTATATATATCCCTGAATATTTCCTCACCACACACTCCCGAGTAGAAATTTTCTATATCAATGCGGCTGTTTTTAATCAGACTGATTTCAGCAAGTAAATTGCCTATAAACTCATTCTCATCCTTGTATTCAAGGCGGTAGTAGGATAAAATTTCCCTGATAAAGCCGTATCTCACAGACTCATCAGCAATATTGGCACTTGTAAAGCGATATGCATATTTGAGTATCGTAAAAAAGACAGCATGAAAAGTACCAAAAGATACGTTCACCCTCTCGTCTTTCATCAGTGAATTAAAACGCTCCTTCATCTCATTTGCAGCAGCCTTGGTAAAGGTGATAACTAAAATCTCAGAAGGCTTCACATGATGCTTTGTTATTAAATTTTTAGTCCTGTGTGTGATAACTGCGGTCTTACCGGAACCCGGTCCTGCTAAAACAAGCATAGCGCCATCCTTGTGTTCGATGGCGCCAAGCTGGGCTTTGTTAAAATTCATAAAATACCCTTTGTTAATAGATTAGTTATTAGAAAGCTTTTCTATGCCTTTCTTAATTCTGGCTATAGACTCCTCTTTGCCAAACACCTCCATAAGCTCTGTAGCTCCGCCCGGTGTCATCTGCTTGCCTGAAACAGCGGTACGGATTGGCCACATAACATAGCCTATCTTATATCCCTTTTCTGTAGCATATGCCTTAAGAGTCTCAAAAAGTGCATCATTTGAGAAATCATCACAGCTTTCAAGAATAGGAACCACATCGTTTAATACCTCAAGTGATGTCTCTGGGTTTGTCTTCATCTTCTTGTGAGTATACATTGCAATATCATAATCCGGAAGCTCTTCAAAGAAATCAATATGTTCCTTGATATCAGGGAATATCTCAATACGTGTCTGAACCATTCTTGCTATCTTCTTAAGATCATAATCCTTTGTGACAACCTCCTTAATGTATGGCAGTGCCATCTCATAGAATTTGTCAAAATCAAGCTTCTTTATATACTCTCCGTTCATCCATTTAAGCTTTGTGAAGTCGAATACAGCAGGTGATTTGCTCATATGATGATAATCAAACTTCTCAACAAGCTCAGGAAGTGACATGATCTCCTGATTGTCTGAAGGGCTCCAGCCAAGAAGCGCTACAAAGTTTACAATAGCCTCTGTAAGGAATCCCTGATCCAGTAAATCTTCAAAGGATGAGTGACCACATCTCTTTGAAAGCTTATGATGCTCCTCATCTGTGATAAGCGGACAGTGTACATATACAGGTACATCCCATCCAAATGCCTCATAAAGTCTGTTATACTTAGGGGATGATGAAAGATACTCGTTTCCTCTGACTACATGTGTGATGCCCATCAGGTGATCATCTACTACGTTTGCGAAATTGTATGTAGGATATCCGTCAGATTTGATAAGAATCATATCATCAAGCTCTGCATTATCTACTGTGATATCTCCGTAAATCTCATCCTCGAATGTGGTTGTGCCCTCTGTAGGGTTGTTCTGTCTGATAACATATGGCTTGCCGGCCGCGAGATTTGCCTCAATCTCCTCCTTTGACAGGTGTAAGCAGTGTTTATCATATATAGAGATTTCCTTTCCTGCAACAGTTGTTTTAAGACTGTCAAGACGCTCCTTGTCACAGAAGCAGTAATATGCCTCTCCCTTGTCAATAAGTTCCTTTGCATACTTCATGTAGATACCCTGTGCCACACGCTCACTCTGCACATATGGACCGCATCCGCCATCCTTGTCAGGTCCCTCATCATGGAAAAGTCCAGTCTCTTCGAGTGTCCTGTTTATAATATCAACAGCACCCTCCACCTGGCGTACCTGATCTGTATCCTCTATACGGAGAATGAAATCACCGCCCTCATGCTTTGCAATCAGGTAAGCATACAGTGCTGTTCTTAAATTTCCTACATGCATTCTTCCTGTCGGGCTTGGTGCAAATCTTGTTCTAATCTTACTCATTTTAAAATGTGCTCCTCTATATTAATATTTTTTAGTCATTTTTCAATTTGAAATTATATAACAATATGGAAATTTTATCAATCCTCAGATTGAACTTCCATATCAAGCTCTGCGATTTTATTTAAAATTCTGTTTACCTCGTGGATTCTGTCACCAAGCTCGCTCCTATGTGATAAAATCTCTCGTCTTAGCCTGGTTATAGTCTCCACATTGCAGGACATCCTGCCCCTTAATTTTTGTCTCCTGACTATAAGTTCATGCTTCTGCTCAACCATCTCCTTGTGATCCACAATAGCGTTTGTGTAGTTGAGCCATACTCTGGCATCGTAGAAGTCATTTTTACTAAGCACCGAAACAAGCTTTTTGCTGTTGTATTCCAGATCCTCGTTTGTCCTTCTGAAGCGCTCCTTGTCTTTTACAGCGAGAAGATACTGCTCATAGTTGTATACAAATTCCTTTGAATTCTTCACATGATACTTCTCGTATGTGTAGTCAACAGCATTTTTTATACTTACATACTTGATCTTCACTCTGTTTTCAAGAGCTACTGCTTTATTTTTGGATGCTGCAGCGCTTTTTACTTCATCTGAATAGCTTTGATATGTCAAAAGCACAAACGAGCCTGCAACCGCTGAAAGAAGTGCCCCGATAAGCATAAAGATAGTGGTATCGGCTCCATATACAATCTGCATCAGCGTGCATACAGCTACCACTACAGCAAAAAATACCACTAAAAGCACTGCGTACACCCTAAATGCCCGCTGTCTGCTTTTGGCATATTCACCATCTATATCGAACTGCACTTTTTCTCCCTCGAGATACCTCAGGTCTTTATTTATTACATCCAGACTGCTTTCGTTTTTTTCAAGACGCTTTATTGCCCGCGGAATCTCATCCTCCAGCTGCTGCATCTGCGCATACTGGCTGTCTGATATGCGGTTTTTGGTCTTTAAAAAATCACTTCTGGTCTTTTCGAGTGTCAATATGTTTGCAGCCGCATCATTCATGGTCTTTTTATCTGTCTCTGACATATTTTCCATCCTTTCTATGTCAGTCAGATAATTTGTGACAAGTGCATACTCTGTTCTGTTATCCTCAAGTTCTCTGGCGGCATCAACCATCTGTTCACATATTTCAACTACATTGAACCCTTTAGTACTCTCATCCGGTATACTCTCAATATGTAATTGTGTATCATCGGTCTTTTTTTTGCGTTTAAATAACATGCGCCCTGTAATCCTCTTTGTATTTCAAAATTGTTTCTTTTGGTCTGCCCTCATCGCAACCATCTGAAGCTTCTGCATATACGCCCTTTAATACGCTGTCCAGATTATTTATTTCCTGCTCTGTAACACTATATTCCCTGACAATACGCGCATATCCTATATCGTTATTATCAAGCTTATAGGCATATAGACAAGACCACAGCGATTTTCTGTCCCCATTTTGCCTGAAAGCCTCAAGATATAAATCCGCTGCTATATCAAACAAAAACAGCTGCACATAGGCTGTAGCCAGATTGTGATATATGTTTCCGTACAATACACGCTCAGTATGCTTTGCATCCTCACATGACAGCAGCTTTTTGTATTCAAAAATTGCTGCAGTGTACTTTTTCTTCTCCATCAGTCTGTCTGCCCTGATTTTCAAGCACTCAAACTCGCTCTTTTCCTCGAGCTCCTTAAGTGCATCATGTGTGTTCTTAAGCTCCTCCTTAGTGCAGTAGCCGCTGTACTCAAGCAGCTCAGTCACAAAAGCAGACAGTCTGCCGTTTGTGGATATAATGGTTCTAAGATGCATGGCAAGCTTTGGCAGATGTGCATGGTTTTCAATCCAGGTGCACAGCTCAAGACTCATAAAGTCATCATCCAAAAGATATGTATTGTTGATTATATAATAATTAAGCTCCTCTATCGAGTAAACATTTATAGACACACCCTCTATGTAATAGGGCATGGCTGCTATAGCTTCATTACACAGTAATAATTCTCCCATATGCCCTCCTACATAGTCATCTCATAGTGCCAGACTTTGCCCGAGCTCATAAATATTTCGCCAAAGCCTAAATCCTTAATCTCTATATCTATCCTGTCATCAGATACAGGTGTCGCCGTAATTCTGATGCGTGTAGCCCTATCCGGCCTGGGCGGCATATCCGTAAGTCTTAGTGTCTCAATCTTTGCCTCCCTGCTTTTAGGAAGCTGCTTCCAGAAATCCACCTCATAAGAGCCTGAAATTATAACCTCACACTGCCCCTTGGATTCAAACCAGTTGCTTCCGGCACTGATAAGATTATAAAACGACAGTTCTCCCTTATCATGTACCTTAAGGCTCAGATTGAACTTCATCTCATTCTCGCCCATATATACAAAAGGCCATTCTGCTTCCCTATCCCTCGTGGCTGCCGCATAGCATGCCCCCTTAGTAAAGAGGTTATTGCCCATGAACACTCGTCTTCCCTTGCACAAAAGTGCAACAGACTGTTTCATCCAGCCCTCAGCAAACGTATCTCCCACGAGAAAGACCGTTGAGATAATCTGATTCTTAAAGCTCTCATTTATTATATCCAAAAAGCTTTTGTCCTTATCATTTTTATCCAGAGTATAGCTTATGCTTTCATCTATAGATACTACCTGTGGCGTTGTGCGAAGATCCCTCTTTAGGGAATAAAAAAATATACTTTCCTTTTCCTGCATAAACATCACCACATCATGAAGCCACAGTGAATTGTCCTGGTTCAGTGCAAAATAATAAAAGCTCTCCTTTCGGTCTATGACCGTAAGCTGTCTGGAATTTATGCCAAGCCTGACCGCCATGCCATAAAACATGCTCACGTTCTCCTTTGTCAGCCTGTCAACACATATAACAAGCCTGTCAAAGGATGAAGGATTACCAAGCTTGGATGGCAGTTCCATAACCTTTTTAAGAAACAAGGCCAAAAGCTCCTCTGCCATAAATGAATCATCATCGATGACTATTTTTTCACTATTCAGTGCTCTCTTAAGCAGCTGGTCAATACAAACCATCTCACCGCTTTTAGAGAGTCTTCTTGCCTCATCTCCATAATACCATTTGCCAATGCTCTTACGGCGTGCAAGTACAAGAGGAATCTGAAACTCCTCGCTGCCCGCAACAGTGCTGACAGTCTCCGGCTCTTTCATATTCTGTTGAAAAAAACTAACCATAGCATAGCTGTCATTTAAGTCTATGCCTATATAGTATGAATTGCCATTATGTCCCATTATAAATCCTCTTAAATCAGCTTAAACAGCTGCTTAGTCGCAGCATCCAGCCTTTTATATTCGTCTATATTGCTCTTTAAGGTTGTCTCATCAGACAGTGTATCTGAAATTATCATCTCATTAATCAGATTATAGCGGCTGTGATCATTGTCACCCGGTATATTGTTGCATGTAAGACGATTGCTCTCTTTCACCTCTATGCTGTTGTCATGCTCCTCAGTAATATAATACCTGATCAGCTCACCGAAAAATATGACAAATGTCTTTACGTATATGCCGTCGTACATCTCAACCATATCCTCTGAATTAAACTCTTCGCCATCCTCGTCTCGGCTGTAATGCAGCACAACATGAGTCCCCGGAGTACTCTCATACTGTAAAAATGCCTTGTCATAGATGAAATACTTCTCCAGCAGTCTGTAATCAAGCCTCGCAAAAAAATCAAAATACATATTATTATATATATAATATTTAAGCAATGTATCTTCAATCTCAAGTTCAGCCTGAGTGATATCTGTTTTCTCAGCAAAATGCTTCAATAGGGCTAACTGGCAGGCATCATTTAATGTTCTGTTTCCAATAAATCGCTTTTCGATAATATCAAAAATAAAATCAGCCTTGCACCCGCCACTATGCAGATATCCATGTGCCACAAGAGATATATAAGCTAAAATCAGCTTTTCATTTCCGGCTCTTTTATAGTATTCCATAAAGATATCCGATATCTTTTCAGGCTCAATCTGCGTATAAATACCCTGTTCGAGAATACGCTCATCGAGCTTCATGGAAGATATTGAAAACTTATCAGCGGCATGCCACAGGTTAATCAGCTCGTCTGTAGGCCCGGTATAGTTTTCACACAGGTATTTAAGCACCAGGTCACTGTATTTGCCTGTTTTAAAGGCAGATATGGCAAGCTGAACCATAAAATCATCATCTACATGCTGCACCTTAAGCGCATTCTCACACAAAACCACCTTTGATGCGGCAGCAAGCATGTCTATTCCATACTCCATGGCCATATCATATGCCTTTTCATAGAGGCGGTTTGATACAAGCATGTCAATAAGATATTTTCTTGCATCCTTTTGCAGGGTATCAAAATTAATGCTTTGCAAAAACGGCCTGACGTAATCCTCATAATCGTGAAGCTGACAATATTTTAAAATTCTGTATCCCATAACAGCTTTGTAGGAATCAGAAAAGGATTCACTATAAAATACAGGTTTAAACAGCTTCAAATCATCCTTTGTAAAATCAGAATAATCCCTTACATGCTTAAAATGTGACACTATATACTGTGGTCTGTCAGGCGAGAGGCTTATACACCTGTCAAGGTATTTCTCGGCATCCATCAGCCTCTGCAGTCTGTATGAGATGCTTTTAACATATCTATAGCCCCTTGAGTCCTCAAAAAGTATAACATAGTCGTTTGAAAACAGTTCAAAATAAGCACACTGGTCTGTAACCGGAACTATCTGAGGCTCCTTCATTTCATTCTGATATATGATAGCTCTCACTATGCGCTTATCAAATACAATAAGCTTGTGAGTATATATAATATCTGAAAAAGCTGCCGACAGCTCTTCATTGATAAATCCCAACTCAAGCATATCCTCGTATAAAACAGCCAGATTGTCATCAATATGCCTAAGCTGTGCCTGGTCCATGGCAAACCTACCCATAGCTTTCCTGTACTTGTGGTAGACCTCAGGCTCTGTTTCCTTGGCAGCAATTATATTGTTGTAAAGCACTGCAAGCTTTCGGTATGGCAGCTTATTATCAAAGCTGAAATACATCTGGATAATCTTTGGCACAGGGGAAATCTGCCTGTCATCCATCGTAAGGAGATACGACTCATACAAGCCTGTCAGACGCAGCTTATTCTCGATACCCAGCTCAAACCATTTATGAAAACAGGTATCATTTTTGTGTCCCTTAATCAGGTAGCTGCATATGATGCCGACATACTCTGCCTCCGGACATATCTCATAGGCTGCTGTAAGAAGCTCATATACTCTGTTATCGAACCCGCCTGCCAGATCAACCGCCTCAAAAATTGCTCCGGCAAGCTCCTTTGTCAGAGCCTTTTCCTTTACGGCCCAGCTTAGGATGCGAAGCTCAAATACCGACAGCTCCTTTATCAGATAAGGATCCTGTGATATAAGATAATAAGCTTCAATATACAAATACGGAGACGAACAGCCTCGCAGTACCCAGTATTTTATATCTTTAAGCTTACCGGCACTGTCATCAAAATACTGATCCCTCAAAAATAAAAGTACCCAGAACAAAAGCACAGAGTCAGGATTTTCATAAAAAATCAGCTCCACTTCATGTGTCATATTGTCAACGTATGAAGGCTCTCTCTCTAACAGCGTCATCAGATACAGATAATAGCCCCAGATTGGAGCTTTCTTATCAGGATTACTGTGCTTGAAATCATCAAGAATCCACTTAGCTTCCTGCCTTTGCCTGTTGATAATAAATGCCTGAGCCTTCATCAGCTCATACATATGCTCATCCGGCACGAGTGCATGCAGGTGGTTTAATATGCTTATAGTCTCGTTTGCCCATACCCCGGTCACTATCCGCTTCAGCCTGAAACTGGTATAAAGCTCCATGATTCCGACCATGCATTCCTTTATGTCCTTTGTCACAGCTATATCACTTATGCTGCCATCATCATCTCTTACACCGGCCGTGATATCTATTGTAAAGCTCTGATATACACCATCAATATATATACGGCCAAAATTACGTCCGGCATGCATTGCAGATGCATCGATGATATACTCATACAGATAGGTTTTACCTATAAAATCATCAAGCGTTAAAACAGGCTTAGACAGCTTTATGAATTCACAATCCGTGCGCAGGCGTATCTCGGTATATCCCCAGTTATCCTTTGTTATGGTAAAGCATCCACTCTGTGGCTCTTTAGAAGCCATAAAAATCTCCTCTGACTTGTCTACACTAATGGAAACAGGCTGTTTTTTGTTTACGCCAATCAGAAACTCCTCCATATTCTGACCGGATGGTCTGGCGCAGGCAAAGCCCTCATAGGTCAGTCTCTCATATACATTGTCATAAGGAATTGTGTTTAAAAAATTGCGATTATAAAACAGATGATAAGCCTCATCCCAATTAGATGCCGCAAGCCTTGTAAAATCATCAAGGCTCTTTACAGCTCCGGTGGATGCTTCCGCATAGAGCCTTGTGATTCTTGCACAAAAAGAAAGACTGTACTCTATCTGATTGCATACAATCACAAATTTACCCTCGCAGGTATCGCCCTCCGTAAGGCCCTTACTATTAAATTGATAACGAATCCTGACTTTCTCGCCCTCGAAGTGCGGATTCAGACACTCCATCCTAGGATTAGTCGAATAAACTATGCCACAGATTTTTATCTGATTCGTACTTTCTATTACAAAGCTTCCCGCTTCGCTTCTTCCCTCAATGACCGAAAGGTCTATTGTCTCCTCTGAAAACGCCAAAATCGGTTTCGTGCCATTAAATCTGCCGGCAGCTATCTGCCCTATACGTACTCGCACAATTGTTACCCCGTTTACGTTAAATGTTGATTTTTTATACACTTATTATATAATGTAAATTATATACGATTTGCAATGCTGTTGCAATGCAAATAGAAAGGAAATTACAGCTAATGATAGAACAAAAGGAGCATTTTCACGGCAGTGACCTTGAAAAAATAGAAAAAATATACGGTATAAAGAAAGAAAATATTGTGAGCTTTGCAGCAAATGTCAACCCACTCGGTGAATCCGGTAAACTAAAGACTGCACTGTCTGAGCGCATTGATGCAATCACAAAATACCCTGACAGGGAGTATACTTCTCTCAGAAAGGCTATCGGCAGCTACTGCAAGTGCGATTACAATCACATAACAGTCGGAAACGGATGCACGGAGCTCATCTCTCTTTTCATTCAGATTACAGCTCCCAAAAAGACACTTCTGTTAGGCCCGACTTACTCTGAGTACGAGCGCGACTTAAGGATAAACGGCAGTGATATCTCATACTATTTTCTCAAGGAAAAGGATGATTTTAAGATTAATTCGGATGAATTCATCTCTGCAATCACAGCTGATACCGACCTTGTCATCATCTGTAATCCCAACAATCCGACCGGCAGTCTTATCACACCGGATAAGCTCAAAACAATTTTAACCCACTGTAAAGAGACAAATACTTATGTGATGATAGACGAGACATATATAGAGTTTGTGCCGGATGTTGATGAGCTTTCAGCAATACCTCTGACTGAATTGTTTGACAATGTGATTATTTTACGCGGCACATCCAAGTTTTTTGCCACTCCGGGACTTCGTCTGGGCTATGCCATCACATCAAATTCACAAATTCTTACAGACATAAACACAAACAAAAATCCGTGGATGATTAACTCTCTCGCCGTTGTTGCAGGCGAAACCATGTTTTTGGATGAAGAATATATAGATAAAACAAGAAGCTTGATACTTTCGGAGAAAACCAGATGCAGGCAATTGATTGAAGAATCACACAAATTCAAGCTTTATCCATCCTACAGCAACTTCTATCTGCTTAAGATACTTGATGAAGGCGTGGATGCACATATGCTATTTGAGCGCGCCATAAGGCAGGGCATGATGATAAGGGACTGCTCTACCTTTCCCGGGCTTGAGGAGCGCTTCATACGATTTTGTATAATGAAGCCAGAAGACAACACAAGGCTTATTAATTGCCTTACACAATGATGCTAAATGCCTTTATATAAACATAACATATAACCAAAAAGCCTCCGGAAGGATTTAATCCAGCCGGAGGCTTTTTTATAAAGTGAAACATAGAATATGCTTTAAGCTCTATATTATTTTGAAGATAAGAACTCGTCAATACCCTTTGCTGCTGCTTTTCCTGCACCCATGGCAAGAATAACCGTTGCAGCACCTGTTACGGCATCTCCACCTGCAAATACACCCTCTTTTGAGGTTGCACCTGTATCCTCAGTTGCTACAATACACTTTCTCTTATTTGTATCGAGACCTATTGTTGTAGAGGAAATAAGTGGATTTGGCGATGTACCAAGTGACATGATCACTGTATCGCACTCCATCTCATACTCAGAGCCGGCAATCTCAATAGGGCTTCTACGTCCTGATGCATCAGGCTCTCCAAGCTCCATCTTGATAAGCTTAACACCCTTAACCCAGCCATTCTCATCAACAAGAATCTCTGTAGGGTTCTCAAGGAGATCAAAGATAACTCCCTCTTCCTTAGCATGATGTACTTCCTCTTTACGTGCAGGAAGCTCTGCCTCACTACGTCTGTATACAATGTGTGTCTCAGCACCGAGACGAAGAGCTGTTCTGGCTGCGTCCATGGCTACGTTTCCACCACCGACAACTACAACCTTTTTACCTTTTGAGATAGGAGTCTCATAACCCTCTTTAAAAGCTTTCATAAGGTTATTTCTTGTAAGGAACTCATTAGCTGAGAATACACCGTTGGCCTGCTCACCAGGGATTCCCATAAATCTTGGAAGTCCAGCTCCCGAACCGATAAATACAGCCTCGAAGCCTTCTTCCTCCATAAGTTCGTCAATCTTAACTGACTTTCCGATAACTACATTTGTCTCGATTTTAACACCAAGTGCCTTGACATTCTCTACTTCTGCCGCAACAACCTTGTCCTTTGGAAGACGAAACTCCGGTATTCCGTAGCTTAATACTCCGCCGGCAGCGTGAAGTGCCTCAAAAATAGTTACATCATAGCCAAGCTTTGCAAGGTCTCCGGCACATGTAAGTCCTGCAGGACCTGAACCGATAACAGCAACCTTTTTGCCGTTTTTCTCTGCTGCTGTCTTTGGCTTGATGCCATTCTCTCTGGCTGTATCAGCAACAAATCTCTCGAGCTTTCCGATTGAGACAGGATCGCCCTTGAAGCCTCTGATACACTTGCCCTCACACTGGCTCTCCTGTGGGCATACACGTCCACATACAGCAGGAAGTGCTGATGACTCTGAAATAATCTCATAAGCCTTTGTGAAATCACCATTTTTAACCTGCTCAACAAATGCAGGAATATTAATAGAAACAGGGCAGCCCTTCATACACTGTGCATTTTTACAGTTTAAGCATCTGCTTGCCTCTGCCATTGCCTCTTCTTTATTGTAGCCGTAGCAAACCTCTTCAAAGTTTGTGGCACGAACCTTTGGATCCTGCTCTCTGACAGGTACTCTCTTTAATACATCGACTTCCATTATTTGTCACCTCCGCAGTTTCCGCAGCCACCGTGATGTGTTGCGCCCTCTTCATAGGCAAGCTTAGCTCTGCCTTCCTCAGTCTTATATTGCTGCTGTCTCTTCATAGCCTGATCAAAATCAACAAGATGTCCGTCGAACTCAGGTCCGTCAACACATGCGAACTTAACCTTTCCGTCCACGATCAGACGGCATGCTCCACACATACCTGTTCCATCAACCATGATTGGGTTCATTGAAACAATTGTAGGAATCTCAAGCTTCTTTGTGAGCAGACATGTGAATTTCATCATAATCATAGGTCCGATAGCTACACAGCAGTCATATGTATTGCCGGCATCAACAAGTGCCTGAAGCTGCTGGCTGCCGTTGCCGTGGAAGCCGTATGAGCCATCATCTGTACAAACATAGAGATTCTTTGCAACAGCTTTCATCTCATCCTCAAAGAAAAGGATATCCTTATTTCTAAAGCCCATGATGACATCAGCATCCACACCATGCTCTTTAAGCCACTTAACCTGTGGATATACAGGAGCTGTACCAAGACCTCCTGCGATAAATACGATGTGCTTTTTCTTTGTCTCCTCGAGGTTATCCTCCTGACAAAGCTCTGATGGACAGCCGAGTGGTCCGACGAAATCCTCTAATGAATCCCCCTCATTAAGAGCCATCATTCTCTCTGTTCCTGCACCGATAGTCTGTACTACGATAGTAACAGTCTCTTTTTCCCTGTCATAATCACAGATGGTAAGTGGGATTCTCTCTCCTACCTCATCTGTCTTTGCGATGATAAACTGACCAGGCAGACACTCTTTTGCAACTCGTGGTGCCTTTATATCCATAAGGATAATATTGTCAGCCAATTTTTCTTTTCGAACTATTGGATACATAGTCTTCCTCCTAGTTAAATCTTATCCCATTACATATGTAATCTGATACTCAATTATTTCATACTTTTTTAATTTTAAATGAAATGATATAATTTTTCAATATGTTTCTTTGGATATTCCATAAAAATATGTTATATGCTTATGAAATTGTGTTATCTTCTGACATTCGTCCGGTACTTTATATCAAAAACAGGAACCAATTCATGCAAAAAATGAACCGGTTCCTGTATTTATCAGCTTTTATGAGAAATATACAAGCTCATCCTGCGGCTTCTCAGCAGGCTCGATGGAAACCGGATAAAGCACCGGTCCCTTTCCCTTGTACTCTCTTGCAAACTCCACATGCACCCTTGCGGTGATGGTAATCCACGATTTGTGAGGAATACTGCTCTCATCCTCATACTTGCACTTAAAGCCTATAAAGGTCACGTCCTCTATACAGCAGGTCATCGCAAACCTGCCCGGTACCATAACACCCTTTCTAAGCTTATCAGGATTGTATACAAGAGCAAGAAATTTGACAACCTTGCCGTCGTACTTCTTGTAATTTTCCATGGCATCCATATACCAGATGGCATAATCTGCATCTGAAAGCTCAATCACATCCTGATTTATATCAAACGGCAGTTCCTCCGGACGCTCATCAATAGTACCATCCTTGCGTTCGTAGACTATCTGGGCTTTGCGGTTGATATTCTTTATGGTACGCCTTAGGTGTCCTCTGTCTGTATCATCGTCCGTCCTGTTAAATATGACAACATCACTCGCAAATACCTGTTCCTGCATCATCGCGCGCATATTGTTCATATAAAGGTCAAATGTAGTGGAATCAACTGTGGCGAGCGACTGCACGATAACCCAGCCCTTTGGCAGCTCGGCCTCTATTATTTTATCAATGCCCCATGTGCCGTTGTACTCGATAAACACCTGTTCAGGCAAATACTGCATGTTGAGCTCATTCAGCTTTGCAGCTGTAAACTCATCCTCCGAGTCGATCTCTGCAACCTGGATATTGGCAGCCTTTAGCTTATCCATATCATACTCCACATCACCATCCTCGCACATAATGATAAGCCCCTTTGAGCCATTAGCGAAATCATTCTCGAAAATGGTATCCTTAATCAGTGAAGTCTTGCCACTGTCCATGAATCCGGTAAATAAATATACTGGAATCTCTTCAGCCATTTTGTTAGTTCCTTTCTGATTATTGTGTAACTATGTTAAATACATTTAAGCAAGTCCGAAGAGCTCTTCAAGCTCATGCTCGTGGATATCTGTTCCGATAACAACGATACGTCCTGTATAGTCAGGCTCGCCATCACGAATCTCGTACTCGCCCGGAACCATATCAAAGTAAATCCACTTGCCGTCTGTGCCCTCTACCATGCCCTTTGAACGAAGAATCTTGTCATCTTCCACAAACTGCTTAAGGATTTCTTCGAGCTTAGCGCGCTCAAACTTGTGAGGTGTCTCCTTGCCCCAGCTTGTAAATACATCATCAGCATGATGATGTCCGTGCTCATGATCATGGTCATGACAGCCGCAGGTGCAGCCCTCGCCGTGCTCGTGGTGATGCTCGTGCTCGTCATGGTCGTGGTGATGCTCGTGTTCATCGTGGTCGTGATGGTGCTCATGCTCATCATGGTCATGGTGATGTTCATGCTCATCATGATCGTGGTGATGCTCATGCTCATCATGGTCATGGTGATGATGATGCTCTGCCTCATCCTGTGCATGACGTGCCTCAGCAAGCACCTTCATCTCGAGATTGTCCTGACCTTCCATAGTCTTAAGAATCTGCTCTCCTTTAATAGCATCCCAATCAGTAGTGATAACTGAAGCCTTTGGATTTAAAGCCTGAATCTGCTTTACACAAAACTCAAGCTGCTCAGGTGTAGCATTCTGGCTACGGCTTAAGATAACTGTTGTGGCATACTCTATCTGGTTGTTGAAAAACTCACCGAAAGCCTTCATCTGCTTGCTTGCCTTAAGTGCATTTACCACTGTAACAAGTGCATTAAGCTTGACCGGCTGCTCTTTTTCGATATCTATAACAGATTTCATGACATCTGATAATTTACCCACGCCTGATGGCTCAATTAAGATACGGTCCGGATGATACTTCGTAATAACCTCATTTAAATTCTTACCAAAATCACCAACCAGTGAACAGCAGATACAGCCTGAGTTCATCTCAGTAATCTGAATGCCGGCATCCTTTAAAAAGCCACCGTCTATACCAACCTCACCGAACTCATTCTCTATGAGAACTATCTGCTCACCCTTAAAAGCCTCATCTATCATTTTCTTGATAAATGTAGTCTTTCCAGCTCCAAGGAAACCTGAAATAATGTCAATTTTTGTCATTGTAATTCACTCCTTTTCTTTTCACTAAGTCCTATTTTACTAGCAATAATACAAATATGCAAATTAAATTTTTATTATTAAATTATGTTGACACATAACAAAAGAACTACCGCACGCGGTAGTCCTCTCTAATACATTAATTGTATTTTCTTTTTCTAGCTGCTTCAGATTTCTTCTTACGCTTTACGCTTGGTTTCTCGTAATGCTCACGCTTACGGATCTCCTGCTGGATGCCTGCTTTTGCACAGTTTCTCTTGAATCTGCGTAATGCGCTATCTAAAGTCTCGTTTTCTTTAACTATTACACTAGACATAACCTAAAACCTAACCTCCCTCCAGTTGTGTATTGTGCATCAACTGTTAGGTATCTATACTTAATTGCACTAACATGTATTTTATCAAAATATCCGGATTTGTCAAGATAAATCCGGATATTTTTTCAAGAAATTATTATTTTAATTATATCAGGTAAAACATCACTCCAAAATGACTCTAATCAAGCTTGATAAAGATTGATGTTTCTTTTTTCAGCGAATCTGCAATCTCATAGTTTTCATCCATCTTGTGTGAGATATTGTCCATATCCTCAACAATAAGCTGTGTACTGTCAGCCGCTGAAACCACTCCGTTCACACCCTCATTTATAGCATGTGATATGGTGTTGATTGAAGAAGAAATCTCAAGCATGGACTGCTTCAGTGAATCAGTCTTCTCCTTGAAATCAGTCATGGTACCCTCAATGAATGAAGCCTTGTCGTTGTACTCCACACCGGACTCAACAAATCTCTCAAACTCCGGAAGAATCGAATCATTAATATAGCTGACAAGACCATTGGCGTTGTCAGAAAGATTGTTAACCGAATTGGTAACTACCGCATTGATACGCTGGATATTGTTGGCTGCCTCCTGGCTGGCTGCAGCAAGCTGGCTGATCTCACTGGCTACAACCGCAAAACCTCTGCCTGCCTCTCCTGCCCTTGCTGCCTCAATAGAAGCATTTAATGCCAGCAGATTGGTCTGACTTGCAATGTTTAAAATATCATTGGTAAGTGAATTGACCTGCTTTACGCTGTTGCTATCCTCAATAGCCTTCTGCAATACCTCGAGAATCTCCGAAACCTTCCTGTCTGTTGACTCCATGTTTGTACGTGCAACAGACTCCATTGACTGTGCATGGGCCTTCATATCCTTGGTGTATCCGGTCAGTTCATCTGTCTTTTCAGCAATAAGCTCAACCTCTTTTGCCACATTATCTGTGTTGGTATTGATAACAGATGCATTTTCAGAGATATCCTGCATGGTAGCAGACAGCTCCTCTGTTAAAGCCGAAAGATCGGACACACTGCTGTTGCTTGTCTGAACACTCTGACGCACATCATCAACAACCCTCTCCATCCTGGCCGAGTTGGTGACAACAGCCTTGAATATAGCCTGCAGCTTTGTCATAAAGACATTGATGCCCTTGCCTACAGCGTCAACCTCAGCATTGTTGATAGGAGTAACCCTCTGTGTCAAATCGCCCTTCTTGTTATCAATATTGACTATGATGCCGTTGATTTCCTTCTGTGTACGAAGCAGAGGCTTGATAACCATGGTGACAACAGCAAAAACAACAAACAGTAATGCAATTATACTTACTGCAATAGTAAATGTACATGTGACAACAGATGCGCGATAAGTACTTTCGAGGCTCTTTCTCTCCTCCTGTGTAACAGAATTGACATGCTCACGCATTGACGAAATAGCTTTTTCAATGTTATTAGTATATTTTGCAATAGAGCCATTTGCCGTTTTATACGCTTCCTCGTTTTTACCGGCGGCAGAATAGGCCATTACATTGCCACACTCCTTGACCAGGCTTGTATAGTTTTCACAGATAATTCTATAGTTTCTCTTGGTCTCCAAGGTTACATAAGGATTATAATCATCAAGGAGCTGCTTTAGCTTTTCCTCGTGATTTCTCACTTCACTTACAATATCAATCATTGATGATAGATCTGTCGATATAATATGAGACAGTGCCAGTGTATGAATATTCACGGTCTCCATCTCAATATCATTAAGCATCTCCGTGCCAACCATTGAGGTGTCCACAATCTGAGAAGCCGCATCATTTACCTTTGATAAATTTTTAAGAGATAAGCCACTTGAAATAACACTTACAAAGCCTACAATAAAAACAGGAATAAGTATCAATTTTGTACTTAACTTTTTCTTTCCCTTGATCTTTGGTTTGTTATTAACCTTTTGAGCTTTTTTTGTGTTGAGAGTTTTTTTAACTTTTGGTGCTTTTGCAGGATTTGCTGCTTTTGCTTTCACCTTTTTTTGTTTTACTGCGCTATTTTTAACAGCGGCTTTACTTTTTTTTGAATCTAATTTCATGTTATATACCCCTCTACTCAGCTACAGATTGTGTTATCCCCGCAACAAGATTATCCATTATCTCCTGAAGATCTGTATTATCAGGATTACCGGCCGCCATTTTTTCGCCAAACTCCGTCGCAGCATCCCAGTAAGAATTTCCAACTCTTTGGAGCTTTCCGTACTGTGCCTGATCCATAACAGCCATAATAGCAGGAACCTTTTTGACCGCATCATCTGCGGCTGCCGCTTTATTGGCAGGGCCTACATTCTTCATCTCAAAGCGGAGCTTCTGGTTATCCTCGTTTGTAAACCACTGGGCAAGCTTATTTGCCCACTCAGGATACTTGGTGTATGCATTTACAGCCATATATTTATAGCCTTTAAACGATGACATCTGAATCTGCTGTCCGGCACATGTGTATGTAGGCAGCTTTACAGCACCATAATCATCGCCCCATAATTCCTTGATTTTTGCTGCATTCCAGCATCCACTGACACCGGCAATAATACTTCCGTCCTGTACTCCTGCAATAAAATCGTCCTGTACACAGTTCTTAAAGCCCGGCTTAGCCGCAATATCAAGCATAGCCTGTGCTATATCAACACCCTTGATGTCCGTGATGATAGCATTCCAGTTGCAGTGATTTGTCACACCATCATCATTCACGCCAAAATCAAGCCCTGTATTTCCAAAAAATGAATACAGATACCAGCCTGAGCTCCAGTCCATAGTCAAGTACTTACCATTGGCCCCTGCAATGTCGAGCATGCCATCAAGCGTAGCCACATCGCTGTCTGAGAAATAATTCTTATTGTAATACATAAAATATCCATTGTCAGCGGTCAGCGGATATCCATATAATTTGCCATCGATAGTGGCAGCCTCAACCGCACTTTCATCGTCAGCCTTTTTAACGGCATCCACATCCTCTATCTCATAAAGAGCGCCTCCCGCTACCATAGAAGTTATCTGGTCATCCGCTATAGGGAATACATCCGCACCATTATGCACATTTGATAATATATTATTTCTGGCATCAGAATCCTCTGACTCCTCGATAATTATATTAAAATCAGTTCCTTTATTAGCCTCCTTGAAGCTTTCAATCATCTGTGTAGTAATATCCACATCATCCTTCGAACACCAGACGTGCATCTTTACTTCCTTATTCTTCGCTTCATCCGAAGAATTCTCCGTCGTCCCCGCCTGTGTATTGTCATGTGATTTATTTGATACTCCGCATCCAGTAAGTAATGAAACCCCAATGGCAGCCACAAGTGTTGCAGCTATTAACCTCTTCATACATATTCATCCTTTCAGTTTAATCTCAATTAATAATTTAGTACAATTTTACCATACTTTCACAAAAAAAAATAGGTCTAATTTGATTTTTTTAACAAATTTAGACCTATTTTTTAAAAGATGCATTTTAAAGCACTATATAAGCATTTTTGTTACTTAATCATACCTGAAAGTGCGTCCTTTACTGAAGCAATAGCATCAGGAATACCTGCCGGGTTCTTTCCACCGGCCTGAGCCATGTTAGGGCGTCCACCGCCGCCACCGCCTACCTTTGAGGCGATTGCCTTGATTAAGTTTCCTGCATGTGCACCGCTCTTTATGGCAGCATCTGTTGCCATGGCAACAAGATTTACCTTGCCTTCATTTGAAGAAGCAAGCACGATAACTCCCTCGCCAAGCTTTTCCTTGAGGGAATCTCCAAGATCACGCAGTCCGTTCATATCAACGCCGTCAACACTTGTTGCAAGAAGCTTGATGCCGTTTACATCAACTACCTGATCCATAACATCGCCGAGTGCATCCTTTGCTGCCTTGCTCTTAAGAGACTCATTCTCACTCTGAAGTGCCTTCATCTCAGCCATCAGGTGCTCAAGTCTCTCTTTGAGGTTTGCAGGAGTTGATTTAACAACCTTAGCAGCCTCCTCAAGTTCCTTCTCCATATTGCTGTAGTAAGCGAATACATTGTCGCCTGTGATAGCCTCGATACGTCTTACGCCTGCAGCCACACCACTCTCCGAAAGAATCTTGAATACCTTGATATCAGATGTATTCTTTACATGTGTACCACCGCAGAACTCCTTTGAGAAATCGCCCATTGATACGACACGTACCTTTTCACCGTATTTCTCGCCGAAGAGAGCCATGGCACCTGTCTTTTTAGCCTCATCGACAGTCATGATATCTGTGCGAACTTCAATAGCTTCGTTGATTTTCTCGTTTACGATATCCTCAACCCTTTTAAGCTCCTCAGCAGTCATAGCAGAAAAATGAGAGAAATCAAAACGTGTTCTCTCAGCATCCTGATAAGAACCTGCCTGCTCTACATGTGTGCCGAGTACCTCACGCAGTGCCTTCTGAAGCAGATGAGTGGCAGAGTGATTTCTGCATGTGTTTGTTCTTGTTTTTGTATCAACAGCAAGTGTAGCCTTCTCGCCTGTGCGGATCATACCCTCTGACACATAACCTACATGTGCATATCTGTTGCCGACTACCTTTACAGTATCCTCAACAACAAATGTACCGCTCTCTGTCTTTATGATACCCTTGTCACCCTGCTGACCACCCATTGTGGCATAGAAAGGTGTGTTTGGCACGATTACAGAGCCCTTATCACCATCTGAAAGAGCCTCGACTACATCATCCGATGTGGTAAGGAAAGCAATCTCAGCTGTGTCAGTAAGCTTGTCATAGCCTGTGAACTCTGTAGTAATTTCAGAATCTATATCATTGTAAACATTGGCATCAGCACCCATATAGTTTGTTTCCTTGCGGGCTCCTCTTGCCTTCTGTCTCTGAGCCTCCATACAACTCTCAAAGCCAGCCTCATCATATGTGAAGCCCTTCTCCTCGAGAATCTCTGCCGTGAGGTCTACAGGGAAGCCGTATGTATCGTAAAGCTTGAATGCATCCTCTCCTGAAAGTACCTTGACCCCGTCAGCCTTCATATGCTCTTCCATATCTGCAAGGATACCAAGTCCCTGGTCGATAGTCTTCGCGAACTTCTCCTCTTCCTGAGTGAGCACCTTAAGGATGAAATCCTTTCTCTCCTCAAGCTCCGGATAACCGTCCTTGCTCTCATCAATGACAACCTGCGCGATTTTGCCAAGGAATGCTCCCTGTATTCCAAGTGTACGTCCATGCATAGCGGCACGTCTGATGATACGGCGAAGCACATAGCCCCTGCCCTCGTTAGATGGCATAACTCCGTCAGAAATAAGGAATGTAGACGAACGGATATGGTCTGTGATAAGACGGATAGAAACATCGTCCATCTCATCGACATGATATTTCTTGCCTGAAAGCTCGCAGACCTTGTCACGGATAGCCTTCATGGTATCAATATCGAATACCGAATCAACATCCTGCATTACAACAGCAAGACGCTCAAGTCCCATACCTGTATCAATGTTCTTGTGCTCAAGCTCAGTGTATCCACCGTGTCCGTCACCGTTAAACTGTGTGAATACATTGTTCCACACCTCCATGAAACGGTCACAGTCACAGCCTACCTTACAATCAGGCTTGCCACAACCGTACTTCTCACCGCGGTCGTAGTAAATCTCAGAGCAAGGACCGCAAGGACCTGCTCCATGCTCCCAGAAGTTGTCACACTCACCGGTCTTTGGATCTCTGTAGAAACGTGTAATACGATCTCCCGGCACTCCTACTTCCTTAGTCCAGATATCAAATGCCTCATCATCCTCACCGTAGATGGAAGGATAAAGCCTGTCCTTTTCAAGACCGAGCACCTCTGTCAAAAATTCCCATGACCATGCGATTGCTTCATGCTTGAAATAATCGCCAAACGAGAAGTTTCCGAGCATCTCAAAAAATGTAAGATGACGAGCTGTCTTACCTACATTCTCGATATCACCTGTTCTGACACACTTCTGGCATGTAGTCACACGGCGTCTTGGCGGAACCTCCTGTCCTGTAAAATATGGTTTAAGCGGTGCCATACCTGCATTAATAAGAAGCAGACTGTTGTCATTGTGAGGCACCAGTGAAAAACTCTTCATTGCGAGATGTCCCTTGCTCTCAAAGAACTCAAGGTACATACGACGTAATTCGTTAACGCCATAACTCTTCTTCATTACTTGAATCTCCTATTCTTTTGTCTTTGCGTCCTTCATTTTACGAAGCTTTACCCCTATTAAAGCCCCACAAAAACCTATGGCCGCCAAAACAATCATAATAATAACATATTGTGCTACGCACATGAAAAAGTCCCCCATAATTACCCTCCTAAATTTATTGAACTAATTTATTATAAATGAATTTGTGAAATAATTCAATAGTTCTCTCCAAAAGCAAACGTCTGATTTTCACGTTCAATCTCAATAACCCTGTCAGCCTTGTCCTTATTGCTGAGTCTCTTCTTGTATTCAATGATACCGCTGTAGTCCTGCCACATATGCATAGGGAAAACAAACTCTGCCGAGGTATTTTGTAAAAAGAAATCAAAACCCTTGAACTGATACTCCATAAGCTTTGGATCCATAGGGAAAAAAGCCACGTTTATTGGTTTTTCCGAAAGCTTTTTTATCTCATGCCTGAAGGCTCTGCGCACTCTGCCGTTTATCAGGTCTCCTGCGCCATCCCACTCCCAGTCGTTTAAATCACCGGCATGAAACAGGCTCACTCCGTTAGAAATGACGTAAAACGCCACACCGGCATCGGTGGATCTAAGTGTCATTATATCCAGATCATCCACATGATATGTATTGTCAGGTGAAACAAATGTCACCCTGTCCCTGACAGCAGGATCAATGCCATGCTTTGACAAAAAATGCGGACTGATACGGATATCCTTTGAAAAAACATAATGTATATTCGAATATTTGTCAGTCAGACGCAAAATATCCATATCATAATGATCCTTGTGGCTGTGACTTGCAAACATATAGATTTTTGTATCCGGCTCATAAGATGGCAGCTTTCCGGTAAAATGCATACCCTCCACCTTGTCTCCATCAAAATAATCAAATATAAGCACCTTGTCATCCAGTTCCACAAGAAAACAACTGTGATGTATAAAAATTATCTGCATGTAACCTACTCTCTTTCGCTTTTAAATCAGTCTTTATGTATCATTATGCTATCTTTATGCTATATAGTCAACTTATATTTCGTATAATATAGTAATTAAACTCTAATTACCAATCAATAATTATATGATTAAAGGGTCAAAATACCTTTTGACCCCCATATCATTATATAATTATACAAATCATGCCGCCATTTGAGTCATTCACAATCTTTTGCATGGTTTCCTGAAGCTTTATCTGGCACTCATCATCCATCTGCATTATTTTGCTTCTTATTCCGTCCTCCATAAGCTCACCGACAGACTTTCCAAAAATATTAGTCTTCCAGACTCCACTGTCACTGTTTTCACCATTTTTTATGTAATCTATCAGATCCTCTGCCTGTTCTCTGCTTCCGACTATCGGCGCTATCTCGGTCTCGATATTAGCCCTTATCATATGTATTGACGGTGAAATGGCCTTCATTTTTACACCAAACTTGTTTCCATGGGCTATAAGCACCGGCTCCTCCATTCGTATATCAGACAGCTGTGGCATCACAACACCATAACCCTTCTGCTGCACCGATGAAAAAGCATCCTTAATCTTTTCGTATTCATTCTTTTCCTCAGTGAGTGAAAGAATCAGGGAAATCAGCTCCTTTTCCCCGGAAACAGTCACACCGCACAGCGCGGAAATATTCTCGTAGTAGTACTTCTCTGCAATCTCAATTTTAACCTTTACCACACCATCAGACAGCCCCATCCCGGCAAGAGATACCTCTTTTAATATATCCCCATCCGATTCAGGCATATCAGTGCTCATCAGTGCGACATCCTTCAGCTTTGAAGCCCTTGCAAGAAAAGTCTTTGCATATGTAATTACGGCCTGCTTTACATAATTGTCATAAGGCAGAAGCTGCACCCATTTCGGTATATCATAGTCCACTCTCGTGACTGCAAATTCATATAAGAGCTTTTCCATGATATCTGTAATCTGTCCCATGCAAAGTTTTTCACAGTCTATAGGAATAGCAGCCGCTTTATACTCTCTGCTAAGTGACTCGCATAAAAGTCTTGTTTCTGCCGCAAAAGGCTTTGTAGTATTTACCACAATTACAAATGGCTTTCCTGAAGCCTCAAGCTGCATGACTGTTTCTCTTTCTGCTGCCTCATAGCTCTGTCTTTTTATATCGCCTATGCTGCCGTCAGTGGTTACAAGCACAGCCACTGTCGAATGCTCCTCTATTACCTTTTTTGTTCCTACAACCGCAGCCTCCTCAAAAGGTATATCCTCGTCGAACCATGGTGTTTTGACCATACGCTCGCCGTCCTCCTCGAGATAACCGACAGCATCCCCCACTGTAAAACCCACACAGTCAACAAGGCGTACCTTCACAGCGCTGCCATCATCCAGACTGATAGTAACCGCATCCTGTGGAATAAATTTCGGTTCAGTCGTCATAATAGTCTTTCCTTTGCCTGATTGCGGCAGTTCATCGACTGCACGCTTTTTAGCATACTCATTGTCCATCTTTGGGATTACACAAAGCTCCATGAAATGCTTTATAAATGTGGACTTGCCTGTGCGCACAGGACCGACGACACCTATGTAAATCTCGCCGTTTGTGCGGCATCTGATATCTTTATATAAATCAAACTCTTTACTGTCCATAGTACTGCCCATAAAAGCTTCCTCCATACACTTTATTCTATAATCAAAGTGTATTCACCTGCTCTTTGAATTATTACACATAAAAAGGCCACAGGCTTCAAAACAGATAACCTGTGGTCTTTTGTAATAATATATAGTATTTTAAACCAAACTACTTAGCAGCCTTTTTCTCACATCCTGCTGTCTTGCTTGTAGAAGCATCAGCTGTTTCTTTAGCATCTGATTTGTCAGAAGCCTCCTCAGGCTCCTCTCTCAGACGTGCATACATCTGCATACACTTGTGGAGCTTCTTTGCAAGCTTATTGTCTATCTGCTCAGGAGTAGCTCTCCACTGCCAGTTGCCACCGGTAGTTGAAGGAATGTTGATACGGGCCTTTGAATCAAGTCCAAGCAGATCCTGCATAGGAACAATAGCCATATCGGCAACTGATGACCATGCCGCACGCATCATGCCCCAGTTGTAGCCCTCCTCCTTTGTGAGGTTTAAGTAATCCTTTGCAAACCTTACGCAATCCTTTGGAGCTGTCTTCATCCAGCCCATAACTGTGTCATTGTCATGGGTACCTGTATATACAACACAGTGCTGCGGATAGTTATGTGGCAGATAATCGCTATCTTCTCTTGAATCGAAGGCAAACTGGATAACCTTCATGCCAGGGAAGCCTGAATCCTTTAAAAGCTTCTTTACGGAAGGCGTGAGGAAGCCGAGGTCCTCCACGATGATAGGAAGCTTGCCAAGCTTCTTCTCAAGCACGTTGAATAAATCCATGCCAGGTCCATCTTTCCATACACCGTTCTTTGCTGTATCATCCTTTGCAGGAATAGCATAGAATGAATCAAAACCTCTGAAATGATCGATTCGTACTATATCATAAAGCTTTGCCATAGCACTGATACGCTTTGTCCACCAGCTGTAGCTGTCCTTCTTCATAACATCCCATCTGAAAAGAGGATTGCCCCAGAGCTGTCCGTCAGCTGAGAAGGCATCAGGAGGACATCCTGCCACCTCGATTGGATTTAAGTCTTTATCGAGATAGAACTGTGTAGGATTAGCCCATACATCTGCTGAATCCATGGCAACATAAATAGGTACATCTCCGATAATTCTTATGCCCTTTTCATTAGCATATGCCTTTAAAGCAGTCCACTGCTTGAAGAAGAGATACTGGAGCATCTTGTAGAAGGCAATATCATCTGCATACTTCTCCTTTGCTTCTTCCATAGCCTCAGGTTTTCTAAACTTAAGAGCATCATCCCACTCGCTCCATGCCACTCCGCCATTGGCATCCTTTAATGCCATAAAGAGTGTGTACTCATCAAGCCACTCTGCCTCTTTACTGCAGAATGCCTCATAGTCAGCCGGTGTTTTCTTTGAAAAACGCTCATATGCCTTTCTTAAAAGAGCATATCTGTTGACATACATAATGCCATAGTCTACATACTGTGGCTTTTTGCCCCACTTATATGACTCGCACTCCTTCTTTGTCAGAAGCTTGTCCTTGCATAAAAGCTCCAGATCGATAAAATAAGGATTGCCTGCGAAGCTTGAAAATGACTGGTATGGAGAATCTCCATAGCTGGTAGGACAGATTGGAAGAATCTGCCAGTATGTCTGACCTCCCTTCTCAAGGAAATCGACAAAACGTCTTGCCTCCTTTCCCATAGTTCCAATACCATACTGTGATGGCAGTGATGAGATTGGCATTAATACACCGCTAGTTCTCATGTTATTTTTCCTCCCTTTTGTTGTATACTCATTGTTTGGCTGCGTGAGCCTGTATTTTAAAATAATATATAATATACATATGAAATCATATGATATTTTCGTTTTATTTAGTTATTATAACATCATAAAGTGCAACTTGTAAATTAAATTAGTTAATGTTAATATCAAATTAATAAAAAGTTTAAAAGAGGTGTAACATAATGAATGAAACAACCAGGCAATTGATTGTGCATAAGGTAAAGCATAATACGAAACGCCTTATAACATCCATTAAATGGGTAATCTTTTCTATCGTTGTCGGCATAGTCGCAGGAAGCTGCGGCACCGCATTTTATTTTGCTCTGTCGGTCGTAACCGATTTCAGAATGAAATACCCTTGGCTCATTTACTTTCTGCCAATCGGCGGACTTGCCATTGTAGGACTCTATCATCTGTGTAAAGACGATAACGACACCGGAACCAATCTGGTAATATCAGCTATCCATTCAGGCGACAAGGTGCCCTTTATAATGGCCCCGCTTATATTTGTATCCACACTTATCACTCACCTGTTCGGTGGCTCTGCCGGCCGTGAGGGTGCTGCACTGCAGATGGGAGGCAGCATCGGAAGCTCTATAGGCAGGGTATTCAGATTTGATGAAAAGGACAAGCATGTCATGATTATGTGTGGCATGAGCGCTGCATTCAGTGCTCTGTTTGGCACTCCGATGGCAGCCGCTATTTTCTCCATGGAGATGATAAGCGTCGGTGTCATGTATTATATAGCACTCGTTCCATGTGTGATAAGCTCCCTCATCGCTCACGGTATCGCATCATACTTCAATGTTACAAATGAATTTTTTGCTATTGAAAACATACCGGACTTTACCATTTTAAACTCAGTAAAAATATCTGTGCTTGCAATACTGTGCGCACTCGTAAGCATACTCTTTTGTGTGGCCCTTCACTCAAGTGAGGCGCTGTACAAAAAATATCTGCCTAACAAATATACAAGAGTATTCATTGGTGGCTGCTTTGTCATCATAGCAACTATGCTTGTAGGAAACCAGACATACAACGGAACCGGAATGTGTGTCATCCAAAGCAGTATAGACGGCTCTGTCAGACCTGAAGCATTTCTGCTAAAAATCATCTTCACCGCACTGACTCTTGGCGCAGGCTTTAAGGGCGGCGAGATTGTACCATCCTTTTTCATAGGCGCAACATTTGGATGCCTGTTCGGCAATCTGACAGGCTTTGAGCCATCGCTGTGTACAGCTGTCGGCATGATTTCACTGTTCTGTGGTGTCACCAATTGTCCGATTACATCGCTGCTCATCAGCTTTGAGCTGTTTGGCTACGACGGCATGCCGTACTTTCTTTTGGCAATTCCATTCAGCTATATGCTGTCAGGATACTTTGGCCTGTATCGCAGCCAGAAAATCGTATATTCAAAATACAAGACAAGCTACATAAATAAATCAACTCACTAACATTTGCTAACTGCAACCAGGCATGATACCCCAGGTATTATTGCCTGGTCTTTTATTGTGTAAAGAGCTTTATCTCCCGCAGAAGATTCATCTGCAAGAACCTCCCACAAAGCATCTGCAAGTTTAATTGTGATTTTATTTTTGCCGGCATTGTAAGCTACGAACACCTTCTCTGTATCGTTATCAATAGTATATGCTACAACGCCATCAGGCATATCATCCATGAAATGTACGGATTTCTTAATCTCATCTACTGTGTCAAGATAAAATGACTTGTGAGCCCTTCTTAGTGCTATAAGCCCCTTATAGTAGGCTTTAAGGTCCGAAAACTGCTCAGCCCTGTCATAATCTATTGCATTGACAGAGAGAGGACTGCAATAGCTGTTCTCTACAGGAGCACCATCAGCCTCACTAATCTTTGTTCTCGCAAACTCCTCTCCATGCAGGAAAAACGGAATCCCCTGCGCTGTAAAAAGGATGGCTGCTGCAAGCTTATTCATACGGATACGCATCTCTTCACTCTCATGTGAATTGGATATGATAAACCTGTCCCAGAGAGTATAGTTGTCGTGACATGACAGATAGTTAATCGACTGCATAGGCGATTTGGCCCACTTAGCGCACGTAACAGCCTGCTTTAGCTCTTCACCTCTGTCTGCAGCTCCATTGACAAAGCCCAGCTCATCCATATAGAACACATGTCCCTTTACCGCATCACGTATATCATCCGAAAACATGCCGATGCCCGGTGTCCTTGGAGCATTTATTTTCATGCCACGCTCTGATTCCGGCAGAGTGCTCTCTCCACCTGTCCAGCCCTCTCCGTACATTATTATATCAGGATTTATTTTTAAGAGAGCTTTTCTGGCTTCGTTCAATGTCTCGATATCAAGTACTCCCATCAGATCAAACCTGAAGCCATCAATGTGATACTCACTCGCCCAGTAGCACAGCGAATCAATGATATATTTTCTGACCATAGGCTTCTCTGAGGCTATTTCATTGCCACAGGCTGATGCATCAGAGTACTTTGCAGCATCCAGCATGCGGTAGAAATAATTGCCCGCAGTCTTGTAAAAGCAGCTGTCATGAACATTGAAGGTATGATTGTAAACCACATCCATGATTACACCAAGACCCGCCTCATGAATCGAGTGCACCATCTCCTTGTACTCTCTCACTCTCACGGCTCCATTAAACGGATCTGTCGAGTAAGAGCCCTCCGGCACATTGTAATTGTACGGATCATACCCCCAGTTATACTGCTCCTTTAAGGAATCACTCTCGTCAATGCTGGCAAAATCATACGACGGCATAAGCTGCAGATGTGTCACTCCCATATCCTTGAAATACGAAAGAGTTTTATCCTCAGTAAATGCCTTAAACTTACCCGGATACCCAGAATGAGCAGATGCACCGGCAGACACATCCGCGACAGACACCTCAGTGATAACCATGCTCATAGGATCTGCAAGCTTTGGCCTGTCCTCATCTGCAAATCCATCAGGATCAGTCTTTGACAGGTCAATAACCATAGACCTGTGCCCATTTACACCGCAGGCTCTTGCATACGGATCATGCGAGCTGAATGTGCCATCTGAGGTGTGAACCTCATATGTATAATAAACACCATCCAGATTTCCCTCTGCCGTAGCAGAAAAAATACTGCGAAGCTCTCCCTCTCCGCGCATCATCTCAAGCCTGCCTGTCTCGGTCGAATCATTTCCCTTATCATAAAAAATAACAAAAACACTGTCCGCAACAGGCGAAAACAGTGTAAATGTTGTCTTTTCCTTTGAATAAATCGCTCCTAATTTCATAATACTATCCTTTTCGTTTATTTTCGTATACATTATAATAAAATTTACAATAACTGTAAATAGGGCAATTCAACCAATTTTCAAAAACTTTTTAGTCAATGTGCCATTTTTTCTTTTGCTGATGTGAAACAATCTTTATATACAAAGATTGTGGCAGAAATCTGCCACAGGTTGTAGCAAGCTTCATCCTGAGAGTAGGCACTATGACCGTTTTGTGCTTCATCATCCGGTCTATGGCATAATTGGCGCAGTATTCAGCGGAAATCCCCTTCAGCGCAAATCGCACATTCGCCACATCATTGAATTCTGTATCAACCGGTCCCGGACACAGACATCCCACATACACATGGCTGTGGCTCTGTCGAAGCTCACATGCAACAGCCCTTGAAAGGCTCGCAACATATGCCTTAGAGGCATAATAGGCAGCCATGTACGGACCGGCAGGAATAAGACCCGCAGAGCTTGCCACATTTAATATAAAACCTCTGTCCTTTACCCTCATCTGTCTTAAAAGCTTTTTCGTCAGGAAGTGTACAGCACGCACGTTGACATCTATCATGCCCATTTCCTTAGCTATATCAGTCTCCTCAAACAGGCCGCAATCACCGTAGCCTGCGTTGTTTATAAATATTTCTATATCTTTTTCCTCGAGATAGTCCGAAAGTCTCTGACACTCATCAAGCTGCATCAAATCCGCGGTAAAAATATCACACTCAAGCTCCTTATGCATGGCTTTAAGCTTATCAGAAAGAGCTGTAAGCCTCTCCCGCCTTCTGGCAACAAGAATCAGGTCATACCCCTCCTTCGCAAGTCTCTTTGCAAACTGCTCACCTATTCCTGAGCTTGCTCCTGTAATCACTGCATACATATATCATACCCCTCTATTCTTCAATCATAAGCTCCCTGGAGCTCGCATCAAGCTCTACGCTTGTATTGTCGCTCTTATACATATCAAGCAGCAACAGCCACAGCGTGTGAATCTCGTAGGTGAGAATATTGGATGCAGGCACCGAGTATGGAAGCAGTGTGCTGATATCAAAGTATCTGATACCAAGCGGCGGTAAAAAAACAAGGTTGGTTGTCTGTCTTTTATCACCGGCAGTATGAATCATCTCATATGTAATCATCACAAAATCACTGCCCTTATAGGTACACTCATATGACACGTAGCACTCATCAACAGTCCAGGTGATGCCATCCTCTGTAACTGTCGGCTTTACTGCCTCATCATTGTACTCTGTAGTCTGACAGGAAAGCTTCCACTTAATCTGCCCCTTCTTTGTTTCCTTTACCATATCGGTAAGCTCTTTAAGTAATTCATCTTCTTTTTTCATATTATACACCTGTTTTCATTATCAATGCTCATCAACCCTCACACCATGTACCACAAACCTGTATGTCTCACCGCTTGTGGAACAGGTTGAAAGCGTCACAACCTTGTCATCCTTTGTCGGGACTATGCCTGTATCCTTCATTGATGAGGCAGCCATCCTCTGTACGAATTTGCCAAATGTCTCGTCAGGCTCAAAGCCCACAGTATACTCATCACTGTCATCACTAACCGTCTCATATGAGAAAATCTGGTACCTATACTTTTTACCATCGACAAGTATCTGGAAATACTGATGGCTGTCATAGTAATTCTCATCACGGTTATAGTGCTTAAGCTTTCCAAACATAGACAGGTTTTTCATATTGTGTCCATAAATGATTGTATGACAGTCGCTGAAATCAGTCTTGTTTGAACCCTCAAGGAAGATGGAGCCTGCAGTGGCATGCTCTCTCTTAAAGGTCTTTCTGAGGTAATAGCTGTTATCCCCCGAATACATGACAGGGTAGCTGATATCCTCATTCTCAAAATAAATCCAGCCAACCACATCAGGGTTTTCACTCCTTAAACCGGCGAAATCAATATCTATATCATCATACCACGGTGACTGTGCTTCACTGCCTTTCGTGCTGTCATCATCCTTCTTTGAATCGTCCACTGCATACTCATCCTGAAGCTTCTCATATGTCTTATCCGAAGTATTATAGTCAGAATAAATCTTAAACAGATGATAACCCGAATAAGCCACAAGAGACAGACCAATTATCAGAACTATAAATCTAATTACTTTCTTAACCATTTGTTTTCTCCATTTTTTTATCAGTCAGTACTGTAATACCGGTAAAAATAATCAACAATACAATGAATACCAATTTACCTTGCGCGGTTCCTAAAAAAGAAGCAGGATAACCAAGCACCGGGATATCAAACACAGGCACACCGACCACATCAGACCATGCAACCGGCTGTACATCATTCACCTGATTGGCATCGCCCTTTGTAATGTAGGTCTTTTCATCTGTATTTATCTCAACTACCCTGTGAGTCACAAGCTCGCCATTTCTGTAAAAGGTAATGACATCACCTGTCTGTATCCCACCGGCACTCTCCTTTACATACAATAGGCTCCCCTTCATGTAAGAAGGCTCCATGCTTCCGCTTACAACTACCATCGGCTCGATACTAAACAGCTTGGGAGCAAATATTACAATAATAATTAAAATAAGAATTAATAAAATTATACTGGAAATAATGTTAATAAGTCTCTTCAAAAAAAGCACCTCTATATCAGAAAATATCATTTGTCACTCACAAAACTGCTGTAGCAGCTTACCGACTCAATATCAAATTGTATCGTCATATTACTATGTGTGTCACACGTATGATTGAACCTATCGATAATACGCTTCATGACATCGGAGGCTGTATCGCATGAGCACTTCGACAAAAGCACAATGTACTGTGAATCACTGTACTTTGCTGCCACATCCCCCACACGCAGGCACTTTCTAAGTGCTCTTTCAAGTGTATGCATGGAATCCTTCATCTGACTATGATTCTTATCCGGCTGACTGCTATACATTGGCACAACAGTGACAAGCACCAGACTCTCCGGAATCGTAGAACGGGCACTCTTTCTGACCTCCAGCTGATAGATTTCCTTGAACACAGGATATCCGCACATGAAAACACCATTCATGCTCTCCTCACTGATATCGTCCTTCACTTCATCTATATTGTAGCTTGAAGCACCCTTTGTGACAGATAAAAGCTCCTCATACACCTTGTTGAGCATGACAGTCTTTCTAACGCCAAGATCCTTGTCCATAATAGCCTTGGCAGTCTCATAAGTATCAAAAGCCATCTGTACCTTTTTGGTACGCATGCGTGCTACAATCAGATATGAGTATATCTGCTCATCCGAACGTTCATATACAATAGCCCTGGTGCAAAGCTGCTCAAGCTTCTCATAGCAGCCTGTATCAATATACAGCTTTGCCAGAGCCTTTACTGTATTTACGTATCTGGAATGGTAAAATGCATTGAGCGTCATAAACCAGTGTGTATCTGTCCTAAGAGGCAGGAAATCTCCATGGTAAAGGGCTATGGCCTTCTCATAGCTTTCAATAGCGGTCTCCTTGCTCCTGCAAAATGCCATCTCAGCCTCATTTATATATCTGTCAAACTCTTCGACATCAATGGTTACTTCCACATCATCATTCCATTTGTACAAGCCGCCTCTAACAGAGACTATGCACTCCTCGTCAAAGGAGGCATCTCTTAGAGCCTTTCTGAGCCTGTATGCCAGATTCTTAAGGGCTCCTACCGGATTATCGGTTTCTTCCTCAACCTGCCATATAGCCTCTGAAATATCCTCTATACAGACACCCCTGTTTCTGTTCATCGCCAGATATACAAACAGCTTTTCAAGCTTCTCAGACCTCCATGCCCCTTCCTGGACAGAGGTTATGTCATTACCCACCGTAAAGCTGCCAAAAGTTTTTAATTTAATCATATAAATTTCCCCATTTCTGACATTAAACATTGTTATATAGTCATAAACATATTAATCTTTTGAAATCCCTATAAAACGCAAAAATTAAACCCAAATTAAAATTTACGCAAATCATCACTGCCGTCGTCGACAGTATTTTGTATTTTCATTATCTTAACAAAGTATGAGTAGTCATCATTTACCTTTACCTCACACCTGTCACCCACCTTGTGCCCGAATATAGCGGCACCAAGCGGTGACTCCTTGCTTATCAGATTCTTTAAGGAATTGCCCCTTACGGTTGTGACAATCTTGTATGTCTCAGTCTCATCATCATCCTCAAAATACACATCAACCGTATTGAACATCCCCACCTCATCATCCTTTGACTCATCGGATATGACAACGGCCGTCTTAATCATCTTCTCAAGGTATCTGATACGGCTCTCGTTCTGGTTCTTAAACTGCTTGGCGGCCTTGTACTCGAAGTTCTCGCTCAAGTCACCCTGGGCTCTCGCCACCTTTACGTCATCAAGAGCCTTCTTTCTGACAACGAGCTTTCTGTACTCTATCTCGTCCTCCATTTTCTTTATATCATTTGCTGTCAATTCATCATGCATGTCTTAAACCCTCTTCCTGCAAAATTGCGTCAAAATGTATTTAGAGAAGCCCTGCGATACCACAAAGCAGCACAATCGCACCAAGAACTATACGGTACCATCCAAACACAATAAAGTTATGCTTCTTTATGTAGCCCATCAGGAATTTGATAACAATAAGTGAAACGACAAATGCCACAATCATCCCGATAATCAGAATAGCAGCCTCTTCTCCTGTAAAATGAAATCCAAATTTAACAAGCTTCAGAAGACTCGCACCAAACATAACCGGAATAGCAAGGAAAAATGTATACTCAGCGGCAACAGTTCTTGAAACACCAATTAAGAGAGCTCCGACAATAGTAGCGCCTGAACGTGATGTACCCGGAAAAACAGCTGCAATAAGCTGGAAAAATCCAATCATAAGCGCAGTCGTGTAGCTTATGTCGACAAGTGAATTAATCTTGGCAGACTTGCCATTATGTCTGGTCTCAATCACAATAAAAGCGATACCAAAGAGTATAAGCATGATAGCTACTGTCTGGAAATTGTAAAACAGTCTCTCGAATACATCATCAAAAAGCACTCCGATAATAGCTGCCGGAATAGTTGAAACAAGAATATGAAACCACAGCACGAAGATATCAGTCTTGACCCATGCACCGATACCTGTCTTTGCAAGAGGAGCTTTGTTATTCTTCCTGCCGAATGGCCAGATCTGGCTCCAGAACAAAACAACAACCGCCAAAATGGCTCCAAGCTGGATAACCACCTCAAACATACTGTAAAAATCGTCCGGGTTCTTTCCTATTCTAAGTGGTAAAATCTCATTCAGAAGAATCATGTGGCCGGTGCTGCTGATAGGCAGCCACTCTGTAATGCCCTCCACAATTCCAAATATAACAGACTTGATAATGTCAAAGATTTCCATAAATAAATTTCCTTCCTTTAAAATATTTTCTACAACCAATTTATTATATTATTTTTCCAATCACAAGTCCATGGAATTTAAGAAAAATTTAAATTAAATCTTTTCATATTAGAAAATTTTTTGTAAAATACTCATAGCAATTATGAAAAAGTGAAAGGACAAAGACAAAACATGAAGAAAAAAATCAGTATCATGCTTTGCATAGTACTCTTCGCCCTGACAGGCTGCACCAACTCCGGCAGCACAATACGCTTCGGAGCAGCCGACATCGGTGGAATGTACTATTCATTTGCAAATACATTTACGGAGCTTGCCAATGAACAGGGCTATGACTTTACCTGCAAGGTCCGTACCACAGCTGGCTCTAATGCCAATATAAGGCTTTTATCCGATGGCTATATAGAGATAGGCATCGCACAGGCAGACCTGATAGCCGACGCCTACAAGACAAATGAAGATTTAAGGGCTATAGCAGGGCTTTACACCGAGACCTGTCAGCTTGTGGTCCGCGCTGATTCAGACATACAGACTCTTGACGACCTGTCAGGACACACTGTAAGCATCGGAGCAGAGGAATCCGGTACCGAGCGAAATGCCACACAGATTCTTGAGTTCGCCGGTATGCCATCATCCCTTGTTGCCACCAAAAACCTGGACTATATCGAGGCCACAAAAGAGCTAAAAGCCGGTGATATAGATGCCTTCTTCTGCACTGCCGGACTCACCACCACTGTCATAGATGAGCTCTCAAAGGAATGCGACATAAGGCTTATCCCGCTGACAGACACTGTGATAAGCAAGATGCTTGAAAGCAGCTCTGCCTACACAAGCGAGGTCATACCTGCCGGCACATACACAGGCCAGACCACAGATATAAGCACTATAGGTGTAAAATCAGTGCTTATCACAAAGTCTGATGTATCCGATGATACAATTGAGCAGCTTACATCGCTCCTGTTTGAAAAAGAAAATGAGCTCTCCTACTCCAACTCTCTTAAGCTTGAGCTAACATATGACTTTGCAACAGACGGTATACCTATTCCATTCCACAATGGAGCGAAAAGCTATTATGAAGCCTGCGGATATAGCACAAATTAATTCGCGAATTAATTTTCGGCCTATTACGTAATGTTCTAAAATATAAAAGAAAATAACAAGAATATAATCAATTAAAATTGAAAGGTAACACATGAAAATACAACTTGACATGTACCAGACACTGGCCGTTGCCGTGCTTGTACTACTACTTGGAAACTATTTAAAAAAGAAAATATATTTCCTTCAGAAATTCTGTATTCCGGCGCCTGTCATAGGCGGACTGATTTTTGCCATCATGACATGCATATGCTATGTCACAGGAATCGCAGAATTTTCCTTTGATGACACACTGCGCGAAGTCTGCATGGTATTCTTCTTTACATCTGTAGGCTTTCAGGCAAATCTCAAGGTGTTAAAAAGCGGAGGCAAATCGCTCATCGTATTCCTGGGACTGGTTATAGTGCTTATCATATTACAAAACTTAACCGCCGTGGGGCTTGCAAAGCTCTTAAACCTGAATCCGCTAATCGGCATGTGCACCGGCTCTATTCCTATGGTTGGCGGACATGGCACCGCAGGAGCCTTTGGCCCGGTGCTAGAGGACTTAAACATAAAGGGCGCAACGACCATCTGTACTGCAGCAGCTACCTTCGGTCTCATCTTTGGAAGCCTGATAGGCGGACCTCTTGGAAAAAGACTGATTGAAAAGCATAGCCTGCTTAATACAGCAGCAAACGATGACGACAGCCTGCTGGTGGAGGATGAGAAAAAGCATGAGCGCCACACAAATATGTATGCTGATGCCGTATTCCAGCTCATCCTGGCAATAGGTGTCGGAACCATCTTTACAATGCTGCTCACAAAGACAGGGCTCACCTTCCCAATATATATAGGAGCAATGCTCGCAGCCGCACTAATGCGAAACATATGTGAGTACACAGGAATCGCTACCATCCATATGGGAGAGATAAATGACCTGGGAGGTATAAGCCTCTCTCTATTCCTAGGCATGGCAATGATTACACTAAGGCTCTGGGAGCTTGCATCACTCGCTCTCCCGCTCTTCATACTGCTTGCAGCACAGGTGCTTCTCATAATCATATTCACGTATGTTATCGAGTTCAACATCATGGGGCGCGACTACGATGCAGCCATACTTGTGTCAGGCACCTGCGGCTTCGGAACCGGAGCCACCCCAAATGCCATGGCAAATATGCAGGCTGTCTGCGACCAATATGTGCCATCCATCAAGGCATATCTGCTCATACCGCTTGTCGGGAGCCTGTTTGCTGACTTTTTGAACAGCCTTGTAATCACATTCTTTATAAACTTACTGTAAAACAACCGGAGAAAAATATGTTTGAAAAACTGAAAAAAATATTTAAAAACAGAGACGAAAAAGAAAAACATAATTACGATTTAACTTTTGACAACGTGGCAATACCTGAGGTGCACGTAAAAAGCACCGAAAGTCACGAGGACGCTGATAAAGAAAATGCACCTATCAGCTATGACAATGTTGCCATACCTGAGGTGCATATCAGAAACAGAAAAAATAAATAAACTAAAACTCCATATGCCTTTTGCCCTTTCACAAAGCTCCTATCCTTCCCTGCTTATTGTCCTTATTCTGCCTTCTCAACAGATATTATCTTTCCCTCAAACGGATCCACCTCTGAAATAGTTCCGGTATATTTTACAGTCACCTTATCTCCGCTTGCAACACCCTCAAGTCCGTCAGGCTTCTCATCGAAGTTAAAGCTGTATGGTGTATCCTTGTCATCAGTCACTACAAACATGAAGTCCTTTATGTCATCGATTGTTCCTGTAAGCTCCTTCTCTTCCTGTGAGCCCTTTTCACCTTCATCCTTGGTATCAGCCTGCTTTGCACTTTCAGTGCCAGCTGCCTTATCCTGCTTTGTATCGCTCTGTCCGCAGCCTGCAAACAAGCCGGCGCAAAGCATAGCTCCTATTACAATTGTAATCAGTTTTTTCTTCATTATGATATACCTCTTTCTTTATTTATAAGCACTACTATGAGTACGTTTTCTAAAGAGTACTCTCCTATCCGCCTAAAGTAAATAGAATACATAAAATATTAAAAAAATCTTACGAATTACTGCTTTTTTGAGCCTCTTGCGAGCCTTGCAGGATACCATTTTTCAAACCATCCGGTAAATATGCCCATCAATATAGGCATCAGATTGTTTACGACAATAAGTGCAGCTCCAACACCTGCCTTTTTCAGCAGAAATGTCCACACTGCTGTCAACACGTATAATACTCCCCATGCCGCCGCAAGTATATAATTCGTCTTCATAAAGAGAGGATTTTTGTGTGCGGCTTCACCGCCATAATTGTATTTCACATATGTTGCGCATAAAGGCTCCTTTGTCAGGCATGAAACCAGCCAGAACAACCCAAACACCAGATATCCGATATCTGTTGATATGTCACCTGCTCCTGTCAGGCTTGCAATCGCAGAAAGTATAGCAACAGCAACAATTGAGAGCTGATCCCATATTACAAATTTATGTTTTCTCATAATAAAAGGTATAGCGGATGCCACCAAAAGAGCAATCACAGAACCCTTTTCAGTATTGACAGAAACTGCTATCCAAAACGTAATCCATGGTATGAGCATTGTCATCATGGATGGATTTTTCTGTAACTCCACACCTTGTGATGTTTTTTCTGCCTCTTTGACTGCCGATGTACTTCCAAAAAATTTATCCCAGTTTACCATCAAGGAAAAATCACCTGTCACCGTATACATCTGCTTTCCCAATGCCTCTGCGCCACCTATCTCGCCTCGGGAAATAGCCGACCATACTGTAAAAGGCGTATCTATGCGGGTAGTCGGAGTAAGGCTTTGATCTGTAAGCACCTCACTACCTTTATCATCAAGCTTTATTTGGTATGTATGCTTCAAATCGGTATAGCATATCTCAAGCACGCGTTCCTTTCCGTCATAGGCATCCTTATTGTATAATGCTGCCATCTGTCTGGTGAAAACAAGGTCATCAGCTTCCTTTTCTCCTGTTGTCCTGCTAATCCCCCAGCTGGCATCCGCCATCCTTTCAAATACATCCCTTGGATATAAAAGAGTATGGAGCGCCGCTTCTGTTTTTTCAGATATTTTTCCTGTGATGGCATATTCTGCCCCGGCACTTTTTACCGTAGCTAGATATTCGTCAGTCCTCTTTGACAGCTCTTTTACACGAAACAGCTCACCCTGACCACAAAATATGGTTGTATAATGCCCTTTTCCAAGGAAATGGTCAAACATCCGAAATACACTGTCATAATTTCCCTCTGCAGAATAAAAGCCACAGGTAGAGATTAGCACATGCCTTTTGCCTTCCATGTCATATCTGCAATCATGGCTGCCGCTTCCGTATCCGTCATCCTTTGTACTCATAAACGGCAGGCTCATGGGAAGCTGCCTGTCAATCACGTTCTTTAGTATTCCCGGCACACTAAAATAGTACAGAGGAAACGACCACACAACAATATCCGCTTCAAGCATTTTCCCTATAGCAGTCTGCATATCGTCATTTATGCAGCACACCCCCGGTGTCTTCTGCCAGCATGCAAAGCAGCCCTTACACGCTCTTACATTCATTGAGACTACATGCATTTCATCAATGGATATAGCTTCATTTTTGCTCTTATATCCTTCTTTGAAGCCTTCTATAAAGCTGTTTGCAAGCCTTAACGAATTGCTTCGTTTGCCTTTTGGACTTCCGTTAATCAGAAGTATGTTCATGCTTTAAGCCCTCCTGTAAGTATATAGTTAATTTTAGTATATCGGATTGACAGGCAAAAAACAATTAAAGTTTAGACTTAGAAACAATACCATAATTATACATTCAAAATACATTCAAATTCTTAAGCATGCCTTGTAATTATAGTACTATGATAGTAAAATAGAGTTATATTATTTCAAATCAGGAGAATTCATATGGGTTACGATGAAAAAATTTTTAAAGCAAAGGCGAATATCAAGGCCCGCAGATTATGGCTTGTTTTTGCTATATTGCTGACCGCAAATTATGGTACCGACACAGCAAATGGCGCTTATTCTGTCAGTAATTATATCATTTTTGTTATTTTATGCTGGCTGCCTTTCGTGTGTGGTGACATACTTCTAAAAAAGAAAGGGAAGGATAATGATCATTACAGGCTTGCATTCGTCATCGGATATGGTATTTTTTACGTATTTCTTTTGTGTACGACAACCTCACCGATTGCATTCACCTACATTCTTCCGATAATCAGCCTTATTGTAATATTTAAAGATGAGAAATTCATGATTTACTGCGCCGTTGCAAATATGCTAAGCCTTATAGCAAGTATTGCATTTCACATATTTGTGCTGGGTCAGAACACTGCTATAGATCATAAAAACTTTCAGCTTCAGATAGCATGTCTTTTGCTTTGTTACATAGGCTATATCATGTCGGTGCGTCACCTGACTGAGTCCGATGCTGCACTCACCGAGAGCATAAAGTCTGATTTGAATCGCGTTGTCACGACAGTTGAGCAGGTTAAAACCGCTTGCAACACTATAATGGACGGTATAACCGTGGTCCGTGAGCTTGCTTCTGAAAACAAGCATGGCTCAGATGTTGTCGTTGATGGAATGAATAAGCTTACCGGAAATAACAAGCAGCTTCAGTCCCACACTGCTTCTTCCCAGGAAATGACTACCGATATAAGCTCACAGGTTGAAAATGTTGCAGCCATGATAAACGATATGGTTTCCCTGACAACCGAATCAGGCAAGCATGCCAAGGTCAGCTCTGAGGACCTTGAAGGTCTTGCCCAGACAGCAAAAACCATGTCAGAGCTTTCTACAGAGGTTGAAAACATCCTGACTACATTCAGAGATGAATTTGAGATGGTTAAAAATGAAACCGGAACAATTGATAATATTTCAAACCAGACAAACCTCCTCGCTCTTAACGCTTCTATCGAGGCTGCACGTGCAGGTGAAGCAGGTAAGGGCTTTGCTGTTGTCGCCGAACAAATCCGTACTTTAAGCACTGAGACGAGAAATTCATCCGGTCAGATCAGTGAGGCTCTCTCACGGCTTGACGAGATTTCCGGAAAGATGACCTCATCCATTGAAGAAACGCTCCGTCTCATCCAGCTCACTCTTGAAAAGGTAATGCAGACTGGTGAAAATGTAGAGAATATCACAAAGGATTCCAATAAGCTAGGAAGCCATATCCGTGAAATCGATGCCGCAATGCAAGAGGTTGAAGCATCTAACCAGCAGCTTGTCGACAATATGGAAAAGGTATCTGACATCGTAGAAACCATGACCTCATGTATCGGTGCTTCTGATGCGATAAGCCGCAAGATGCTCAGTAAATATGATGAAAGTGCAACAAATATCAATAATATCGAGACTGTTATCCAATCTCTCATGCACGAGCTCGGAGTTGGTGGATTTATGGGACTTGATGATATCCGCCCGGGTATGAAGGCCAAAGTGATCCTGACAGATGTACAGACCGGCAACGAGTTCCATTGCGAAGTAAAGGCTGTTGACGAAAACGGTCTTAAGCTTGTATCAGGCGGCTTATCTGTAGACTCATCCAGACCTTGCAATCTGTGTGTTACAGTTGGCAATGTAATGTACTGCTGGAAGGATCTCACAATCACAGATGGCCTTATGATAACAGTCAATACGCAGCCTGAAATCTTGAACCGTAGGAAATACCCTCGCATGGATTTATCAAACAATTGCACTATCAAGCTTAAAGGAACCGACACCTCATTCAAAGGAAATCTTGACAATATAAGTGCAAACGGCTTTGCATTTTTGACAAAGGATCCTTATTTCGTGGATCATAAAGGAGCGAAGGTCACTATCTCGATAGAGGACTTTGCGCTTGCTGACCATTCAGTATTGGATGGATATGTAATCCGCTGCTCAAATAACGATGGAACATATATCGTCGGCTGCCAGATGCCTGAGGATAATTATTATATCCAGACATATGTCGATGAACAGCTTCGTGCTCACTCATAAAAATAAAAGCTATGAAAGCCTTTAACCGGGCTCTCATAGCTTTTTTGATTGATAATCTTCTATATCCTATTATCTTCTATCTATTATCTTTATCTTCTATCTGCATGATGTTTTTCCTCTCTGGACTCTCATATATACATTGTAGCTGTGAATGCTGAATATTATGATACCTAGCAATGCACAGGTTATCACAATTGTACGGATGTTCTTCTTTTTTATAATCATAAATGTGTTCTCCATACCTTAGTACCTACATCGTATCTGTGCTTCGTTCTCTATTCATATCACATATACTTGTATTTCTAGTACTAATTATACAACATATAGTGCCTAAAATCTATACTCTCGGCGCGAAATGTCGTTTTCAGGGTGTGAAATGCAGATTGGCAATAAAAAACAAGGGAAAGTACTAAATACTTTCCCTTGCAAAATCTTATATATAGACTTTTAAATTAGAACCTTTGTCTATTTTGCCTGCTCTGCAATAGCAGCCTGTGCTGCAGCAAGACGAGCGATTGGTACACGGAATGGTGAACATGAAACATAGTCAAGTCCAATCTTGTGGCAGAACTCAACTGATGAAGGATCTCCACCGTGCTCTCCACAGATACCAACGTGAAGGTTAGGATTAACTGGCTTTCCAAGCTTAATAGCTGTCTCCATTAATTTACCAACACCTGTCTGGTCAAGCTTAGCAAATGGATCGTTCTCGAAAATCTTGTTGTCATAGTAAGCGTTAAGGAACTTACCTGCATCATCACGAGAGAATCCGAATGTCATCTGTGTAAGGTCGTTTGTACCGAAGCAGAAGAAATCAGCCTCTGTAGCGATCTCATCAGCTGTAAGAGCAGCTCTTGGGATCTCGATCATTGTACCAACATGGTACTTGATGTCAGCATTTGCAGCAGCGATCTCAGCGTCAGCTGTCTCAACTACAATCTTCTTAACGAACTTAAGCTCTTTGATCTCACATACTAATGGGATCATGATCTCAGGCTCGATATCCCAGTCTGGATGAGCTTTCTTTACATTGATAGCTGCACGGATAACAGCCTTTGTCTGCATCTTAGCAATCTCAGGATATGTAACTGCAAGACGGCATCCTCTATGACCCATCATTGGGTTGAACTCATGGAGTGACTCACAGATAGCTTTGATTTCCTCTACTGACTTATTCTTAGCCTTTGCAAGCTTCTCGATGTCAGCCTCCTCTGTAGGAACGAACTCATGAAGAGGTGGATCAAGGAAACGGATTGTTACTGGGCATCCCTCAAGAGCCTCGTATAATTTCTCGAAATCTCCCTGCTGATATGGAAGAATCTTGTTAAGAGCTGTCTCTCTCTCCTCTACTGTATCAGAGCAGATCATCTCACGGAATGCAGCGATTCTCTCTGGATCGAAGAACATATGCTCTGTACGGCAAAGTCCGATTCCCTCTGCACCAAGCTCACGAGCCTTCTTAGCATCTGCAGGAGTATCTGCATTTGTACGAACCTTAAGTCTTCTGAACTCATCAGCCCATGCCATAACACGTCCGAACTCACCAGCGATTGAAGCATCAACTGTTGGGATGATTCCAGCGTAGATGTTACCTGTTGTACCATCGATAGAAATCTCAGATCCCTCTGTGAATGTCTGTCCTGCAAGTGTGAACTTCTTGTTCTCCTCGTCCATATTGATATCACCACAACCAGATACACAGCATGTTCCCATACCACGTGCAACTACGGCTGCGTGAGATGTCATACCACCACGAACTGTAAGGATACCCTGAGCAGCCTTCATTCCTGTGATGTCCTCTGGAGATGTCTCAAGACGTACAAGTACGACTTTCTCTCCTCTTTCAGCCCATGCCTCAGCATCGTCAGCTGTGAATACAACCTTACCACAAGCAGCTCCCGGAGATGCTCCAAGACCCTTTCCAAGTGGAGTTGCAGCCTTAAGTGCAGCAGCATCGAACTGTGGATGTAATAATGTATCAAGGTTACGAGGGTCGATCATTGCAACAGCCTCAGCTGGTGTCTTATGTCCCTCATCTACTAAATCGCAAGCGATCTTAAGAGCAGCTGGAGCTGTTCTCTTACCATTACGGCACTGAAGCATATAGAGCTTCTTGTTCTCAACTGTGAACTCCATATCCTGCATATCATGGTAGTGATTCTCAAGAGTCTCACAAACCTTAAGGAACTCAGCGTATGCCTCTGGGAACTCCTGCTCCATCTGAGCGATTGGCATTGGAGTACGAACACCGGCAACAACGTCCTCACCCTGTGCATTGATAAGGAACTCACCCATAAGCTTGTTCTCACCAGTTGCAGGATCACGTGTGAATGCAACACCTGTACCTGACTCGTTATTTAAGTTACCGAATACCATTGGCATTACGTTAACAGCTGTTCCCCATGAATAAGGGATATCGTTATCTCTTCTATAAACATTTGCACGTGGGTTGTCCCATGAACGGAATACAGCCTCGATAGCAAGCTTTAACTGCTCTACAGGATCTGAAGGGAAATCTGATCCTAACTGATTCTTGTACTCAGCCTTGAACTGCTCTGCTAACTCTTTGAGGTCAGCTGCTGTAAGGTCTACGTCAAATTTAACACCTCTGTCCTCTTTCATCTTGTCGATGAGCTGCTCGAAGTATTTCTTTCCTACTTCCATAACAACGTCTGAGAACATCTGGATGAAACGTCTGTATGAATCATATACGAAACGCTCGAATGCTGGATCTGGGTTACCAGCGATCATAGCTGCAACAACATCATCATTAAGACCAAGGTTAAGGATTGTATCCATCATACCTGGCATTGAAGCTCTGGCACCTGAACGAACAGATACGAGAAGAGGATTCTTAAGGTCACCGAATTTCTTTCCGTTAACCTCTTCCATCCATTTTACACCTTCCATAGTCTGAGCCATAATCTCATCATTGATCTTACGTCCATCCTCGTAGTACTGTGTACAAGCCTCTGTAGTGATTGTGAAACCCTGTGGTACAGGAAGTCCAATCTCTGTCATCTCAGCGAGGTTAGCACCCTTACCACCGAGAAGATTACGCATGGTCATGTTACCCTCTTTGAAGGTATATACCCACTTGTTTGCCATTTTGCAATTCCTCCTAAATTTTATTTCTGGTATGGTAAAAAAAACCATCCATATACTTGATTAATGTGTGCACTCATACAAGCGCACACATTAATAATACCATAATTTCAGCAAATATCAACTAATTTTTATTATCTTTTCCCTTATGTTTCATACTATTTTTTTGAACACGGACAGACTTAACATACTTTACTATGACAAATATCATAATTGCAAGAATTGCAACTATCCCAAGCGCACCAATAGCCAGCGGAACGGCCATTCCACTCTCACTAATCATGGTGGCAAGCGGTACCTGCTCATCTGCTATATCATGCTTATTGTCGTTTGCCGCCTGCGGTACCTGCTCATCTGCTATATCAGTATTTGGCTGTGCCTGCGGTGCCTGGATTCCATCCTGCGGATCATTCTGTCCGTCAGGCACTATTGTGTTTGCGGCATTTGCTCCATCTGCAGCTCCGTTATTTGCCGCTCCTGCTGCATTAGTTGCCCCGGCTGTATTTGCAGCTCCTGCGGCTGCCTGATTGCCGCCTGCCGCAGTATTGTCATTTGCTCCATTTCCGGCAGCAGCCATGCTTGATGCAGCCCTTGAATATACAAAGTTGAACACGTTTTCTGATGCATTTGACGACAGCTTTCCTGTCTGATTATAGCTGTCCGGAATATATCCATCTATATACAGATATGCTATAACCGGCTCATCGCCCACATTACCATAATAGGTACGGCTTTCAGCAAGCTTATTGCCATCTGTATCCACATAGTTGACTGTATACTCAGCAAGCTCGCCCGGTATGCCGTATGCAACAACATAGTCCTGATCTCCCGATACGAGAAAAGCCGACTGTGCAACCGTATTATTGTCACGGCCGCTTAATCTGATTCCCTTTACGTAGTACTTGCTGTTTTCATTAAGTGCCACACTGCCCTGTGCATCACAGCTGATGACATCTCCATATTCAAGACCTGTGACAATTATTTTGTCTCCTTTAGTAGAAACAGAAACCGAAGCTCCATTGCCTGATGCCTTTCGTACCTGCACACCACCGTTTATGCTTCCCTGACCTCCGGCTGAAAAGGAAACAGTGTATGTATATGAAAATGCCTTTGCATCTGCTGTCTGTGAGAAAACACCGGTTATGACAACAAGAGCTGCAAGAAAATATTTAAGCAATCTTTTCATTTTGCTTAGCCCCCTTTCTGTCACTTACGAAAGCCAGTATCATCAAAATAATACCAATCACAAACACTACAGCTGACGCTATTGACCAGATATCTCCGGTCTTTACCTTGCTTGTTGTAGTTGTAAATGTAGGTGGATTTGGTGAAGTCGGATTTGAATTGTCCTCCACAGCAAAGTTCATCATAAGCTTTGCGAGTGTATCCTGATATATATTACCCTGACTTTCTCCGTCAAGTCCTACTAAAAGCTTTACGCTGCCTCCCTCTCCGGGCTCTAATGTCTTTAAATAAAAGAACTTATCCAGAGAGTTTGTAGCCTCATTGAGTCCTTTTCCGGCTGTTGTCTCCTTCTCACCACCTACGCTGGTGCTGCTGTATATAGTGTCCTCTTTCCCATCCTGTCCTACAAAGGTAAGAATATATGAGTATCCACCATTTTCAGCCACAGCCTGAGTATCCTCAAGACTCTTTAACACATCATTCGACATATACCATTTCGTTGAAATACTGCTGTTATTCTTTATATCAACGGAAAATGTGACAGAATCTCCCGGCTCCATCTGTGAGACAGAGGCTGCTATTTTATTTGAATCGAACGAACTGACCATCTCCTTGCCGGTAAACTCACATGAGCCGGCTGTAGTAGTATTCTCATCTGCAAATACAGTGCCTATCGAACCAAGGATAAACAACATGCATGATAATAATGCGATAAATTTTTTCATATTGTCCTCCTTTACTCTAAGCTAAGTGCCCCGTCATCTGATATATTTACATCAACACCCCACGCACTCTTAATTGCGTCCTTTGCATTGTGTGTCTGTACTGCATCAACAGTTGCCTCCAGCACAAATTGCGCACCATCATATTCATAGGTAGTAGTGATGGTTGTAAGTCCGTTATCATCAGTCTGTGATGTCTGACCCACAATGGCTGCAATATCGCCGGATATACTGATTTTGTCTGTAAAATCAGTGGATGTCTGACCTTTTTTTAAAATAGAATTGTAGTAAAATACATTTCGCTCTGTAGTCTCAGCACTCTTATCCTCTGTCCAACCATCGTTTGTAAAGTCAATCTGTATCTTTGATGGATCAAGTTTTGAAAGCTTATCACCTGTCTCCTTGTCTGCCCAGTAATGCTGCACAGTCACTCTCACATACTCATCTATCGAGCCGCTGTTTTTGACAGCAAGCTTCTCATCGTACTTTTTGTCGAGAATCAGTTTTTCATCTCCGGCATTCTTTAGCATATCTCCAAGCAGCACTCCTGTTGCCTCGCTCCAGTCATCATCCTTATGCTTATAATCACGCCAGCTCACATCATTGCCATTCTCAGTCAAAGTAACACCGATGGATTTGATGTCAATCTGAGCCAGATAATTATCACTCATATATGTAAGAGTCGCTTTTGTAGATCCAATCGTCGATGCTGCAAGCATTATCGCAGAGGATGCTACAAGTATAATTGGAAGTTTTCTCTTCATTACTCTTCGCCCTCCTCTTTATCATACTGTGCTGTCGCATCCCATTTTGCATCAGGTGCGACACACGGATTGCCATTTTCATCATATGTGACAGGAGCACACTCCTGAACCACAACTACATTAAAGCTGGTCTTTACCTTTTCACTAACTGTGATAGCTGCAACAATTGGCTCGGTTTTACCACCAACCGGCACTACCTGACTGTAATACCAGTAGCCATCATCTGAAAGGCTCCAGTTTGAGCCTGATGCCTGTATATCAAACTGGCTTGCTGCAATTACCTTTACCCTGACAAAACAGTCTGCTTTTCCTGTATTCTCAATCTCAATAGTTTTCTTCCAGTCCTTAAACTTCTCCTTGACATCAGTTGTAGGACCGATATCTACTGAGATACCGCCCTTTGCCGTAGCATAGGTTGTAAAATATGCCAGTGTCGGTTTAACTGAAACACCACAGACAATGAGTGTTGCAGCAAAGGCTGCACATACAAGAATACGGTGATTTCTATTAAGTTTTTTACAAGACTCTGATAATTTTTTCATTAATTCTGCACCCATTCCCATCCGGTTCCGTCATACTCAAAATGGTTTACGACACCGGTACTATAAATCAATTTGTCGTTGTAATCGTTTGTGAAATCAACATCTGCGGTCTCACCGGCCACAATCTGTGTCTCTATGCTGTCTGAGGAGGTCACCTGATAACTGCCAGCGGCATATACCTCCTTTACTATCACCCTTGACCCTGCCGGAATATTGTCAATAACTACGCTCTTAGCCCCTGTACTGTCAAATCTGATTGATGCGATATCGGAAAACACCACATTACCATCCCTGTCGTAGGCCTCAACATCAAATGCAAACACCGGCTCACCGAGTGCTGTATTGTATGTCTTTAATGTCTTATTAATCTGTAAGCTTCCCATAAGCCCGGTCTGTTCAGGCTTCAGCTCGATATCGATATCATCATATATCCATGAATCTGAGCCGCTTCCTGTCATAGCAAACTCATTATTCGGAGCCGAAATCAGATACGGCACAAATGTGTATCCAAATCTTGCCGAATTAGCCGGCTTTGCATACACCAGATACAGTCCCGTCTTAACGCCTGTGACGTTTCCCCTTCCGTTTGAAACATCTATTGCCTCATCTGCTGTCAAAGAACCTTTGTCTGCAATGTCCGCAGCTGTCTTTGCCATCTTTTCCCAGTCATCTGCGGTAGTTTTACTGCTGATATCTGATATAGATTTAGCCAGCTCATCAAACTGCTTCGTTGCAGTGTATACATCGTTCTCATCTACATCTGCCACTCTGTAAAGCTCTACGGGAAAATCCACAGTATACAAATCCTCCCATGTATCAGGGATATCAACTGTTATAGAGCATTTCTTATCAATATCAATATGCGTCCTTGCAAAAATGCTTCCACATGGCAGAGAAAACAAGGCTATCGCTGCTATAGCTATACTGACAGCTCTTTTTAAACTATTGTGCATTTTTCCTCCTTCCTGATTCTATCTGAATCTATACAATATCGTTTTACTAAGTATCTTACAAATTATAATATACAAAACCAGAAACAGAATGCCAAGCACTATGGCTTCATGTAACGGCTGTACCTGCTTTACATCCTCGACAATAAGTCCCTGTGCATCATTTGCAATCCTGTGCCCCCTGATAAGAAGCCTGTGTGAATTCACACCATACGGTGTACATGTGATAAGTGTACAGTAATCCTGACCTTCCTCAATCTTTAAGTCATTAAGCTCATCAGGCAAAACAATCCTTATCTGATCAACCTCGTAGGTCAGTGTCTCGCCAAGCACATACAGCTTAAATGTGTCCCCCTCCGCCATCTGGTCAATATCCGTAAATAGCTTAGACGACGTAAGTCCCCTGTGTCCTGAAACAGCACAATGTGTGCTTGCTCCGCCAACCGGAAGCGATGTGCCCTCAATATGGCCAACACCTATCTGAAGTATTGTATTGTCTGTGCCGTGGTAAATCGGCAATGAGACATTGATGGACGGAATCTCAACATAGCCCATGACTCCTGTGCCAGATACATCAAGAAGACTTTCATACTCTGCTTTATCCTGATCTGACATTTCATAACGATCCTGCTTACTTAAAAGCTTCTCATTATATGCCTGTGCAGCTTTTCGCATCTCATCAAGCTTTTGCTCATCCGTGTTGTCTACCGCATCAACGTAGCTTGCAATGGCTCTGGACTGATGAAATGAATTCCAATAATCACTTACTGTCGGATATAGCAGTAAGGACAACCCTGCGATAAACACTACGCCAAAAAGAATAGTAGATAAACGTCTTTTCATAGTGCTCTCCTTACTGTTACATAAACTCTAAATAAAATCTATTATAGCTGCCACAGATTTATAACCTGTGGCAGCATAATATTTAAAACTAAATAGTGCCAGTCAGATATTAATTATCTAACACGCTTCTTTGTTACAAGAACAATTCCACCACCGATAACTAAGATAGCACCAATTACGTAGATTGCTACACGTCCGGCACCACCAGTTGAAGGAAGAACTGAACCCTTGTTGTTTACTACATTTGTAGATAACTCACCCTTATCAAGCTTAACACCTAAATCAATAATTGAACCAGATGCTACATCTCCTGTAAGATCTGTAAGCGTTGGATTATCACTAGACTCGTCATGCTTTGCAGAAATTGTAAATGTCTGATCCTCGATTGAGTTGTATCCGTCAGGTGTCTTTGTCTCGCGTAATACGTATGTACCATCATCTAAGCCTGTGAATCCGAATACTGTTCCCTCTGTATTAGTTGAAAGAATCTTCTTAACCTCTACAAGCTTAAGCTCCTCTTGTCCGTCAACCTTTACTTTCTTGAAAAGTGAGAACTCTGCACCTGTAAGTGGCTTATTATCTTTGTCAACCTTGTTTACAGTTAACTTGTAAGTAAATACGATAACCTTGTCTTCAGGAGTCGTACCTCTGTCTCCCTCACCACCATTGTTAGGGTTGTTAGAGAACTTAAGACTAACTTTATTTGGGTTTCCGGCTGCGCCGATTACCGCATTCTCGTTAAGCTTTGCTGTATACTCAACAACAATCTGATCTGAGTTTTTAGCGCCAAATGCTAAGATATTGTCACATGTAAATGTAAGTGTCTTAGCTGTTGCATCATAGCTAGGTGTGAAATAATCTGTAACATCCTTCTCACCTAATTTAATTACTGCATCATTGTTGTAGTCAAGTCCTTTTGAAAGAGTATCATCAAACTCGAGAGAGTATGCCTTGTAGCTTTCAATGTTGTTTGCTAATGTAGCTGTGAGCTGGAATGGAACATCATCTCCGATATCGTAATCGGCTGAATCCTGCCAATCTGTTGTCACGCCTGTTGTGTCGTTTGTATCCTTAACCTTCTTCTCTACAGAAGGAACATCTGCCTTTACATTTGCAACTACATCATCTGTAATATGAAGAATGAACTCTGTGTAAGATTCCTGACCCTGTAAAGAATTATCCTGATCTTTGATAAGGTAGTAACCTGGCTTAAGGTTGCTGATTACATTCTTTGCATCCGGATCTGTTACTGTAACTGAGCCTGATGCTGATGCTAAGTTTGCACCAATAATCTGCGCCTGCTCTTTAAGCTCTGAAGAGTTGTTACCAAAACCACCGAGTTTTTCAGCATAACTAGCAGCATCACCGCCGAGAGCAGTCTGTCCTGCTTCTGTAATGCCCTCTCCCCACTTTATGTTAGAAAGAGTTGCTTTATCTGCTGATAAATCACCAGATAAAATCTGATAAGCCTCATAAGTGTGTCCTTTGACAGCCTTGTTAAGTGTAAGACTGAATGTGTTTTGATCTGCGTTTGGTGCTGCAAATACAGTTACACTCATTGCAAGTGTAAGAATCATAGCAAGCACTAATGCAATGCTTCGTTTGATTGTTTTCATTTCGCATTCTCCTTTTTTTATAATACTTTTTGTTTTTTATAGAAAAGTGTTATTGTAGCTATCGCAATAAGCACAACTCCACTTAACATATACAACCATCTGTTACCGCTTCCACCTGTTTCAGGAAGCTTATACTCATTGAGCTTATTTGTAATCTCAATAGTACCTGAGTCAACAGCCATATTCTTTCCCGGTGCCACATTGGCATCAGTTCTGTTAATCACTGTTCCATCTGTATTCTTAAATACATAAGAAACATCATAGCCTGACATACTGTTGTTCTGATTTATTCCAACCTCTGTAACATAATACTTATAGGTTTCGCCTGTTATATGACCTATATTATCTGTCTTTTTCGTAGGAAGGTCTTTGAATTTATAAGACCAGTTTCCATCTTTATCCGGTGTCACTTCTACGGTATCACCGTATTTATCATCATTTCCTGATGAATCCACCCGATGTAACTGTAAATAAATACTTCCATCTGTCTTATTTATAGGTTTGTTATTGGAATCAACCCAATTTTTTTCAACAGAAATTTCTGTTGTTGGAATAGTCTCATCACCGATATATACTATATCATAATTGTTTGCCAGACATTTTCCTGTTAAGCTGTTATTTGGAGCTGCCACAGGATATTTATCTTTATCCAGCGAACTAAAGTAGAAATATGTTTTTTCCGGTTCTTCTGGAAGAACATAGCCACTAGGAGCCTTTGTCTCAACAACATAATACTGTGTGTTATATGTCATTGAATTTTTATTAAAGACAATCTCTATCTTACCTTTATCATCGGTAACATATTTATTAACATAGACATATCCTTCTGGTGTTTTCGTAGTATCTGTACTGTTTGGATCATATTTGTAAACATCAAACTCTGCATTCGGCAATAACTTTCCGTTATTTCCCTCTTCTGTCTTATAAAGAATAAACGAATTATTCTTATATACATAAAACGAAGAATAAGATTTAGTGTACTCTAATTGAGTGTTAATATCTGTTTTACTATTATCAACACCTTCCAGTGAAACGGCATTAGATACATTAAATTTAGGTTTTGAATCATTATACTCCTGTAGCAAATCACCCTTTACACTATAAGTGTATGTCAACATTATAGCTTTTCCATCAGGGACAATAGCATTTATTGTTTTGCTTGAATACTCCCATTCATTTGATGCTTCCTGTGAATCATATGTCCATTTACAGTCAGATATCACCTCACCAGGTTTGTATGTTCCATCGTCCTGCTTGATAGCCTCTCTGAACTTAACTGTACCAGGCATCAAATCCACCTGCCAGCTTACCCTAGCATTTTCATAAGTTATTTTTTTGTACGACAAAACATCTTTTAAATTTAATGGCCTACCACCATCCAGATATGTCTTGCCCTCCGGATTTATAAGAACAGTATAATTCAACTTATGTTCATCATCATTCCAGCTTCCGTTTTTGCTTATAACTTTATCTCCTGAATCCGGAATATTTTCATTATCCTGCTTTGGTTTTGATATTATCTGTGTCTGGCTAGATTCACCAATCTTATCATTATTGTCCGATTTAGCAGAAGCTGTATTCTTGTACACAAGCTCCTTTCCTGCCTCCAGGGTTTCAGCACTATCAGCCTTACATTTGTAAACAAGGAAAATTTTAGAACCTTCTCCCCAGCCACGAACCTCTGCATCTTTTGGCTTTTCTACAGTTGTAGTTATTACCTCACGACCATTGCTTGTATCTTTTTTACATGAAGTATTAATTCCCTCAGAATAGTAATTTTTGCCATTTAAATTTTCTACTTTATAGCTCTTGCCATCCAATGTAGGGTATGTAAAACCTTGGTCTGAATTATTGTATTTTAACTTTACAGTAACATTTTGTACGCTGATGCCCTCCGGCATATTATCAGTGATTGTATATTTGGTTGCATTTTTATCCATTGTAACCATTACAATCCATGTGAGCGTTCCGTCATATCCTGAATCAGTGGTCTTTACATATGTATCTGCTGTATTGTTATTTCCATCACTCTTAACAATTGATGATTTAATATCTTTTGTCGTTTTAAAAGAGTCATTTGCATTAACATTCCAGAAATTTACGTTGTTCTTAAACTCGAGTTCGCCACCTGCTGAATAGTCTGCATATGATTTATATTTTAAAGTTACTTTATAACCATCTTTATTGCTATTAGAAGGTACAAACTTATCTTTAAACTCAAACGAAAATCTGGTAAACTTAGCATCCGTTTCGCTATTAAGAGAATAAAAATCATACTCATGATCGCCGGATTTTACTTTAAAATTATATATCGTATCGCCAAAAATGTTTTTTGCCTTATCAAATACATCTTTAACCTGCTGATAAGTCATATAATGAGCCGTATTGTCTGAAGTATTATTTGTCAGTTCATCAACAAACCAAGCCCCTGCATCCGCTCCGGTTGAAGGAATGGTAAATGTCGATTCCCAACTGAGCTCATACCTGTTATTCTCAGTCTCTTCATTATGGGCAGTCAAGTTCTTTGTAACTTTTACATCTCTATGAGTTCCCGGAACATTTACTCCGGCCCATTTGCTAAACGATATCTCTTTGTTATTGAAATTAACCTGATTATTAACAGGCTGGTCATAGCTTTGTGGTGTGACAGATGTTTCATATGTAATAACATATGTACTGTCATTTTTATTATCTATAGCCACAAAGTTAATACCGCTAATCTTGCCTTCTTTGTCCTTTTGGATTTCAGCACCTTTACAGTCGGTATCCTGTTCAGAGCTTATTTTAAAATTCTTTGCATCCTTAAGGCAGTTATCTGTCAGTACAGCCCCAACAATATCATTTCTTTCTTTATTAACAGTGATTGTCCACTTGACAGTCTGACTGTCTGAGTCGTATGCACCTGTTTTATCAAGATCATCTCTCGTGTATTTAATAACACTGCTTGATGTATCAATAACCTTTTCATTAGACTTTTTATTTATTGATTCACCGGTAACCTTGTTAGACGCCTGTGACTCATTTCCACTATCGCAAAGAGATGTGTCATAATAATACTTGTATTTTATCTGGCAGCTTTCACCGGCATTAAGCTTAGGCAGCGTTGCTGTAAGATTATATTTATGATTATTATTGTCATTATTCGAAGAAGCCGTAACATTAGCAGTATATTCACCACCAACCTGCTGTCCGTTTTTAGTTATTGTGTAAGTAAACTTTGATGTATCAACAGACATTTTGCCGGCCTCCAACACATCATTTAAAGTAATAACATCCGGTGTACCTTTTTCAGATGAAACATCAACAACATACTCAGCATATTTGCCATTGTCATCTTTCTTAAGCGTATTATCTGTTGTATTTGACTTTTTAACGGTAATATCATAATTAGCGCTGTGGTTCTTATCCCAATGGATATATTCCTTGCTTATATCTAATGTAGCATCTCCGCCTATCTTAACAACAACATCACCATTGTCCTTAACTTCACTATAGCCACTTGCGCCAAATGTCGCACCACCTTTAATTTCAGTAGTGTTGCTTTGTATGTAATCATCAGCAAATTTAATCAATACAGAAAATGTACCATCATTGTTTTTTATAAAGCGATAATTACAAAACTTATTGCCGCTTTCGTCTGTATATGAATGCCAGCCATCACAAACCGCATCAGGAATAGATATATCCTGTCCATAAGTCATATAATAATTCTTAATTATATTTCCGCTTTCATCCTTGAACTCACCCTCGCCTATGGCGAAAGACATATCAACCTTATAATTAAATGTCTTTCCATCCCATTCTACTTCAGGCTGATCACCTTCAAGCTTCACCACCGGAGGATTTTTAAGCTTCCCCAGATTGGTATATGTTTCCTTCTGTCCATCCACCTCGAACTCGTACTTGTTCTGATCTTCTGCAGATGCAGGTTGTATAAGTCTGTACGCAGTAATGCCCAGCACAATAACAGCCATTGAAATAATAAACGTAGCAAGCTGTCTACGTCTTCTCACTCTTTTAAGCCGTTCTTTGCCGAGACGTTCCATATCCTTATCCATTCTGCATCCTCCTTTCATAGAGTTATATAATTCCATTTGCTTAATATCTTAATCGTTATTTTACAGCTAACATATTACACCTTTTTGGTCACACAGCGGTCACACGGGACCATAAATCTGATTTTTCTACTTTTTTACTAAAAAAAGCTAAATATTTTTAGTCAACTTTGCCAATTTTAGACAATGGCCATATGGCAAATGTGACTCTTCCGACTACCTGTTCCTCTGAGATACAGCCTATAGCTGTATTTCTTGAGTCAAGCGATACGCTTCTGTTATCGCCCATCACAAAAATTTTCGACTCAGGAACCTGATAAGGGAGCTCTATATTGCAGTCTCCTAAAGCCTTTTCCTTCAAATACGGCTCGTCAATTGCAATATCGTTTACGTAAACCGTGCCATCCTCTGATATATTAACCCAGTCACCCGGCATCGCAATAACTCTTTTTACAAGTATCTTGTTGTTGTAATAAAAGGCTATGACATCTCCTGTTTTAAAGTCATGTCCCTTAGATGCCATAAGCACCTGCCCCTCTTGCAATGTTGGTGACATGGATGTTCCGGTCACCTGCAAAATAGGAAGCCACAGATTTGCGACCAGTATTGCTGCCGCTGCCACTACCACAAGTGTTCCTACGGTATTGAAGAGTGTTGCTGCAAATTTGTTGTTATACTTCACTCTTCTCAGTTCCTGACGCAGCTCCTTTATGCCAAGATCATCGCTATAACGGTCATAGTCGTCTGTCATGATACTGCGATAGCCCGATCTATCTTCAGTCTTCTCAGCACTTTTATTCTCAACTTCTTTATTCTCAACTCTGTTTTCTTCTGAAACCTTCCTTGATATTTCCTTTTCTATATGTACAGATATATCCTCCGGCCGGTTTCCTTTTTTAGTCTGCTGATATTCCTTCTCTATTTCAATATTTTTTTCTATATCAGGAGTTATGTCTGGCGCCGGTGTTACATATTTGACCGGAATTATTTCCGCTATTTCCTGTGATATATTTTCATCAACATTTTGGGTCTGCTTATGTACCTGCGTTACTTTTTCAGATGACTTAACAGCTGTTTCCATCATCTGTGCCAAAAGTAAATCAAGCTTATCCTCATTGGTAAGTGGTTTCTGTTCGACATCCTTCAGCTCCTCGTCTTTGCTTAAATCCACTACATCAATATTATTTTTGCTTTCTGCAACAGCTGCAATATTGTTATGATTAATCTCTGCAACTACCTTTTTATTGTATTCAGCATCTGTGCAGCTTTTTGTCGAATTTGTGAGGTTAGCTGATTTATTCTGCTTAATTTTCTTCTGTTCTCTTTTTTTTCTTAGCTCAATGTACTTTACGGCAACTCTTGCCAGAGCATATATTGCCTTTTTATATATTTTTTCTATCATTCTTTTGTCCAATTATCCATTTCATAACCACAAAATATTGCTTCTATATTATTTTCTTGTCAGATTATTTGAAGCCATGGATATTACGGCGGCAAATTTCTGGATTTCCTCTGTTGCTGACGTGAGTTTATTAATTGCAGCATTGATATCACCCGATGTCTTTACCTCACGCTCAAGTGTCTGAATATGTTTTTTTGTCTCGTCAAGCTCTTTTCTTAAGTGTTCAACCTCTTTACTTCTGTCTAAAAGCATCTCTAGCAGCTCACTTCTGCTCAGCTTCTTTAATTCTTTTGCTTCCATATTCATAATCTCCATATATCAGAACAACCAAAGAATAGCTTACTATATCTTTGGTTGTCATTTGTCATCTATATTATATCATAAAATTTGATTTCTGATATGTTTTTATATTAATTTTTGTGACCTAATTCCTAATTTTGTATAATTTCACAAAATACACCTTCAAAAAAAGTTGTAATTGCTTTTTTTAAGTCTCATTTAACAAAAAACATCGTTAGTTTGTACAAAATTAGAATTCAAATTTCTTTGCAAAATAAGCATCAAGCTCATCAATCGCGATACGCTCCTGCTCCATTGTGTCACGGTCACGTACTGTCACGCAGTGATCTTCCTCTGAGTCGAAATCATATGTCACGCAGAATGGTGTTCCGATTTCATCCTGACGACGGTATCTCTTTCCGATTGTTCCTCTGTCATCATACTCACAGTTGTATGTCTTTGAGAGCTGTGCAAATACCTTTTCAGCACTCTCATTGAGCTTCTTTGACAGTGGAAGTACTCCAATCTTTACAGGTGCAAGTGCAGGATGGAAATGGAATACTGTTCTGACATCAGGCTTCTCCGGTGTACCGATATCCTCCTCATCATAAGCTGCGCAAAGGAAAGCAAGCACTACACGGTCTGCACCGAGTGACGGCTCGATTACGTATGGCAGATATTTCTCATTCTTCTGGTCATCGAAGTATGTAAGATCCTGTCCTGAAACTTCCTGATGACGTCCGAGATCATAATCAGTACGGTCAGCAATGCCCCAAAGCTCGCCCCATCCAAATGGGAACAAGAACTCAATATCAGTAGTTCCCTTTGAGTAGAAGGCCAACTCTGCAGGATCATGGTCACGCAGTCTCATCTCATCCTCCTTGATTCCAAGAGAAATGAGCCAGTCACGGCAGAAGCCTCTCCAGTACTTAAACCACTCAAGGTCTGTTCCAGGCTCACAGAAGAACTCAAGCTCCATCTGCTCGAACTCACGTGTTCTGAATGTGAAGTTACCCGGTGTAATCTCGTTACGGAATGACTTACCAACCTGTCCGATACCGAACGGAATCTTTTTACGTGATGTACGCTGTACATTTTTAAAGTTTACAAAGATACCCTGTGCTGTCTCAGGACGAAGATATACTGTATTCTTAGCATCCTCTGTAACACCCTGGAAGGTCTTGAACATGAGGTTGAACTGTCTGATATCTGTAAAATTGTGCTTGCCGCATGATGGACATGGAACATTGTGCTCCTTGATGAAATCTACCATCTGCTCGTTTGTCCAGCCATCAACTGATGTCTCAAGCTCAATACCATTGTCCTGCGCAAAATCCTCGATGATTTTGTCGGCTCTGAATCGCTCGTGGCACTCCTTACAATCCATAAGCGGATCTGAGAAGCCGCCGAGATGTCCTGATGCAACCCATGTCTGAGGATTCATGAGGATGGCGCAGTCCACACCTACGTTATAAGGATTCTCCTGGATAAATTTCTTCCACCATGCTCTTTTTACGTTGTTTTTAAGCTCTACGCCCAGGTTTCCATAATCCCATGTATTTGCAAGACCTCCGTAAATTTCTGAGCCCGGATATACAAATCCTCTTGCTTTTGCTACCTGTACGATTTTGTCCATGGTCTTTTCCATAATTCTTGTTTCCTCTCTATCTTACTTATGATTTATTTGTATTCGTAACTGTTCAGTACCTTCACAGCTGTAAGCTGCAGGCGCATTAGAATCAGATGTACTGAATAGTTACTTGTATTCTTAATTATAATTAAATAACAATTCACGCCTTAATCTACTTATATATAACATATGTGATATATGACACCGGCGCCGAATTGTCCTCCTCACTGTCAAAGTCAAATGTGACCTCGTTATCCTGCTTGACCGAGTTTAATATATCATCATCACTGACACTATCATCCGCTCCGTTTTCAGTTGCTTCCGTCGCATCGGCTTTTACTGCTTCTGTGCTCTCTGTGACACTCTCTGTCCCTGTGGTTTGTGATGCAAGCAGGCTGTACTTGTCACCAATCGCAACTGTTTTGTCATCTACAAGCTTTACTTTGTCGACAGATGCATATAATATTTTCCCTTTCACGTGCAAATTTGAGCTGCCTTCGTAAACAACGACCTTGTAGCCGGTTTCATCCAGAAACTCAGATGATTCACATTTCTTTGCCTTGCCATCATCTATCGCTGCGAAATCGGTCTTGAAGTCATATCCGGCTGCCAGAGCCTCCGCAATCGTCCCTGAAAAAAGCTTTGTCCCATTGAAATCAGTATATTCGTCAGTTGACGCATAGCTCATGGTAAGAGATGCCTTCTTTTTCTCGACAGTCAGCTTTTTGAGCTTGATCGAACCGTCATTCTTCTTATTGTAGTCGTCTATTGACTTGTCCACATAGCTTTGTAAGTCATCCTGCTTGTATGCAGCTGTATCAAAGTCCTCGACATCTGTAGATACCACACTGCCGTTTTTTGCAACAAACACCGTGCTGTCCTTGGTATAATAATCTGTACCGCACCCGGCAAGCAAACCGCATGTCGCAATAACAGGCAACAGCATTGATAGCTTTTTATTCATAGCTGCCTCCTAAAATATAATCTATGATATTATACCCTTTTGTATATATGATTTCAAGTATCATATTTTAAAGGGCAACGACATGCATAGTATCTATTAATTATTTCATGATTTAATTTCATGCTTTAATTTATCACAGAAAAGCTGCTGATTTAAAATCATGATGCACATAGATTGAAAGATATTCCTTCATTATGCTTCTCAGCTCCTCAAGCACATCATCTGACACTGCAAATGTGTACAGCTTCGTGATATCAGCTGAAACAATATACTGCATGGTATAAAGTGTATCGCTTAGTATATGCCTGCCCTGCACCTGCGTGCCACAGTTATCGCAAAACACCCCTCCGCGACTTGCCGAAAAGACATTAAGTCCTTCCCTTGAATGACAGTGTATACACGAAAACAGCGATGGGCCCTCGCCATTTATCGTAATAGCCTTAAGCTCAAAAACAGCCCTGACCAGCTCATTTTTATATGCCGGTGATTCAAGAGCCCTGAGTGATTGATAAAGGAGCTTTAACATATCCTTCTCGTCATTGTTCTCCTGACAAAAATATCCGCAGAACTCCAGAAAGTAAAACCCGGTGTATACTGCTTCCAAATCCTGTGTCAGCTCCCTGAAATAGTTGCTGATTGTGACCTTTGAAAGAGAATATGCGCTTTTACCCTCAAACAGCTCAAACTCACCGAACGAAAATGGATTGCTTCCTGCCATAAGCTGGCTGTTTGGACGTCTTGCGCCCCTTGCAAAGGCTGTGATTTTCCCTCGTTCCTTTGTGAGAATCGTTATTCTTTTGTCAAAATCCCCTACCGGCATGGCTGAAAGCACCATACCGGTCAACACTACACTCTGTGACATCTTAATCTTACTTTCAAAATACTATTCTTCCTCTTTGTATCCAAAGTTCTTGATAAGGAAGTCGCTGTCTCTCCAATCCTTCTTTACCTTGACCCATAGCTTCAGATTCACCTTACAGTCAAGCAGTCTTTCCATCTCATAGCGCGCATTGGTACCGATTTTTTTGAGCATACTGCCCTGCTTTCCTATAATGATTCCCTTATGGGAGTCTCGCTCGCAGACAATTGTGGCATCCATATCTATAATAGAACCACTCTTTGTCTTTCTTGTCTTCATGCGGTCAATTCCTACTGCAATGCCATGCGGCACCTCGTCATTTAGAGCATGGAGTGCTTTTTCCCTGATAATCTCAGCACAGATTGCACGCTCCGGCTGATCTGTGATGGTGTCCTCATCATAGAACTGTGGGCCATAAGGCAAATACTTAAATATAGAATTAATAACATCATCCGTATTCTGCCCTCTTAAGGCTGACGTAGGAATAATCTCTGCAAAGTCGAATACCTTGCGGTAGGTGTCTATATACTCAAGCACCTTTTCCTTTTCCACTGTATCTACCTTGTTGATAATCAATATAACAGGTGTATTAACCTTTTTAAGCTGCTCTATGATATGCTGCTCTCCCGCCCCGATAAAGTTGGTCGGTTCCACAAGCCACAGCACAACATCCACCTCATTTAATGTCTTTTCCGCCACATTGACCATATACTCGCCCAGCTTATTTTTGGCCTTGTGTATGCCCGGAGTATCAAGGAACACTATCTGTCCCTTTTCCATATCCGTGTATACTGTCTGGATGCGGTTTCTTGTGGTCTGAGGCTTGTTTGAGGTGATGGCAATTTTCTGACCGATAAGCCTGTTCATCAGTGTTGACTTGCCCACGTTTGGTCTACCAATTATTGTAACAAAACCCGATTTGAAATTCTGTATCATTTTTCCTCCTATGTGAATCTGTATTTATATAAGCTTTTCAACATTCTCAAAGAGCCCTGCCGACTCTTTAATCATATTTTCATTGCCGATGACACATATACTGTCCTTCTTAAGCACTGCCTCTACAAGGTCTGCAAGCCTTCTGATATCCTCCGGCTGTGCATTTAGTATCTCATTTCTCTCCTTTTGAATCTGCTCGTAGGTAATACCCTCGAGATATGCCGACAGTGATCTGCTTCCCTTTGCTTCCGGATTCATAGGCGTATCAAGTGCACTGAAGGTACCGATAATATACTTGGTCATATCCCTCTCATCAGGCGAAAAGCTCTTTATATACTCAGGTATTCTGTCATAGACATCAAGTGTGTCTGACAGATTAGGGTCTCGATATGAGACAAAGTAGCTCTCTCCGCTTCTAAGGAATGTATTCATGCAGCCGTAAGCACCACCCTTTACCCTGACATTTATCCAGAGATAATCATAGCTTAAGATGATGCGCAGCAGTCTAAGTGCCCCGGTGTATTCATAGCCCTCGCAGATGAAATCACCTGTTTTTGCCACATACTGTATCTGTGATGCATCGATAAATGCTTCCTTTGCTGTGTTAAAATGAACCTCAGCCTGATTGCCTACAGCACTCATTTTATCAAATCCAGCTATAACTTTTTCCAACGAAGGCTTTGCATTGCAGTATGCCTCGTTATTTCCGGTAAAGCTGATAAGCATTCTGTTTCTTGCAAACAGCTTTTTGGCTATTGCAGCAAGCTTATCTGACACACTCTTTGGTGACTCGGAAAGTTCCTTTTCTATGCGGCATATAGAGCGGTAAAAAGCAATTCCCTTTAGCTCGTCCTGATAAAGCGCGTAGCGCGAGAAGCTCGACATACTTCGCATAGCTGCAACCAGATGACCGGAACTGCTAAGGTTAGCCTGAAGCCTTGCCTTAATCTGCGCTACAAGCTCACACAGTCTCTTTGTATCTGTAAAATCCGATGAAAGAAGCATCTGCTCCATAAGCTCAAGTGCCTTGTCAAGATTTTTCTCCAATACCTTAAGCTTCACCTCAAATTTAAACACGAAATTATTTCTATCCTTAATATTCGGGTGACTTGCAGTACCTGTGCTTATTCCGCCGGTATATATGTTTGTAGCATTGGCTAAATCGGTATAGCTGTACCTTTCGGTGCTCACCAGTCCGAGTGCGTTTGTGAAGAAGCCAAGATAGCCAAGCTCACTCTGGGCAAAATCACCTGCATCAAATAAAAATGATATATAATCAATGCCGTTTGACTCTATGTCATGACGCACAACCTTTACATCCAAAAGCTCATCCTCAATGTTTGAAAAAGGCATAGCATTCTTTTTCATATCCGCTCTTGTAAGCATTGGAAGCTTGCGCAGGTCCTCATCCGACGAAGGCTCCTCCTGGTATTTCTTTAAATGCTCTGTATCCTCAATCAGCTTTTTAATCTCTTCATCTGAAAGAGATGCCTTGTAATCGGAAAGCTCCTTTGCCAAAGCCTCCTCCCTCTCATTGCCAAGGCCACGCTTCGGCTTTACTGTGACAGATGAACCATGGGTATTGTCAAGCAGATACTCCTGTATAAGCTTTTCAAAATAATCCGTATCTACAGCCTTTCGAAGCTTAGCAAAGGTACCAAGACACTCCAGATGTATAAAAGGCTTCATATCATCAAACAGCCAGCTGTCTAAGCAATTTAATCCAAAAAGAAGTCCCTTAGGGAACTGTCCGAAGTCAGCCTCCCTGAATTTGAACTCGCTGCTGTTGATTCCCGCGAGCAATGCTTCTTTATTAATTCCTGTTTTAACAACCTCTTTAAGAGTGTTTTCTATAATACTTTCAAACTCATCTGCCTGAGATGCATTGGCATTTTTTGCCACAAAAGAGAACACCGGCTGCAAAATGCCCGCATCGTATGAGCCATACACATCATCACCGATTCCCGCATCTATCAATGCCTGCTTCACAGGTGCTCCCGGTGAGCTGACAAGTGCATAGTCAAGCACATCAAATGCCTGATAGAGCATCTCATCAAGCGAATCCCCTACCACACGGTTATAAGATAGATAAGTCTTATTCTCCTGTGAATCATCCATGGTAATTGAATACTGCGCCTCAACATTCTTTATTTCATTAAATGCAGGCTGTTTATTAATTTCTGAATTAACTTTTTTATAATCATACAGGCTCAGATATTCCTTATCCAGCCACTCAAGTCTCTCGACAACATCCATATCACCATACAGATAAATGTATGAATTGGATGGATGATAATACTTGTGATAGAAGTCCAGATAGGCTTCATACGTAAGCTTAGGAATATACTCCGGATTGCCGCCTGAATCCTTGCTGTAGGTATTGTCCGGAAACAGTGAGCGATAAATTTGGCTTGAAAGCACCTCGTCAGGCGATGAGTATGCTCCCTTCATCTCATTGTACACAACTCCGTTTATCTTAAGCTCATCATCCTTGCCTGTAAGCTCGTAGTGCCAGCCCTCCTGCTTGAAAATCTCCTCGTACTTTGTGATATTCGGATTAAACACTGCATCCAGATACACATCCATGAGATTCTTAAAATCCTGATCATTGCAGCTGGCAACAGGATAAACTGTCTTGTCAGGGTATGTCATGGCATTTAAAAATGTATTGAGCGAGCCCTTTGCCAGCTCAATGAAGGGATCCTTTACCGGGAACTTCTTTGAACCGCAGAGTGTGGTATGCTCAATAATATGCGGTACACCCGTCTCATCCTCCGGCGGAGTCCTGAAGCCTATATAAAAGACCTTGTTATCATCATTATTTGATAAAATGGCAATCCTTGCACCACTTTTTTTGTGTCTCAGAATGAATCCGTCCGACTGGACATCCTCCACTCTGTGCTCATCTAAAATCTCGTATTCAGCCAAATCGTGAATTGTCATCAATTATTCCTCCTAAAATGCGATGATGATAGTATACCACATTTTTACATATTATAGTTAAATTATAAGTATATTTACCACAAAAAATCTGTTAAAGTAATATTCTGCAATATCCGGCTTTAAAAGTCAGAGTCTATGCTCCTCTTCTGAATATTAACATCCATCTGTGGAAACGGAATTTCGATGTTATTTTTATCAAATGCTGTTTTAATTTCTTCTGTAAGCTGCCATTTTGTGTTCCAATAATCCTCGTTCTTCACCCAGATTCTCGCACCGAGCTCTATTGCCGAATCCTGCAGCTCACTCACAAACACATTGCTCGGCTCATCGTGAAGCATCGTATCTGCTGATGTGACAACAGATTCCAGCACACTCTTTGCAAATGCTAAATCTGTGCTGTAGGATACTGTTACTCTCAAATCAAGCATCCTCTTATCCATCATAGATACATTTGTGATACACGAATCAGCAAGCTTTCCGTTTGGTATCATAACCATCTTGTTATCTATTGTCAAAAGCCTTGTATAAAACAGATTTATATCCTTTACAGTGCCCTCTGTACCACTTGAACCGTCAACTATGTAATCGCCCACGCTAAACGGCTTCATCAAAAGAATAAGCACACCTCCTGCGAAATTTGACAGGCTGCCCTGCAATGCCATACCTACAGTAAGTCCGGCAGAGCCAAGAACCGCTATAACAGAGCCGGTCGCCACCCCAAATCCAGAAAGCAGCGCCATGACAAGGATAAAATACAAAAAGTATTTAATAACATTTGCTAGAAATGATGCCACTGCAGCGTCCATTCTGCTTTTATCAAATCCTTTTTTAATTATTTTTACGACTGATTTAATCACCTTAATACCAATAAGCAGTATCACAATCGCAACAACAAGCTGCACGAGAAAGCTTATAAGCGATGGCATATATTTCTCCAGATACGTCTTTACAATGCCCGGGTTTTCAATAACCTGCTGTACTTCGGTATTTGCAACCGGCACTGATACTTCACTAAGAATTTGTTTGATCATATAATCTCCTATATATCTCTTATATTTCTTATATCTCTTATATATTTTCTATATTTATTATATTTGTTATTTCCTTATAACCCACTAAATCCCCCATATAAAATATGGGGGATCAGTATTTAAATCAAATATTAATTCACTATTTAATAACTCTCACTCTGAGCACTCCGTCAATGGCAGAAAGCTTCTCAACGGTAGAAGCATCAATAGCTGAATCAAGATCAAGAAGTGAATATGCATAGTCACCCTTGCCCTTGTTTGTCAGATCAGATACATTGATATCAGCCTCTGCAAGAGCTGTTGTAATCTGTCCAATCATACCCTTAACATTCTTGTGAAGGATTCCGACTCTGCCTGAAGCTGTGCATGCACCCATGCTGCAGTCAGGGAAATTGACTGAGTGAACGATATTACCATTCTCTAAGTAATCTCTCAGCTCCTTGACAGCCATAACTGCACAATTGTCCTCTGACTCCGCTGTAGATGCTCCAAGATGAGGTGTTACGATGCAGCCCTTTGCTCCAACAGTTGTGTTGTTAGGGAAATCTGAAACGTACTTCTTAACCTTTCCCTTGGCAAGTGCATCTACCATAGCCTCTTCGTCAACGAGAAGATCTCTGGCAAAATTTAATACGATAGCGGTTGGCTTCATCATTGCAATAGCATCAGCGTTTACCATCTTCTTTGTTGAATCAAGAAGAGGTACATGGATTGTGATGAAATCACAGTTCTTGTAGATGTCCTCAACATTGCTGATATGCTTAACGCTTCTTGAAAGGTTCCATGCAGCATTTACTGAGATGTATGGATCATATCCGTAAACATCCATGCCCATATGTACTGCAGCATTTGCAACAAGTACACCGATGGCTCCAAGTCCGATAACACCGAGCTTCTTGCCTGAAATCTCTGTTCCTGCAAAGTTCTTTTTCTGCTTCTCGGCTGTCTTCGCAATATTCTCATCGTTCTGGTTTGCAAGACACCAGTCGATACCTCCAACGATGTCTCTTGATGCATAAAGCATTCCGGCAAACACAAGCTCCTTAACACCGTTTGCATTGGCTCCCGGTGTGTTGAATACAACGATTCCCTGCTCGGCACACTTGTCAAGCGGAATATTGTTTACTCCTGCTCCTGCTCTTGCCACAGCAAGCACCTTGTCACCAAGCTCCATGTCATGCATAGCGGCACTTCTTACAAGTGCTGCATCTGCATCCTTAATATCATCAACCTTTTTATAATCGTCAGAGAACAGGTCAAGGCCTACTCCTGCGATTGGGTTTAAGCATGTGTAATTAAACATTATGCATTCTCCTCCTCAAACTTCTTCATAAACTCTACAAGCTTCTCAACGCCCTCTTTTGGCATAGCATTGTAGATAGATGCTCTCATTCCGCCAACTGTACGGTGTCCCTTAAGGTTTACAAATCCGGCTGCAGTTGCCTCCTTTACAAACTTGGCATCAAGCTCTGCATCTCCTGTTACAAACGGAACATTCATGAGTGATCTGTCCTCTTTTCTTACTGTTCCCTTAAAGAGCTTGCTCTGATCAAGGAAATCGTAGAGAATCTTGGCTTTCTCCTCATTTCTCTCCTTCATAACTGAAAGACCGCCCATCTTCTTGAGCCATTTGAATACCTTGCCACAGATATAGATGCCGTAGCATGGTGGTGTATTGTAAAGAGAATCATTATCGGCCTGAGTCTTCCACTTGAGCATGGTTGGTGTGCCCGGTAGACAATCATCTGTGATAAGGTCCTCTCTGATAATTGCTATAACTACTCCGGCAGGTCCTACATTCTTCTGTACTCCGCCATAGATAACAGCATATTTTGATACATCTACAGGCTCTGATAAGAAGCATGAAGATACATCAGCTACAAGGTTCTTTCCCTTTGTGTTTGGAAGCTTCTTGTACTTTGTTCCGTAGATAGTATTGTTCTCGCAAATATATACATAATCCATATCATCTGTGATTGGTAAATCTGAACAGTCAGGTATGTATGAGAAGGTCTCATCTGCAGACGAAGCAAGCTCTACGGCGTCTCCGTAAATCTTAGCCTCGGCAAACGCCTTTTTAGCCCACTGACCTGTGATAATGTATCCTGCTTTTTTATTTTTCATAAGATTCATCGGTACCTCAGCGAAGAACTGTGAAGCACCACCCTGAAGGAAAAGTACCTTGTAATTGTCAGGTATATTCATAAGCTCGCGGAGATCCTTCTCGGCATCCTTGATAATGTCATCAAACCATTTAGATCTGTGGCTCATCTCCATAACCGACATTCCGCTTCCCTTATAATCCATCATCTCTGCTGCTGCTTCCTGCAATACCTCCTCAGGTAAAACTGCAGGTCCTGCTGAAAAATTGTAAACTCTACTCACTCTAATTTCCTCCTTGTGTCGCATTGTAGTCCTCTTCATCGAAAGACTCGTTGATAGGCTTGCCCGGTGCAACCATAGGCCATACCTTGTCATCTGAATCAATGATACAATCGATGACAAACGGTGTCTTGCTCTTTAAGGCATCTGCAAATGCTTTTTCAAATTCTTCCTGGGTCTTAACACGTCGTGCGGTGGCTCCCATTGCCTCTGAAAGCTTTACATAATCCACCCCATCATCGAGTACGGTTGCCGAGTAATGCTTCTCGTAAAAAAGAGTCTGCCACTGGCGTACCATTCCAAGTACATGGTTGTTTATTATAACCTCGATAAGAGGAAGCTTTTCTCTTGAAGCTGTTGCAAGCTCGTTCATGTTCATTCTGAAGCATCCGTCACCTGCAATATTGACTACAGTCCTGTCTGGATTAGCTGTCTGGGCACCGATTGCAGCACCGAGACCGTATCCCATGGTACCAAGACCTCCTGATGTAAGAAGAGTTCTCGGCTTGCTGTATTTGTAATACTGGGCTGCCCACATCTGATGCTGGCCGACCTCAGTAACCATTATAGCATTTCCTTTTGTCATTTCATAGATTTTTTCAATAACAAATGGTCCGCTAAGTCCCTCCTTGTGATATGTAAGAGGAAAAGTCTTTGCATATGCAAGCACATGCTCAACCCATGAATTGTGGTCAAGCTGTGTGAGCTTTTTGTTGATGCGTGTAAGTATTTCCTTCACATCGCCTATAACACTCGATGTAACACGGATATTTTTATTAATCTCTGCTGCATCTACATCAAACTGTAATATCTTGGCCTGGTCTGCAAACTTTTTAGGATTGCCAAGCACTCTGTCCGAAAAACGTGTACCAATCGCAATCAAAAGGTCGCACTCTGAAACTCCAAGGTTTGATGTCTTTGTGCCATGCATACCAAGCATGCCTGTGTAGTTATCACTTGTGCCGTCATATGCACCCTTGCCCATGAGCGTATCGCAAACAGGTGCATTCACCTTGTCTACAAATTCCTTAAGCTCTTTGCTTGCTCCGGAGAGAACCACTCCGCCTCCTACAAATATATATGGCTTTTTAGATGCTTTTATGAGTTCAATTGCATTATCAATGTCACTGTCTGTAATTGTTTCTGTCACACGCTCAGGAAGCTTGATTTCCTGCCTGGTGTACTCTACCAGATCTGCCGTAACATTCTTTGGAATATCCACAAGTACAGGACCCGGTCTGCCTTTTCTTGCTATATCGAAAGCTCTGCGTATTGTATCTGCAAGCTTCTCTACATCCTTTACAATAAAGCTGTATTTGGTTACAGGCGTTGTAATTCCGGCAATATCTATCTCCTGAAAGCTGTCCTTTCCAAGTAACGAGACTCCAACATTACATGTGATTGCGACGATTGGAATCGAATCCATGTATGCTGTCGAAATTCCTGTGACCAGATTTGTCGCACCCGGTCCGCTTGTAGCCAGACAGACGCCAACCTTTCCGGTGCTTCTCGCATAGCCGTCGGCCGCATGGCTTGCTCCCTGCTCATGTGAGGTCAGCACATGCTTAATCTCCGGATGCTTGTAGAGCTCGTCATAGACATTAAGGATAGCTCCTCCCGGATAACCGAATACTGTGTCAACACCCTGTTCTTTTAAGCATTCTATAATAACCTGTGATCCTGTTAACTGCATCTTGTATTCCTCTTTTTCTTATACAAATCCTTTACGATAATAGGTAAAAGCCTTATTCGTACTGAATTTTCTATCAAAATTTATACTACGCGTTCTGCTCGCCCGGAAGTGCAAGGATGGCTCCTCTGTTTCCTGATGTAACAAGCGCTGCGTATCTCTTCAAATAGCCTGTTGTAACCTTCGGCTCCCTTGGCTGCCACTTTGCCTTACGCTCAGCAAGCACCTCGTCTGACACATCGAGCTCAAGCTTCATGTTTGGAATATCAATCTTTATGATATCGCCCTCTTCAACCAGGGCAATCGGTCCGCCTACTGCGGCCTCAGGTGAAACATGACCTATTGAAGCTCCTCTTGAAGCTCCTGAAAAACGTCCGTCTGTGATGAGTGCTACAGAGCTTCCAAGTCCCATTCCGGCAATAGCGGATGTAGGGTTAAGCATCTCTCTCATTCCAGGGCCGCCCTTTGGTCCCTCGTATCTGATGACAACTACATCACCCTCTACGATCTTGCCGCCCTTTATTGCTGCAATTGCATCTTCCTCGCAGTCAAATACTCTTGCAGGGCCCTCATGAACCATCATCTCATCGACAACTGCTGAACGCTTTACTACAGAGCCGTCCGGAGCCAGATTTCCTTTAAGCACTGCAAGTCCTCCGGTCTTTGAATATGGATTGTCTACCGGTCTGATGACCTCAGGGTCCCTATTGACTGCATTCTTTATATTCTCTCCAACTGTCTTTCCTGTAACAGTCATACAGTCTGTATTTAAAAGTCCGATATCAGCAAGCTCTTTCATGACAGCCCACACACCGCCGGCCTCGTTTAAGTCCTCCATATATGTAGGGCCTGCCGGGGCAAGGTGGCAGAGATTTGGTGTCCTCTCACTGATTGGATTTGCAAAGCTGATATCAAAATCAAAGCCTATCTCATGAGCGATAGCCGGAAGATGAAGCATAGAGTTTGTAGAGCAGCCGAGTGCCATATCAACTGTGAGTGCGTTCATTATTGCATCCTTTGTGATGATATCTCTTGCCTTGATACCCTTGTTGTACATATCCATAACAGCCATTCCTGCATGCTTTGCAAGACGGATACGCTCTGAATATACAGCAGGTATTGTTCCGTTTCCGCGAAGTCCCATACCGAGTGCCTCTGTAAGACAGTTCATAGAGTTGGCTGTGTACATTCCCGAGCATGAACCGCAGGTAGGACATACCTTGTTCTCATACTCACATACATCATCCTCAGTCATAGTACCAGCAGCGTATGAGCCGACAGCCTCAAACATCGATGAAAGACTTCTCTTTCTGCCCTTTACGTGGCCTGCGAGCATTGGTCCGCCTGATACAAATACTGTAGGCAGATTAAGACGTGCAGCCGCCATCAGAAGTCCCGGCACGTTCTTGTCACAGTTTGGAACCATTACAAGTGCATCAAACTGATGAGCGATTGCCATACACTCTGTAGAATCTGCAATCAGATCTCTTGTGACAAGGGAATATTTCATACCCACATGTCCCATTGCAATACCATCGCAGACTGCGATTGCAGGAAATACTACAGGTACTCCTCCTGCCTCTGCAACTCCAAGCTTTACAGCCTCAACGATTTTGTCTATATTCATATGGCCCGGAACAATCTCATTGAATGAGCTTACGATTCCGACCATAGGCTTTTTCATTTCCTCCGGTGTAAAACCAAGAGCATTAAATAAACTTCTTGCCGGTGCCTGCTGCATTCCGGCTCTTGCGTTATCACTTATCATATTTTATCTCCTTATTTATCTCCGACTATTTCTTTGAGTACTTCATCATTACTACTGTATACACAACAATCTGCATATCTATAACCTGTTAGCTGTCTATTATAGGTCATGCAGCTACACACGTTCTGCGATGAGATCCCCCATCTGTGCTGTGCCTACCTGTGTGATACCCTCTGTAGTCTCACCCGGCTGTGGCATGATGTCGATTGTCCTGTAGCCCTCTTTAAGCACCTGCTTTACAGCATCCTCGATTGCCTGTGCTTCCTTGTCCAGATCAAATGAATAGCGAAGCATCATGGCTGCTGAAAGGATTGTTGCGATAGGGTTTGCAATGCCCTTTCCTGCGATATCAGGAGCAGATCCGCCACTTGGCTCGTAAAGTCCGAACTTTGTATCGTTAAGGCTTGCTGATGAAAGCATACCGATTGAGCCTGTCACCATACTTGCTTCATCTGATAAAATATCGCCAAACATATTCTCTGTAAGGATAACATCAAACTGCTTAGGATCCTTTACAAGCTGCATTGCACAGTTATCAACAAGCATATGCTCGTATGTAACCTCCGGATAATCCTTAGCGACCTCCTCGACGATCTTTCTCCATAATCTGGAAGAATCAAGCACATTTGCCTTGTCTACGGATGTGACCTTTTTCCTTCTCTTCATAGCTATATCAAAGCCTCGCTTTGCGATTCTTCTGATTTCATTCTCATTGTATGTCAGTGTATCTGTGGCCGTAACAACTCCGTCCACCTCTTTTGTCTCTCTGGCTCCGAAGTAAAGACCTCCTGTAAGCTCACGCATAATCATCATATCAAAGCCATCTCCGATGATATCGGCGCGGAGCGGACATGCTGCAGCAAGCTCCTTGTACAGGTATGCCGGTCTAAGATTTGCAAACAGATTGAGCGACTTTCTAAGCTTTAAAAGTCCTGCCTCCGGACGAAGCTCAGGGGCCAGCTTGTACCATGGTGATGTGGCTGTGTTGCCACCGATAGAACCCATCAGCACCGCATCTGAATCAAGCGCAGTCGCAATAGCCTCATCTGTAAGAGGAACACCTGTAGCATCAATTGAGCAGCCACCCATAAGGATGTCTGTGTAGTTGAAGCTGTGTCCATACTTGTCTGCTATTTTGTCCAATACCTTTTTTGCCTCAGTGACTATCTCCGGTCCGATTCCGTCTCCGGAAATTACACCAACTTTATATTCCATAATTTCTTACCTCTTTTACATAAAAATACATATTCTTATATTAAAGCATTAAAGTAGTTATTTCAATATGCCGGGATATTTTACTTTTTCATGCAATTTATAACTGCAGCTTATAATAACTGCATACTATAATAACAGTTTTTTATTATTATTGCAAGAGATGCGGATAATAAGAAAACCGCCACTTATGTGACGGCTTTACAAATCTGCATTATTTAGCTGAATCCTCTGCTTTCTCAAGGTCAGCGATAGCTGCCTTCTGCATTGGAATACGGCAGTTCTTGTTATTACCAAACTCAACGATTACAGTATCGTCCTCGATATCGATAACTGTTCCGTAGAATCCACTTGTTGTAAGAACTGTGTCTCCTGTTGCAACCTCTTTGAGCATAAGCTCCTTTTTCTTCTGCTCCTTCTTCTGTGGACGGATCATAAGAAAATACATAACTGCGAAAAGTACTACTAACCAGACAATCATTCCAACTGTTCCTGCTGCCTGACCGTTTGCTAAAATTGATGTCATCAATTGTTCCTCCTAAATATTCTATAATTGATGTGTTCTAAGCACTATTACCATAATACACGTTAAACGTGCTAACGGCAAGGATTTTTTATCATTTTCGAGATTTTTTATATTTATCTGCTAGCTCTGCTCTCCCTGTGTCATTCCATAGAGCTTTTCAGCCTTGTATGAGGCAAAACGGCCTGCATCAAGTGAATCCCTTATCTCCTCCATCATGTTGTTGTAGAAATACAAATTATGGAGCACGCACAGTCTCATTCCGAGCATCTCCTTTGCCTTTAAAAGATGCCTGATATATGCACGCGAATATGTGCGGCAGGCAGGACAGTTACAGCCCTCCTCAATAGGGCGCATATCCTTCTGATACTTCTGGTTGAACAGATTAAGCTTGCCGTGATTCGTGTATACATGTCCGTGACGGCCGTTTCTGCTTGGGTATACACAGTCAAAGAAGTCGATTCCTCTCTCTACACCCTCAAGTATATTGGCAGGAGTTCCTACTCCCATCAGGTATGTAGGTTTATTAACAGGCAGATGAGGCACTGTTTCATCAAGAATATGGTACATCTCCTCATGGCTCTCTCCTACCGCCAGTCCGCCGACAGCATAGCCGTCCAGCTCAAGCTCAGAAATGCGCTTTGCATGGTCAATTCTTATATCATCATAAATAGCTCCCTGATTGATACCGAATAAGAGCTGCTCCTTGTTGATAGTATCCGGTAAGCTGTTTAAGCGTGCCATCTCCTTTTTGCACCTCTCAAGCCAGCGCGCGGTCCTGTTTACAGAGTTTGTCACATACTGTCTGTCTGCAACGCTCGATGGGCACTCGTCAAACGCCATAGCTATCGTGGAGCCGAGGTTTGACTGTATCTGCATGCTCTCCTCAGGTCCCATAAATATCTTGGCACCGTCAATATGCGAGTTGAAGTACACGCCCTCCTCCTTTATTTTGCGAAGACCTGCCAGTGAAAACACCTGGAATCCGCCGGAATCTGTAAGGATTGGTCTGTCCCACACCATGAATTTGTGCAGTCCGCCAAGCTCTTTAATGATTTTGTCTCCGGTTCTTACATGCAGGTGATATGTATTTGACAGCTCAACCTGACACTTTATCTCCTTTAAATCGTCCGTAGAAACAGCGCCCTTTATCGCACCTACTGTTCCTACATTCATAAATACAGGTGTCTGTATATCTCCATGCACAGTATGGAATGTACCTCTCTTGGCACGTCCCTCTTGTTTTAGTAACTCATATTTAGCCATATTTTCGTTTAATTCTCCTGTTTCTTTTACTTATCGCCATTGCCTACGATTTTTCTGATTAATATTCCGTTGGTCAGCAGTGTGGTATCTATGCAATGCCTCTCAAAAAGTACCTCGCCATCCTTTGGCACCTCAATATCCTCATCAGAGCAGTTGACTATAACCTCCACATATGTATCCACCCAGCCCATCTTTCTGAACTGGATTACCCTCGGATTATCAGCAAAATCATCAGGGAAATGGAAGTTTCTGCCCTTTAAAAGCGGCTCACTCGCCCTTAAATGAATGAGCTTTGATACCATCTCAATGCGCTCCTTAAACCTGCCTGCCTCAATATCATCCCACGGCATACATCGTCTGCAGTCAGGGTCATAGCTGCCCGGCATGGCAATCTCAGTGCCGTAATATATACATGGGCTGCCCGGCATGGCAAAAAGCACTGCAAGCTGTGCAAAATACTGGTCGAGATTCTTTGTATCAGAGCGAAGGCGCTTTGTATCATGTGAATCAAGCAGATTGAAAAGCACATCATTGGTCTGCTGCATGTAGTTGGTATAACATCTGTTTATAGTATACTCAAAATCCTGATTCGTCTGGCTCTTATCTATCCAGAAATCCTTGATGCTCTCTCCAAGCGGATAGTTCATAACCGCATCGAACTCATCTCCACGCAGCCACGGAAGAGCATTATGCCATATTTCTCCCAAAATGTAAATATCCGGATTGATTTCCTTAAGCCTTGCCCTAAGCTCCTTGCAGAATCGGTGTGACACCTCATTTGCCACATCAAGGCGCAGTCCGTCTATATGATAATTTTCTACCCAGTTGGCGCAGATATCGATAAAGTATTTTCGCACCGCCGGATTATTTGTATTGAGCTTTGGCATATTGTCAAAAAATCCAAACGTATAAAACTGACCCTTTTTAGCCGCTCCATGCTTAAAGTCAAGAGGCCATTCATTGATCATAAACCAGTCATAATACTCTGAATCTGTCCCCTTCGCTAAAACATCCTGCCACGGTGCAAAATAATAGCCACAGTGGTTGAACACTCCGTCAAGCATTATTCTCATATCACGCTTATGGGCTTCTAGCACAAGCCTCTTAAAGGTATCTTCATCTCCAAAGCGCGGGTCAATCTTTGCATAATCCGTTGTATCATACTTATGATTGCTCGGTGACTCGTTTATCGGTGTCAGGTAGATTCCGTTTATTCCAAGCTCCTTTAAGTAATCAAGCTTTTGAATGATTCCTGCGAGGTCTCCGCCGAAGCACTCCTCATTTTTGACCTTTCCCCTGTTTCTCCACGGAACAACATAATCAGGATCTATCGAGTGGTCTCCATTGCAGAATCTATCCGGAAATATCTGATACCATATAGTGTCATTTACCCACTTCGGTGTGACCGGAATATCACACGGATTCATCCACGGGAACACAAAGCACTGGCGGCTTCTGCCCTCAAGTGCCATCTGCTCTGCACTCACGAAGCCATCCTCAAAGTAAAACCATCTCTCATCCTCTGTGATGAGCTCAAAATAATATTTAAGTCTCTTGAATGGTGGCTTTACCGTGGTGGTCCACCATATCTGGTGCTTTAATTTCTTTTTAAATATTATCGGCTGCTTATCGCCATTCCAGGTCTCACCACCGCCTAAGATACCGGCTGCGAACGGGTCACCGAGTATGATATTTACTTCCTTCACATCATAACCGGTCTTTATATTTATGATTAATTCATCCTCATTTAAAGGATAGCAGTAGTTGTCATATGCCTGGTGAAATACCCCGTTAAATTCCATGTTTTCTCCCTCTTTTGCGGTCTTATTGTAGTTGTTTATTCATTGTGGTACATAGGACGGCACGTAAGTCGCGGCCACCGTGAGCGTCCACGCGCTGCCCTGTTCGCTACGCTGCGCTGTTAAGATTCTGTACGAATTATGCTTATAGATTTTCTCTGGCTGACGAAACCGTCGCTACTCGCCCTCCGTGGCTCGATAGCTCCTTGCCCCGGCGTCCCTGCCGGTGCATTTCTGTGTATCGAAGCATAATTCTACAGACTCTAAACTGCTTCGCTATTCGCTCTCAGGGCAGCACGTGTGCGCTCGCGGTAGCCGCGGCTTACGTGCCTTACGTTGTGGCAAAATTGCTACAAATGATGCTGCTTAATTATACTTGCTTAAATTATGCTTCGCCTAATTTGCGCTTTGCTTATACAGGCATGCAAGCATGCATCGATGATACCTTTTGACCCTTTAATCACATAATTATACACAAACATAGTTCGAAAGTTATCTAAATAAAATAATATCATAGTTTTCTTGACTATTCAACTTGGTATTACTTATAATATACCTATTATTATAAAAAGGAGACCATCATGGCAGGTTCATCATACGGAAATATTTTTAAGGTAACAACATGGGGAGAATCACACGGAAAGGGCTTAGGGGTCGTTGTGGACGGCGTTCCTGCGGGGCTTGAGCTGTGTGAGGAGGATATTCAGATATTCTTAAACAGAAGAAAGCCGGGACAGTCTAAGTTCACTACTCCACGCAAGGAGGATGATGCGGTTGAAATTCTCTCCGGTGTGTTTGAGGGAAAGACTACAGGTACACCTGTTTCTATGGTTGTGTGGAATAAAAACCAGAAATCAAAGGATTACAGTGAGATTGCTTCATACTATCGTCCGGGGCATGCTGACTTTTGCTTTGATGAGAAATACGGCTTCAGAGACTACAGAGGCGGAGGTCGTTCTTCGGGACGCGAGACAATAGGCCGTGTTGCAGCGGGTGCTATCGCTGTAAAGATGCTCTCGGGCCTTGGCATAAAATTTCTTACATACACCAGATCAATAGGTCCTGTTACAATTAATGATGTTAATTTTGATGCCCATGAGATTTACAACAATTCACTTTATATGCCTGATGCCGATGCAGCGCTAAAAGCTTCTGAATATCTGGAGGAATGCCTTAAATCACTCAATTCCTCAGGCGGTGTGTGTGAATGTGTCATCACAGGTCTTCCTGTCGGGCTCGGTGATCCTGTATTCGAGAAAATTGATGCCAATCTGGCAAAGGCTATTATGTCTATCGGAGCTGTAAAGGGCTTCGAAATCGGCGATGGCTTTGATGCAGCAAGAGCAACCGGACTTACAAACAATGATGCCTTTATTATGAGGGATGGCGCAGTTTCAAAAGAGACAAATCACTCCGGTGGTACTCTCGGCGGCATGACAGACGGCTCACCGCTTATTTTCAGAGCTGCCATAAAGCCTACTCCTTCAATCGCAGCTACACAACGCACTGTAAATAAATCCGGTGAAGATATAGAGATTTCTATCAAAGGACGTCATGACCCGATTATCGTGCCACGTGCTGTTGTTGTTGTTGAAGCTATGGCCGCAATTACTATTGCGGATGCACTGCTTATGAATATGGGGGCACGCATGGACCGCATCACAGATTTTTATAAAAAATTATAACTTTGTATTATAGTAAAAAGCATCTATCCGGTTTTTCCGGACAGATGCTTTTTATCTATTTCATTGGAACAATCTGTAATGTTTTTCCTAGTGAATTCAAAATATATTTTAGAATATATTTCCAAGAAGCAGCGGATTTAACAACATATACTGCGCATTCGTCACCCCAAAAGCCACAAGCGCCAGTGGCAGCACAATAAAAAGGACGCATGATATAATCACAGACATGCCGCTTCTTAAGTATTTAAACATTGCAAAAACAAACAGGCTGACCAGTAATCCCCCTATAAAGCGCATCAGCATTATGATAAGTATATACTGCCCTACCGATATATTCTGCGAAACACGCCACAGATGCTCCATACTTGCCGCCGGAGCATTAAGCCCCTGCGTGCCATATGCCGAAAGCACATTGCACAGCCGCACAATATATACAAGTGCAAATGCTGTGACAGTGCCCAAAAAGCCAAGTATGCATTTGATTCCCATATGCTGCTTCCTGCCACGGCGGGTAGTCCTTAAAAGCCGGATTTCATGGTTTGCATAATCCGCTCCGCATATACCGCAGGCTATTGCTATTAGGAGAATAACATACACAAATGCCTGTGCTGTATCACGGTTTTTGAAGTCTGTTCTGTCGGTAAGGATATCATAGCCCTTTTCAAAAAACAGCCACCCCTCATTTAACGTCTTAAGATAATCCACATGTGCTGTAAGCTTGTTGAATGCCTCCTGTCTGCTCAGTTCATCCTTGTACTTTATATTGATATAGCTTTCACTCTTCCCCTGCTCCATATCGTAAGCAATGTTATCTGACAGTCTGTCGTATTTTACTCTTTCTTCATCCAGAAGCTCATTGGTTTTGGCAGTTAAAGGTCCATAATATTTGTCCATATATTCCTTGTAATACACCTCATCAACCGAGTCATAGGAAAGCTTCTCTACCGGATTCCACCATACCACAAAAAGAGCTGCTGCAATCAAAATAAGTAACACTTTTCCCGGAACAAGTGCCTTATAGCATTCGTGCAAAAATAAAGATGTATGACAGCCTGTATTTTTACCGCAGGCAAAGCCTGGCAGTAAAAGCAGCTTCTTTTCATGCACCGAATTGAGATAATTTGTAACCGCAAAAATACATACAGCTATACACACAAACCAGAATAAGCCATACAATACCCCGGTATTAAGCGGATATCCAAACAAATTGATATTAACATAATCAGAAAAAAGTCTGCCTGTCCTGACTCCGTACATGATATTTATGTACTTAAGGAAGGCTAGGAAGCTGGTTCCTGATATCGTTGTGTAGCAGATAGCCTCAATAACCACGGTCACTGCAGAAGCAACGAACACAAATATAATATTGTCAAGCGCTGCGCATATCAGCATAAAAAACAAGCCAAGCAATATAAAGCTTATTATTTTCACTGGAAAATAGCATGCCAGAAATTGTCCTATACTAAGCTTAAACGGACTGCCATAGTACAGATAAACACTTTGAAGCGGACTTTTCAGATTTATCGGATTGTAAAAGCACATGCTTATGACTGCATTGATGCCATACAACAGTAATGTGATAAGAATGACCGCCATAATCATCACAAATGACTTTGACGCCATAAGCTGCCTTCTGCCCCTTGCAGTTGTTCTAAGCAATGCAAGCTGGTTCTCGCTTTTTTCATAAAACACAAGATTGAGCGCAATGATAAAAAGCATAATCACAGCCACATAGTCGGTAAGCTCATTGTCTGTAATATTCAAAAGTCCCGATGCATCCATAACCTCAGGCACTGTGCCTTCAAGCTTACTGTAGACTCTGCTCGTTTTAGCAGCATTTTTCTCTGCAAAGCCTCCATTGCCGGAAAACTTATTCATAATCGAAATCTCGTCAGCCTTTTCATTGACAGAGTCCAGATACTCATCATAAGAAAGACATGCCAATGCTTCCTTGTATACCCTGCTGCACAGACTAATCCTGCCGTAAGCTTCTGCCGTCATCTGCCTCTGTTCAATTTCCGGCAAAACATCCTCACGACTGTAATTGCTTATTTCGCCATACAGCGCGCTGTAGTCCTTACCTGTATACCCATCATCATTTACAGTATTCATGGTATACAGTCCAAGAACAGGATTCAGAACAAGCAAAAACAAAAGAATAAGCACTGTTCTTTTAGTCAATAGTTTACATATTTCGTTTTTTACTATATCCATTTTCAGTCCCCATTAAGATACAAATACAAGTCCTCAAGATTTGGCCGCACAGCCTCCTTCTGCCATCTGCCATCATACGAATCGGCAATAATGCGAGCTATGACACCGTCTGCATCCCTTGAAATATTGCTCACCTTATATCCGGTGTTCACCTCATCTATCTCATTATCCGATAAAAAGATATTCCATACCTTTCCATCCAGCTCCTTAAGCAGCTTTGACGGAGAACCACTCCTTATTATTTTGCCGTTGCTTAACATAACAATCTCTTTGGCTATAAACTCTACATCCGTAACCACATGAGTCGCAATAATAACAATCTTGTCCTTTGCAACCTCTGATATCAGATTGCGGATTCTGATTCTCTCCTTTGGGTCAAGCCCTGCCGTTGGCTCATCCAGTATAAGTATGCCGGGATTGCCTATGAGTGCCTGTGCTATCAGTGCTCTCTGCTTCATTCCACCCGAAAAAGCTCCAAGCTTTTTTCCAAGGACATCATCAAGCTTTACCATGCGCACATAGTGATCTATATCTTCCCCGGCTTCACTCTTTTTTAACCCTTTCAGGGATGCCATAAAGTAAAGAAAGCGCCTAAGACTAAGCTCCGGATATATATTCTGCTGCTGCGGCATATATCCGAGAAGCTTCCTGTATTCACTTCCAAGCTCGTCTATGCCCCTTCCGTCAAGCAGCACACGGCCTTTTGATGGAGTCAGATTGTCAGAAATGAGATTCATCATAGTTGATTTACCGGCTCCATTAGGTCCCAAAAGCCCATATATGCCGGGTGTAAATGAAAAAGACACATCATCCAGCGCAGTTTTATCCTTATAAACTTTTGTAAGCCCCTCCAATTCAAGTGTCATTGCTTATATTCCTCCCACTGACTTCTCACGCTTTCAAGATAGCTGTCCATTCCATCTGCTGTAAGCTTTTCCTTTGCACCTTCTATACTCTCCTCAACCGACTTACCATTTAAGCCATTCATGAAATCCGAAAGATCATTTGAGATATTGTTCAAATTCTCCGTATCAGGCTCAAAACCGATAAACGGAGATACTCCGGCATTGTCATAAAGGGCAAAAAACTCATCTTTTCGATTTTCCATGTATCTTTCACCTGTTACCGGATATACATTTATAAACAGATCCAGACAGAGCTTACTTAAATAGTCATCCTCCAGATCAGTACCATCCGTATTGCATGCAACACCGTCTACGACCTTGTAATCCGTGCCTTCCTGTCCATACAGGAGAATATCTGCGTACTTTCCGTTTCCATATAACAGACCTAAAAACTCTACCACAGCATCGACATCCTTAGTGTTTTTCGCTATACCAATGGATGCGTTTACCCTTGATGTCAGATAATGCTCTACTGTTTTTACCGCTATATTATCTTTTTGGAAATTCTCGTCTATCTCTCCGGAACACAAAGCTACAACAAAATTGCCGGACTTAACATTTTGTAATATTTCCTCATTATTTAATCCGATATTATTAAGGTATGTTATCTCACCGGTCTCATCGTCCTTCAGATATCCGTCTTTTTTCATCTGATCGAGCACCTTAAGATATTCCGTAAACTTTTGTGATTCCAGCGGATTTTCGACTGACATCGTATCATAATCGAAGCAAAGTCCGTTTCTTATCTCACAGCCGATCATATCTCCAAATACATATCCGTTTATGAGATATTGAAATCCCGGAGCTTTGCTGTTATCCCACTCAGAAGCCTTGAGTATCTGATAAATTCCATCTATGCTTCCATCCCACGAATTTATGACATCATCTGAGAGATAATCCTTGTTAAATGCAGCATAAACTCCATTATCATCCGCAAATGCAGATGGTATGGAATAAATATGTCCATCACATTTTGCCATCTCCCAAAGGTTCTTTGGGAAAGCATCATAAAGTGTCTTTCCCTGATCTTTCGACAAAACATCATCGAGATTTAAGACAAGATCCGAACTTATAAGATCATATGCCGGATTATTTCCATTCTCATCACCTAAACCTAAAAATGCAACATCTGTTTCCCCGGCAGCAAAGGCACTTTCAAGCTTCTGGCTGTATTCATCATACTCCAGATATTTTATATTCAGCTCATAGTTGTAGCCATCACTCATAAGTGCAGCATTAAACTGCTTAAGGTTATTCTCATCAATCCTGCAAATATCGGGTACAGCAAATGTTATGACCTTTGTATCTGACTTTTTGACTGTTGTCTCGGTCTGTCCCTCTTTAAGTTTTCCTGAATCACCTGCTTTTTTATTAATACATACCGCTGCTACTGCCACCACGATCAGGGCAATCACTACAACTGCTATTAAAACACCCTTTTTCTTATTCTTCATTATAGCACCTCAATTTTCTCGGATTAAAATTGCCTTTATTCAGATCATCAAGACTTAAAACTCCAAGTGAAAATTCGCCTTCATCATCAGTATAGTTGACATATACCGACTGACCGCATATGTTTTCAATACCAAATGCCTTTTCAGTAGACAGCTTCATCAGTTCTTCACTCTTATCATCCTTCAAGCGATAATATGTCACTTCATCACTGTTTTCTTCAGAAAGGGCATAATATAAAAAGTCTCCGCTCTTTTTTAATGGTCCATATTGTGTTTTTCCATCCGCATCTATCGGAAGCTGTCTTGTCTGTCTGCTTTCGGTGTCAAACACAAAATATCCATCCTTTGACGAATAATAACCATCGCCATCTAACAGCCAAAGATCGTTAATATGATCTATTTCCGTCAGACATGTTGTCTTTTCATCTGCTATATCATATCGATATATTCCATTAAGCATATTATCATAAGCAAAAGACTCCGCATCAGCTGACGCTCCCTCCTCTATCATCAGCTCTGTAACATCATCTCCAAACCGCACAGTCGAATAGTACACTACACCGTCTTCATAATATATGTCCGTAATATTTGCCTGTTCGCTTGTTATCTTATCGCTCATATACACCTTGTAATTATCGAGATCTATAACAAAAATACCGGCTTCAGGCTTATCATCATTTATAATCTGTCCTTCATCATTAAGCTCTATTCTGTTACTGTAAGCTCCTATAACATAATTATCCCTGTACAAAACAGCCGTAATATATTGAACATTCTCTAATTTAGCTGTTTTTTTCCGATTCTCACCATTAGAATCCATCACATACAGATACTGTATTGTCATGTCTTCCTCTGACATATCCCCTATAAAATAGAGATGATCATTGTAAATTACCGCTCCAGCTTTTGACGATCCATAAAAAGCTGCAGGGCATGAAGGATTCTGATTTGTTCGCGAGTATCCTTCATGTGTGCAGTTTGGCTTGTCACAATAGACAATATCCTTACCGGATGCTGTATCAATAAGATGCAATATTCCCGAGTCATCAAAATAGAATACATTATCCTCAGAGTAGTTATATTCCGGATTTACATTGGAATATGTGTACATTGTATTGGAGGTACTGCGGTTTCTATTCTTTATTATAAAAACCGCAGCCACAATACAGATGATAAGTATGAAGATGATTGATGCGATTAATATGCGTTTTTTCTTCATAGCGCCCCTCCCTTTTTGATAATATTATACATAAAACAAATTACTCCGAATACAAAAGGCGAAATTAGTACTTTTCAAGGTGAATTTACTAAATTTTCATCAATATTTTCACGGTGAACCGTTCATCTGAACACTCAAAATCCAGTGTGCTTATATACTTATCAAGCACCTTCTTTACATTCTTTAATCCATAACCATGTTCTCTTACAGATTGTTTTGTCGTAACCGGCAATCCCCCTTTAAATATCACTTTTTGTAAACACCTGTTACTAATCTCAACAACAAGTGAATCCATTAAATAATTAATTTCCAAATCTATGCTTGGATTTTTTACATCTTTTTGTGCCTCTATCGCATTCTCCAAAAGGTTTCCAAAAATAATATTCATATCATATGCCGATAAGTTTAAATTACACGGAACCACAACTTTAACATTCACCTGAATTTTCTTATCTACCGCACGCTGAAGCATATAATTTAAAACTGTATCAAGCGCCGTATTTCCCGAATCAACCAGTCGCCTTGATTCTACAAGATTATTCTCCATAGCTGACACATAATTTTTTATCTGTTCTATTTCACCTGTAGAAGCAAGCACCGAAATCTCTGCAAAATGACGTTTCATATCATGGCGAAACGATCTTAATGCCTCCATATTTTCACTTTGAAGCATAATCTCTCTTTCATAAGAACTAACTTGATCCCTAAGTGCTTGATTTTCCAAAGCTTTCTGAGAAGACTTAACAAGATCATCCATCAAATATGAAATAATAATATTTATAAGCAGAAATGCTCCGCACACTAACGAAAGAGAAAATGATGACACGGTTTTATCCATAAATATTACTATTGATGTTACAATACATACTAATAACGACGCAATAATAAACAACCAATAACGATTATTCAGTTCTATGCCTAAATCATTTCCAAAAAATCTTTCTGTAATCAACTGTGCAGCATGCAATAATAAAAGAGCAAATATACTTACAAAAGCTGAATATCCATCATATCCAAATGGTTTTATCAAAAATGCACTTACCACTAAATCTATGATACAGCTTACTGCCAAAATATAAAAAACAAATATGCATTTTCTTTTTATCGTCCCATTATATGATAAAGCAATTGCTGACAGCCCTAAGAAAATACTAAGGAAATTAAATATCGGTTTATAAAAAAACAAGTTTACGAATATTGCTATAAAAACACTAAATGAATATGCAAATATCTTTCGCGCTCTGTTTCCATCATTATCAAAAAAAGTATGAGTAAATCTTTCTGCAATAACAGTCTGAGCTGCCTTTGTAAACAAAATAACCATTGCTCTTTCAAAAGTCATATCACTTCCTTACTCCTTCCATAGTTAAAAACTGCTTGCTTAAATGAAGCCCTTTTAGACTGTGCTATACTTATTTCCATACCATTTTTCAGTAAAACAGCATCACTTTTCCATGATTTAATACATTTTATATTGACTATATATGACTTGCTTATGCAGACAAACTGAAACGGAAGATTTGATACAATATCACTAAGTTTTCCATAATAAGATACACTTTCACCATCGGTTTTACATATAGTAATAGTTTTATTTCTGCTGGAAAACAACATAATTTCCCCATATGGAATAGAATATCCTGTCTTATTATATGTATATCTGAATTCTTTTTTCTGCACGTCTTCAAGTTGTAATATTTTAGTCATGGTATCATACAAAACATTATCATCTATCGGTTTTATAAGGAAATCATATGGATGAATTTGAAAAAGCTCCATAGCATAGCTTGTTTTATGAGAAATAAACACAATATTCATCCTGTCATTATGAAGCGTTTCCCTTATATATTTTCCTGCATAAACCCCATTATCACCCGGTAACTCAATATCCAAAAAAAGTATCTGCGGATTGAATTCTTTTATGTCTCTGCATAATGACATAGAATCATACCATACTTCAACCTCGCATTTTTCAGCTCTATTATTAAAATATTCAATAATTATTTTTTCGAGTACAGCGCACTGATTAATCTCGTCATCACATATTGCCACTTTATAAATCATTTGTTATTTTTCCTTCTGTTATCTTACTCCAAAATTACTTTTTATAATTTTATCTAACATAATAGATAAAATCAATAATCCGTGCACAAAACGAACATTTTTTGCAGAAAATGGACATAAACTATGGTCACATATTATAATGGGATAATAATAGAAAAACTAAATTCATTGTTCTCATTTTTAATAACATATTCGCCATTGTATTTTTCTACAATTTGAATAATATTTTTTATACCAATGCCATGCATTTCCGGTTCATCTTTTTTACTTGTTTTTATTTCATTACCACTGTAAATAATTAGATTACTGCATGTATTTTTCACCGAAAGAACTATAAGATTTTCCTCTATCACAAACTTTAGTTTTATAGTTTTCTTTTCCTCACATTTTTCACATGCTTCAATAGCATTATTTAGCAGATTTGCTAAAATTACTACCAGATCCTCATCCTTTATTACAATTTTTGATAAATCATTTACCTTAAACACAAAAACAATATTCTTACTGATAGCCTCCTGATACTTTGTATTAAGAATCGCATTTATTATCACATGATTTGTATTGATTACATTTTTTTCTCCAATAAAAGTATTGCTGATATTTCTTACATATTTACTTGCCTTGTCATATTCATGAGCTTTCAATAAAGATTCTATACACAATATATGATTTTTAAATTCATGTGACTTTTTTTTCTGAATTTCATAATTTTCCGAAATAGAACGGTACATATCAATTTGGTTTTTAAACTGTAGTCCCAATACTTCCTTTTCATGCAATTTAGCTTCACTAGTTACAATATCGTTAATCAGGAAATATACAAATATATTCATCACAGCCAATCCCAAAGAGATAGAATATAAAACGTTCGCCTGCACTTCATTTTTTGTATATTGAAACGTCATAATCATTGCTATAATTGTAATTATTGTAAATACAGGAAAAAACAAAAATCTTCCCCATATTTTGTCAGGTAAAGTCTCTGTTGATTTTTTTCCAAAGTGTTTTTTTAGCAGTAAGATACATAAAAATACGGTAATCTTGCTAAAAATAACAACCAAGCTTCCCTCTAACGCATATCCTTTTTGTACCTCACCCGCTTTTGAAATAATTGTGTTATTACTAATATAAGCTATATAATCAACTATGATTGATAATCCTTGATATAATAATGCAAAAATGACTGATTTTTTTATACTAATTTCAAAATAAAAACTCATAATTATAACTGCAGCCAGTACAACCAACGTCATTTTCAATATAAGCATATCAGACAAAAATAATCCGCATAAATAATAGCAGCAAATCAATGATAGCATCAGCAAAACTTTTTGACTTTTTCTTAATCTCGAATTTTCTTTGCAAAAAACATCGTAAAATAAATTACAACATATCGCTTCAAATATAATAATTACTAAACTGAAAAAATATGTAAACATATATCACAATTCTCCCTTATATGAAATGAATGCATCCTTCACATTCTTATATCTTGCCTTAGGTATGAGCAATTCCTGATTATTACATAACAGTACTTTATAGCATTTAACACTCCTAATATATTTCAAATTAGTCAAATAGCTTTGATGGATTCTAATAAAATGGAAATCTTTTAGTTCATTTTCCAGCTCATTTAATGTGCCATATAAATTATAGATTTTGATTTTATCCTCCATGATATAGAATTGCAGTTTATGTAATTTGCTTTCAATATATAGTATATTGTCTATATTAATCTCCTTTTCTCCTTCATTAAACTTGAATTTTTTCTTTTTTACTACCAAATTCATCTTATGAAGAATGGCATCCATGCATTCTCTTATGGAAGCCTCCAAATTAGTATTATTTTTCAACAGATATCTTATGGCATCGACCTTGTAGCCCTCTAACGAATAATTTATATAAGCTGTCACAAATACAATATATATTTCAGAACTATATTCCCTGATTTTTTGTGCCGTAACAATTCCATCAACATCATCCATATTAATATCCAAAAAAATGATGTTGTATTGTTTAATTTCAATTCCTAAATCAATTATTTCCTTACCTGATGAAAATGTATCTATTTCATAAGAAATCTCTTTTTCGTTTAAATAGGCTGCAACATATTTATTTATATTATCTCTAAATACTTTTTCATCATCACATATAGCTATTTTTAACATTTTTTCTCCATTACTATCTGTTGTATTTCAGTTATTATTTCAACAAATTTTCAAATAATCCATATTTTTTAACGAAAAAATCCGCAATACTATAATTTAGTATAGCGGATTCATTCCTAAAAAACAATTATTTTAATCTAAAGCGATAGCCTCATTCTCCTGACGTCTTAAAATATCAAACTCATCAGGTGTCTCTGACAGCTTTACATAGAATACCTGCTGTGGATGTGGGCAGGATTCCATCTCATTGCCGTCCTCATCAACGAGTGCAAGCACTGTTGCAAGCACATTGTCTCCGTTTGGCTTCATGATTTCAATCTGCTCGCCAACTGAGAACTTGTTTCTCTGCTCCATACGGTAGAGACCTTTTTCATTTGGAGCACCAACTATTCCGAGATAGGTGTAGCCCTTCTCGTAAGTATTGTTATCGTATATCTGAGTCTCCTCCGAAGGCTTTCCGTAGAAAAAGCCTGTGGTAAACTGTCTGTAGGTACAGCTCTTTATCTGCTCTAAGTACCATGGCATATTTGCCTCGTATTTTTCAGGTGACTCAAGATAATCATCTATCGCCTTGCGGTAGGTTCTTGCTACTGTTGCCACGTAAAGTGCCGTCTTCATACGTCCCTCTATCTTGTAGCTGTCTATTCCTGCATCAATCAGATCCGGGATATGCTCTATCATGCACAGATCCTTTGAGTTGAAGATATATGTGCCACGCTCATTCTCGTATACCGGCAGATACTCACCCGGGCGTTTCTCCTCCACAACAGAATATTTCCATCTGCAAGGATGCGTGCATGCGCCTTTATTCGCATCACGGCCTGTAAAATAGTTGGAAAGCAGGCATCGGCCGGAATATGAGATACACATTGCTCCGTGCACAAAGGTCTCTATCTCCATCCTGTCATCTATGTGCCCTCTTATCTCCTTTATCTCCTTAAGCGAAAGCTCTCTGGCTGTCACCACGCGGCTGGCTCCGAGATTCCACCAGAACTGATATGTGCCGTAGTTCGTGTTGTTGGCCTGTGTGCTGACATGTCTTTCTATCTCAGGGCAGACCTCCTTTGCAATCATGAAAACTGCCGGATCTGCAATGATCAGTGCATCAGGTCTGTCCGGCTTCATGTTGTGAAGCTCTGTAAAGTATTCACGCACTCCGTTAAGGTCATAGTTGTGAGCCAAAATATTGGCAGTAACATACACTCTCACACCGTGAGCATGCGCAAAGGCAACTCCCTCTGCCATCTCCTCCATGGAGAAATTCTTAGCCTTGGCCCTTAGTCCAAATGCCTCTCCACCGATGTAAACTGCATCAGCTCCATATATAACTGCTATCTTAAGTACCTCCAGGCTGCTCGCCGGACAAAGTAATTCTATTTTTCTCATTTTTTCTCCCATACAGTTTTGTATTCATCAAATATATTCTACACCGGTTACTATAGCTTTGTTGACACCGTAATTCCATCGCCTATAGGCATCACTGCCGTCACCAGCTCATCGGAGTGTGTAAGCTCGTAGAGATACTCCCTCATACGCTTGTAGATGGTACGGTTTCTGCGCTCAACGATATAGTGCGATTCTATGATATCGCCATCCTGCAGCACATTGTCGGACACCAGCACCCCGCCTGTCTTTAAAAGGCGAAGCACCTGTGGCATAAAGTTGATATACTGTCCCTTTGCCGCGTCCATAAATATCATGTCAAACTGTCCTTCAAGCTGTGGAAGTATCTCCGTTGCATCGCCCTCTAAGAGTGTAATCTGCTCCTTCTTCCCGGCTCTTTCAAAGTTGGCCTTTGCGATAGGTATTCTTTTTTCGTAATTTTCAATCGTCACTATCTGACAACCCTTCGGTGCATACTCTGCCATCAAAACGGCAGAAAAACCAACCGCTGTTCCCACCTCGAGAATACGCATTGGTTTTTGCATTGCAAGAAGCAACTTTAAAAAGCTCTGCATCTCTTTTCTGATAATCGGAACGAAGTCTCTTAAGGCTTCCTTCTCTATCTCATCTAATACAGGCGTGTTGCCTCTGTCCAAGGAATTGATATATGTGACAAGTCTCTCATCAACTATCATTCTTGTATTTCCTAATCTAATTATTGACACAAATGCGCTTAACGGATAATTACTGTGTATCCGAAGGCTCCGTAGTCTGTGTCTGTTCTTCATCGCTCTTGTCGGAGGACATGATTACCATCATATCCTTTGCCGTCATTGAAGTGTTGAGTGTGTATATCCCTGGCTTTATATGTCCTGAGTAAGCAGACAGCTTAAGCTGGAGATAAAATAAATTGTGATCCCTTACAAGGCCCTTGTCCTCTAAAAGCTGTCCAAGCTCCTCTGCGGAGATGCCCTTTTCCACCTGAACGAGTACATCCTGACCATCGCCATTTGTCATGGCAGGCTCAGTAAAAACTCTGTAGCCAAAATCATAGCAGATGCTGCAGATTTTTATGCCCGCAAACAGCACTAAAAGAGTAATCATTATTGAAAAAGCAACCCTTATAAAACCAAATAAAGCCTTGTTAAAATCCATAAGCTGTTCCTACACTTCCATAATTATAGGTATAATCATCGGTCTTCTCTTTGTTTCCTTCCAAACAAAGTCTCCCAATGCATCCTTTACCTCTGTCTTTATCTTGCCCCAGTCTGTCACATTGTTGTCTGTCAGACGCTCCATTGTGTCATCCAGCACGCATTTCGCCTCATCCATCAGGCTCTCAGAATTGCGCACGTATACAAATCCTCTCGATACAATATCAGGACCTGCAAGCAGCTGTCCTGAGCCTGCCTCAAGTGTCATCACAACGATGATGATTCCGTCCTCAGCCAGACGCTGTCTGTCACGGAGCACGATATTTCCTACATCTCCTACACCGAGTCCATCGACCATGACATTGCCCACATGCACTCTGCCTGTCACCTTGGCACCGTCCTCATTGATTTCAAGCACATCTCCTGATGAAAGGATCTTGATGTGGTCTGTATCATATCCGAGCTGCTCGGCTATTTTGGCCTGTGCCACAAGATGCTTGTACTCTCCATGAACAGGGATTGCGTACTTTGGATTGACAAGAGAATAAATAAGCTTTATATCCTCCTGACACGCATGGCCGGAAACATGGACATCCTGGAATATAACATCTGCACCCTTCATCATGAGCTCATTGATGATACCTGTAACCGACTTCTCATTTCCCGGTATAGGATTTGAGCTGAATACAATGGTATCGTTTGGCTTTATGGATACCTTTCTGTGGGTACCGTTTGCCATACGTGAAAGAGCTGCCATTGACTCTCCCTGGCTTCCTGTCGTGATAATGACAGTCTGCTCATCAGGATAGCTCCTAAGCTGTTCTACATCTATAAGAATATTGTCAGGCAGCGACAGATAACCAAGCTCTGAGGCTATCGAAATGATATTTACCATGCTTCGTCCCTCGATGGCCACCTTTCTGCCATACTTCTCCGCACAGTTGATAATCTGCTGCACACGGTCTACATTTGATGCAAATGTAGCAATGATAATTCTGTTTTTCCTGTGATCCTCAAAGATGCCGTCCAATACCTTTCCGACAGACTTCTCAGACTGTGTGAAGCCCGGTCTTTCTGCATTGGTACTGTCGCACATAAGCGCAAGCACGCCCTTCTTTCCAATCTCACCAAACCTTGCAAGGTCGATTGCATCTCCAAATACAGGTGTGTAATCTACCTTGAAATCGCCTGTATGCACAACTATACCTGCCGGTGAATAGATAGCAAGCGCTGCTGCATCCTGAATGCTGTGGTTAGTCTTTATAAACTCAACCCTGAAGCAGCCAAGGTTGATGTGCTGTCCGTATTTTACGACTTTTCTCTTGACAGTCTTGAGCATGCCATGCTCTTCAAGCTTTCTGTCAATGATTCCGATGGTAAGCTTTGTAGCGTATATCGGTACATTTATCTCCTTAAGCACATAAGGAATAGCACCGATATGATCCTCATGTCCATGAGTGATAAAGAATCCCTTGACCTTATCGATGTTCTCCTTAAGATAAGTGATATCAGGGATAACCAAATCTATTCCCAGCATATCGTCCTCAGGGAATGATAATCCACAATCTACTACAATAATACTGTCCTCATACTCAAAGGCAGTAATATTCATTCCAATCTGCTCTAATCCTCCAAGTGGAATGATCTTAAGCTTACCTGTATTCTGTTTTTCTGTTTTCTTCAAAATATTACCTCCAAATTTATTTCACGTACAACTGCAATCCTAATATTCAAGTGCAGTGTCATCATCCGTAAGCTCAGAAAATACCTTAGCAATAGCCGAAAACTCAACATCGTCTTCAACCATCTGATAAAGCACCTCTTCATCCTTTGTGCTTACTTCTTTTAAAATATATGCTTCACAGTCTCCGCTTTCTTCTCCTTCGGAAACTAAAAGATATCGTGTTCCATTAAGTGTTGTCTCTTCTTCAACCGCAAACTCGACAACATCATTGGTCTGCGGATCAGTAAATTTAATTTTCTGCATAAAAACTAAGACCGACTATTTGACAGATAATCCAAATATCCCTGCAAAATAAAAATCGCTGCTATCTCATCAACAAACTCCTTGCGATTCTCCCTGCGTATGCCGGTTTCCATCATAGAACGGTCGGCTGCGACTGTAGTAAGACGCTCATCCCAGTATATGACCTCAAGACCTGTGCGCCTTGCAAGCATATCACCGAACTCCTTCGTCTTCTCGCAGCGTTCTCCTTCCGTGTTATTCATGTTTTTAGGATAGCCGAGGACAATCCTGTCCACCTTGTACTCTGCTATAATCTCCTCTATACGTGCCAAAGTCTGTCTGAGCTTGGATGGCGACTTCCTGCGCACTATCTCAACGCCCTGTGCTGTGATTAAGAGCTCATCGCTCACCGCTACTCCGACTGTCTTTGAACCAAAATCAAGACCTAATATCCTCATATTAATCCCATGCGCTGTTCTCAATGTATGTCTTGAGAACCTCCTCCACAAGCTCGTCTCTCTCAACCTTCATGATGAGACTTCTCGCGTTATTGTGGCTTGTGATATATGTTGGATCTCCGGACATAATATATCCAACAATCTGATTAACAGGATTGTAGCCTTTTTCCTTTAATGCCTTGTACACAATCTCGAGTACATCGCTTACCTGAAGCTCAGGCTCCTTTTGAACTGTAAAAAATTGTGTGTTGTTAATATTTTTTTCCATACGTTTCGCCCTTCTTGTAATATTATTTTATTATAAATGTAATAAAATTACAACCTTTTATTATTCGAAGAGTAATATTTCGTCCGTAAGCATACCCGATACACGGCCTGAAACTATCTGATTTTCAAGGTTTTCGTCAGTTTCCTTAGCGACCTTGACATATTCCTTAGTATATCCGACAAAATATTCTTTATCACCGATTACGGCCTTTTCCTCAAAAAGTACTTCCTCATTCTTTCCGATATAGAATTTCCTGAACTCCTCAGACATGGCATGACCGAGTGCTATGAGCTTTTCGCTTCGTGCCGCCTTAATCTGCTCATCTATCTGGTCAGGCATTACTGCTGCGCGGGTGCCTTTTCGCTTTGAGTACTTAAATATATGCATCTCATAAAAATGTATATGCTCAAGATATGCCTTAGTCTGTTCAAACTCCTCCTCTGTCTCACCAGGAAATCCCACAATCACATCGGTTGTGATGGCCGGATGAACAAAATATTTACGCAAAAGCTCACAGCCTCTCTCGTACTCTTTAGTGGTATATTTTCTGTTCATCCTCTTAAGTGTTGCATCGCAGCCGCTCTGAAGCGACAGATGGAAATGAGGACAGATTTTATCAAGCTTTGAAAGCTCTCTCGCGAAGTGCTCTGTCACAATCTTTGGCTCGAGTGACCCAAGCCTGATGCGCTCTATGCCATTTACCGCGTTCACTGCCTGTATCAGCTCAAGAAGGCCTGTAGCCTCCTCAAAATCCACACCGTATGAGCTTAGATGGATACCTGTCAGCACAATCTCCTTGAAGCCGTTTGCCGCGAGTCTTTCAACCTCTGCTATTACATTTTCAAACCTACGGCTTCTGACACGTCCTCTGGCATACGGAATGATACAATAGCTGCAAAACTGATTACAGCCGTCCTGCACCTTGATGAAGGCTCTCGTGTGCTCCTTTGTCTGGTCTATAAAGAGCTCCTCAAAATCATGCTTTCCGTCATTTATATCGTCCACGGTATCGTTTACACTGTCCAAAGAGTATTCCTCAAGCAGCCTTACAAGGTCATGCTTTCTGTCATTTCCGATGACTATGTCCACCGATAAGTCGTTTAATACCTCTTTTTCACTTGTCTGCACATAGCAGCCGGCTGCCACAACTATTGAGTCCGGATTGTTTTTCTTTGCCTTGTGAAGCATCTGTCTGGATTTTCTGTCAGCCATGTTGGTGACTGAGCAGGTATTTATGACATACACATCAGCTTTTTGTGTGAACGGAACTATCTCATAGCCCGCCTCCTCAAGCAGATGCTGCATGGCCTCTGTCTCATATGCATTTACTTTACATCCTAAATTATGTAAGGCTGCTTTTTTCATTTTATTTTTTACTCCTATTTAATTGACTTTTCCTTAAAAAACTATTACTATCTATATGACAGTAGTTATTTAAGGAGGTTTTCAATATGAAAACAGTACAGATTTCATTAAATTCCATTGGGAAAGTAAAATCATTCGTTAACGCTATTACTCAGTTTGATTTCGATTTTGATTTAATATCGGGCAGATATGTCATTGATGCTAAATCAATTATGGGTATCTTCAGCCTAGACCTCTCTAAGCCAATAGAGCTCGCTATACATACAGAAACCGGACTTGACGAGATTATGGAAGTATTAAAGCCATATATCATCGACGAAGCCAAGTAATACAGACACAATGATTTGATTAATTAGGACCTGAAGCTCAGGTCCTTTTTATTTTGCTCTAAGGTGGCACTGATTACTCAGCATCCACCATAATCACTTCTGTAGTATCTATAGCTGTCTTCATAAGCTCATCTATCACATCGTTAAGTCTTTCCTCGGACTTCTTAATCCTGTTTATATTCGGCTTTGTAACAGGATGCTTTGCTACGAAAATAGTACAGCAGTCCTCATACGGAAGAATCGATGTCTCATAAGTATCAATTTTGTTTGATATATCAATGATATCATTCTTGTCCATGGCAATGAGAGGTCTGTATACAGGCATATGGCACACCTCGTTTGTTGCAGCAAGTGACTGCATTGTCTGGCTTGCAACCTGTCCGATGCTCTCACCTGTGATAAGGCCTAAGCATTTATCCTCATCAGCAAAGTGCTCTGCTATCTTCATCATGTATCTGCGCATGATGATGGTCAGCTCATCATGAGGACATTTCTCATATATGGCAAGCTGTATATCGGTAAAATTGACAACATGCAGCTTTATCTTGCCCGAATATCTGGCAACCTTCTTTGCAAGATCTACAACCTTCTGCTTTGCTCTCTCACTCGTATATGGCGGTGCATGGAAATATGTGGCATTGATTACCACGCCTCGCTTTGCAATCATGTATCCTGCAACCGGGCTGTCGATTCCACCTGAGAGCAGAAGCATTGCCTTTCCTGCTGTGCCAAGCGGCATACCGCCCGGTCCCGGAATCTCCTCTGAATAAATATTTATCATAGGTCTGATCTCGATATTGATCATAACCTGTGGATTATGAACATCTACCCTTGTCTCAGGAAATGCCTCCAGCACCTTTTCACCGACTGCGGCATTTATCTCCATGGATGTCATCGGATAGTTCTTTCTGGCACGTCTCGCGTTTACCTTGAAGGTAAAGCTCTTATCCTTGTATACATGGTTGATATGCTCGATAACTGCTTCACAGAGCTTATCAAAGCCCTCGTCCTCATGCAGCTCGACCGGACAAATACCCACGATACCAAAGATTCTTGACAATGTGGCAACTGTCTCGTCATAATCATAGTCTCCGTCTGTCTCCACGTACACACGTCCGCTTTCCTTTCTTACCTCAAAGCTTCCATCCACATTGCGAAGCTGATATTTGATATTTTTAACGAGCGCGTCCTCAAAAATGTATCTGTTTTTGCCCTTTATCGCAATCTCAGCATACTTGATCAAAAATGTCTTGTACATGTAACTCTCCTGTTCTGGTTTTATTTATTATTTATTATTTTTAATTACTTAATATTTCATTGTATGCGTAACTTTTTAGCCCTTCATAGTTACCGGCTATGCTAATACCTGCGATCTCTTTGCAGCTCATTAGCGCCTCGTATATCTTCGCAGCATTGGTATCACCTCTGCCATCACTGATACAGCGTAATCAATTTCCTCCTGTGTGGTATTCACGCAAAAGCTGAATCTGATTGTGGAATCCAAAAGTGACGGCTTAAGCCCTATGCTCTTTAGTGTTGAACTGATTGCCGGTTTGTTTGATGAACAGGCACTTCCTGCAGACACATATATCTGCCTGTCCTCAAGAGTATGAAGCATAACCTCCGCTCTCACACCATCTACGCTCACGCTTACCACATGAGGGGCATTTGTATGGTCCGTGCGTCCGTTTACAGATACTCCGTCAATACGCTGCACTGACTCTATAAAATGATCCCTAAGCTCATACATATGTGCTATTTTTTTATCAAAATCCGTGTAAATTTCCTCTGCTGCCACTCCAAGACCTGCATATGCAGGGACATTTTCCGTACCTGAGCGCATGCCCTTCTGCTGGCCGCCTCCGTATATAATCGGCTTGATTTTAGTCTTGTCCTTTATATATAAAAATCCGCTGCCCTTTGGTCCGTGAATCTTGTGTCCACTGACTGAAAGCATGTCTATATTCATGCGCTTTGGTCTGATTTCAAGCTTGCCGTAGGACTGTATGGCATCCACATGAAAAAGTGCGGCAGGATTTTTCTCTTTTATAGCTGCTCCCGCCTCCTCAATCGGCATGACTGCGCCAATCTCATTGTTTACATGCATAAGCGATACAAGAATTGTATCCTCCCTTACAGCATTTTTCAGCTCTTCAACACTTATCACGCCGTCATGGTCTACAGGCAGATATGTGATTTCAAAGCCCTGCTCCTCCAGAAACTGCATCACAGACAAAACCGATGCGTGCTCTACAGAAGATGTGATGATATGCCTTCCTGCACGCTTATTGGCCATTGCAGCACCTATTATTGCAGTATTATTCGACTCTGTGCCACCGGATGTAAATAGTATCTCCTTGTCCTGCACCCTGAGTGTCTTTGCAATCTTTTTCTTAGCATCATTAATATAATTTTCTGCCTCAACACCCTTCATATGAAGTGATGAAGGATTACCGTAATCCTCTGTAAGCAGCTTATAAACCATATCTGCCGCCGCTTTTGAGCATCTGGTTGTGGCAGAATTATCCAAATATGCTTCCATTTTTGCTCCTAACTTCTACTTCTTAACTGTTAAGTATCTCTACTGTCTACACATCCAAATTGTATACAAGCATGGCAAGTGCAGCAAGTCCTGCTGTCTCCGTGCGTAAAATCCTGCGTCCCAAGCTTATTCTGTGCATTTTGGAATGCTCATCCACAAGTGCTATCTCCTCCGGTGCAAAGCCGCCCTCAGGACCCACGACAACACCGATAGTCTGACCAGCCTTAAGCTGCCCCATTATCTCTCTTGTCGCATCCATGCCACGTTCATTCTCATATGGCACCAGCGTGATGTCAAGCTCTGAAGCGATTTTCAAAGCGTCCTTGTATGTAACCGGCTGCTTCACAGTGGGAATCACAGTGCGCTTTGACTGCTTTGCTGCGCTCTCAGCGATAGCCTGCCATCTCTGCAGCTTTTTTGCTGCCTTTTTTTCATCCAGCTTTACCACACAGTTTTTCATGGCAACCGGTACTATCTCAGATACACCAAGCTCCACAGCCTTTTGAATAATAAGCTCCATCTTATCGCCCTTTGGCAGCCCCTGATACAGCACGATGTGATTGTCAAGCTCTGTGCCCGTCTCATCTGCACTGTCAATAGCTGCGATGACCTCATCATCCAGAATCGACGATATGTGACAGAAATATGCCTGTCCGGATTTTGAGCTTACTCTTATTTTTTCCCCGTTTTTCATGCGCAGTACATTCTTTATGTGATTTACGTCACCTCCGGTGATTGAGATGCTGTCAGAATGAACCTGCTCTTCCTCTACAAAAAACTGATACATAATCCACCAAACTATTTAGTCAGCTTCTGCGCAGTGATATTGACCCATTCACCCTGATGATTGATTTCTATCACCTTAAGCCCCGCTGCTTCGATAGCCTCTTTAACTTCATTTTCCTTGAAATCTATGATACCCGATGTGATAAAATATCCGCCTTCCTTTAACCTGTCAGGAATAACAGGTGCCATAGGAATGATGACATCAGCAAGGATATTTGCAACAACGATATCATATTTTTCGGTACCGACCTTCTTTTGAAGCTCTGTATCATCAATGAGATTACCGACATAAAACGTGCCAAGCTTCTCATCCAGATGATTGACCTGCATATTGTCACGCGTAGAAATCATGCAGTCAGCATCAAGGTCAGTACCTACAACCTCCTTTGCACCAAGCTTTAAAGCTACAATTGAAAGGATTCCGCTTCCACAGCCCACATCAAGCACTGTAGGTGCTTCCTTTGCGCCCTCAATATACTTGATAAGCTGCTTGATACAAAGCTGTGTTGTCTCGTGCTTTCCTGTACCAAAGGAGATTCCCGGATCAATTTCTATCATAAATTTATCCGCATCCTCAGGCTTTACCTCTTCCCATGTAGGCTTAATCAATATATCACCGATTGTAAATGATGAAAAATACTTCTTCCAGTTATTAATCCAGTCAAGATCCTCTGTCTCAGATGACGAAATTATACCGCTTCCCACATCAACAGTATCTCTTAAATCCTCAAGTCCAAGCTTTACCTTTCTAAGCATATCTGACTGATCACTGCCATCATCCTCAATATAAAAGCTGACATGGCTTATGCCCTCATCCGGAGGCAGCTCCGGCAGAAAATCAATAAACATATCCGCCTGGTCCTCTTTGGTCAGGGGAATATTGTCCTCAATCTCGATCCCCTCGATACCAAGCTCCATAAGCATGCTGCTCATGAAATCCTCAGCCGCGGTTGTTGTCTCAATCGTGTATTTCTTCCACTTCATATAAAAATCCTCTCTTAATAAAATAGATATATAGTATAAATACAGTTTTATTTCAAAACATTTCCGTACATTTTACAAGGCAGTCATACGACTGCCTCCACAACTTATCTCATATAATACCATAAAAATGTGCTGTATAAAAGCCCCATTTTTTTATACGTAAAAATAGCCTAAAAAATGCCCCGCCACACATGGCGGGACATATATTATAGGACATCTATTACAGATCATCTATTTACAGATCGTCCAAAGACTCCTTGAGCTTATCCATAAATCCTTTTTTCTTTTTAGAATCAGTAGAAGCTCCGCCCTCCTTGGTCAGAGAACCGCCTGAAAGCTCATCAAACTTCTTAAGAGCCTCCTTAGCATCCTTAGACAGACCTGTAGGCGTATTGACAACAAGTGTGACATAATGGTCACCTCTTATTGCTTTATTTCTTGTTGAAGGAACACCCTTGCCCTTTAAGCGGATACGTGTACCTGTCTGTGTACCCGGTGCAACTGTGTATATAATATCTCCATCAACAGTCTTGATTCTTATATCTCCACCTAAGGCTGCAATAGCATACGAGATGGATGCCTTTGAAAAGATATTAACATCCTGACGCTCAAAATCCCTGCTGCCTGAAACAATAACTTCAACAAGAAGATCTCCACGCGGTCCGCCATTTATGCCCGGCTCGCCGTATTCACGTATTCTGACACACTGTCCATTATCTATACCGGCTGGAATCTCAACAGTCTTTCTGACCTTCTTGGTATTGTAGCCTGTACCGTGACATGTAGGACACTTATCCTTTACTACCTTGCCCGAACCACCGCAGGATGGACATGTTGTGACATTCTGCACTACACCAAACAGAGACTGACTCTGTCTGACAACCTTACCTGTACCATTACACTGGGTACATGTCTCAGGAGATGTGCCCGGCTTAGCTCCGTTGCCGCCACAGGTAGAGCATGTCTCCTTATAGTTGAATTCAAGCTCCTTTGTGCAGCCAAATATAGCTTCCTCAAAAGAAATTCTTACACTGAGACGGACATTTGCACCCTGTGCAGGACCATTTCTTCTGCCACTGCTTCTTCCACCTCCGAAGAAATCTCCGAAAATGTCACCAAAAATATCCCCCATATCCATGCCTGAGAAATCAAAGCCACCGGCTCCGCCGCCTGTGCCATCAAATGCTGCATGACCGAACTGATCATACTGGCGTCTCTTATCCGGATCAGACAATACGGCATAGGCCTCCTGAGCCTCCTTAAACTTCTCCTCACACTCTTTATCACCCGGATGAATGTCAGGATGATATTTCTTTGCCTGCTGTCTGAAGGCTTTTTTAATCTCTGCATCTGTAGCGGTCTTAGATACTCCTAATACCTCATAATAATCTCTTTTTTCTGCCATAATTGAAAATTCCTTTTATTATACAACTAATTCGCAAGGCCGGCCAAGCGGCCAACCTTGCGAGTAATTTTACTTACGCAGCCATTATGATGCTTTGATTGATAACCCGGATTACAGGTCGTTAATCCTCATATCATTATGGCAGCATCTGTTTAATTATACTTCCTTGAAATCTGCGTCGATGACATCATCATCTGCACCGTTTGAAGCGCCTGCATTCATATCAGGTCCTGCTCCTGCTGCTCCTGCATTCATGTCAGGTTCTGCTCCTGCTGCTCCCTGCGCTGCCTGAGCCTGCTCATACATCTTTGCAAATACCTTCTGAGCACTCTGTGTGAGCTTCTCCTGTGCTGCCTTAAGCTCTGCAACATCAGCCTCTGTCATAGCCTCAGCCTCTTTATGTGCATCAAGGAATGACTTAACTGCTGCGATATCAGCCTCAACTGCTGACTTATCAGCGGCATCAACAGAATCTCCAACCTGCTTTAATGCATCCTCTGTCTGGAATACAAAGCTCTCAGCATCATTTCTTGCATCGATTGCTTCTTTTCTCTTCTTATCCTGTGCCTCAAACTCAGCAGCCTCTTTAACAGCCTTATCAATCTCATCATCAGACATATTAGATCCTGCTGTGATTGTGATGTGCTGCTCTTTTCCTGTTCCAAGATCCTTTGCAGAAACATTTACGATACCATTTGCATCGATATCGAATGTAACCTCAATCTGTGGAACTCCACGACGTGCTGGTGGGATACCATCAAGTCTGAACTGTCCGAGTGATTTATTATCGCGGGCGAACTGTCTCTCACCCTGTACTACGTTGATATCAACGGCTGTCTGGTTATCAGCGGCTGTAGAGAATATCTGGCTCTTTCTTGTAGGAATAGTTGTATTTCTCTCGATAAGTCTTGTAGCAACACCACCCATTGTCTCGATTGAAAGAGAAAGTGGAGTAACATCAAGGAGAAGTACTTCGCCGGCACCGGCATCTCCTGCAAGCTTACCACCCTGGATAGAAGCACCGATTGCTACGCACTCATCAGGGTTAAGAGACTTGCTTGGCTCTTTTCCTGTCATCTGCTTTACCTTGTCCTGTACGGCCGGAATACGTGTAGAACCACCTACAAGTAATACCTGATCAAGATCACTGGCATTCAATCCAGCATCTCTTAATGCATTCTTTACAGGAACCATTGTTCTATCAACAAGATCCTTTGTCATAGCATCAAACTGTGCTCTTGTTAATGTTGCTTCTAAGTGTAATGGACCTTCAGGACCTGCAGAAATGAATGGTAAGGAAATCTGTGTCTGAACTGTTCCAGATAGATCCTTCTTAGCCTTTTCACTTGCTTCCTTCAATCTCTGTAAAGCCATCTTGTCAGCCTTAAGATCAATGTTATGTTCTTTCTTCAAGTTATCAGCTAACCAGTCAATGATCTTTTCATCAAAGTCATCACCACCAAGACGGTTATCACCGGATGTTGCTAATACTTCAATGACACCATCACCGATCTCGATAATAGATACATCAAATGTACCACCACCTAAATCATATACCATGATCTTCTGTTCTTTTTCGTTGTCAAGGCCATAAGCTAAAGCTGCTGCTGTAGGCTCGTTGATAATACGTTTTACATCAAGACCTGCAATCTTACCTGCATCTTTTGTTGCCTGACGCTGAGCATCGTTGAAGTAAGCAGGTACTGTGATAACAGCCTCTGTTACTTTCTCTCCTAAGT